>WNFD01018918.1_pt1 | contig 11153 bp, 8 predicted proteins | sample 5400491 | NCBI WGS metagenome assembly WNFD01 (sample SAMN13153343, study PRJNA577476) | soil metagenome | isolation source: 120 cm saprolite under Douglas fir tree site 2 hole 2 replicate 2 | place: USA:California | collected 2015-04-18 | reverse complement strand
TGGACGCCGATTCGGTCGCCTTGCTGTTCGGCACCCGTGATCCCTCCGCGGGTGGTGACCTGGCTGGGCTTCCCGCCCTAGTGCTGGAGGGACTGGCTGATGCGGACGCGCGGGCGCTGCTGGCCTCGGTCATCCCCGGGCGGCTGGACGAGCGGGTCCGGGACCGGATCCTCGCCGAGTCTGGCGGCAACCCGCTGGCCCTGCTCGAGCTGCCCCACGGGGTGAGTGCGGCGGAGCTAGCCGGCGGGTTCGGCGTCGCCGGCCCGGCACCGCTGGCTGGCCGGATCGAGCAGAGCTTCCGGCGGCGGATCGCGCCGCTCCCGGAGGCGACCAGGCGCCTGCTCCTGCTCGCCGCGGCCGAGCCGGTCGGCGATCCGGCGTTGCTGTGGCGGGCGGCCGGAGGTCTTGGCATCAGCACTGACGCCGCTGACCCGGCCGAAGCGGAGCGGCTGCTCACCGTCGCTGCCCGGGTCACCTTCCGCCACCCCCTCGTCCGCTCGGCCGTCTATCAGGCGGCGCCAGCCGCCGACCGCCGCCTGGCCCACCGCGCCATCGCCGAGGCCACCGACCCGGGCACCGATCCCGATCGCCGGGCCTGGCACCGGGCCCAGGCAGCACCGGGGCCCGATGAGGACATCGCCGCCGAGCTCGAGCGGTCCGCGAGCCGCGCGCAGGCGCGCGGCGGGTTCGCGGCGGCCGCCGCCTTCCTCGAACGATCTGCCACGCTGACACCCGATCCGGCCCGGCGCGGAGCCCGCGCGCTCGCAGCCGCACAGGCAAAGTTCGACGCCGCAGCGCCCGAACGTGCGCGCGAGCTACTCGCAACCGCGGAGATGGCCCCGCTCGACGAGCTGCAGCGCGCACGGGTGGCCATGCTGCGCGCACAGATCGCGTTCGGCCGCGTCGTAACGCTTCGCAATTGATGCTTGAGGCCGCCAAGCGCCTCGAACCACTTGACGCCGGGCTGGCGCGTCAGGCCTATCTAGAAGCGCTCAGAGCGGCGATGTTCGCCGGCCGCCTCAACAGCGCTGCCGGGGTGCGGGAGGTGGCCGACGCCGCCCGCGCCGCGCGGCGGGAGGGCCCCTCCGTGCGGCCGCCATGCGCGGTCGATCTCCTCTTGGACGGCCTCGTGACCCGGTTCACCAAGGGTATCCGGCAGGCGTGGCGCCGCTCAGGCGAGCGCTGCAGGCGCTGGTAGCCCTGCTGCGCGAGCATGGCCTTGTCGGACGCGAGGTGGGAATCCCGTGGGGAGCCTCCGCAGACCTGTGGGACGACGAAGACTGGCACGAGCTCGCCAGTCGTGGGGTCCGGCTCGCTCGGGACACTGGCGCCCTGACCTCCCTCCCCGTTGCGCTCACCTACCACGCGGGCCTGCTCGTTTTCGCTGGAGAGTTCGCCGCCGCCACCGCGCTCCTCGACGAGGCCGATGCGATCGCTGCGGCAACGGGCAATGCACAATCCGTGTGCGTATGCCCTCTCCTCGCTGCCATGCGCGGCGACGAGGCCCTGGCATTGGGGGTGATCGAAGCCTGCGTCCAGCACGCGATGGCCACGGGCGAGGGAAGGGCGATCGGTCACGCCGAGCACGCGGCCGCGGTGCTGTACAACGGCCTCGGCCGCTACAAAGACGCCCTCACAGCCGCCCAACGGGCGTGCGAGCACGAGGATCTGGGCGTCTTCGGCTGGGCGCTGTCAGAGCTGGTCGAGGCGGGCGCGCGCAGCGGTACCCGTGACGTCGCCGCCGCTGCCCTCGAGCAACTCACAGAACGAACCCGCGCCAGCGGCACGGACTGGGCGCTCGGCGTCGAGGCCCGCTCGCGAGCACTGCTCAGCGAGGACGATACCGCCGAGACCCTCTACCGCGAGGCAATCGACCGCCTTGCCCGCACCCGCGTCCGCGTGGAACTCGGGCGCGCCCACCTCCTCTACGGCGAGTGGCTGCGCCGCGATAACCGCCGCACCGACGCGCGCGAGCAGCTGCGCACCGCCCACCAGATGCTCGCCGCCATGGGCGCCGGCGGGTTCGCCGAACGAGCCGCGCGCGAGCTACGGGCCACCGGCGAGCGCGTCCGCAACCGCACCACCGATGCCCCCGCCCAGCTCACCGCCCGGGAGACCCAAATCGCCTGGCTGGCCGGCGACGGCCTGTCCAACCCGGAGATCGCCGCCCAGCTGTTCATGAGCCCGCGCACCGTCGAATACCACCTGCACAAGGTCTTCACCAAGCTCAACATCAGCTCCCGCAACCAGCTCCCTGGTGTCCTGGCCACCCACGGAAACGAAAGACCACGGCAAACCCCATAGCCTCGATTCCCGGTTGGTGTGACCGCGGTGCCAGTACCTGATAAGTGGTCAACAATGCCGACTTTCCGGCCAGCCAGTAACCGCTCCCACCGAGCCGCGTGATCAATCAGGACACGGCGTCCACAATTCTTGACTATTCCTCCAGCGGTGACTTTGAACGTTGCTCGCGATCAGTCCTCTTGAGCTGCGGATTTGGTGCGTGCGCCTAGCTTTGGCATGTGCTGAACGAGCTGTGTGCGGGAATTCACTCCCAGTTTGCGGAAGACCTTGTGGAGGTGGTACTCGACCGTTTTGCGGGTGATGAACAGCCGTGCCGCGATCTCTGCGTTAGTGGCGCCGTTCGCCACTAGACGGGAGATCTGCGCCTCCTGCGGGGTCAGGTCGTCGTGCGTCTCGGCGATCCGTTTTCGGGTGTGCTCGCCGGTCGCATTGAGCTCGACCCGCGCACGCTCGGCGAACCCCCGCATGCCGAATTCCGTGAACATCTCGTGGGCACTGCGCAGCTGCTCGCGCGCGTCGAGCCGACGGCCCTGTCGGCGCAGCCATTCGCCATACAGGAGGTGGGCGCGGGCGAGCGCGACGTGCAGGCGACTATGGCCGAGCCGGCCGATCGCCTCGCGGTAGAGCCTCTCGGCCGCCTCACCGTCGCTCAGCAGCGCGCGCGAGCACGCCTCGGTGCCCAGCGCCCACTCGGTGCCGCTGGCGCGGGTGGTCTCTGAGAGCCGCCGCAGGGCGTCAGCCGCGCTCGCCGTCTTTCCGCTCCGGGCGGCCGCCTCGATCAGCTCGGGCAGCACCAAGGTGGACCATAGCTCCTGCGGGTGCTCGCCCGCCTGCTGCGCCGCGGCCAGTGCGTCCTCATACCGGCCGAGACCGTTGTAAAGCGCCGCGGTGGCCCACTGCATGTTGGCCAGCCCCATGCCCTCGCCCCGGCGCATCACGCCGGTTAGGTTGGCCTCGATCAATCCCCTGACCTCGGCTTCGCGGCCCTGCCAGGCGGCAAGCGCGAGGGCACTGTACGGCGGAAGCTGGCTCCCCGTCGCCTCGGTGAGCGTCTCCGCCTCAGCGATCAACGCCGCCGCCGCAGCGAAGTCGCCGGGCCAGACGAGGGCGGCGGCCAGCGAGGTGAGGGCCATGGGAAGCACGGCGAGCGCGCCGGCCTCACGAGCGAGCTGGACCTGGCGGGCGGACAGCGTGTGCCAGGTCTCGTGATCCCACACCACGATGGCGGCATGGCAGGCGACCCAGAGCCAGCGCACATGCTCCCGCATGGATACGTCTTCGCCGCGGAAGGCGCTCAGCGCCCGCTTGAGCAGCGGCACCCCCGCTGGGTAGCCGTCGGTGATCAGCACGGCCAGGCCATCCAGCAGCAGGTCGGGCGCGCGCGCGGGCTGCGGCGACCGGGGCGCGGCCCGCGCGGCCTGGGCCACTTCCGGCACGCCGCCGCCGAGGGCCAGACGGCCTGCGAACAGCGCGGCGGACAGCGCTTCCAGGTAGGTGTCGCGCGCCAGCCTCACGTCGAGCGGCTCGAATTGCCTAGCCGCCTTGAGCAGCATCGGGGGAGCGTCGCTGCCGCGCCGGGAGGCGAACGTGATCTGGCCGCGCAGCAGGTCCGCCTGGGCGCGCTGGAACTCATCCAGCGGCCCCGCCTCCGCGGTCGCCAGCAGCGCCAGTGCCGCGTCGAAGGCACCGGCCTGGTACTTGGCCTGCGCCGCCGCCAGCGCACGCTCTGCCCGCCGCGCCGGATCCAGCGTCAGCGCGGCCGAACGCTCCAGAAACGCGGCCGCCGCCGCCGCCAGCCCTCCGCGCGCCTGTGCTCGGCCGGCCGAACGTTCCAGCTCAAAGGCGACCTCCTCGTCGGGCCCCACCGCTGCCTGGGCGCGGTGCCAGGCACGGCGATCAGGGTCGGCCGCGGGGTCAGTGGCCTCCGCCAGCGCCCGGTGCACGACCCGCCGCTCCCCCAGCGGCGCGGCCCAGTAGACCGCCGAACGAACCAGCGGATGACGGAAGGTCACCCGCGCGCCGATCGCCAGCAACCCGTCGGCCTCCGCGGCTGTTGCTGCCTCGGGCCCGATCCCGAGCCGCGCGGCCGCCCGCCACACCAGCGCCGGGTCGCCGGTCGGGTCGGCCGCCGCGACCAGCAGCAACCGCCGGGCCGCGGCCGGGAGAGCCGCATCGCGTTGCCGGAAGCGTTCCTCGATCCGCCCCGGCAGCCCCGGCACGTCCAGCACACCGAACCCGCCGGCCAGCTGCGCCGAGCAGCGCCAGGGGGTTGCCCCGGGTCTCGGCGACGATCCGCTCGCGCACCCGCTCGTCCAGCGGCACGCGCAGTGCCGAGCCGAGCAACGCGCGCGCATCACCGTTTCCAAGGCCATCAACGAGCAGCTCGGGCAGTCCATTGAACTCTTCGATCGGCTCGCGTGTCGCGACCACCAGCGCGACCGAGTCAGCCAGCAGCCGTCGCGCGACAAACGCCAGCGTCTGCGCCGAGGCCCGGTCCAGCCATTGTGCATCATCTACCAGGCACAGCAGCGGCCGCTCCTCGCCCACGTCCGAGAGCAGGCTGAGCACCGCCAGCCCAACGAGGAACCGGTCCGGCGCGTTCCCAGCGCTTAGCCCGAACGCCACGCCGACCGCATCGCGCTGCGGGTCCGGCAGCCGCTCCAGCCGGTCCAGCATTGGCGCGCACAATTGGTGCAGGGCCGCGAACGCGAGCTCCATCTCCGACTCAACACCGGCGGCGCGCGCAACCCGGAACCCCGATCCCGACTGGATTGCGTAGTCCAGCAGCGCGGTCTTGCCGATGCCCGGTTCGCCGCGCACCACCAGCACCCGGCTGCGCCCCGCCCGCACGTCCGCGAGCAGCCCCGTCCAGGGCCTCGCACTGCTGCCTGCGACCCCACAACATCACCCGGCGCCCCTTCGGCGGATCCCCCGCCATCGTAGAACCGGCTCCCCGCCCAGCACACCCCCGGGACCGGGCCCGGACGCCGGGGTACCGGCTAGGGATCCCACAGACGCGAACCCGCGCCTCCCAGCTGGAGGGTGCTGGCATGGGCCATCCACCCCACACCCCCGGACACCGGGAGCACCCGGCCAGCAGAGGAGCACGCCATGCCGTTGGTCAATGTCAAGGCCCGGATGCACGAGCTGCGGAGGGCTGGTGAGCAGGCATGACGGCGCCGATCGTGCCAGGCGGCAGCGGCAGCCGGACCCGGCCGACGATCGATGTCGGCCAGCTCTGGTCTGGCGGGGTGGCGACGGCGATCGTGGCCGGCCTTGTCGCGCTGGTCGGCGTGCTGGTATGCCGCTGGCTCTTCAGCGTCCCGATCCTGGCGCCCAAAAGCGATGGTGCGTACGGCGACGCCCACACTACGGACTTCGTGCTGGCCGCCACGGGCGCAGCGCTGGTCGCCACCGCGCTGGCCCACCTGCTCCTGGTGAGCACGCCGCGCCCGCTTGTCTTCTTCTGGTGGATCGTCGGCCTGGCCACCGTGGTCGTGGTGCTGTACCCGTTCAGCACCGCCGCGCCGCTGTCCGAGAAGATCGCCACGGCTGCGGTCGACCTGGTCATCGGCATCGTGACCGGCTCGCTGGTCAGCGCAGTCGCCGAGCGTTCGACGAGAATCCGCCCGGCCGACGACACCGTGAGCTACACGCGCGGCTCATCGAACCGCAGCCGGGCATATGACGGTCGCGACCGCCCGTATAACTAAGCGAGCCATACCGTTGCCTGGGCACCGGCCAGCGCGGTGTTGCCTTCGAGCGGGCGTGGCAGGTGTCCGCAGCGGCATCGTGCCAGATGCCGGGAATCGAGGCTAGGAGATTTGTCCCGGTTCTTCGTTTCCGCGGTTGGTCAGGACGCCGTGGAGCTGGTTGCGGGAGCTGATGGCGAACTTGGTGAAGACCTTGTGCAGGTGGTATTCGACGGTGCGCGGGCTCATGAAGAGCTGGGCGGCGATCTCGGGGTTGGACAGGCCGTCGCCGGCCAGCCGGGCGATCTGGGTCTCTCGGGCGGTGAGCCGGGCGGGGGTACCGGTGGTGCGGTTGCGGACGCGCTCGCCGGTGGCACGCAGCTCGCGCGCGGCTCGTTCCGCGAACCCGTCGGCTCCCATTTCGGCGAACATCTGGTAGGCGGTGCGCAGCTGCTCGCGGGCGTCGATGCGCCGGTTCTCCCGGCGCAGCCACTCGCCGTATAGCAGATGGGCGCGCCCGAGTTCCACGCTTAGGCGGGTGCGGCCAAGCCGGTCGATCGCCTCGCGGTAGAGGGTCTCGGCGGTCTCGCCCTCGCTGAGCAGTGCTCGCGAGCGGGCCTCGACGCCGAGCGCCCACTCGCTGCCACTAGCACGGGCGGTCGCCGAGAGCTGTTGGAGGGCGCCCGCCGCGCGCTCGGGTAGCCCGCTGCGGGTCGCCGCCTCGATGAGCTCGGCTACCGCCCAGTTGGCGAACAGATCCGCGGGCGAGTCCTCACTCGCTTGCTGCGCCGCCGCCAGCGCCTCCTCATAGCGGCCAAGGCCGTTGCACAGCACCGCGGTCGCCCAGCGAACGAAGCTCAGCCCCCCGCCCTCACCCCGGCGCTCCGCGTCTTTCGCGGCGGCCTCTATCAGCTCCAAGGCCTCGGCTTCCCGGCCCCGCAAGGCGGCAAGCCCAAGGGCCGCATACGGCGCGATGCTGCTGCCGGTCGCCTCGGTTACCGACTCCACCTCCGCCACTAGCGAGGCGGCTACAGCGAACTCCCCTGCGAACAAGTGCACCCCCACGCGGGTGTTGAAGGCTATGGGCAGCGCAGTGAGCGCGCCGACGTCACGGGCGAGCTCGACCCGGCGGGCGGACAGCAGGTCCCAGCTCCCGTAGTCCCACAGAAGTCCAGCGCCGTGGCAAGCCTGCCAAAGCCAGCGCAGCCCCTCCTCCCCGGCGACATCCGCGCTGCGGAAAGCGCTCACCGCCCGCTGGAGCATCGGCACGGCCGCCGGGTAGCCCTCCGTTATCGCCAGCGCCAAACCATCCAGCAGCAGGTCGAGCGCCCGCGCAGGCCGCGGCGGCGGGGGGGCGGCACGCGCGGCCGCGGCCACTTCCCGCACACCGCCGCCAAGGGATAGGCGGCCGACGAACAGCGCGGCGGAAAGCGCCTCCAGGTAGGTCTCGCGCGCCAGCCGCACGTCGAGCGGCTCAAACTGGCGGGCCGCCTTTAGCAGCAGCAGCGGTGCGTCGCTGCCACGGCTGGACGCGAACGCGATCTGGCCGCGCAGTAGCTCCACCCAGGCGCGCTGGAACTCATCCAGCGGTCCCGGCTCTGCGATGGCCACCAGTCCCAGCGCCGCATCGAACGCGCCAGCCTGATACTTGGCCTGCGCCGCGGCCAGCGCACGCGCTCCGCGCCGGGCCGGATCGGGTGTCAGCGTGGCGGACCGGTCGAGGAACGCGGCCGCCGCGGCGAACCCGCCGCGCGCCTGCGCCCGGCTGGCGGATCGCTCCAGCTCGGCGGCGACGTCCTCGTCGGGCCCGGCTGCGGCCTGGGCCCGGTGCCAGGCGCGGCGGTCGGGATCGGTGCCCGGATCGGTGGCCTCGGCGAGGGCACGGTGGGCGCGGCGACGGTCTGCGGCCGGCGCTGCCTGATAGACGGCGGAGCGGACCAGCGGGTGGCGGAAGATGACCTGGGTCCCGACAGAGAGCAGCCCGTCTGCCTCGGCCGGGGCGGCAGCGTCCGCGGCGCTGATGCCGAGGTTCCCGGCCGCCCGCCACAGCAGCGCCGGGTCACCGGTCGGCTCGGCCGCGGCCAGCAGGAGCAGGCGCTGGGTCGGCTGCGGGAGCGATGCGATCCGCCGCCGGAAGCTGTCCTCGATGCGAAGGGAAGGCGCCTTCGTGCCCGGCAGCCCGAATCCGCCGGCCAGCTCCGCCGCTGTTATGCCGCGGGGCAGCTCGAGCAGGGCCAGCGGGTTACCGCCGGACTCGGCGATGATCCGGTCCCGGACCCGCTCATCCAGCCGCCCCGGGATGACCGAGGCCAGCAGCGCCCGCGCGGCCGCATCCGAGAGTCCCGCCAGTGCCAGCCCGGGCAGACCGGCCAGGTCACCCTCCCCGGGCCGATCCCGGGTGCCGAACAGCAAGGCGACCGATTCGGCGTCCAGCCGGCGAGCCACGAACGCCAGCACCCGGGCCGAGGCCTGGTCCAGCCACTGCGCATCATCGACCAGGCACAGCAGCGGCTGCCCGGCGGCCACCTCGGACAACAAGCCCAGGACCGCCAGGCCGACCAGGAACCGATCCGGCGCGCTGCCCGGCCGCAGCCCGAACGCCACGCCCAGCGCATCGCGCTGCGGGCCGGGCAGCGCGTCCAGCCGGCCCAGCATCGGGCCGCACAGCTGGTGCAGCGCCGCGAACGCCAGCTCCATCTCCGACTCCACGCCCTCCGCGCGGGCCACCCGGAAATCTTGCGCGGTCTCGGCCGCATAGCCCAGCAGCGCGGTCTTGCCGATGCCCGCCTCGCCCCGTATCACCAGCACCCGGCTGCGGCCCGCCCGGACCTCCGCGAGCAGCCCGTCCAGCGCCTCGCACTGCTGCCTGCGGCCCCACAACATCACACGGCGCCCCTTCGGCGGATCCCCCGCCATCGTAGAACCGGCGCCCCGCCCTGCACACCCCTCAGGCCGGGGCGCGCACGCCGGGGGGTGGGCTAGGGATCCCACAGACGCGAACCCGCTCGCCCCAGGCGGAGGGTGCTGGCATGGCCATCCACCCGCACCCCCGGACACCGGGAACACCCGCCTGGATTCGGCTATCCGTTCTGGAGCGGGGCTGATGCCGACGTTGCCATTCATGATCATCGCTGCGATCTCCGTTTCGCGGCTGGTGATCGGGCCTGGGTGTGGCCTGGGTGGGGCCTGCTGCCGCTGCTGGGTCGCGGGCCCGGCCGTCGCGGCAGCGGTCGGCGGGCCGCTGTACACCCTGACGGCGGGTGCGGTAGCCCTGACGGTTTGCCTGATGTTCGCTGCCAGCAGGGTTCCACAGTGGCCCAGGCGGCCGACTACACGCCGGGTCCTCCCGCCCGGCGACAACGCGTCCCCCGTATGCCATCACGACGCGCGACTGCCCGCCGTAATTCCGCTACGGACAGGCTTCACACACCGCTGCGCAGGAGTCCACCATGAAGATCGCAATCATCGGCGCCGACAACATCGGCGGCACTGCTGACCCGCTTCCCGCACCTTGCCCTCGCCGGTGCCCCGGTCGACCGGGAACACCTTGCTCCGCACGGCCACGCCAGCCTCCCGGTTTCCGCCCGTTAAACGTCGGCGGTGACCAGCCGGCCCGCCGCTTCGTGGCGTGGTACCGCCGCCTGCTGGCTTCCACGCAGCCCGGGTGCCTCTGGTGACGGTCAGTCGCCAGGCAACTCGTGCAGCCGCCGGGCATAATCATCAGGATCGAATCGCCGCGCCTCCGTCATGGCCCGATGGAGGTCCTCGCCAACCACAGCGGCGATCATGTGCATGACATTGTGCCAGTCATAGCCGAGGCCGGCGAGCCGCTGAACGGTCTGCCATGTCGCGGGCGGGTCATCAGCCAGCAACTGATTCGCGACGACTTGGTGCATCGCCATGTGCAGCCTCGGGTTCAGCGGCTCGCCGCCGGCAGTCACCTCTTCATCGCGCCGGAGCGCATCTTCGAATTCTGCATGCTGCGCCTCGATCAGGAACGTGAGGTCGTTCTCATCGTCCGGATCCAGTAGCTCGAGGTCGAGTCCCTGATAAGTGCCGTGCCCTGAGGGCATCGCCCACGATCGCCGGTCGGCAAGGCCCGGCTCGTCGAACCAGCATCCCGTGGTCTCGCCAGGGTGCAACGCGGATTTACCCCCGGGCGGCAGCACCAATCCGGCCGGCCCGCCGCGGCCTGCTACCGGACGCCGGCCCGGCTGGCGGCTTCGGCCACGGCGGGGCGGACGGCCGCGGCTTCTCGGACTCATCGCACGATTGTCCCAGCGCCCCCGTGGCCGTGTCACCCACAAGTTGGCTTTTCAACTGTGCAACCGGATCCCTCGCTGCCGATCTTTGACGCCGCCCTGGCGGGCCTCGCCGGAGCAGCCCGCTTATCCGGCCTCGCCCGCAAACTCTGTCTGGCAGGACAGAAGCCTGCCAGGCAGACGGTCACCCTGCCCCGGTTAGAGGGCGCGGCCCGCACAGCGACCAAGAACCGCCTTACCTGCATCCGGTTGGTGACCGCAAGCGTTGATGTGGGGCTTGTCCGGTCATGGTTGCCCTGGTCTAGGGATGGCTGAGTCTTCTCCCTGTCCCGGATAGCTGCCGGGTTCTGCGAGCGGGCGGCCGGGTCAAAGGGGCGCGCAGCGCCCGCGCAGCGGCGCCGTAGGCGCCCTTGACGCGACCGCCCGGGAGCGGATCATGCCAGGCGGCAGGGACGGGGAGCCCCCTGATGGTGTGGGATACGGTTCAGCGGCTCAAGCTGCTGGCCTTTCTGTGCGGGGTGATCAGCCGTGGCGGCCGGGGGCGGGGCAGGAGCAGCCAGCCTTACCTAGGTCCGCGGGGCGTGGGTGCTGCCCCGGCGACATGATGATTGATTGGGTGTCCCCGCCTGCGGGGATGCGGCCGCTCAGTCTGATCAGGCCGTCCGCCTGGTCCTTCGGGGGAAGGGCCGGCAGCGGCTGACAGCGGTTCGGCGGGAGCTGGCCGCGGTGGTCCCCATCGGGTGAGCGCGGCTGCGGCGTGCCCGGCCGGGCCGGCGCGGTCACGGGCTGGTCACCATGGCAAGGGGTGAGGGGGCTCAGGCGGCGGCGAGCGCGTCGTCGCCGAGCTCGGTCAGGATGTGGCAGGCCTGCCGGAGGATCTTGCGGGCCTCGGACA
>WNFD01025999.1_pt1 | contig 11155 bp, 10 predicted proteins | sample 5400491 | NCBI WGS metagenome assembly WNFD01 (sample SAMN13153343, study PRJNA577476) | soil metagenome | isolation source: 120 cm saprolite under Douglas fir tree site 2 hole 2 replicate 2 | place: USA:California | collected 2015-04-18 | reverse complement strand
CACGTTCCGCCCTTGCACGTACGCCTGAGACGTTATCAAGTATCCACTTGACTTTGGTGCCGGAGAAATAGGCATCAGTCACCAGACCTGTGCGTTCGCGAATTTCTTTGTCGAAGCCTTTCGCTTTCAACTCATCACAAATAGGAACTGTTAAGCGACTCTGCCAGACAATGGCATTGAAAACAGGCTTGCCTGTGTTCTTGTCCCAGAGCACTGTCGTTTCGCGCTGATTGGTGATGCCAATAGCGGCGACATCTGAGGCTGAAGCTCCTGCCTTTTTCATTGCCTCATGAGCAACCGCCAACTGGCTGGACCAGATCGCTTCTGGATCGTGTTCGACCAGGCCTGGTGCCGGATAAATCTGGGGGAATTCTTGTTGCGCGACACTTACTATCAAGCCATCGTGATTGAAAACGATCGCTCGCGAACTGGTTGTGCCCTGATCCAGGGCTAATACATACTTTGCCATAGGAAACTCTCCTTCTGCTGTTTAATAAATACAAAGATGTTCCATCGAAGAGCACAGGTACGGATGCCCGTGCAGGAGCCTATATGGAAGAGCTACTGTCAGCAACAATACTTATTCCGTTCCTCCTTTCACTCATTCATAGAGAGGTATACCTTGTTGTCACCCCATTCATCCTAATATGACTGTATTGCTAAGCCATGATGCTGTCCGAAGACACTATGTGTGGCGCAAAGAGACGGTCACCTCTTATGCTATATAAAGCTCGGGTCGAGCAGTTGTAACTCGTAATGCACCGGCGCGAAGCACCGACTGTACTTGCTGAAATGTAGAGATTAAACCAGATCCAATAAAAGGTAAAGGCAAGGTTGTATGTGAAACGACGAAAGGAATTACAAGCGCAGGTGTAATATCGAGCAAATCAACCATGTGGCTATCTAGCGATTCGAGAGCAGCTTCCAATCCAGTTGAGTCTACTGCAAATAGACGTTGAATGGTCTCAAGTTCAAAATTTTTGCCCAGAGTGAGAATTCTCGGATTACTTGAGACAATGCCTGCAATATGAAGCTGGTGGGCAAGAAAGCGAAGGCCAGCACTATCAGGGTGAATACCATCAATATGATCGACATTGACATAGACGGCCACTTCACGCTCAAAAGCTTGATCCAACAGCGGTCTAAGCTCGAGCAAATTGCAATGACGCAACATGATAGTCGTAATGTGCGGGGCATCCAGAGCGCGTAAAAAATGCATACGGTTTTCTACTACCGGTATGATTTTTTGCCGATCTGAAATACTGAGTAATGACCTGGTAGACCGGGTAAGCATGCTGCACCTCTCTGTAGCAGTAAAGACAACAAAGCCCTAAGCCCTTCATAACAAGGTAGCTTAGGACTTTTCAATTCATTGTCCCTGGGCACATATGCAATTGTTTATTCAGGTCAACTTCGACGCTTGTTCACACCTTTGTGTTTCACCCAACAAATGTATACTCAAGAGATCCCAAAAATGACATTAGAAGTAATGTACAAAGGCGATTGTTCTGCTATAATGATAATACTCAGCATCTTATCTTTTGTCAAGTGCTGTTGGTTCCTGTTTCTCATTCGCTAACATCACTACAATGTACGTTGGAAATAGTATCATGACCAAACAAGAGTTTCTGCGGCTAGTGTATAGATTTCCAGTAGCGGCCGCTTTAAAGTCTAATGACGATATTGAGATTGCGTTAGCCTCTGAAGCATTATTACTCTTTATGCTTAAAGGAGATGCTTTTCAACTTGAACCCTTTGTAGAGCAAGCACACAAGCGAGGTAAGGGGTTTGTAGTCCATGTGGATCTCGTTAGCGGCATAGGTAAAGATCGTGCTGGCATCCAGTATCTTCACCAGATCGGCGTGTGCGAACGATAGCTCGCGCCGCTCCAGATATTGTGGAAGTGCTTCCTGGTATTATCTTTCCAGAAATTGCGAAGACCCTGCAACAGTTGCTTCCTGGTCCTTTTATCGCCGGTGGTTTTATCCGCGATGCGATGGAAGTTGCTCGTATTCATGCAGCAGGCGCCATACTGAGCAGCAGTAGTACCCATGCACTTTGGAATCGCACATCTAGCTAGTTGAGGAGAACTATTGTTATGAATACCGCACCTAACCTGCTCAGTTTCAGCCGGATTGTAGCAACAATCCTGGTTTTCGTGTTGGTCATTGTCAACCAACCCTGGGCTTTTCTAGCGGCGGCAGTTGTTTTTTTTCTAGCGTCTATCACAGATTTTTTCGATGGTTACCTGGCACGACGATACCACATCGTATCTCAACTCGGCGTCTTCCTTGACCTGACAGCAGATAAGGTGTTTGTCTCGGCTATTCTGATAGCCTTCGTGCAGCTTGGCCTTGTTCCCGCGTGGATTGTGGTAATCATTATCGCCCGTGAATTTGTAGTTAGTGGGATGCGCTTAATGGCGGCCGCCAAAGGAACTGTGATCCCTGCTGGAAAATTGGGAAAACAAAAAACGTTTATTACCCTGGTAGCCATGGAAGGAATATTGCTGGGAATGGGGCTTGGCGCAAGCCATCTCTCACTGTTCCCACTGATGCTTCATTTCAACAGTAATCAGTTGAATGTCGGAGATTTCTTACTGTTGATTGCTGACGTATTGATGGTGATTGCCGTTATCTGGACGGTCCTTTCCGGAGTAGAATACGTTCGCGGCGCACTGCCCCTCCTCCAAGGAAAACAAGATACAGCGGTATCAAAGGCTTAAATCGGGAAGCCAAATAGTCATTACGCCTGCGCATTCGAAGAAGAACTATTCGTGGGAGAAGTTCCCTCATCGACGACAACTTTCTGACCTAACTTGCGTTCTGTTCCCGCCAGCAAGCGACCAATATTGTCATAATGGACAATAATGACAATCGCGGGGCCAATCACCATAAAGACCAGCTGCGCCAGGGTAACTGTTCCGAAGAACGATGGGTTAAAATGCCCGATGAAATAAAAGAGAACACCGCAGATGATTGTAGTCAGGCTTCCAATGATCGATCCCAGTGATACAAAGCGCGAAGTGAGGATAGCGATTGACAAGGTCACCAAACCAATCAAGAAAGTCAGAGGGGAGATAACCAGAAGCGCCCCGGCGCCGGTCAACACACCACGCCCGCCTTTAAAGCCAATGAAGACCGGATAAATGTGGCCTATCAGAGCGGCCAGACCTGCCACGGTAGGCCCCCAACCTGCTCCGTAGAAGAGAGGAACGAGAGTAGCGATAAGCGTTGGTCCAACCCCTTTCAACAGGTCAAACAGTAATACGAGCAGGGCTGGCACTCTACCACCAGTACGTAGAACATTGGTAGCGCCTATTTTATGGCTGCCATAGGCACGAATGTCAAAGTCTTTGCCCCGAAGCAGTTTCCCCATCAAATAGCCAGCAGGAATTGAACCCCACAGATATCCAATAATCCCTATGAGTACAAGTTGTACAATGACGGGCATAGCCGGCCTCTTTCATGCAAATCTGGTTTCGACGCGACTACTGCGGCCATTCCCACGTATGAGAATTTTCGCATCTGAATCTTCTCGGCATCCTGGAGAAAAGAAAGAGATAGAAGACTGCTATCAGTACTAAAATAATACCAGGGAGTGCATATACTAAATGGTTTCCAGAAGTGCCGTACGATCCGAAGAACGAGCTGATGAGTATGAGAACGCTGAGTCCGAAGAAGACCCAAACAAATCCAGATCTGAGTTCTCTGCCTCTGGGATTCACATGTCTGACGCGTACCGCATTGTGACCGCACTTAGGACACAGCTTTGGGTCTTCCATCGCTTACCTCCGCTTGCTTTTAAAATATGGAAAGTACTAAGTAATTATCGTTTCCTCACCTTAAAGGAACCACCACAATAATTCTAAACCAACATCAGTCTTATTACAAGCGTTGTACACAATAAATTTGCAGATTGCAGATTGATCCTTATGGCCACAACGCAAGCCAAAGACATCAAATCTCTATCACAAAGAGATCACAATTCTCTTTGACTCGCCGCCTGCGGCAGTGGGGAAGGGAGTTTATGGGGACACCCCATTCCCCGGCAAAGGGCTACGTGCCGGGTCCCCCAGACCCTGTACCCTCTGCACTCGTTTGTTTCATGTTCTTTTCATAATTCATGCGTATACTTTATAGCGGCTTCGTTCGTATGTAATGAAGCAACACCATATTATTGGAGCAGAGTATGCGAATATTGGTTGCTGAAGACGATCCACGTTTGGGACCAAGTCTGAAGAAAGGGTTGGAAGAGAGCCATTACGCCGTTGATCTTGTCACAGATGGTGAAGAAGCCCTATCGGTGGCACTTGCAGTATCATATAACCTGATCATTCTGGACATTTTGTTACCGCGAATTGATGGTTTTGAGATCTGCCGCCAACTGCGTAATCAGAAACGGATGACCCCTATTCTATTTCTGACCGCGTTGAGCGGAGTCGATCACCGAGTGAACGGACTGGATATTGGGGCTGATGACTATTTGACGAAGCCCTTTGCTTTTCGTGAACTAGAGGCACGTGTGCGAGCGTTATTGCGCCGTGAAGGACCCTCAAAAACAACGGAATTGCGCTTCATGGATCTTACCCTGGATACACGAACGCATGAAGTTAAACGAGGTGAACGTCAAATTAACCTTACCAGCAAAGAATATAGTCTGTTGGAGTTACTGATGAGTAATCCTGGCCTGGTATTCAGCCGGGATATGATCGCGGAACACATGTGGAACATTGATGCAGAACACCTCTCGAATGTGATTGACGTGTATATTCGTTATCTGCGACGTAAACTATGCGAGAATGGTGAGCCAGACGTAATCTCAACTATTCGCGGCTTCGGATACCAACTCAGGGAACCTTGAAATGAGCAAGCTTTTACGCCGTATACGGCCTCCAGGCATGCGTGTCCAATTGACGCTCTGGTTCATACTGGTCTTTAGTGTGTTGATGCTGCTCTTTGGTGCAGTTTTTTATGTAAACTTACGCGCATCGCTACAGACGAGTTTCGATGCATCGCTACAATTACGCACACAACAAATTGCTGCTGGCATTAATGAAGATAAAGGTACCATCACGATTCAGGATGTGACTGGGGCATTACCTGGATTGATTGATGCTGATGCAGCTACTGACATTGCACCCCCGCAGTCAAATCCTCAAACAACCAGCACGACAACTACCAATTCTACAGGCCCAGAGAAGGCGAACGCGGATGTAAATCTTGGAGCGCTGGTGCGGATCTTAAATATTCGGGGAGAGGTCGTCTATGTTACGCCGGCTTTTCTCGCTCTGAACATTCCGCCATCGAGTGTGACACAGCCACTACACGGCAGCACATGGAAAGGTACAGTCACAGCACAAAATGGACAAGCAGTGCGTCTTTATTGCGCTACTTTGACTGAGAATGGAATTGTCTATGGTGTAGTTCAGGTCGGAGAATCACTTGCTCCATTAGGGAACACATTACGCAGTGTGGTGATCGAATTACTTCTAATCGTGCCATTTGTCTTGATATTGGGCACGCTTGGAAGCTATTGGCTAGCGGCTCATGCATTCGCGCCGATTCATCGATTAACCCGTATTGCCAGGCACATCGAGGCGGGTGATACAAAGCCTCGCATTAACCTTTAATGAGATGATCGAACGACTTGAAAAGGCATTTACACGCCAGCGTCGTTTTATGGCAGACGCCTCACACGAGTTGCGAACGCCCGTTGCGGCGATACGCAGTATGACTGACGTAGTCCTGGCACAGAGTACACCCGTTGAACGCGAAGAATATGTGACTGTATTACGCGATGTGAACGCCGAGTCTGAGAGACTTGGCCATTTGATCAACGACCTGCTGTCGCTGGCGCGCACCGACGAAAACCAGGTGTTACTTGAAAGCGAACTGGTGCGCCTGGATCTACTGGTAGCCGATGTGGCTGCCACCATAGAGCCATTAGCAGCCGAGCGCGGCATCACTATAGAGATAGTGGCAAAGCAACCCGCAATGGTCATGGCAGACGAAGTACGGCTCATACAGGTGATTATGAACCTGTTAGATAACGCGGTTACCTACACCAATACAGGAGGCACGGTTAAGTTGGAAGTGAAGGTGCAGAATAATAAAGCATGCATGGCTGTGAGTGACACAGGCATTGGGATAGCAAAAGAACACCTGGAACATATATTCGAACGGTTCTACCGGGTTGATCCGGCACGATCGAGAGCTGCAGGCAGCACAGGATTGGGGTTGGCGATTGTCGATTGGATTGTACGTGCACATGGCGGCAGTATAACCGTCGAGAGCGAGCTCGGAAAGGGAACCACTTTCACTGTGACGCTCCCAATTGTTGTACCAATATCGACGTGATACGATACTCCTGAGAACTTCTAAAAAATTATAAAGTTTCTGGCCGATTTCATCGTATTTTCATCTATGCCTTGTATACTCGTGATGTGCAAACACCTGCAATTTTCAAAAATATGTAGATATGTTAGACAAAGGAAATACACTCTATGAAGCAAACCAATAATTCCAAAAACAAGACGAACGCGGTGAGAGAGCAGCGAAATATAACCCCTGCAATGAAAGCTACCCCGACAACACAGCCAGTTTATTATTCCGACGCCAGAACGTCAGCAGCACATCTGCAATCGTGGTGGAAAGTAATGCGCTTTTCAGAACGAGTATTGTTACCTTTGCGACTCTTTCTCGGTATTACCTTTGTATATGCAGGTGTCCAGAAACTGACCGATCCGCAATTCTTCAATCCCTCAGCGATAGGATTCATTGGTAAACAAATCATGGCGTTTGCGCATGGATCACCCATCCACAATTTTCTATTGCAGGTTGCGATGCCACATGCAACGCTCTTTGGCGGGCTTGTTGCTCTCGGCGAGATAGCCATTGGTATCGGGACACTTCTGGGATTCCTTTTCCGTCCTGCTGCTTTCTTTGGCATGCTGCTCAGTCTGATGTTTTTCCTGTCAGCTAGCTGGCACGTGTATCCGTATTTTTACGGTGCGGATATTGTGTTTTTTTTCGCCTGGACTCCGCTACTATTAGCCGGACCACTCGGTAGTGGTTTGCCCTCGGTCGATGCGCTGCTTGTGCGGCGAATTCTGATGGATATGCCACCTGTTTGGAGGGGCAGGCTTGGACCTGTTTTCAATTTCGTGTTGGGAGTTGGAGAAAGTATAAAGAGCAGTAAGAACGTTGAGATCGAACAGATGCCTACGCAAGCTGTAAACAGGACAAGTGGACAGGCAGCACCATATAATAGCAAAGTGAGCGGATATCCTCAGGGAGTACCACAACATATAATTAGCGGTCAGGGAAGGCCTGGAAATGTATATGGGAATTCGCAGCGACAGGGACAGGTAAACTATAGAGGAAAAAATGCTACTATTCGACGTTCGCGAGAGAGCAGGCGTAATTTTCTGTGGGGCTTAGTGGCAGGTGGTCTGGGCATGCTTGGGATTACAGTTGCCGGGCGAGCTATTCTATCTCACCCATTCGGTGGAGATGATAATGGATCTACTATCACACAGAATCCTGCCAATGGCACCGGATCGAGTACACAATCTACCCCTGGCGCAGGGACAGCGACTACGACGGCAAGTGGCTCCACAGAAATCGCCCAGGTGAGTGCAGTACAGCCCAATAACGCGGTCACATTCACCATTCCATCCAACGGTGATCCGGGAGTTCTCGTACGCCTTAACAACGGAAAATTCGTGGCATTTGATGCCACCTGTACACACGCAGGTTGCCCGGTACAATATGACCCCAGCAGTCAACACCTATTATGCCCATGTCATGGGGCAGAGTTCGATCCTTCAAACGCTGCCGCTGTTATCCAGGGACCAACAAATACGCCACTGGCAAGTGTCCCGATCCGTGTAGATAATGCAACCGGAGCGATTACGCTTCAATAATGCTTGCAGAGAGGGCAGGGTAAGTCCCTGCCCTCGTTTGTAACCCCCCAGCTTCCCTTTCCATTAAATCCAGCACTTTTCATGTTATACTGTGCTTGAAAAGATTACACCGAGCCAGCAGGAAGCAGGGCAGCATGCTCAACTCGAACTCATTGAATGCTGTGAATGGCGCGAAGTTCTCGCGGAGATTTGTGAAGCCACTGTATGATTCGTACTGCTTCTCCGCTCTTCCGCAGACAGTTGAGTTTATGTTGACTGGTGAAGGGGAGAGCGCATTACCAGGAGATTCATTTGGAAACTTGCCGACCAGGTACGACAAGGTGATCCTGTTTTTTGTGGATGCTTTCGGCTGGAGATTCTTTCAGCAGTACGCGGAAAAATATCCTTTTCTGAAAACGATTTTGAGGCACGGAGCCGTCTCGCAGATGACTTCCCAATTTCCCTCTACTACTGCTGCACATGTGACATGCATGCATACTGGCCTGGATGTTGGACAAAGCGGCGTCTATGAATGGAACTACTATGAGCCCCTGGTAGATGAGGTTATCACACCATTGCTTTTTGCGTATGCAGGAGATAAGGAACGTGATACCTTGAAACGGAGCGGGATTCCTACCGAGGCATTTTTCCCCACGCAAACATTCTACCAAAAACTACAAACGAGGGGCATAACATCTTACGTTTTTCAAAGTGCATCCTACACTCCATCTACCTTCTCAGACATCGTGTACAAAGGAGCTACGGTTATTCCTTTTAGGAGATTGTCGGGGGCTTTGTCGAACCTGGCAGAACTCGTGGTAGCTGATACAGCCCCCATAACCTATTACTTCTTGTATTTCGACAAGATTGATGCAATTTGTCACACCTATGGGCCAAACTCACGACAGTTCGAGGAAGTGGTGGATGCGTTTTTGAGGATGATGGAGGAGCTTTTCTATAAGAAACTGAGTGGCAAGGTAAGACAAACGCTAGTAGTTTTGACCGCAGATCATGGACAGGTAGAGGTTGATCCTCGAAGGACGTTTTATCTGAACAAGCTTGACATCGATATTGAGCAGTATTTACAGAGGAACCAAAGAGGAAAACTACTTATCCCAGCAGGCTCGGCACGTGATATGTTTTTACACGTGAAAGAAGAACGGATAGACGAAGTGGTGGCATTATTACAAAAGCACCTGGCAGACCGAGCTGAGGTGTACTGTACAGAGCAACTGGTGGCACAACACTTTTTTGGCTCTACACAACCATCAAGGGCATTCTTGACAAGAGTTGGCAATGTAGTTATTTTACCCTACCAGCACGAGACTGTCTGGTGGTACGAGGAAGGGAAATTTGATATGCATTTCCAGGGCCATCATGGGGGACTGACACCAGAAGAGATGGAGATACCTTTGCTGTTATTACCGCTATAATTTTCACAAGTGGCCCATGATGGCCTGTCATCTACTGCTTTGCTTTCGTGGTCCTTTGTGGGACACTGGCGCTACGCCTTCGTCCCGCATACTGAAGATGCCTATAATCGCTCCTCCTACAACAGACATCCACAAAGCGAGAAGCATGAATACAACAACGTGCGGAATAGAAGCGAACATGAGAACTTTGCTGAAGGAAGCGTTCAGATCTCCACCAGCGCTTCCCAGGAAAGGCATGACAAACAAGAGTGTCCATGCCAGACAGACTGATGTAGAAAGCAAAGCATTCGTCATGCCGAAGAATACTCCCCAGAATAGGCTCCATGAAAGCGTGGTTAACGATATCCGCTTGAATAGCAAAGCAAGCAAAGACCCGACAAGCAGTGTAGGACACAATACTAGTAGTGGTTCCGCTTTCAAACTATTACCTCCTGCTTGCAAGGTATATTCTGCTATCAACACCAGGCAGATAAGTAAGTTCAGCACTAGAGCACACCATATCCACCTGTTGCTCAATCTGGAGGCTTTAGGAGTTTCTGTATGCACATCCTGCGATGGTGTCTCATGCATTGGCAATGAACCCCAGGATGGTTTCACAGATGCAGCAGGTGTGATAGGAAGAACAATAGCGTCTGTGACAGGAGCATTTGCAAGAGATACTCCAAACGGCTGCATTTCTCTCCATTCTTGGCCATCTGGTTGTACGCTTCCGGGGACAGGTCGAAATTGAGCAACCACGCTAAGATCGGGTCTGGACGGTTTGACCAGTAGTTGTGTGATTTCCTGAGAAGCAGCAAGTAAATCTAATGCGAATGCTTGTAGCGTTGGATAGCGTTCGTGAGGGTTTTTCGCCAACGCTTTCTGCAAAACAACGTTTACTGCCGGAGGCAGGTCAGCACGATATTCGCCGAGGGAAGTTGGTTTAGCATAATAATGCAAATGCTGCCAACCGCGCACATTACTACTCTCGTTCTTTCTTAATGGATAATTGCCTGTGAGCAAAAAGAAACACGTAACTGCGAGTGCATATTGGTCAGAGTATCTTCCTGGTTGCATGCTCCAGACCTCCGGAGCCATGTATGCGGGCGAGCCAGCCAATCCAGTGCTCAAATGCGATGCATCAGCATCAATTAAGGATGCTACGCTGAAATCAGAGAGTAAAACATGCGAACCTATTTGCAACAAATTTGCGGGTTTGACATCGCGATGCAGTACATTACGTGAATGAGCATAGTCCAGGGCTTCGGCCACCTCTTTAGCTAAGGTGACGACACGTTCGAGGGACCAGGGACGGCTTCCACCTCGTTCAAAGGATTCGGCCAATGAACCTTGCTCAGCAAATTGTACGACAAGATATGGCAGGTAGTTTGCTACTACTGTCGTTCGCTCGTCGATCACTCCATAAGAGAAGATAGGTAATATATAGGGATGTGAGAAGGAAGCAAGTAACTGTGCCTCGCGGCGAAAATTATCTACATGCCTTTCATTACACGAGCGGTGAAGTATTTTGATCACCACCTTACGCCGGTGCAGCGAATTCTGCTCTGCCAGGTAGACATCGCTGGAACTACCATTGCCGATATAGGAGACAACGCGATAATCACCGATCAGTGCTCCTGCTAACAAACTGCCGCACTCGACACACCGTATATTACCAGGCTTATTGAGATGTTGATTGATACAGCAATATAGCATTGCAAGTGCTCCAACGTACTCACTGTTGAGTTAGCGCTACAAAACCAGATGTAAACATCTGTCTTGCATAGAAGAACCTTTCTGAAAATTTGTGAATAATGTTCCCTTGTCAATCTATACG
>WNFD01012873.1_pt1 | contig 11155 bp, 10 predicted proteins | sample 5400491 | NCBI WGS metagenome assembly WNFD01 (sample SAMN13153343, study PRJNA577476) | soil metagenome | isolation source: 120 cm saprolite under Douglas fir tree site 2 hole 2 replicate 2 | place: USA:California | collected 2015-04-18 | reverse complement strand
AGCCACTCCGGCTATTGGAACAGCCTCGGCTTGAGGATGGTGCGGGCTGATGGCTCTGGGACCCCCGTCCAGCTGACCCCTGACGACGGCTCTTCGGCACCCGTCTTTGCGCCGCTGCCTCCTGGGCCGTAGCTTCCGCGTCCTACGCCCCGGCAATCAGACTATCCTGAAGCCCTACGCAGATCCCGGCAGGCTCAGGTTCGGAGGGAGGTGCCATGCCCGTCTATGAGTTCAAGTGCGGCGACTGCGGCCAGGTCTTCGAAGTGATGGGGAAATACGAGGAACGTGAAAAGGCGCACACGTGCCCCGGTTGCGGCAGCGAAAAGGTCAAGCAAGCCATCTCGCTCTTTTCTGCCAAGCCCCCGTCCAGCAGCTTCTAGCCAGGTAGAGCTATCCCCGGAAGGGACCGCTCTACGGGTGGGGAGGGGTCAGGCCGCCCGGCGGACGGATGCCTGTGTCTTCGGACGGGGCTCCCGGGCCAGGATGCGGCTTACCACCCAGCCATAGGCCAGGCCGACCAGGGCGATGAAAGGCAGAGTCCCCCATCCCATTGCGTGATTGAAAACCGTACGCATTCTCTTTTCCTCAGACTAACGTGTCTTTCTTCAACATATGATCCCGCCAGATGATCGAAACAATCCAGATTTATGTATAGACTTCGCACACAAATAGGAGAGCCAAAGGGGACTCCGAAGCAAACCGTCGGAGAGCTCGCCGTGGCCCCCGCGGCGAAATCGGCCGGGTGGAGATTGCTGCATCTTGACAGTGCACTTCGGCTATGTCTGAATCGCACCACCAGGGTCTGGGCCCAAACCGGGAGGGGTAGTGAATAGGGGCAGCCGGGCTCGCGCCGTGGGGGGCGTGGTGCCGCCGCGCCTGGCCCCGGCGCGGGAGGTGCGGGCCGACAGCGCCTACCTCTACCAGATTATCGAGACCATCGGCTCCGGTCCTGACCTGGGGACCATCCTGCGGGGCATCGTCGGGCTGGTCACCGAGGCCACCCGCTGCCACGCCTGTTTCATGTACTTCGTCCAGGACGATCGCCTGATCCTGCGCGCCGCGTCGGCCATGTACGCGCATCTGGAGGGCAAGATCACCTTGCCCATCGGCAAGGGCCTGACCGGCTGGGTCGCCAGCCGGCGCCGGGCCGCGTTCATCCGCGACGAGGCCTTCGAGGACCCGCGTGTCCTGTACGTGCCCGAACTGGACGAGGATCAGTATCAGTCGCTGGCATCCGTGCCGGTCTTCGGACGGGCTGGCGAGGTCATCGGCGCGATCACGCTGCATGCCCAGGCCCCGCACGAGTTCAACCGGTCGGACCTCGATTTCCTGGAACATACGGCGTCGCTGGTCGCCGGCGCTATCGAGAACGCCCGCCTGTACGAGGTCGCCACCGAGAAAGTCGGGATCCTCACCGAGCTGTCGGACCTGGCTCGCAGCGTTGCCTCGACCACCAGCCTGGAGGAGTTGCTGCCCCTGGTGACTGAACGAACGCGGCACCTGCTAACAGCCACGCGCTGCGAGATCTATCTGTTTGATACCCCGACCCGCCTTCTCCTGGTCGGCGCCAGCCCGCCACGGGTCGGCGCCCGCACCCTCGACGCCCAGCAGCTCTGGTTGAAAGCCGTGGAAGCCGGCCAGGCCGACGTGGCTGAGGCTCAGGCAATCGCCAAGGCTATCTGGGGCCCAGACCTGGATGGTTCGCCGCTGGTCGCCCCGCTGGTGGCGGGTGACGAGCGCCTCGGCCTTCTCTGCGCACTGGGTGACCGACCCTCGACCGACACCCACAGTGTGCTGGCGGCCGTGGCCGCGCATATCGCGATCGCGATCAAGCGGCTCCAGCTGATCGAGTCCCTCAAAGAACGGAACCTGGTCAAGGATTTCTTCGAAACTCTGTCACGAGTGAGCGCGGACACCGATGATCTGCGCGCGATGGCCGACCGGCTCAAGTGTGGCCTCGACGCCCGGCAGGTGGTCCTGCACGCCGCCCCATGGTCTCCGACCGTGCCCAAGCCGGATCGCGGACGTCGGCCCAAATCCACCCCGCCGCCAGAGGCCGATTGGTCCCTCGTGGCGGGCCGGATGGAAGCTCGACTCCGCGCGGAGATGCCGGCCGTCGTGTTCGATCGCCGCGACCGTTCCATCCGCGCCCTGTTGCGCGTGCTGCCAACGGATACGGGCGAGGTGGCGGACCTGGTCGGCCGCGCCTACGAAGACGCCGGCGGCACCAGGTCTGGACCGCTGGCAGTCGGCCTGTCGAACGTCTGCCAGGGGGCGGCCAGCTTTGCGCGCGGCTTCGAGGAGGCCGCCGCCGCCGCCAGGACCGGTTCACTGCTCAAGGGCGCCGCCGGCGTCTTTACCTATGAGGCGCTTGGGCCATACCGCTACCTGCTCTCCGGTGAGGACAGCGTCCGAGACCGCTATCAGTCGCGCATTCAGCGCCTGGTCGAATACGACCAGCGGCGGGCCACCGAACTGCTGAAGACGCTGGAGGCCCACCTGGAGCACCAGGGCAATATGGTCCGCACGGCCAGGGTCCTCTTCATGCATCCCAACACGCTCCGCCAACGCCTGGCGCGCATCGAACGCGTCGCCGGGCTCGACCTCGACCACGAAGACTGGCTCTCGCTCGCGATGGCCGTCAAGGCCGTGAAGTTACGACTGCTGCGCGCGTCCGTGACCGCTGAACAGAGGAGGGAAGAGCACGGCAACGGTGATTGAAAAGGCCCGCAAGACCGAGAAGGAGGTGACACTGGAGGACGTCCGCCGGCAGATCAAGGAAAGGAAGATCGAGTTCCTCTTCGCCCACCAACGTCGGCTACGTAGGGTCGTTCGTGCCGGTCCTGATCGGCTACTACTTCTTGCGGCGGTGGCGGCCCGAGCTTCGTCGACCGTTCCGGTTGCCCGAATGGATGAAGTGGGTCGCCCTCGGATTGGGCATCTACTACCTCTTCGTGTGGGGGGTCAGCCTGCCCTGGTGCGCCGTCTCGGGCTGCGCGGTGGGCGGCGTCGGGAATGTGCTGCCCGCCTACTTCACGGCAGCGGCACCGGCCGCCAGCGTCCCGGCTGGAGTGGGCGATGACCGGCGTGAGTCCTGAGGCGATCGGGGTGGACGCTCGCGACGAGCGTCCACCCAGCCTGGCCCATCTCCTGGTCGCCTCGACCGGCGAACCATTCGACCGACGCGTCATCGAGGGCGCGGTGAAGCTCGCCGGCCCGCATCGCCCGGTTATGCACGTGGTCTCCATTGCTCGCATCTGGGGCACCGCGCTTGGCCTGCAGCACCCCGGCCTCTACCCGACGAAGCGCGAGTGGGGCGCCCAGGCGGACCTGGTGGCCGACGCGGTGAAGGACCTGAAGCAGAGAGGATTCGAGGCTGACGGCCGGGTGATCGGCAGCCGGCATCCGAGCAAGGCCATCGCCCGCGCCGCCGCCGACGCGGGGTGCGACGGCATCGTGATGGCCTCGCGACGGATCCCAGCGTGGCGCCGTCTGCTGCAGGGCAACGACGAGCGCGCGGTTGCCCGCCGGGCCGGGATCCCAGTCCATGTGGTCGATCTTGAACCCGATCCCGTTAACCGAGGCCAGCCGTGACCAACGAATGGCCCGCCGGGAGTCGAGCTCGCCTGCCGGCTGGTGACCGACTCGAAGGGTTGCGTCGATGCCTTCTTGCGGGCCGGCATCAAGCGGCGTTCCCAGGATTGCCAAGCGGTTTTTGGAGCCCCATAATGCCCGCTAGGGTCGCCCCGCAAGAACGGGCACCCGAGGCTGCGTACGGGGCTCGGCGGGAGGCTGAGGGATTGCCCGGCCCCTTCCAGGCAGGGCGGAGGAGCGAGCGGTCGAGAACACTGCAGGCCCATTCGGGCGACCATCATTGGTCAGGAGCTCACTGGCAGTGCACCGACCCTATCGCCCGCCCCGGTGCGGTGGCGGCGAGGAGTCGACCGATTAAGGAGGAGGGTTAGAGATGGCGCGTAATCCGAAGTACGACATTCTCTTTGAACCGATTCGCCTCGGCCCGAAGACGATGAAGAATCGCTTCTACCAGATCCCGCACTGCAACGGGTTTGGGTCGGAAAAGCCGTTGAGCCAGGCTTTCTTTCGGTCGACCAAGGCTGAGGGGGGCTACGGCGCCGTCTGTACGGAGTATTGCTCGATCTCGCCCGAATCGGACGACACGCACCGGGTCTCGGCCCGCCTCTGGGACGACGACGACATCACAAACCTGGCCGTGATGTGCGACATGCTCCACGAGTACAACGCCCTGGCCGCGGCGGAGCTGTGGTACGGCGGTCCCCACGCACCTTGCCAGGAATCGCGGTGCGTCCCCCGCGGGCCTTCCCAGATCGCGAGCGACTTCGAATACCTCACCTACCCCAAGCAGATGGATAAAGACGACATCCGAGCCGTGCAGAAGATGTACGTCGATGCGGCCAAGCGGGCTCGAACGGCCGGCTTCGACATCGTGTACGTGTATGGCTCGCATTCGTACCTGCCGCAGCAGTTCCTGACCCCGTACTACAACAAGCGCACCGATGAGTACGGCGGGTCGTTCGTGAACCGGGCCCGCTTCTGGCGGGAGACGATCGAGATGGTCAAGGATGCGGTCGGTTCCGACACAGCCATCGCGGTCCGGATGTCGACCGACATGTTCATGGGCGAACCCGGCACCCAACTCGAGCGCGATTGCATTCCCTTCGTCCAGCTGGTCGACGACATCGTCGACGTATGGGACATCAACGTGTCCGGCATCTCCGAGTGGGGTGAGGATGCGACCCCGTCCCGGTTCTATCAATCCGGACGGCAGTTGCCCTGGCAAGAAGCGGTGAAGAAGGTTGCCAAAAAACCCGTCCTCGGCGTGGGCCGCTTTACCAGCCCGGACCTGATGGTCGACGTGATCAAGTCGGGCAAGCTCGACATCATCGCCACCTGCCGGCCGTCGATCTCGGATCCCTGGCTGCCCCGGAAGATCGATGAAGGCCGCCTCGACGACATCCGGGAGTGCATCGGTTGCAACATCTGTATCTCCCGCTGGGAGATCGGCGGCCCTCCGGTCATCTGCACGCAGAACGCGACGGCCGGTGAGGAGTATCGACGCGGCTGGCACCCCGAGATCTTCACCAAGGCGCGCAACGCCGACAATGACGTCCTGGTGGTCGGCGCCGGTCCGGCCGGCATGGAGTGCGCCATGATCCTGGGGAAGCGCGGCATGCGCCGCGTCCACCTGGTGGAAGCGCAAGACGACATGGGCGGGATCATGCGCTGGATCCCCCAGCTGCCCGGCCTCGGCGAGTGGGCGCGGGTCGTGAACTACCGCAAGATCCAGATCGCGAAGCTGAAGAACATCGAGTTCATCGCTGGCAAACGACTGGACGCCAATGCCATCAAGGGCTATGGCGCCGAGATCGTGATCGTTGCCACCGGCTCCCACTGGTCCACCGACGGCCTGAACGGCGCTACCCACGACACCATCCCAGGTGCCGACGCAAGCCAGCCCTGGCAGCTCACCCCAGACCAGATCATGGCGGAAGGGAAGAAGGTTCCGGGCAAGCGGGTCCTGGTCGTCGACAACGACGGCTACTTCATGGGCGTCTCGCTGGCTGAAAAGCTCGCCATGGAGGGCAAGCAGGTGACGTTCATGACCCACCTGGGGCACATCGCCCCCTACATGGACTTCACCCTGGAAGCGCCGAACATGCACCGAAAGCTGCACAAGCTCGGGGTCGAGCTGGTGACCCACCACGTCCCCACCCGCATCGAGCAGGGTAAGGTGACGGCCGCCTACGTGTACGACGACGACGGTCACGGCAAAGCCTTCGAAGTGGATGCCGTCGTGCTCGTCACCGCGCGCCGCTCCAACGAGGCGCTCTATCGTGAGCTGAAGGACAAGGTCGGCTTCGAGGCGCTCAAGGCCGAGGGCATTACGAACGTGTTCCGAATTGGCGATTGCGTCGCGCCCCGGCTGATCGCGGACGTGGTGTTCGACGGGCACCGGCTGGCCCGCGAGATCGACTCGCCCAACCCGGAGGATCCGCTGCCGTTCAAACGCGAGCGGCGGGTGCTCGAGCCGGCGATCGTGCTGCGCGAAGTCGCCGAGCGGCGCGCCGCCCTGCAAGAGGCCGTCCCCGTATAGCCGTGTAGTTGAAACTCGTCGTCTGCGTCAAGCAGGTCAAGGTCCTCGGGGACGAGGTCGGGTTCACCGCCGACAGTCGGGACGTCGATCCCGACTACCTTGACCTGGCTCTAAACGAGTGGGATGCGTGCGCCACCGAGGAGGCGCTGCGCATCCGCGAGCGTCTCGGCGAGGGGGAGGTGGTCGCCATCACGGCGGCGCCGGCCGGGCCTGAGCTCGCCCTGAGGCGCTGCCTGGCGATGGGCGTGGACCGGGCGATTCGAGTCGAGTCGGCCGCCGTAGACCCGATCTCGATAGCCCGTGCGCTGGCGGGCGCGGTCGGGGGGGAGGCGCCCGACCTCGTTCTTTGCGGCGTCCAGTCGAGCGACGTGGTCCAGGGATCGACGGGCACGGCGCTGGCCGAGCTGCTCGAGCTGCCGCGGGTCGCCGTGGTGACCAAGATCGACTGGTCGGGCTCGGGTCCAGCCACGGTGTATCGAGAACTCGAGGGTGGACTCATCGACGTCGTTGAAGTGGACACGCCGGCGCTGCTGACCGTGCAGACCGGCATCAACCAGCCTCGCTATGCGACCCTGCGCGCCATCAAGCTGGCGGAGCAGAAAGAGATTCCCGCTGTTCCCGCGCCCAATAGGGCCGAGCCCGCCTATCGGGTTCGGCGAATGTTCGCCCCACCCAAGGGCCAGGGCGCCAAGATCCTGCAGGGACCTCCGGCGGACGTGGCGCGCCAGATCGCGGACATCGTCAAGGAACGCCTGAAGTGAGTGTGCTGGTGGTGGCCGAGCACGTGCGCGGCCGGATGCGGGACGTGACCTACGAGCTGGTCACAGCCGGGCGCGCACTGGGCGGTCCCGTGGCGGTCGCCGTCATCGGCCGCGATCCGGCCGCCCTCGATATGCGGAGGGAAGGCGTCGACGAGGTGGTGCAGGTCCGGGTCGAGCAGGCCGAGTTCGAGAACGACGTGTACCAGCGCGTACTCGAGATGCTGATCGCCGAGCGCCGTCCTCAGGTAGTCCTGCTCGGCTTCACCGTGAATTCACTCGGTTACGGCCCGGCCGTGGCGGCCCGCCTGGGCCTGGGTCTCGCCACCGACGTCTTTGCCGTGCGCCGCGACGACGGCGCGCTGGTGGCCACCCGGGCGTTCTACGGGTCGAAGGTGCACGCCGATCTGGAGTTCCCCGGCAAGGAATCGGTGCTGCTCCTGCTCCGCCCTACGATCTGGCCACCGGCTCCGCCCGGTGGGAATCCCAAGACCATCACCAAGGCGGCGCCCGACCTCCCGCACTCCCGCGCCCGCCACCAGGAGTTCGTCGAGCCACCCCGCGCCGACGTCGACATTGCCGATGCCGACTTCCTGCTTGCCATCGGCCGCGGCATTGGCGACAGAGAGAAGATCCCGACCTTCGAGCAGCTCGCCCAGAAGCTGGGCGCCACGCTGGCCGTCTCCCGGCCGCTGGTGGACGCCGGCTGGATGCCGAACTCGCGCCAGGTCGGTCAATCGGGAAAGACGGTCAAGCCCAAGGTCTACCTGGCCATGGGCATCTCAGGCGCGGTGCAGCACCTGGCCGGCATGAAGGCCAGCGGCACCATCATCGCCGTCAACACCGACCCGGAGGCGGCCATTTTTGGCACCGCCCACTACGGGGCGGTCGCGGATCTCTTTGAGGTGGCCGAGGAGCTCGAGAAGCTCCCCTGATGGAGACCCGCCAAACCTTCGAAGGCCTGGCCGCCTGGGAGATCGCCATCTGGTACGGGCTGGTGGCGCTCTCGACGGCGGTGCTCGTCTTCGGGTGCGCGCGGCTGGTGATGAAGTACCGGCGGGGCCGGCGGCTTTCGCCCGTGGAGCATCCGGTCCGGCAGATGGTCCGGTCGGCGGCAGCCGTGCTGTCCCACTCGACGATCCGGCGCCGCCATCCCCTCGCCGGGCTCGGCCACCTGCTGATCTTCTACGGCTTTGTCGTGCTCTTCATCGGCACCGTCATCCTCGCCTTCAACGACGACTTCACCCGGCTCTTCTTCGGTTTCGACTTCTGGCACGGCGCCTTCTATCTGGGCTATTCGCTCTTCCTGGACGTCTTCGGGGCGGCGCTGATCGTGGGCCTGGTGATCATGGCCATCGTCCGGGGCGTCCGCCGGCCATTCCGCCTCAACTACTGGCGGCCGGACCGCCAGCCGGGTGAGTACGACCGCACGTCCTACGTCATTGGCGACTGGGCCTTCCTCGGCGTCTTGTTCTTCCTCGCCCTGACCGGTTTCCTGCTCGAGGCCTTCAGGATCGCCCAACACAATCCGGCCTTCGAGGTCTGGTCGCCGGTGGGATGGACGGTCGGGCAAGCGTTGCGCGGGGTCGGGGTCACTGGCGCGGCGGCGGGCAATGCCCACTTCGTCACCTGGTGGCTGCACGGGGTGGCGGCCCTGGCCTTTGTGTCGTCCATCCCCTTCACCAAGGCCGTGCACACGCTGGTCAGCCCCACCAATCTCGCCGTCCGCGACGAGCGGGCCGGCAAGCGGCTGCCGTGGGTGGCCGCCGGTGCGGCATCCGAGGAGGTGGGGTACCGGCTCATCACCGACTTCAGCTGGCAGCACCTGGTGTCGCTCGACGCCTGCACCAAGTGCGGCAAGTGCCACGAGGCCTGCCCCGCGACCGCCGCCGGCTACCCACTCTCCCCGCGTGACCTGGTGCTTGACCTGCGGGAGGCATCGGAGGGCGCGCTGGGCATCCGGTCCGCCCTACACATCGAGCCCCTGTTCGACGTCAGGACGCCGCTGGTCGGCAATCTCATTCGGCCCGAGACCCTGTGGTCGTGCACCCAGTGCATGGCCTGCGTCGAGATCTGCCCGGTCGGCATCGAGCACGTGCCGATCATCAACCAGCTGCGACGGGGGCTCGTCGAGCAGGGGGAGATGGACTCGATGCTCCAGGCGACCCTGGAGACCATCCATACGACGGGCAACTCCTTTGGCGAGCAGAAGCGCAAACGCCCGCGCTGGACGCGCGATCTCGCCTTTCAGGTCAAGGACATCCGCAAGCAACCCGCCGAGCTGCTCTGGTTCGTGGGCGACTACGCGTCGTTCGACCCGCGCAACCAGCGCGTCAGCCGGGCGCTGGCGGACACGCTCCATCACGCGGGCGCCGACTTCGGCATCCTGGCTGAGGCCGAGAAGACCGCCGGCTGCGACGTCCGCCGAGCCGGGGAAGAAGGCCTGTGGGCCTCCCTGGCCGAGGAGAACATCGCGACCATCAAGGCCTGCGCGTTCGAGCGCATCTTCTCGTCTGACCCGCACAGCTACCACACGCTCAAGAACGAGTACCCGCAGCTGGGGGGCAGCTGGACCGTGATCCACCACACCGAGCTGCTGCTCGAGCTGATCGAGAGTGGCCAGCTGCGCCCTCGCAAACGGCTGGCGTACCGCGTCACGTATCACGATCCGTGCACCCTGGGCCGCTACAACGGGGTCTACGAAGCGCCCCGCCAGGTGCTGGCCGCGCTGGGGGTGGAGCTGATCGAGATGCCGCGCAACCGGGCCAACGCGTTCTGCTGTGGCGCCGGCGGCGGTCGGATCTGGATGAAGGAGCTCCGTCCAGAAGGCGTGCGCCGGCCGAGTGAGCAGCGGATCGACGAAGCGGTCGCCCTGGGCGGTATCGACTATTTTGTGGTGGCGTGCCCCAAGGACGTCACCATGTACGAGGACGCCATTAAGACCTCAGGACACCAGGGAGAGATCCAGCTGCGAGAGCTGTCGGAGCTGGTTCTCGAAGCGCTCGACATCGAGCCGAACGTGGCGGTCGCGGCCGCCAAGGCAGAGGAGGCACCATGACCCAGGAGATCACGACGGCAAAAGTCAAGACCAAGGAGACCGTGTTCTATCCGCGGCTGAAGGCGATGACCGATCAGTGGATGGACCTCTTCGGCTACTGGGCGCCGACCGTGGTCACCGACACCCTCGAGGAGTATCGGGCGGTGCGGGAGCAGGCCGGCCTGATGGACTTCAGCATGCTGCGCAAGTGGGACCTGGACGGCCCGGGCGCCCGCGACGTGATCAATCACGTCGTGACCCGGGACATCGCCAGGCTGCGCCCCGGGCAGATCGTCTACTCGGCGCTCTGCAACGACCAGGGCAAGATGGTCGACGATTGCACCGTGGCGGTCCGTTCCGATGACCACATCCGCTTCTGTGGCGCCAACGACAAGGATCAACTCTCGTTTGAGCGCCGGGCGGCCGGCACCGGGGTGCGGGTCCGCCATTACACGGACGAGATCGGCCATCTCTGTCTGCAGGGTCCGAAGAGCCGGGAATGGCTGCAGGCGCTGACGGACTCCGATCTGTCTCGCAAGGCCTTCCCTTACTACATCTTCAAAGAGCAGGTGACGATCGCCGGCATGCCGGTGTTCATGACTCGGCTGGGCTACACGGCTGAACTCGGGTACGAGCTCTGGGCGCCCGCCGACCGCGCCGTCGAGTTCTTCGACCGGTTGGTCGAAATCCTGGAGCCAAAGGGCATGCGCCTGGTGGGCATGACCGCGCTGGACCTGCTGCGCATCGAAGGCGGGTTCATCATCGGTGGCATCGAATACAACGAGACCGTCTCACCCTACGAGTGCGCCCTGGATTGGGCCATCGAGTTCGAGAAGGGCGACTTCCAGGGCAAGGCCGCGCTGCTCAAGGACAGGGAGACGGCCCCGCTGCGACTGACCAGCGTCGTGCTGGAGTCGGGCGGCGACGCCGCCTCGGGCGCGCCTATCTCGGTGGGCGGGGCGACGGTGGGGTTGGTGACGCAGGCGATCGTGTCGCCGTATCTGGGCGGCAAGACCCTCGGGCTGGCCAAGCTCCGGAAGGACCTTGTCGAGCCGGGCACGCGCATCTCGGCCAAGGTGGGAGGAAAGGAGGTCCGGGGCGAGGTGGTCCGGCACCACGTCTACGACCCAGAACGCATGCGGGTGCGGAGTTAGGTTGATTTATCCCGTCCCTTCAGGTCGGGGAAGGGAGGCGTGGGTATCGCGGATCAGGTTCCCGCCGGAGCTT
>WNFD01007082.1_pt1 | contig 11155 bp, 11 predicted proteins | sample 5400491 | NCBI WGS metagenome assembly WNFD01 (sample SAMN13153343, study PRJNA577476) | soil metagenome | isolation source: 120 cm saprolite under Douglas fir tree site 2 hole 2 replicate 2 | place: USA:California | collected 2015-04-18 | reverse complement strand
TGTTGAATGCGTCAGTGAGATAGCATGCTTCAACATCGCCAGAGTTATCGGACGATTAACGGCGCGTTAAATTTCACGCAGCGGCGCTCATCCTTCTCTTTTTTCCTTGCGCAAGTTATTTTTTATTCGATTAGTCAGAAGCTCGATGCTGGCTCTTCGCTGTAGTGCGTGAAACTATACTCAGTTGTGTTGAGCCTCCAACTGAGAATTGTTTCGCAACCTGAACTTAACATTCGCGCAATACGCAGTTCATCCGCCTTCGCTACAAGTACACCGTTCTTTTTACCCACAACTTTCAGGAGGGACAGATGCACAAGAAATTGAGGCCGGGCGTCGCGATCGGCGCCCTTCTGCTGGCGACTGTGTCGATCCACCAGCAGACGTTTGCCGACGAGTTCGAAGGCGGGGGGAGTGATATCCGTCACGTGCTGCTAATCAGCGTCGACGGGTTCCATTCGTTGGATTTCGCCAATTGCGCCAAGGGCATCAGCGGTTTCAAAGGCGGCACGCCGTATTGTCCTAATCTAGCAGCGCTCGCCCTGCACGGGGTGAACTATCTGAACAGTTCCACCTCGAAACCCTCGGATTCGTTTCCCGGCCTGATGGCAATCGTCGCGGGCGGCTCGCCGCGCACGATCGGAGCCTTTTACGACGTCGCATATGATCGTTCGTTGCAGCCACCCGCAGTTGCGACGGGCAACGGAGTGTCGGCGGGTACGTGCACGGCAAACCAACCGCCGACTGGCACGCGCACAGAATACGAAGAGGGCATCGACATCGATCAGAAGCTGCTCTACGGCGGGGGAACCGATGGCCAGGCCAACGCGATCGATCCGAACAAGCTCGAACGGGATCCGGCCCATAACTGCAATCCGGTCTTTCCCTACAACTTTGTCCGCACCAACACAGTTTTTGGCGTGATCCATAAAGCCGGCGGGCGCACCGCCTGGTCCGACAAGCATGCGGCCTATATCGCCGTCTCGGGGCCCGGCAACGGCAAGAACGTCGACGACTTCTATTCGCCTGAAATCAATTCCGATTCCAAGAACTTTGCGGCCCAGGCGCCGCCTCAGCTCACCATTCCCGCCTGTCTCAAGAGCGGGGTGCCGTTCCTGCCGGACCAAGCCGCCCCAGCCAAAGACGATGACTACACCGGGAGCTTCCAGAACATCCAGTGCTATGACGGCCTCAAGGTGATGGCCATCCTCAACGAAATCGACGGCAAACGCCACGACGGCAGCGGCAAGGTGCGCGTGCCGAACATCCTCGGCATGAATTTCCAGGCGGTCAGCGTCGGGCAGAAACTGGTCTACCAGCACGGCTCGGTCGCCACGGGATACAGCACCACGGGCGGGTATCTGGATTCGGTCGGGACCCCCAGCGACTCGTTGTTCAACGAAATCGTGTTTATCGACAATTCGATCGGCATGATGGTCACTGAGCTCAATAAGAAGCATCTGGCAGACTCGACTCTGATCATAATTACCGCCAAGCATGGGCAGTCTCCGATCGATCCTAAGGTGGTCAATCGCATCGATGGGGACAATCCTGGTGTTACCAAGTCGCCCTCGACGATCATCACCGCACTACTTCCCGACTCAGAGGTCAACCAAATCGGACCGACCGAGGACGACGTGTCACTGCTGTGGCTCACCAACAGCACTCCGGCCGAGACTGCGACGGCGGTCGGAATGCTGGAGAGTGGCACCAATCCGACTCTGGGCGGCTATAATGGCGGAGAGATTTTCTGGGGGCCTTCGCTCGACCTGATGTTCAACGATCCGTCGACCGATCCGCGCACTCCGAACATCGTGGTGGCGCCCAACGTAGGAGTGATCTATACCGGCGGGCAAAAGAAGGTCGCTGAACACGGCGGCTTTGCGCATGACGACACCAACGTCATCCTGCTAGTTTCAAATCCGGAAATGTCGCCCGAAACCGTGAATGTTCCGGTGCAAACCGCCTCGGTCGCGCCGACCATCCTAAAGGCGCTGGGCCTCGATCCGCAGAGCCTGAAATCGGTTCAGTTGGAGCACACCCCGGTTCTGCCGGGTCTCTCGCTTCCGAAGTAAGGAGCCCCAAAGGGGGGAGCGGGCAAACCCTGCCACAAACGCGGCGGGCGTCCTGGGTCATCCGGGACGCCCGCCGCTCATTTTCCGGCGTACCACACGTTTCGTTCCGCCGCGTGTCATCAATATAATCAGTCTCGAGCCCGGGTTCCGCTCGAGACCAGTTCCGCCTTTGAGGGGGTGAGTATCCCGATGGCGTTTCCAATCAATCGCCCACGGCGGCTGCGGCGTACCGAGACGCTGCGACGCATGATCCGGGAAACGCGCCTTGCGCCCGACGACCTGATTCAGCCGTTCTTCGTGTGTCCGGGACGCGACGTCAAGCGTCCGATCGGTTCGATGCCGGGGGTGGCGCAGATGTCAGTCGATCAAGTGGTGCGCGCCGCGCGCGAGACGCACGCGGCCGGCGTTCCGGCGGTAATCCTGTTCGGCATCCCCCAGCGCAAGGACCCCCAAGGCAGCGAGGCGTGGAACGACCAGGGCGAGGTGCAGCGCGCGATCCGCGAAATCAAGGAGCACGTGCCCGGCCTCGCCGTGATAACCGACGTCTGTCTGTGCGAGTACACCGACCACGGCCATTGCGGCGTGGTGGCGGGCAACGACGTCGACAACGACGCGTCGCTCGAGCTGCTTTCGCGCGAGGCGCTCTCGCACGCGCGCGCGGGCGCCGACATGGTCGGGCCGTCGGACATGATGGACGGGCGGGTCGGCGCGATCCGCCGGGCGCTCGACGAAAACGGTTTTACGCACATTCCCATCATGGCCTATTCGGCGAAATTCGCCTCGGCCTTCTACGGACCGTTTCGCGAGGCCGCCGAGTCGGCGCCGCAGTTCGGCGACCGCCGCTCCTACCAGATGGACCCGCCTAACGGCGACGAGGCAATGCGTGAGATCGCGCTCGATCTCGCCGAAGGCGCCGACATCGTGATGGTCAAGCCGGCGTTGCCGTATCTCGATCTGATCTACCGCGCCAAGCATGAGTTCCGCGTGCCGGTAGCGGCTTACAACGTCTCGGGCGAGTACTCGATGCTGCGGGCGGCGGGGCTCAATGGATGGCTCGACGAGGAGCGCGCGGTGATGGAAGTGCTGACGTCGATCAAGCGGGCCGGGGCCGATATGATCCTGAGCTACTTCGCCACGGAGGTCGCGAAACGGCTCAAATGATCGCGGCTGCGCATCCGGCGGTTCTCACGGAGATTCAGAACCGCCTATAGACCCCCACTCTAGCCCTCCCCTAAAACATTTGGGGGAGGGAATTAGACAACTCTCAGCGAGGAAAATTGGCGGTGGCGTCTCGAATCAGACTGACCGCCGCGTCGGGATCGGCGACCTCGACAATCAACTGGCTATATCCTTCGTCGGCCAGATCAATGGCTACAGCATTTTGCGGATTAACCACATCCCAAAACACATACCGCCCTTCTTTGTAATACCAGCCGGCCGAGATGACGCCCGGAAAGCCGGTACCGCAGAGCCTCCACCCTTTCCACGATCGCGCGGCATCCTCAGGATCGCGCCGCACATCCCTGACGTGGTCGAGCGGAATCAGAAACTTGCTTTTGAATGCGAAAACCTTGTGCCATCCCAAGATTTCGACCTTGAGCCTGCCGTCCCCGATCGATAGCTCCACCATCGCGACCTCAGTTATTCGCGTACCTTGGGTTTGATGTGAATCTCGTAGTACGGGCGCATCGCGCGCAGCGCGCGCATCTGATGATACGCGAGCTCGTCGTCCGGATAGCGATGCTCCGGGCCGAGCACGCATCCAACTCGAGCGTGGCATCGCCCGGCGCAGTCCGGCTCGGCCTCCACCCGATGCGTCAGGCATTTCGGCACGTCCCATCCGGCGGGAAAACTCACCGCGCCGACCGGACACGCGCTGATGCAACTGCGCGGGACGCATCCGGGACACGGATCGAAGCCGCGCGCGTCGCCCGGCGCGTCGAGCGCCACGTCGAGCAGCAGCGCCGCGCGAAACGCGATCCACGGACCGAACGTCGGATGCACCACGACGCCGAGGATGCTCGGCCCGGCGATTCCCGCCGCTTTGCCCAACTCGACGAAGTTGAGCGTCCGCCCGCCGCCGTGCATGAACGGATGAACGATGGTGTGGCGAAGTGCGGCATCGCGGAGCGGCTGGGCGACCTCGCGCTCGACCACCTCGCGCGTGAAATCGTCGAGCGGATTTTCGCGCTCCCACCATCCGGGATTGCGCGCCGCATGCCGCTTGAACGCCGCCCAGAAATCGCCGCCGCCGTTGCCCAGCACCAGGATCGAGCGCGCCGCCGGATCGATGAGCGACGCGCGCGCGTCGGGCTGGACCGCCGCGTCATAGCGCTCAAGCGGGATCGCGGCGCACAGGTTGAGCCCGTGGCGTGCGGCGGCCGCGCGAACCGCGGCGAGTATCGAGGACGGGTCAGACAATTTTGTAAGTGACCAGCGCGTCGGCGATGAGCGCGCCTTGCTGGTCGCGGATTTCGACCGCGATACTGGCGATACGTTTGCCGGCGCGGCGCACCCGGGCCCGCGCGAAAAGATCGGTTTTCACCGCCGGCGCGGTGTAGTTGACGGTCATCGAGATAGTCGCGCTGCTACGCGTCTCGGGCATCGTCCAGACCGCGGCGCACGCGGCAAAGTCGGCCAGCGCCGCGATCGCGCCGCCGTGGATCGGAACGCCGGGACCGCCGGCGTTCAAAATGTGCTCGCCAAACGGCATCCGCACCGTCACCTCGCCCTCGCCGCGCGCTTCGATCTTGAGCCGCAGCGCGGCCGAGAACGGCCCCTGCTCGAGTTCGCCGAGCACCGCGTCATGTGCCATCCCTGCCATCGCCGCGCCCTACGATTTCAGTCCCTTGGGCTCATCTTTAATGTTGGTCGTTTGATCAATGTCGGGTGTTTGATCTGGCTTTTGATCGTGCACGCCCAACCTTCCGCGTTTGCTCTTGCGCGCCTGGCGAGCCGCCGCCAGCCGCGCCATCCGAATCGCCTCGCCGACGGCGGCCTCCGGATCGTCGGCGTGCTCGATCCCCTCGATTTGCGGCCACGAACGGAGCGCGACCAGCGGGCGGCCGATCTTGAGCGCGAAACCGATTTCGCTCAGCGTGCCGCCCTCGCCGGCGAGCGCGACCACCGCGTCGGCGCTGCCGATCACGACGGCGTTGCGCGCCTCGCCGATCCCGGTCGCGATCGCGAACTCGATATGCGGGTTGGCGGTGCCGTGATCGTAGCCGGGCAGGATGCCGATGGTATGCGCGCCGCGTTCGAACGCGCCGCGCGCCGCCGCTTCCATCACGCCGCCCCGTCCGCCACAGATGAGCGTCGCGCCGTGCGCCCCGATCTCCGCTCCGACCTTGTGCGCAAGTTCGAGCACCTCGACGCTGGCGCCGTCGCCGCCGCCGATAACCGCGATTGCCGGACGCCGTAGCATCGCAGGCTCACACGCCCAGCAGCGCGGGAAGTTCCGCGATGTTGGCGATCACGAGATCGGGCTCGGGGATGCCCTCGGGCAAAGGCGTGCCGCGCCCGTTCACCCACGCCACGCGCATCGCGGCCTGCCGCGGGCCGAGCACATCTTCGCGCGGCGTGTCGCCGACGAACAGGATGGTACGCGGCTCCACGTGCAGCATCGTCAGGATGCGCTGATAGATGAGCGGATTGGGCTTACGGAGGCCCGCCTCGGCCGAGATTATCACCGCCTCGAACAGGTCGGCGACGCCGGTATCGAGCAGGACCTCGCGCCCGCACTGCGCGTCGTCGAAATTGGAGAGCAGGCCGAGGCGGAAGTGCGGCGCCAGCCGGCGCACCGCGTCGGAGCGCTCGGGCGGCGCGAACGTGACCTTGCGCACGCCGTCCATGTGGACGCGAGTCACATGGAAGGCCAGCAGGCTGCGCTCAGCGGGATCCGAGTACCCCAGGCGCTCAAGTGTGCGGTCGAAGCGCTCCTGGCAGGTTATTTCGATTCCCTCACGTTCGCGCTCGGCGTTAATCTCGTCGATCACGTCGTGGTAAACGGTGAGAAACGTCTCGATCTCGAAGCGCGGGCCCATCCGCTCCTGGAGCGACGGCAGTATCCAGGGCAGCGTGCTGTGGGTCGAACGCTCGCGCCAATGCAAAAGCGGCAGCCGCTCGGGTTCCCATTTGACCAGCGTGTCGAAGAGGTCGAACACCACAACTTTGATTGCGCCGTTATCCACTAGAGCCGTTATCCTGTAGAGCCGTTATCCTGTAGAGCCGTTATCCTGTAGAGCCGTTATCCTGTAGAGCCGTTATCCTGTAGAGCCGTTATCCTCTAGAACCATTATGCTCGAGGCGTGAGCGCGACGGTGCTTGCGAGCAGCGCCCCCAGGTTGAGCAGCATCACTCCGCCATTGAGCATGACGGAGAGATGATGCAGCCGGTCGAATTCGGCGCGGCGCGCCGGGTCGGGATTGGCCTCCTCGCTCACCGCGCGAATCGCGTCCACCTGCGGCCGGACCACGGTGCCGGCGTAGGCCGTCAGCCCGAGCGCGACGATCAGCGCCAGCGCCGCGATCGCCCACCACATCCGCGGTGTGCGCGTCGCGCAGAGAAAGATCGCGAGGATGACCGCGATCGCGCCGCAGACGTAGCCGAGCAGGTAGTAGCGCGGAAAAATCACGCTCGTCAGCTTGCCGGCCTCGGCTATCGGCAGCACCTTGAACAGGACCGGCGCGATCACCGCGGTGAAAAACACCATCCCGCCCATCCAGCAGACCAGGCTCAGCAAATATACGAACAGCACGGCTACCATCGAGGCTTCGCCTCCGGGCGTCGTCGCAAAGAGATCAAGATGATCAATTGAGGTAAGGCTTGTTGACGCCGGGCAGCGGCCGGCGGTCGGAGAAGCCGGAATCGATGGTGTGCCAGGCGATAATCTGGCGCTCACCGGATTGCCAGCATAAGAAGACCACGTCGTCCTCGATTTCATACGGGAAGTCGACCAGCCCCTGATCGATATCCTTCAGGAAGCATCCGAGGGCCTCGACCTGCCCTGCCATCTCGGCCATCCGCGCGGCGTATTCCTTGAGTTCGGGGTAGCGCTCGATGAGATCGGACAACGGCATCGCGGCGATTGAGGAATCGTGACGGCGAGCGAGTTCCCGGATCTGCGCGCGCAGGGCGTCGGCGTCGACTTGCAAGCCGCGGACCAGAATCTCCATACGGGGGATGAGGGCGTTGGCTTCCTCGACCGTGAATACTTTCTCGAACTGATGCTTTGCCAAGCTTTTGCCTCGATAATTGGCGCGGCACACCAATCGTGGCTAGGTTCTAGATCGAGAGGCCGAGCTTGTCTGCCCGCAAAGCGTATATTACGTTAATCGATCGCGAGGGTGGAAGCGCCAGCGGCTGTCGGCCGCTATTGGGGAGGCGGCTCGGATTCTATGGCAGAAAAATCGGATAAAGCCAAAGGCGAAAAGCGCTTCGATATCGAAGAGGATCTAAGCAAGGTCGAAGTTCCCGACGTTTTGCCGGTGCTGCCGCTGCGCGGCATCGTTATTTTTCCTAACCAGATTCATCCTTTCCTGGTTTCGCGTCCGGCCTCGCTCAGGCTGATCGAGGACGTGGGCCAGGCTTCGCGCGTAATCGGGCTCTCGGCGCAGAAGAATCCCGAAGAGGAGAACCCGGCGCCCGACGGATTGTTCCCGCGCGGTACGGCGGTGCGCATTCTCAAGATGCTCAAGTATCCCGACCATAGCGTGCGGGTGCTGGTGCAGGGCATCGCGCGAATCGATCTGCTCGATTTCGTCCAGCTCGAACCGTACTTCCGAGCCAACGTGCGGCGCCTGGCCGAGTCGGTCGAGGGCGACAAGGAACTCGACGCGCTGCAGGCCCATCTGGTGAGCCAGTTTTCCAAGTTCGTGTCGCTGGTGCCCTATCTGCCCGACGAACTGCAGGTGATGGCGATGCAGGTGCGTGAGCCCGCTCGCCTCACCGACATGGTCGCGTCTTATCTGAAAATTGCGGTCGAGGAGTCGCAGGATCTGCTGTCGACCAACGACGTGCGCGCGCGCCTGGAAAAGCTGATCGTCATCCTGGGGCGCGAGATCGAGCTGCTCGAGCTGGGCCACAAGATCCAGTCGCAGGTGCAGACCGAGCTCAACAAGAACCAGCGCGAGTACTACCTTCGTCAGCAGCTCAAGGCGATCCAGAAGGAGCTTGGCGAGGGCGACGCGCGTTCTTCCGAAATCGAGGACCTCGAAAAGAAAATCGAAGCGGCCAAGATGCCCGAGGACGCGCGCAAGGCGGCCGACAAGGAGCTCGATCGGCTCAAGATGATACCGCCCGAATCGGCCGAGCACACCGTGGTGCGGACCTATCTCGACTGGCTGGTCAGCGTGCCCTGGTCGGTCTCCACCAGCGACAATCTTGACATCAAGCACGCCCGCGCGGTGCTCGACGAGGACCATTTCGATCTCGAAAAGGTCAAGGAGCGCATCCTCGAATTCCTCGCCGTGCGCAAGCTCAAGAGCGACACCAAGGGGCCGATTTTGTGCTTCGTGGGGCCGCCGGGAACCGGCAAGACCTCGCTCGGCCGCTCGATCGCGCGCGCGCTGGGACGCAAGTTTGTGCGGCTGTCGCTCGGCGGCATCCGCGACGAGGCCGAGATTCGCGGCCATCGCCGCACCTACATCGGCTCGTTGCCCGGCCGCATGATCCAGGGACTGCGCAACGCGGGCTCCAACAATCCGCTGTTCATCCTCGACGAAGTCGACAAGCTCGGGACGGACTTTCGCGGCGACCCGGCCTCTCCTGCTCGAGGTGCTCGATCCGGAGCAGAACAACGCCTTCGTCGATCATTATCTCGACGTGCCGTTCGATCTCTCCAAGGTGTTGTTTCTGACCACGGCCAACGTGCTCGATCCGATTCCGCCTGCCCTGCGCGACCGGATGGAAGTGCTGGAGCTGCCCGGCTACACCGAGGAGGAAAAGCTCCAGATCGCGGAACGCCACCTGGTGCCCAAGCAGATTTCCGAGAATGGCCTCGGCAATACCAAGATCGAGTTCACCAAGGAAGCGGTGTCCGAAATCATCCGCAGCTACACGCGTGAGGCCGGCCTGCGCAACCTCGAGCGTGAAATCGGCCGCGTGTGCCGCAAAATCGCGCGCGCACTCACCGAGGGCGAAACCGCTCCCGAGCGCGTCACGCCCGACATGCTGCATCGCTTCCTCGGCCCGCGCAAATTCTTCTCCGAGGTCGCCGAGCGCACCCAGGAACCGGGCGTTGCCACGGGTCTCGCGTGGACGCCCAACGGCGGCGACATCCTGTTCATCGAGAGCACTCGAATGAACGGGCAAAAGGGCGTCACCATCACCGGCTCGCTGGGCGACGTGATGAAGGAGTCGGCGCAGGCGGCGCTCTCCTATGTGCGATCGCGCGCGGCGCAACTCGGCATCGCGCCCGACTTCTTCGAAAAATCCGACCTTCATATCCACGTCCCGGCCGGCGCCATCCCCAAGGACGGTCCCTCCGCCGGCGTGACGATCGCCGCCTCGCTCGCTTCGCTGCTGAGCGCGCGCCCGGTGCGCTCCGACGTCGCGATGACCGGCGAGATAACCTTGCGCGGCAAGGTCCTGCCGGTCGGCGGAGTCAAGGAGAAAGTGCTGGCGGCGCGCCGCGCCGGAATCAAGACCGTGATCCTGCCGCGGCGAAACGAAAGCGATCTCGAGGATATCCCCGAAGAGGCCCGCAAAGAGATGGAGTTCGTGTTCGTCGACACGGTCGACGAGGTCCTGCGCCACGCGCTCCGCGACGGAGTCGAGCCGCATCCGGAAGCTGTACCGGCGCGCGCCGAGCGGACCGTACTGAATTAGCCGCACTTGCCCTAGGGGCTCGCGGGGCGGCTTTGACTAGCGGACGCGACCCAAGACGGCTAATATGAAGCTATCGTGTCGGGGATGCCGCGCGATAATTCTTGGGGGAAGACCGTCTAGATGCCTGAGCTGAGGAAGGACCCGGTCGTTGGACGCTGGGTGATCATGGCCACCGAGCGTGGCAAGCGTCCGTCGGATTTCAAAATGAAACGAGATCAGCGCAAGGGCGCGCCCTGCGCGTTTTGCGCCGGGATGGAGCAGATGACGCCGCCCGAGGTGCTCGCCTATCGCGACAACGGCTCGGAGCCTAACGGGCCGGGATGGCGGGTGCGCGCGGTCAGCAACAAGTTCCCCGCGTTGCGCATCGAGGGCGCAGCGGGACGGCGCGGCGACGGGCTGTACGATCTGATGAATGGAATCGGCGCGCACGAGGTGCTGGTAGAAAGCCCCGACCATGATCGCGGGCTGGCCGACCTCGAGCTGCATCAGATCGAGGAGCTGCTGTGGGCCTATCGTGAGCGGACGCTCGATCTCGCGCATGACGAACGCTTCCGCTACGTGTTGATCTTCAAGAACCACGGCGTCGAGGCCGGAGCGAGCCTGGAGCATCCGCACTCCCAGCTGATCGCGCTGCCGATTTTACCGCTCCTCGTGCAGCAGGAGCTCCGCGGCGCGAGCGACTACTACTCGCTCAAGGAACGATGCATCTTCTGTGACATCGTCGACCAGGAGGGCCAGGACCGCCGCCGCGTGGTGTTCGAAAACGACGAATTTATCGCAGCCTCGCCCTTCGCGGCGCGCTTTCCCTTCGAGCTGTGGCTGATTCCGAAGACTCATGGATCGCACTTCGAGCACGCGGCGACCTCGTACCCCGGCTTCGCCAGCGCGATCAAGGCGAGCCTGAGCGCGCTCAAGCGCTCGCTCGACGATCCGCCGTTCAACTACATCATCCACTCGGCGCCGCTGCGCGAAGCCCAGAGCAAGCACTATCACTGGCACATGGAGATCACGCCTGCGCTGACCAAGGTGGCGGGCTTCGAGGTCGGCACGGGCTTCTATATCAACCCGGTGCCGCCGGAGAACGCGGCCGAAGCCTTGCGCGAGGCGCTCGCGATGACCGACGCGCGGCCCGCGCCGCAGGTCGCCAAGGCAAGCTGATTTCTTAGTAGTCGTTCGTAGTCGTTCTTTGTAGTCGTTTTTTTTCTTCGCACTCCCCTCTCTGAACTCTCGCCCATGTAGTTCGCGGAGAGGATGCT
>WNFD01007080.1_pt1 | contig 11155 bp, 7 predicted proteins | sample 5400491 | NCBI WGS metagenome assembly WNFD01 (sample SAMN13153343, study PRJNA577476) | soil metagenome | isolation source: 120 cm saprolite under Douglas fir tree site 2 hole 2 replicate 2 | place: USA:California | collected 2015-04-18 | reverse complement strand
CGCGCGCACGCAGCCGCGTGCCACCGGCCGGCAAGCGATTGCGATAAGTCGTCGTCAGCAAACGATCGCAGAGCACCGGCCGCCCCGCGAGACACGGGGGACAAACCCCGCAAGATGGTAACCAACAGAAAACCACATGATCACCGGCGCGCACGCGCGTTACACCTGCGCCCACTTCGCGCACGACTCCCGCGCCCTCATGTCCGAGCACGAGCGGCGTGCGCGCGGGCCAGTCACCGCGCACCGGGTGCAGATCGCTCTGACAGACTCCGGCGGCCTTCACTTCGACCAGCACCTCGCCCGCGCGCGGCGCTTCGAGTTCGACCTCTTCAACCGAGAGCGGTTTACCCTGCTCCCACAAAATGGCGGCATTGATTTTCATCGAGAGTTAGAGCTCGTTTCAAAACTGCCACAGAGGCACAGCGCGGCCATTGGCTGCAACCAAACGCGCTAGCTCCGGAGGAGCCGAATGTTTATAGACACGGAACGTAACTCAAAGACCAGAGCTCCGGAGGAGCGAAATGTTGTAAGCGACGATTCGAATCAGCAACATGCCGCTCCTCCGGAGCTTCGAAAGCCTTTGTGGAGCCCCGCTGACTATAAATATTTCGTCCCTCCGGGACAGGGTCATCGGATCTGTGGCCGTGACTATAAACATTCGGCTCCTTCGGAGCTAAGCGTGGGGCCACAACATTAACGTTGACCTTTACGGTTTTGGTTGGGGCTCGAGCTCCCCTTCTCCGTGTCTCCGTGCCTCTGCGGCTAAATTGAGTTTTGTAATTTACTCTTATCCTTCGTTAGACCCTTTCGGCGAGTGCTGTTGCAATGCGCTCTAACCACGTGACGCGTTCGTCGAGCCTGGCAAAGCGCGCATCGTCAGTCTGCCCGCGATGGTAGCGATAAAAGATCTGTTGCAGCACGACGGCCAGTTTGAAGACGGCAAATACTTCGTAGAATTCTATCTTCGTCAGATCGTTACCGGTGCGCGCCGCGTATCGTTCGAGCATCTCTTCACGCGTGAACCAGCCCGCGCGGCGTGTTACTGAAGTCAGCGCATCGCGCTGTGATACCGGGACGGTATGTATCCAGTAAGCGAGCAGAATTCCCAAATCTACCAGCGGGTCGCCGACGGCGCTCATCTCCCAGTCGAACACTGCGACGAGCCGCCCGACATCGAGCGCGTCCAGCATCACGTTGTCGAGTTTGAAGTCGCCGTGGAGCAACGTCGGTCTCGACGCGTCCGGTGGCAGGCGGACCACCAGCCAAGCCGCGAGCTGGTCCATCGCCGGCTGCTCGCTTGTCTGCGATCTTTTCCAGCGCTCGCTCCAACCGCGCACTTGCCGCTCGACGAAGCCTGCCGGCTTGCCGAGCGCGGCTAGTCCGTGCGCGTTGATGTCCACCGAATGCAGATCCGCGAGTGCGTCCACCATCGCTTCGCTGACCCTGCGGCGCGCGCCGGGTTGGTCCGCGAGTTCGGGCGGCTCGTCGTACCGCACGACCAGACCATGCCGCCGCTCCATAATGTAAAAGGTTGAACCGATAACACTCGCGTCTTCGCAAAGCACGTACGGTTGAGGCGCCAGCGAAAAGACTGGATGCACGGCCGCGAGGATGCGGCACTCGCGCGCCATGTCGTGCGCCTTCGGTGGCACAGGCCCAAATGGCGGACGGCGCATCACGAACTCCTGATGACCAAAGCGCAGCAGGTAGGTCAGATTAGAGTGGCCGCCGGGAAACTGCTCGACAGTCATAGGCGCCGTGGCATCGAACCGGTCGCCCAACTCGGCAGCTAGTCTTTCTCGCGCATAGCCCGCGAGCGCATCCCAATCAAGCTGTTCGCTCGGGCGCACGGGATTCGTATCTGATGAATTAGCCGTCGCGCCCTCGGCGGGAGGAAAGTTTCTGACTGAAGAAGGCGCGTTACCCATCGATTAACCCCGTCTCCGCCTTGCGGCATCCTGCAACAGTCCCGTTAGGGACGGAACGTTTGTAGAACAATGAACTCTGAGATATTTCCGCCAGCTCCGTCAGGAGCGAAATGTCATTGCTCGACTTGCTCCTCGCGGGAACATTTCGCTCCTCTGGAGCTGGGTCGTCGGATTGGTGGCCGTGACTATAAACATTCGGCTCCTCCGGAGCCAAGCTCATAATTCTCTTTCCATTTATTCCAGCAGCTCAGGCACTCTTACCAAAGGCAGCTTTGCGCTTCTGCAAGAACGCGGTCACGCCTTCGATAAAGTCCGGCGAATGAAAACACGCGTCCTGGTTGATTGCTTCAAAGTCGAGCGCGCCGGCGAGGTCTGATTGCGAGCCGTGATTTAGTCCCGCTTTGATTTTCGCCAGCGCCAAATGCGGCGCCCTGGCGAGACGGTGGCCGAGACCGTCAACCATGGCGTCCAACTCCGCGAAGGGCGCCACCTGGTTGACGATGCCGAGTTGATGGGCTTGTTGCGCGCTGATGATGTCGCCGGTGGCCATCAGCTCGAACGCTTTGTGATAACCGACCAGGCGCGGCAAAAAGAACGTGCCGCCGCCGTCCGGCATTAACCCAATACGGACGAAGACCTGACCGAAGAGCGCTGCTTCCGACGCGATGATCATGTCGCACGCCAGCGCGTAATTGCAGCCCACGCCGACGGCGTGACCATGAACGCGCGCAATGATGGGGACGGGTAACGCGCGCATTGCCAGGATCGTCGGGTTGACGTTTTCGCGCAGCGACGTGGTGACATCGTAGTTTGCGATGTCGCTCGCATTGGTCGCCGCCAAATCAGCGCCGGCGCAGAAGGAGTCGCCAGCGCCGGTGAGAATTACAACCCGCGTGTCGTCCTCCGCCGATTGCTTGATTGCCTCGCGGAGCAACTGCACCGTCTCGCGGTCGACAGAGTTGCGACGCTCAGGACGATTAATGGTGATGCGCTTGATGCCGTCTTCAATTGAGACAAGCAGTTTTTCTTTAGAGTCAGTCATTACAGTACCTCCGTCTTTGGCCTTGGTTTTAGGTCTTTGATTAAAACAAGTAGTGCCTGTCTCTGGAGTCATCGCAACAAAAGCGGTGTATTTTTGACCGCTGTGGTCTTCAGTCCCAGCGGGACCAAATGTTTATAGAACCACGACCCAGAACGGCTCCTAAGCTCCGTAGGAGCGAAACATTGGTCCCCGAAAAAGCACATTTCGCTCCTCTGGAGCGAGGCAGGCCTTTTCGCCAACGCGTCTATAAGCATTTCGCCGCTCCGTGGCGAGGGCAGATTATTGTTCACAACTTTAGGGACACCACACGAGATAGCCAACAATCAGAATTTCAAAGACCCAAAACCAAAGACCAAAAATGTGAAACGACACCGAAACAGCTCGTGTTTCGCGTGCTCACTCGTAATAGCGCACCAGCCATTCCGCAACGCAGCAGGGTTTCTCGCTGCCTTCGCGCTCGACCGTGACGCTCCACGTCGCCTGCACGCCACCCTTTATCTCTTCGACCGTGGCCAGTGTGAAACGGCCGTGAATGCGTGCTCCGGCCGGTACGGGCGAAACGAAACGCACGCGATTCAACCCATAGTTAAGGCCCATTCGCACGCCACCGACCGACATCGCCCGCTTGCCCAGTTCGCTCAACAACGAGAGAGTCAGAAAGCCGTGCGCGATTGTTTCTTTGAACGGCGATTCGCGCGCGGCGCGATCCGGATCCACGTGAATCCACTGCCGGTCTTCGGTACTTTCGGCAAACTGGTTGATGCGCTCTTGCGTTACCTCGAGCCAATCGCTGACGGCGACCTCTTGTCCGACGTACTCGGCGAGTTGACCAATGCTTTCGATTTGGGTCACAGACATTCCGAAGTGTCCTCTAATTCTGAAGATTCTCGAAGATCGTCGCGGCTCCTTGGCCGCCGCCGACGCACATCGTCACCATGCCGTAACGTGATTTGCGCCGTCTCATCTCCCCGAGTAATTGCACCGTCAGCTTGGCGCCCGATGCGCCCAGCGGATGTCCGAGCGCGACAGCCCCGCCGTTCGTGTTCGTGCGCTCGTCGTCTATTCCGAGTTCGCGCATCACGGCGAGCGCCTGACAAGCAAACGCCTCGTTGAGTTCGATCAGATCGATCCGATCCAGCGTGAGACCGGCAAGCTTTAACGCTTTCGGCACCGCCACTACTGGTCCCATTCCCATGATCTCCGGCGGGACACCGCCGACGGCGTACGAGACGAAACGCGCGAGCGGCTTGAACCCGAGCTCATCCGCGCGCTCGCGCGACATCACGACGACTCCGCCGGCGCCGTCCGACGTTTGACTGGAATTACCCGCGGTGACTGTGCCCCTGGCGTGAAAGACGGGGCGCAATTTGGCTAAGGCCTCTGGGGTTGTGTCGGCGCGTGGTCCCTCGTCCGTATCGAAAGTCAAATGCTTCCGATGCGGTGCGCCGTTATCTCCGACCTCGTTGATGTCGACTACGAGCGGCACGATGCCGTCGTCCTTGAAGCGACCAGCAGCTTGCGCTGCGAGCGCGCGCTGATGGCTGCGATACGAGAAGGCGTCAGCTTCTTCCCGCGAGACATTGTACTTGCGCGAGACATTTTCAGCGGTCAGTCCCATGCTGAGATAAACGTCCGGGTGGTGCTCGACAAGATATGGATTCGGTCTGAATCTAGTGTTGCCGCGCAGCATGCTCATGGATTCCGTGCCACCCGCGATGATGCATTGGGCCATTCCCGCCATGATGCGCTCGGCGGCCATCGCGATGGTCTGTGAACCCGAAGAGCAGAAGCGATTGACCGTAACGGCGGGCACCGCGTGGGGCAAGCCGGCGCGTAACGCTGCGATGCGGGCGACGTTCGCGCCCGATTCGCCTTCGGGTGTCGCGCAGCCCATGATCACATCATCGATAGTTTCCGGTGGCAGTTCAGGAACGCGACGTAGCAAGTCCGCGATGACGGCGGCGGCCATGTCATCGGGCCGGGTCGTGCGCAGCGTGCCTCGCGGCGCTTTGCCGACGGCGGTGCGCACGCCGGCGACAATAACAGCTTCGTTCATAAGACCCTCCTGTATCGAGAAAGTACGGAAACGCGATTCGCGGCTGTGCCGCCCGATGTGCGGAAAGCCTCTGGCTTTCCGTCGACACTCTGAAATATCTTTAGGAGGCTACGCCTCCGGCGTGCATAGACAGAGAAGGAGGCACAGCCTCAAAACTTCTAACCAAGCGCTTATCGGAAAGGCGAAGCCTTTCCGCACATCGGGCGGCACAGCCGCAAAGCGGAGTTTCCACACGGTCGCTATCGCTCCTGGTTATGTAACCCCTGGCACGGTTAGGGACGAAACAACATGCAGGTCGCCGTACCGTGCGCGTAAAGTTTCCCGTCTTCATCCGTGATTCTGCCTTCGGCAGTGGCCACCCGGCCACCCACGTGAATCACATTAGCCTCGCATCGCAACTCGCCGCGTTCGCGCGTTATGGGGCGCACATAGTTGATTTTCATTTCCAATGTCGTGAAGATTTTGCCCGCGGGCATCATAGCGTTAATCGCGCAGCCGAGAGCCGAATCGAGCAGCGTCGCCGCCAGGCCTCCATGCGCAATGCCGAGCCCGTTGTAGTGGCGCTCGTCGGGCTGAATGGTAAAGACCGCGCGCCCCTCGCTCACTTCGACCAGCTTCAGACCCAGCAACTGGACCATACCCGATGGCGGCAATTCGCCCGTCATCATCTTGCGCATGTATTCGAGGCCGCTCATTATGCGGCGGGCCTCAGTGCGGTCCGGAGGTAATTCTTCATCGAGCGTTTTTGTCATTCTTATCAGTTACCCTGGCTTGCTAGCTGTTACCGCTTCGTAAATCGCGTCACGCTAAGAGAGCGCGTCAATCTTCGAAAACCGAGCCGCGTTCACGCGGCTTTCCCGCAGGGTTACTAGGCCAGCCCTTTAGGGCTGGTAAACCTTCAGCCCCGAGCTAAAGCCGGACTGTGAAGCCCGTTAAAACGGGCTAGTGGTAATGTGGCGCCCCTACCCAGCCGTAAAACGGCTGGTCTAGTAACCCTTCGGGAAAGCCGTCTGAAGACGGCTAGGATCAGATGTTCCGACCCGACCCAGTGCTGGACGTCGCAAGCAAGCGAACAATTTACAAAAGTGACTCAAACAACTCGATTCATAGGTTGTAATCTGTTGGACGCACCACACTAGTTCCGTAATGGCTGGCCCGTTTCCAGCATGTGCTTGATGCGTTCGAGCGTCTTTGGCTCACCGCACAGCGAGACAAACGCCTCGCGCTCGAGATCAAGAAAGTACTGCTCCTCAACCCACTGGCCCGACGAGAGATCGCCGCCGCAAAGAATGTAAGCCACTTTGTTGCTGAGGTGCAGATCGTACTCGCTCATATAGCCACCCTGTTGCATGACGTAGAGGCCCGCGCGCAGCGCCGCGAGCGCGTCGCGTCCAGCGGCATAGCAAGTCTTACCGCAGACTGGCGCGCTATAGCCGGCGGTGGCAAGTTCAAGTACCAACCGCTTGGCCTCCGCGATTTGATGATCCCGATTCATCACAATCTGATCGGCAATCGTAAGAAACCCGAACGAACGCGCTTCGGCGGCGCTCGTCGAAACCTTCGCCATGCCGATGGTCTGGAGCGCCTGTTGGAGAAACGGCAACGGATCGGTATTCGTTATCTGCATCGCAGGCGAGACGATTCGGCGCATCAGTTCCTTACAACCACCAGCGCCGGGAACCAACCCGACACTGACCTCAACCAAACCCATGTAAGTCTCTGCCGCCGCCGCCGCCCGGGCCCCGGTCATCGACACTTCCGCGCCGCCACCAAGCGTCCGGCCCGCGGGCGCAGTCACAACCGGTTTGGAGCAGAAACGCACGCTCATCAGCGCGTCCTGCATCTCTTTGACGCTGTTCTCAATTGCGGCAAATCCTCCTGCGCTAAGACCGCCTGCGAGATTTGCGCCGACGCAGAAGTCCGCTGCTTCGTTGCCGATCACCATGCCGGCCCAGTCTTTCGTCTCAATCTCCTCGACCGCCTCGCGCAGCATGTTCCGGATATCTGCGTCGAGCGTGTTCATCTTGGTATGAAATTCAAGACAGGCCACGCCGTCGCCGAGATCGATCAAGCTCGCGCCTTTGTTCTCACGCACCACACGCCCGGCTGCCTTCAACCCGCGCAGTTCGATCTTGCGCCGGTCCACAGGTTCAGCCGTATAGGCCTTGCGCGCCGGATCGTAGTAGCTCAACCGTCCATTTTCCGAGTGGTAAAAAGTTTGGCACCCGGCGGCCAGCATCTCTTTGACCCATGGCGCGACCTCAATTCTGTTTGCTTCCATGGCTGCGGCCGTCGGCCGCACGCCGAGCGCGTCCCACATCTCGAACGGCCCCAACTCGTGCGAGAAGCCCCAGCGAACTGCTCGGTCGACGTTGACGATCTGGTCTGTGATCTCGGGTACGCGCCGCGCCGCGTAAGCCACCGAGTTGTAGATGGCGTGCCGCGCCAGCGCGCCCGCCTTGTCGTCTTGCGCCAGCACAAATGCGAGACGTTTGGCCAGCGGCTTGATCTTCATCGCTTCGGCGATGGAGGGAATGTCTGGTTCGCGCCGCGCGCGATATTCCATCGTCTCAAGGTCTAAAGTGAGAATGTCGCGCTTATCTATCTTGGCGCCCTTCGGCGGCTTCTGGTAAAAGCCCTGCCCGGTCTTGTCGCCTAATCGTCCGCGCTCAATCTGCGTCATACGCAGTGTGCGGAGTTTCGGGTTACGTAAGACCTCCCGCGATTCATCGTGCTCGATCAATCCATAGAGGTTCTCGCCAACCGAGCTGGAGACGTCCAGGCCCACTAAGTCCTGCAAGCGGAACATGCCGGTCCGCGGACGGCCGACGAGCGGTCCCAGGATAGCGTCGGCCTCTTCAATTGTGTAGTTGTGCTCGAGGATGTAACTCAGCGTCGTCGCGCCTGAGATCGAGCCGAAGCGGTTGCCGATAAAGTTTGGCGTGTCCTTACAGATGACCACACCCTTGCCCAAACGACGCTCGGCAAAGGCCGTCATAAAGTCCGTGATCTTCGGATCGGTTTCCGGTGTCGGGATTACTTCCAACAACTTCATGTAGCGCGGCGGGTTGAAAAAGTGCGTGCCGAGAAAGTGTGCTTTGAAGTCCGCGGAAGCTGCGGCGGCGATGGCGCCAATCGGTAGTCCGGAAGTGTTGCTTGAGACTATGCTGTTCGCTTTTCTCACCTGCTCAATGCGCGCGACCAACGATCGTTTGGCAGCAAGGTCTTCGACGATGGCTTCGACGATCCAATCGCCTTCACCAACCCACGCGAAATTGTCTTCGAGGTTGCCGATCGTAACCAGTTCCGCTGCTTGCGGGGTGAAGAACGCGGCCGGCTTCGCCTTCTTCAAACGATCGAGCGCCGCAGCCACAATTCGATTGCGCACTTTTGGGTGATCAAGTTTGAGCCCGCGCTTTTCTTCTTCAGGTGTCAACTCGCCCGGCGCGAGGTCGAGCAAATACACCGGAATGCCGGCGTTCGCAACTTGCGCGGCAATGCCGCCGCCCATCGTTCCCGATCCGATTACCACTACACGATTGATTGCGTAGCTCAATTGTTTACCCGTTACAGATCAATGTCGCCTGCGCTGTTAGTTCTATTAGGCCACTCAAAAAGCGTGGGCAGCGATCAAGAACACTGATACGATCCACGAAGTGACACGAAATAACGCGAATTGAGAAGTCTTTTTTGTGCTGCTTCGTGTGGTTTCGTGGATCGTATCACTTTCTCGTCTGACTGCTCGCGCCGAGGCCAGCGGCCCAACTGTTATCGCAACTTCACAATCCGCCAGTCACTTCCAATACTTGCCCGGAAACGTAGTCGGAGAGCGGCGACGAAAAAAAGAGAACGGCGCCCGCCGCCTCTTCGGGCGTGCCGCCGCGCCCGAGCGGAATCATCCTGAAAGCGATTTCGCGATTCGCCTCCGGAATGCCGAGTGCGATGTCCGCCGCTTCGCGCGCGATGCGCTCGCCAGACTCTTTGGCTTGCGTCAGTCTGGTCTCAATGAAACCGAAGGCGACGGCGTTCACCTGGATGTTGAACTGTCCCCATTCCTTCGCCAGCGTCTTAGTCACTCCGACGATCCCGGCTTTCCCAGCTGCGTAATTTGTCTGTCCCGCGTTGCCGCGCGTCCCGGTGGTTGAGCTAACGTTAACAATCTTTCGCGCAGATGCCCGGCCGTGCTCCACCTTTTCACGCTTCGCCGTCTCGCGCAGGTATTCCGAGGCTGCGCGAATAATCCGGAATGGCGCCGTCAGATGCACGTCGAGCATCGCCTGCCATTGCTCGTCGGACATCTTGTGGATGGTGCCATCCCACGTGTAGCCGGCGTTGTTGACGATGGCGTCAATCCTGCCGTAGCCGGCGAGTGCCGCCTTAATTAATTGCGGCGCGAAGTCCGCACCGGTCACATCGCCCGGCACGGCCAGCGCATCGGCGCCGGCGCTCTTAATCTTCGCAGCAGCTTCGTGGGTTGGCTCTGAGTCAATGTCCGAGAGCACGACGCTGGCGCCGTGCGCGGCAAACAATTCAGCACAGGCGCGACCAATGCCGCGCGCCGCGCCGGTGATGATTGCTACTTTCCCTTCGAGTAGTTGCATCAGTTCATCCCGCTCCGAGTGTCCTGTCTCTAAAGTTCCAACTACATACCCTGCTCTGGCCGCAGAGCGGCCAAATGTCTATAGCTCATGTTGGAACAGAGAAGGCTCTCGCTCCGGAGGAGCGCAATGTCCCTCTTACTCGGCCAAATATTCCGCTCCTCCGGAGCTTCAAAGTTTTCTCGGCTTCTCGTTCTATAAACATTTGGTCCCTCCGGGACCGAAGCCCATAACGATCGAGAATAGACAGACTCATTCGATAACTCTGGAGACAGCACATTAGTTCTCAACTACTCCGCGCCCGACTCTCTTCGCGCAAAACGCGATGAAGAATTTTTCCGACTGCGGTCTTTGGCAGACTCTCTCTGAACTCAACCTCGCTCGGTACCTTGAACTCCGCCAACCCAACTTTGCAGTGCTCGATGAGTTCTTCGGGTGTTGCGGTTGCGCCGCTCTTGAGCACCACGCATGCTTTTACCGCTTCGCCCCGGTACGAATCCGGGATCCCGATTACTCCGGCCTCCATCACCGCCGGGTGCGTGAAGAGCACGCCTTCAACTTCCGACGGGTAGACGTTGAAACCGCTGACGATGATCATGTCCTTCTTGCGTTGCACGATGTAGGTGTAGCCATCTTCGTCCATGCGCGCCACATCGCCCGTGTAAAGCCACGTGCGTCCAGCGTCGTCCGCGCGCAGCGCGATCGCCGTTTCGTCAGGCCGGTTCCAGTAACCCTTCATCACCTGCGGCCCGGCGATGCAGAGTTCGCCGTCACAGCCTATCGGCACTTCGTGCAAGCCCGTTTCAAGATCAACTATCTTAATGTCCGTGTCAGGCAGCGGCACTCCAATGCTGCCCGGCTTGCGGCGTCCGAGCGAAGGCGTCGAGTGAGTGACCGGCGAGGCCTCGGTGAGGCCATAACCTTCGCTGAGTGTGCCCCCGGTCAGGCGCTCGAATCGCTCGATGACTTCGACGGGCAGGGGGGCCGAACCGCTATTGAAGGCGCGCAGTCTGTCGACGCCGTAGTCTTTTGCTTTTGGATGATTGAGCAAGGAAATGTAGATGGTGGGCACAGCCGGAAAATAGGTGGGGCGATAGTCGCGAATCGCGGTCAGCACTGCCTCAACGTCGTACTTCGGAATCAGCACTTGCTGCACGCCGCGCCAGGTTCCCTCGAGCATGCCCACGGTAAAACCATAGATGTGAAAAAGTGGAATCACCAGCAAGTAACAATCTTCACCGCGGCGAGTTGAGGGGTGGGCCCACACGTCGGTCTGGACCACATTCGCGAAGATGTTGTAATGAGTCAGCATCGCGCCCTTCGGCACACCGGTCGTTCCTCCAGTGTATTGCAGCACCGCGACGTCTTCATCAGGATTTATCTCAACGCGCGGCAAGTCCGGCTCGGCAACCGCGGCCAGCAAGTCGGCCAGCCGTAGCGTGCCACGAACGACCGGCGCCGGCGTGGCTGCGGCGGAGTATTCTGCCAGCGATGTGATGATGATGTTCTCGATCTTCGTTTGATCGAGCAC
>WNFD01008103.1_pt1 | contig 11159 bp, 8 predicted proteins | sample 5400491 | NCBI WGS metagenome assembly WNFD01 (sample SAMN13153343, study PRJNA577476) | soil metagenome | isolation source: 120 cm saprolite under Douglas fir tree site 2 hole 2 replicate 2 | place: USA:California | collected 2015-04-18 | reverse complement strand
GATTGGGCCTACGGCGAGCTCGGCATTCCTGCCTGGGGCATCGAGCTTCGAGGCGGTGGCGGTGGTTTCGTTCTGGATCCGGCGCAGATCATTCCCACCGGCGAGGAAAACCTCGAGGCCATCCTGCAGCTTTGCGAATCTCTTCTGCTGGGCATCTAGGTCAAGGCAGGCGGGGCCCTCTTCGCGTGGTACCCTGCTTGCAATCCCCGCGAGCGGCGACTGGCTCGGCGGCCAGCCTTCTTGTATCTATCGCCGCATGGCGGATCTGACGGGGAAGACGGTCCTGGTTACCGGAGCAACGAACGGCATTGGATTGGAGGCCTCGGTTGGCCTCGCCCGGATGGGCGCGGGTTTGGTGATGGTCGGACGCAACCCGGCAAAGATCGCGGCGAAGGTTCAGGAGGTGAAGCAGCGATCGGGTTCCGGCTTGGTCGAATCCCTGACCTGCGACTTCTCGTCCCAGGCGCAAATTCGAAGGTTGGCGAACGAGTTTCGCTCCCGACACGAGCGATTGCATATCCTCGTCAACAACGCGGGGGCAGCCTTCGCAAAGCGCACCGTTACCGAGGATGGGATCGAATCGACCTTTGCCCTCAATCACCTCGGCTACTTCCTACTCACCCGGTTGCTGCTCGACCTTCTCGTAAGGAGCGCTCCCGCGCGCGTCGTCAACGTCGCTTCCGCGGCCCATTACTCGGGCTCGATGCACTTCGAGGACCTCGGTTTTGAACGCGGCTACCGGATCATGCGCGCCTACGCGCGGTCCAAGCTGGCCAACGTCCTCTTCACCCGGGAGCTGGCCCGCCGGCTCGAGGGTACGGGCGTTACCGCAAACAGCCTTCACCCCGGGGCAGTTGCCACCGGCATCTGGAATGGGGCACCGGGATGGATTCGGCCGGTGATAAACCTCGCCGGTCGGTTCTTGATGCTCACCCCGGCGCAAGGAGCAGAGGCGATCCTCTACCTTGCCACCAGTCCTGAGATGGAGGGCAAGACCGGGTTGTACTTCGAAAAAAATGTGTCAAAATCGCCGTCACCACTGGCCCGCGACGATGCGCTCGCAAGCCGCCTCTGGGAGCGAAGCTCGGAGCTGGTAAAGCTCGCAGCCTGATCACCTTCGCGTGCCTGCCTACCGAACCCGTCCATGAGAGGGCGCCTCAAATCGGTCGCCATTCTCGTTTTCGTCCCCGTGGCCTGGGGCTACAACTGGGTGGTGATGAAAAAGGCCCTGGCCTACGCTGGGCCGTTCGAGTTTTCCGCGCTGCGCTTCGTTCTGGCGTCGCTTTGTCTGTTCGCCGTGCTCTTCCTCTTGAAGCGGCCGATCCAGGTACGCCCAATGTCTGGAGTCATCTGGGCCGGTTTGCTGCAGACCGCGGGGAACTTCGGGCTGACGATGTGGGCCTTGATGACGGGCCCGGCTGGCCGCAGCGCGGTGCTCTGTTACACGATGCCATTCTGGGTCGTGCTGATGGCCTGGCCGCTGCTGGGGGAAAAGCCGTCGCGTCTGCAGTGGCTCGCCTCGGCGGTGGCGTGCCTCGGGCTCGGGTTGATTTTCGCCGCCAGCGCCGGCACCGGCGATGCGCGGGCCGCGGTACTGTCGTTGCTTGCAGGACTCTCATGGGGCGCCGGAACGGTGGTCGCCCGGCGCCTGCTCACCAGGGCCGCGATCGATCCTCTCGCCCTGGCGGCGTGGCAGATGCTCTTCGGAGGTCTGGCCCTGGCACTGGCATCGGTCCTGGTACCGGGCAGGCCGTTTGTCTGGACGCCTTATTTTTTCTTTACCCTGTTTTACACGGTGATTCCGGCAAGCGCCCTCGCCTGGTTGTTCTGGTTTGCTCTCTTGCAGCGAACCGCCGCCGGTCTTGCCAGCCTCACTCTTCTTGCGACGCCCGTGCTGGGCATCGTTTTCGGCGCCCTCGAGCTGAAGGAACGGCCGGCCGGATTGGAGATCCTCGGAATGACTCTGATCGCGGTTGCCCTGCTGATCGTCGGGCCGCTGGCAATGGGCAGCATCCAGCGGCGGCGGGGGCTCGCCAGTTCGTGATCGAATGGTGCGACGTTACTTTCTACGGCACCAGGGGACCGCAACGTTTGAAATCATGGGACGCGTCATCGCTGAGTCGATGGCGCTGTCCCCGTGGGCGCCAGCAGGCGGGTCGCCGCAAGAGGTACGACGCAAGCTTCGTCGAGTGCCCGCTGCAGGTTGCCCACCTCGTTGCCCAGCGCTGTATAGACCTGGCGCGCCTGGTCGAAATCGCCGGTGTTCGCCAACAACTCCAGACGCCTCGCAATCTCGGCGGCGCGTATCCCGTAGAGGTTTCCGGCGGAGCCTTTCAGGTTGTGGGCCGCCTTCCGGAGGGACTCGCGGTCGCTGGCCTCGATCGCCCGGCCCATTTCTCCCAGCAGTCGCGGGCCTTCCTGGGCAAAAAGGCTGGTGAGCTCGCGGAGCAGCTCACCGTCGCCGGAGATCAACTCCGCCAGGCCGGATCCGTCCAGCACCACGCCCTCGTTCGCCGCTTCGACCGCTGGTTCCGGTGGAGGCAAGGGCGACAGCTTGGGTGGGAATTTTTTCATCAGTTTCTCCATCTCCGCGAAGAGAAGTCGGGGGTTGATCGGTTTGGACACGTAGCCATCCATCCCGCTGGCCAGACACCGCTCTCGATCGCCTCTCATTGCGTGGGCGGTGACCCCGATGATCGAGACGTGCCCACCCTGGGCGGCCTCGAGCTTGCGAATGGTGGCGGCTGCCACCAGGCCATCCATCTCGGGCATTTGCACATCCATCAGCACCAGGTCGAATTGCGTCGCTTGAAATCTCTCCACTGCCTCGCGGCCATTGTTGGCCAATACCATCACGTGTCCCTGTTTCTCGATCAGCATTTGCGCGACCCGCTGATTGACCGGATTGTCCTCGGCGAGCAGAACCCGCCAGGAGGGGCGCTTTGGATTATCGCCAGGGGCCTCGACGAGATGAGGCAGCGGTGTATCTCCGAGAGCGAGGAACATCGCGTCAAGGAGCTCGGACGGCTTGATCGGCTTTACCAGGGTGTGGACGACGCCCGCTTCGCGCGCGCTCGAGCTTTGGCTGAGGCTGCTCACCGAAGAGAGCATCAGAATGGTGGCGCCATTCAGTCCGGGATGGGAGCGGATTCGCCCCGCCAGCTCAAAACCGTCCATCACCGGCATTTGGGCATCGATCAGCGCGAGCCGGAAAGGGTGCCTCGAGTTTGCTGCGTCTTCCAGCTGCGCCAGGGCGTGCGCTCCATCGGCGCAGGCGATTGGTTGCATTCCCCAGTTCTGCAAGATCTCCTTCAGGACTGCGCGGTGGGTGGCATTGTCGTCCACCACGAGCACCTTGAGCTTCTGGAGGGGGTTGAGCGACCGATCGTTTGCTACCGGCAGGTCATCGGCCTGCCGCTTCAGCGTCAAGACAAAGAAGAAATCGCTGCCCTTGCCGGGGACGCTGGTGAGCTGGATGGTTCCCCCCATCATCGTCACGATGCGCGCGGAAATGGTGAGGCCCAACCCCGTTCCACCGAACTGTCGCGTGGTGGAGCCGTCCGCTTGGCTGAAGGCGTCGAAGATCGTCTGGTGTTTGCTCAACGAAATGCCGATTCCAGAGTCGGAGACGGAGAAGTGCAATCGGGCCGATTCACCGTCCTTCGCTTCCAACGACACCCGAACCAGCACTTCGCCCGAAGCGGTGAACTTGATTGCATTGGAGACCAGGTTCACCAGAACCTGCCCGAGCCGTGCCCCATCGGCGACGAGAGAATCGGGAATCTCCGCCGCGACCTGGACCACGAGCTCGAGCCCCTTTGCGTTCGCGTTAACCCCCAGCGGTCTTAACAACTCATGGAGCGTGTCGCGCAGCCCGAATGGCCGGGGATCGAGCTCCAGCTTGCCCGCCTCTATTTTGGAAAAGTCGAGGATGTCGTTGATGATCCTTACCAGCGACTCCGCCGAGGCAATCACCGTCCGCACCTGCTCCCGCTGCTCGCGCGCCAAGGGTGTCTCGAGCAGCAGAGTGGCCATCCCGATCACGCCATTCATCGGGGTGCGGATCTCGTGGCTCATGTTGGCGAGAAATTCGCTCTTGGCCACATTTGCCTGCTCGGCCGCAGTGCGCGCGGAGACCATCTCGCGGATCATCTCGCTCAAGGAGCCCGCCATCTGGTTGAAGCTCTCGGCGAGCTCGCCCAGCTCGTCTCCGCTCCCGTCTTCCACCCGTGCCTGGAGCTCACCGCCGCCAACCCGGCGGGAGGCATTGCGGAGGATGGTCACCCGCTTCGACAGGCGTCTGGCGAAGGCAAACGAGAAGAAGGACGAGGCGATGGCGAAAAGGAGAATCACCGCGACGCTGGCGATGATCGAAAGGCGTTGCAACCGGAGCGCGTCGGCGAACGCGTCAGCGACGCCCTTTTGAGCAAGCATCCGGTTCGCATTGAGCAGGCGGTAGAGCGCGTTGTATTGCGCGGTCATCAGCGCGAGCTGTTCAACGGTGGCATTTCTCTTGATCAGTCGCTCAGTGGTCTCGCGCGCGAGCGCATAATATCTGCTGAAGGCTTCGCCGATGGTGTCTACGCTTCCGGCGATGGAGGGGTTGGATTTCCCCTCCGAAAGCCGGGTGAGGAACTCGGCGCGCAGCCCGTCCACGCCGGGCAACTGACCAGGGTCCTCGAGCTGGACCACGCCTTGCAACCCCTGCTGGATTTCAGCCATCTGCTCTTGAAGGTCGCGGCTCAGCTCGTATGCCGGTGAAAAGACGGTCTGGATACGGACGATCAGTTCCTCGTTGCGCTTCCCCAGATAGTACGTGAGGGCCAAAAGAACGAGGAGCGCCAGGGTAGCCACCGCCGGCAGCGCCAGAATCTTCTGTTGAAAGCTGAGATAGCGCACCGTACAGAATTATGGCGTTGTTCAAAGTGATATCAATGTGCGGCCGGGACGTTCACGCCGCGCCGTGAGCATCGAGATCCCGCGAAATATCTGAGCAAGATGGCGCTGTGGGCTGAGAAGGGATGAAGCTCTCAACTGGACACACGTCACCCGGTAAAAACCAAACGCACCTCAGGTCAAGACAAGTCGCTGGGCAGAACGACGAGTTGCTGGACTCTGCAACCCTGACTCTTGACTCTGCCCGCGCTAAACCAACTTCTCGACCAGTTCGAGGCTCCAACACGGAGGTGCTTCGAGATCGGGTTTCCGCCGCCGGTAATGAGTCTCAACTCTGGGTTCGAGGATGGGATACCTTTGTTGAAAACAGTCGGGAGCCGCCGGATGGGGGTTTAGGGGTGACTTGCTTGCGCTTGTGCCCGAGGAGTGCTTCAATTTGTGCGGTGCGAAGCATCACCCGCCGCTTCGCGCGGGAGGAAGCCCTATGAAACGACCCCTGATGATCGGATTGGCATTGGCCTGCGCTTGTGCAACGACCCCTTCAGCTCCCAACAGCTCCTCGCCGCGCGCGAGCAATGAGACCGAGGTGACCTGTCGGCTGATCGGCTCTTCGTCGGGCCCAACAGAGTCCGCAGTTCACGAACCGGTGATCGACGAGACGAAGACGAACGGCCCGACCAGGGTCATCTGGCTTAATCCCCCCAGCACCACCGTGATCAGAACCGTGGAAGGCTACTTCTACCGGTGCAATGCGACCCTCTAGAGGGGGCGAATCGGGGTCAGTCTGCTGATCTGAGAAGAGCCTCAGTTGCGGCGGCCGCTCTGTTGGATCGCCGGCATCCGAGGAACTGACCGTCGACATCCCGCGGTTGCCGTCCTGGCCTCGGAGGCGCAGGTTCATTGGGTCGGAACCCTTCGACCGAATGAAACCAAAGCTGCGCGTTCTGTGCGTCTTACCCTGCGTCCCGATTCCGGCCGAGACGGGCGGAGCTCAGCGAACGCTGGCTCTGGTGAAGGCGCTCGACCAGGCATTCTCGGTGACCGTCCTCGCGCTTCTGACGGAAGGATGCAATCCGGCCGCATTTCGCGAAGAGCTCTCCGGCCGCCTCCGGGTGGTCGATCCGACGAGCGGGTTGCTGTGGAGGCTCGCCGCGGAGCCGCGCTCTTTGGCCCTGGGCACGCCCCTGAGATACGCGCGCTATGTGAGCCCACCCGTTCGCGCCGCTCTGGCAGAGCTATTGCGGGAGGAAAAATTCGACATCGCCCATTTCGATCACCCGCACATGGGTCAGCTGCTGCCGATGGTTCGGAGGGCTCAACCGGATGTTCGCGTGGTGCTCGACGAGCACAACGTAGAGGCGCATCTTCTGCAGAGCTACGCCGCGCTGCTCAAATGGCCACAGGCGGTCCTGCTGCGCAGGCAGGCGGCCCGGGTGATGGCACTCGAGCGGCGGCTTGTCCGGCAGGCGGACGCGACCCTGGCGTGCTCGGATGAGAATGCCGCGGACTTGCGGAGGCTCGGTGCGCGGCACGTCGCGGTCATTCCGAACGGGGTCACCATCGATCCGAGGGGTCGCGGACCGTGGAAAGACCGAAACGGGCTCGTCTTTATTGGATCTCTGGATTGGCGTCCCAACGTGGACGCGGCGATGAGGTTGGCCACCCGAATCTGGCCGCGCGTTCGGGACGCAATCCCCGGCTCCTACCTCGCAATCGTGGGGCGCAGGCCACCGCCGCGGCTCCGGGAGTGCGCCTCCGAGCGGGTGCTGGTGACCGGACGGGTGGACACTGTCGCGCCATACCTCCGCTCGGCCCGGGCCACCGCGGTGCCGCTGCGCGCGGGATCGGGAACGCGGATCAAAATCATCGAGGCCTGGGCCGCTGGAGTACCGGTGATCGCCAACCGACTGGCTGCCGAGGGCCTTGCCTACTCGAACGGGCAAAACATGTTGATCGCCGACACCGACGAGGGTTTCGCCGACGCGATCGCGCGCGTATGGCATGACCCGGATCTCGCCTCGCGCCTGGCGAGCAGGGGTGAGCAGACCGCGGTACGGTACGATCCGGCGAAGATCGGGCAGCGGCTGGTGAGCTTCTATGCCGCCGGCTTGTGGCCGGCCGAAGAAGAGGCGGAAGAAAGCGCCCGGGCGTACACCATTCCTGCATACAGGTCAGCAACGGCGCGCACGGAGTAAATTTCATGACCTCGCTTCAGGCCTCGCTCCTCCGCGAGCCGCCGCGCCGATTCGTTCTCACAAAGCCCAGCCAACGCCTGCGCCAGGGCGGCTGAATCGCCGCTGGGAACGGTGTACCCGGCGCCGCCCGACAACAGATCGGGAAGCCCGCCGACCCGCGAGGAAAGCACGCAAACGCCGAGCGCGAGCGCCTCGAGCGCGACGATCGGAAGCCCCTCGGTCAGGGATGGAATGACCACCAGATCGGCCGCCGCGTATATCGCTCGCGCATCGGGCAGATATCCGACGAACTTCACCGGCAGCCGGCCCGCGGCTTTTTCCAGGGGCTCGCGCAAGGGTCCGTCGCCGACGAACAGCGTTCGCGGCGGCCGCCGCAGGCGACCGAGGGCTTTGAGGAGCACCCGATGACCTTTCTCGGAGGACAAGCGGCCGATGACGCAGATCACCGGCTCCCCGGGCTCAAGTCCGAGCATTTCCCGAGCGGCGCCCCGTTCGTCAGCGGTGAGCGGTCGCGCTTCGGGCAGCGCGTTGGGGATGAGGTAGACGGGAGCCGCAAAGACCCAGCGTCGAAGGCGCCTTTGCAGGGGCGGTGAGACCGCCACGATCCCCCGGGTGAAGTTTCCGAGGATCCGTGCCAGGCCCTCGTAAGCGCGCAGCTTGAGGGACGCCCGCGTCTCCCCGTGAAACGTGGCCACCAATGGAATTCCCGCCAGGGCGGCGGCGCAGGCCGCCACGCCGAGGCTCTTCGGATCGTGCGCGTGGAGCAGCGCGGCCTGGTGCGAGCGCGCCGCCGCGGCCACCTGCCGAGCACACGTCAAATCGAACCGGGAAGCGCTGGGAAACTGGAGTGCGGGGAGCCCCCGCCGTTTCGCCTCCAGCACCAGCGGGCTCGACTCGCCGGTTCGAGAAATCGCCCCGATGATCGGCGAATAGGGCGCCAAAGTGGCGCTTGCCAGCGCGAGGAGCATGCGTTCAGCGCCATAGAGCGCCTCGCCCGTGCGCAAGTGCAGGACGGGGATCATGCCTGCTCGGTCCCGCCGGCGATCCGCCGGTACAACCGGACGTAGGCCGCGACCGTCCCATCGAGGGAATGGTGTCGTACCGCTTCGCGGGCCTGGCGTCCGAGGCGGGCACGCAACATTGGATCAGCGCACAGCCGCTCGAGCGCATCGCCGATCGAGGGGCGGTCGACCGCGCGAACGAGGAGGGCGGTTTCACCGTCGCAGTGAACCTCGCGAACGGCGTCGAGCGAAGGGGCGACCGTGGGCAGGCCCGCTGCCATTGCCTCCAGCATGGAGAGCGACCTTCCCTCGCTCCGCGATGTCTGAGCGTAGATGTCCAGGCCGGCCAACAGACCCGCCGCGTCCAACACAAGCCCGGTGAAATGGACATTCGCCCGGCCGGCGGCGCGCTCGCGGAGCTCTCCTTCCAGCGGACCGCACCCGATCAACGCCAGATGAACGTCGCTGCGAACGGCGAATCGCTCGAGGAATCCGTCGAGCAAGAGGTCGGGGCCTTTGATACTTGCCAGCCTGCCCAGATAGCCGATGGCCACCGCGTCGTTCGGAATCCCGAGCTGTTGGCGCGCCAGTCGTCGCTGCGCTTCGGTCGGCGGCGGCGGGAGCGGAACGCCGTTTTCGATCAACATCACCCGCGTTCCCGGCGGAACCCAATCGCGAAGGTTCGTTTCGACCTGTTTGCCGCAAGCGACCAGAGCGAAGGAAAAGCGCGCTGCCAGCGCGGACGCCTTACGCTTGGCCCCGGACGGTACCCGCTGTTCATGGAACGTGGCGAGCACCTCGGTGCTCGGCCGGAGGGCCCGCGAAGCGACCGCGTTGAGCCACGGACCGACGTCGTGCGCGTGAACCAGCGATGCGCCCCACTCGCCCAGGCCCTGCCGGATGCCGGCGAGCGCAGCGAGGGACATTCCGCGGGCTTCCACCCGGCGAAGGGGGATTTGCTCACGTTCGAACACCGCTCCCATCGGGCCATCGGGGCCAAGCGCGATCACGCTCGGCGCGAAGCCGTGGTCGCGGCTGCGGACGCACAGCTGGGTGACGAGCTGCTCCAGTCCCCCGAGCTCCAATCCATGGATCAGGTGAACGATCGGGATGGGCCGCCGCACGGGCCCTGGTCGGACGGCCTCCATGAGCAGTGCCCGAATCTAATCAGCACGGTCCGGTGGGGGCAGGGGTGGGTCTGGAATCGGACAGACGGGAGGTACCCGAAAGTACCTCCCGTCATGTTGGGGTCGGATGTTGAACCGACGGTCGCATTACCGATAGTAGACGCGAACGATCGATGATTGATCCGGCACTCCATTGCAGCCATCGAACGCGCCGCTGAAGTTGTACGACTGGGCAAACGTGTATTGCGCTCCGGTAAGGACGTTCTGGCCGTTGAAGATGAAACTGGTGTTCGATCCACTGCCGGTCCAAAGAAACCGGGGGAATGCATCCGCGCTGACTGGAGTCACGCCAATGCTCGATGCAGTCGACAGGCTCACCCAGCCGCTCTGAGTCCCGGCGGTCACCCATTGGTAGACAGGGCTGTTGATCGGAAATTTGACCATCGCACCGCCGCAGGACACTGCGATTTCGGTGTTCACTGGATCGATTGAGACGGGTGCGCGCCTGAGGCAGCGATTGGCAGCGTCGGGACAGGTGCCGTTGTACGCCCCGACATCGAAATGATCGAAGACGTTGGTTGAGCCGTTGTTACCCGAAAACACCGCGGTCCAACCGCCCCCGTCCGCGTTCATGTCGCAAAAAGCGATGTAGAGGCTTCCGTCAGAGCGTTGCAGCAAGTACGAGCCACTCGAATGCAGACCGGTGCTTGCCAGTATGGCTTTGCAGCTCGAGCCGACTGTGAGAGTCGTTCCCGCAGGTCCGGGGATGCCTTGAAGTCCCTGAGGTCCCTGCGGACCTTGAGGGCCGGGTGCGCCGGGAGCTCCTGTCTGTCCTTGGGCTCCCGTTGGGCCTGGAGGTCCAGCGGGCCGGTCCTTGAGGTCCAACGGCTCCGGCAGGTCCCTGCGGTCCCACAGGGCCCGGCGGTCCGGCAGGACCCGGCGGGCCTTGCTCGCCCTTCCCTGAGTATCCGATCGAAACGTCAAATTGTGTCGCGGCGCCGTCATGCCTGACGAGCAGCAGTCTGTAGGTTGCGGAAGAAATGCCAACCGGGAGCGCCGCCACGACATCGGTCGGAGATGACGACTGAACCGAGAGCGCCGTGCCCCCGAGGATCAGTTGGGGCGCCTTGACCCCGAGGTTGCTTCCGTGAACAAAAAGAAACGCGAGCTCCGCGTCGGCATCCGCTTTCTCGATAACAGCCTTTGAATCGCTGTCTCGATCACAGTCTCTGTCTTCCTCGTGGTCCGCAGTCCGTCGATTGGCGTGGTTACCGGCGTAGGAGCTGGTGGCGAGAAGCGCAGCAAGAAGCCATGTTCCGGGTGCAACCCATTTTGAAGTCATCATTGACATACCTCGAACGCGGGTAAACGACCCGCATGTATGCCCCCCATTAAAGCAGGCGCCGTGCCGTCGATATCTTGTTGAAAAGTCTTGAGCGGGGAGATGTGGGCGAATCAACCTTGTGTACAGAGCTCGCTGTAACCACAGCCAACACCCGGCGATCTCGAGCTTTAGCTATGATTCAATTTAGAAGTGCAACGAACGAAATTGAAACATCGACCCTCGACGGCTAAATCGGAGCGCGAAGCGCGGCTCCCGCTTTACGTGCGGGCGGTGACTCGCCCCAGCTATGGCGAATGCTGGTCGCTCAACCTCAGCTCGGGCGGGATGGCCTTGGGAGTGGCCGCGCCCTCCGGGGACCTACCCCGGGAAGGAAGCCTGATCGAGGTGGAGTTCCTTGTCCCCGGAAACGACTCTCTCCTCTCCATCCGCGGGTCTGTCAAATGGGTTGATCAGAACAGCGCTCACTTGAGCAGCCCGCACCGCTTCGCCTTCGGAGTTTGCTTCTCAGACATCCGTCCGAACGACCGCGCGGTGATGGCGCGGTATCTGGTGGATTATCGGCCGCGGGTGGCGATGGTCTATGCGTCTGCCGCCG
>WNFD01007074.1_pt1 | contig 11159 bp, 11 predicted proteins | sample 5400491 | NCBI WGS metagenome assembly WNFD01 (sample SAMN13153343, study PRJNA577476) | soil metagenome | isolation source: 120 cm saprolite under Douglas fir tree site 2 hole 2 replicate 2 | place: USA:California | collected 2015-04-18 | reverse complement strand
TGCAATCCCAATCCTTGAAAATACCCAGCACGGTGGCGGTGGCATCGAGGCGCTCCACGGAGTCATCGCTGCGAAGGAGCAGGCCAGGGAGATGGCCGCAATTCGCGTAACGCAAGTGGCTAACGGTGTCGTCGTATTCGGCGAAGAAGAGTGTGGCGAAGGCGCCGTCCGGCGTGTTGTCGCAGAAGAGCTGGTTCACGGAACACAAAAGGCGCTGCGGCTGATCCAAAGCGATGGCGCACTGGCTGCGCAGATTGGCTTGCAGATTGGCCATCAGGAGAGCTGCGGCGATTCCTTTTCCAGAGATGTCACCGATCACGAAGCCGAGGCGTTCCTTGCCGAGATCAAGAAAGTCATAATAATCGCCGCCGACTTTGCGAGCCTGGATGCAAAGGCCGGCGTATTCAAGAGTTTTCAGGGGCGGCTGCGACTGGGGGAAGAGCCTAGCCTGAACCTGTTTGGCGATTTCGAGTTCCTGGGCGATGCGGCGCTCGGATTCCAGCCTCCCGGCAAGGGCACGGCGCTGCGCTTCGACAGCTTGAGTCACCTCGTCGAAGCTCACCAGCGAAAAGGAATTGCCGTCAAGATCCCTAAAGCGGGTAAAGACGCCGCCCCAAATCGGAGCGTGCTCTGCGCTGGGAGCCGATGGGTCCGCCGACTGCGGGGCGCGCACGTGCACCTCATATTTGAGGCGTTTCAGGCGCGGCGCGAACTGGAAGCGAACTCCGCGCTTGGTCCATTCGCGGTACTTGGCAATCACATCCTCGGTGACAAAGGTGACCGGCATGGGCCGGCCAATGAGCTTGACCTGTTCCGAGCCGGAGTCAGGAGCGACGAGGGTGAGGTTGGCGGTGCCGTCGGGAGGGGCGACGGTCACAAAACGACGGCCGGGTTGAATGCGGGCGTCAAAGATCAATTGGAAGCCGAGTTGTTCGAGGTAAAAGTTTAGGCTGAGGTCGAGGTCGCGAACATAAATGGTGACCGACTGGAGGCGCAGGTAAGGGTCCTGGCGATCCAGGCGAACAGCAGAGCCGTCTGTCCACTCGCGAGGAGAATTGCCCATGCGGGATTATAAGGCGGAAAGCGGTGCCTCCGCGTGCAACTCTAGAGATGACGGTGAACCGGCGGGCGACTCAGCGAAGTTAGTCTTCGGACCAGCCGAGCTCGTAGAGAGAGTGCTGGAGGCGGGCAAGAGGCAGGCCGACGACGTTGAAGTAGCAGCCTTCGATGCGGGGAATGAAGCGGCCGGCGCGGCCCTGGATGGCGTAGGCCCCGGCTTTGTCATACGGTTCTCCGCTGGAGAGATAGCGCGTAATTTCTTCTTCGGGGAGGACGGCGAAGTGGACCAACGTGGACTCGACGAAGTTGAGCGGCTCTGCGTCGGGAAGGCGGATGAGGGCGACGCCGGTGACGACGGCATGGGTGCGGCCGGAGAGTCTTTCGAGCATGTGGCGGGCGTCGTCGGAGGAACGCGGCTTGCCGAGGATGCGGCCTTCGAGGGTGACGACCGTGTCGGCGGCGATGATGATGGCGGGGCCGACGGCGCGGGCGGCGACCAGCTCGGCCTTGGCTCCGGCAAGGCGCTGGACGAGGTCGTGAGGAGTTTCGCCGGGATAAGGTGTTTCGTCGACGGCGGAGGAGAGGACCGTGAAAGGGATTCCGGCGGCGCGAAGAATCTCTGCGCGGCGGAGAGAAGCGGAGGCTAGGATTAGCTTCATGGTGAATCCAAGGATTTCTGGTGGGGAAGAATACTACACGGCAAGCGCGGTGACAGCCTGTGCTTTGGTCCAGCCGAAGAGGCGGGCGATGTGGACGGGTGTGACGGACGGGTACAGGGTACGATATTTCGTTGCCAGAGCGGTTCGAGCGTCCTCAACGGAGATTTTGCTTGCTTCGGCGATTTGTTTCGGAAAAGCGCGTGAGACGAGATCGAAACGGTTGGAAGCCCACGATTCGGTTTCCTGTTCGGCGCCGGAATGCGTGACGATCAGCAGGCCTTGTAATTCCAACATGGCTTTTTTGAAGCGTTTGTTGCCGGCTTGCGTTTCCATTTTGCAGGTGTGACGAAGTTCGAGAGTCGCGAGCGGGCCGTGTTCTGCCAGCGCTAGCCAAAGTTCCAAGGCGTCGTGAGATATGCGGCCTGCTTTGTAGAAAACTTCAGCGTCGCCGGGTCCCACGGCCGTTCCATGCATTGCCAGGAAATGCGGGAGAAGCTTGAGCGAGAGAAGCGTGGCACGGCCCTTGAAGCATTTTGCGTAGAAGGCGAGGCGCCTTTTGGGCAGTTCGTCTTTCCAATTCCAGACGAGTTGTGCGTACTTGTCCCAACTAGTTGGCTGGCGCTTCACTACGGCGTAATAGAGCGACGGCAGCGGAACGTTTTTTAGCGGGAAGAAGACGCAGAAGCCAGCGTGATCGATGAAACGCGCGGCTTCTGAAGGCGTAGAGACGCGGCGCGGCCAGGGAATTTCATACGTTTGCCGGCGCAGCATGGGAGTCAGATAACCACAGATTCCTGGTATTCGCCGAAGACGCGGCGGAGGGCGTCAGAGATTTCGCCGATGGTGGCGTAGGCTTCGACGGCGGCGAGGATGGCGGGGAGTAGATTCTCCGTGGAGGCGGCGCGGCGCTGGAGTTCGGCGAGGGCGGATTGGGCGCGCGCGGAATCGCGCTTGGCACGGAGAGCGTTCAGACGAGCGATCTGGGAGCGCTCGATTTCGGCATCGACGCGCAGAGTAGGAATGGTACGTTCTTCTTTTGCGATGAAATCATTTACGCCGACGACGATCTGCTCTTTCGATTCCACGGCGTGCTGGAAATCGTAGGCAGCCTTCTGGATTTCTCCCTGGACGAAGCCGGCTTCGATGGCGCGCAACATTCCACCCATGGCGTCTACTTTCTTAATGTAATCGACGGCGCCTTTTTCGATTTCATTGGTGAGATGTTCGATGGCGTAGGAGCCGGCGACAGGGTCCACTGTATTGGTGACGCCGGTTTCGTTGGCGAGGATTTGCTGGGTGCGCAAGGCGATGAGCGCGGCGTCCTCGGTGGGAAGCGCGAGAGCTTCGTCAAGCGAATTGGTGTGCAGCGATTGGCAGCCGCCGAGAACAGCGGCAAGCGCTTGAATGGCCACGCGGACGATGTTGTTTTCCGGCTGTTGCGCGGTGAGGGAGGAGCCAGCGGTTTGCGCGTGGAAGCGCAGCATCAAAGAGCGCTGATCTTTTGCGCCGAAGTCGTCCGCCATAATCTTGGCCCAGAGGCGGCGGGCAGCGCGATACTTGGCGATTTCCTCGAGGAGGTCGTTATGGGCGTTGAAGAAAAAAGAAAGCTGCGGCGCGAATTCATCTACGCCGAGGCCCGCGTCGAGCGCGGCCTGAACGTAAGCGATGCCATCGGCAAGCGTGAAAGCGACTTCCTGGACGGCCGTCGAGCCGGCCTCGCGGATGTGATAGCCGGAGATGGAGATGGTGTTCCATTTGGGAAGATGGCCGCGGCACCAGGAGAAAATGTCGGTGACGATGCGCATGGCGGGGCGCACGGGATAGATATACGTGCCGCGGGCGATGTATTCCTTCAAGACATCGTTCTGCACGGTGCCGGAAAGTTTTTGCAGGCTAGCGCCCTGCTTTTTTGCGACGGCGACGTAGAGGCATAACATAATCGCGGCGGTGGCGTTGATGGTCATGGAGGTGGAGACTGTTTCCAGCGGAATGCCGTTGAAGAGCGTCTCCATGTCTTCAAGCGAATCGATGGCGACGCCGACTTTTCCAACTTCGCCGAGAGCGAGAGGGTGGTCGGAGTCCATACCGATTTGCGTCGGGAGATCGAACGCAACGGAAAGGCCAGCCTGGCCCTTGCTCAGGAGATAGCGGTAACGCTGGTTGGATTCGACAGCGGAGCCAAAGCCGGCGTACTGGCGCATGGTCCAGAAGCGGCCACGATACATGGTGGGATAAATGCCGCGAGTGAACGGGAATTCGCCTGGATAACCAATCGATTCCTCAGGCGCAGAGCAGGCAGGAGCAGGAGAGTAGACTCGGTCGAGCGGTATGCCGGAGAGTGTGGCAAATTTTTCTTTGCGTTCGAGGGCAGAGGCGGATCTCGTTTTGGTTTCAGCCATGGAAGCCGGAAAATCGAAAATGGAAATTTGAAAATGGCTTCATGCAAGGCACGGATCGAAGCCATGAACCTATGGTCATAAACTGCGGGCCTTGCGAAACGAAGTTAGGGCGAAAAACACAAATAACAGAGCTACAGCGACGGCGATACCAATGAGCCAGCCGGCGACGTCTCGTGTCCAGGCGCGGAAGGCAGCATTGAGCCAGCCGAGCGCGAGAACGGCGAAGAACGCGGCGATGACTTCGTGAAAAAGCTGGCGGAGCGCGCGCCAGAAACGCCGGAAGCCGCCCTGCTGTGGCGATGCGGTAGCAGCGTTCGCGGCGGTGGACATAGGAACATCTTAACGCAAAAAGCGCCGGACGGCCCAAAGTGGAGATCGCAAAGTGCGGCCATTGGGTCCAGAAAACCTGAACAAAGGGACTGTGGACGGATTGGAGACAACGGAACGAAGCACTCTTGTATCCAACGATGCGGGGGCCTAAAATGTCCGGAGAAGTACGGGAGAGCCGGCCTTGCAACTCGACGACCACCTGAAAAACCTGCTCCGTGAACTGGGACACGCGATCAACGACACGGTGTCTGATTCCGACCGCATAACTGGTGCCATTGCGGGAGTGCGCGCGCACGGCTATGACATTGTGCTGAAGCTGGACGCAACGATCGGGCTGGCAAAACGCGACGCCGCGGCGGCGGAAGCAGCAAAGCTGACGACGCAGGACCGCCGCTTCCTGGAGTCGCTGCGGATTCAGGTGGATCAGGAATCGTTCCTGGAAGAAAATGACAAAAAGCCAGCGCCCCGGCTGGCCATGACGCCCCAGGACGTGCGATTTTTGAAGTCACTACGGATAGCCACGGACGAAATGGAATGAAGAGAATCGAGAAAGTCGCCGGATTCGGATTGCCGCTGATGCTTGCGGCGGCGGGGCTATTTTCTTCGCCCGCGGCGGCACAGGTTCCCCCAACAGTGGTGCCGATCGTTGTTGATACCGCGGTGCCGATCGTCATAAACGCGGTGAAACCGAAGCCGAAACCGAGCGGGCTATCCAAATTCGAAGGCTTCGTGATGAACGCGAACGTCGCGCAGATCACCGTGCGAGCAAAGGGAAACGACCTGACCATCAGGACATTCTCCCTTTCCCAAGCGGCTTCGACGAAAATGCAGCAAATCGTGGATAAGGGCGGCTACCAGTACGGCGACAGAGTGACGATTCTATTTGAACCTGCCACATCGAAAGCGATTCAAGTCAAAGGGAAACCCTCAAAGCCTGTTTGATTTCGTTGAGCAGCAACATGCTTCGCCTGCCTGCGGTTGCCGGACGCTTCTATCCTTCCGATCCTGTTGAACTCACAGCTCTCATTCACAAATACACCAGCACCGATGGGGGCCAGCCGCGGATTGAGGCCAGGGCGTGCCTTGTGCCGCACGCCGGATACGTCTATTCGGGACACGTTGCTGGAGCAGTGCTCGCGCGAATCGAACTGCCCAAGAAAATAATTGTACTTGGCGTGCGGCATTATCCGCGCGGCGAACCGGCGGCGATTCTCTCGAGCGGGGCCTGGCGCACGCCGCTGGGAGACGCGCCGATTGACGAGCCGCTCGCGGAGGCGCTGAGAAAAGCATGCCCGTTGTTGCGCGAGGATAGTGTGGCGCACAGCGCGGAGCATTCGCTGGAAGTGCAGCTGCCGTTTCTTCAGGTGCTGGCGCCGGGGTCCACTTTTGTACCCGTGGCGCTGGGGACGGTGCGATTTGAAAACCTGGCGAGTATCGGCGAAGGAATTGCGCAAGTCCTGGCGGCGTCCAAGGAAAATGTGCACCTGCTGACGACCTCGGACCTGAATCACTACGAGGATGATGCGACGACGCGCATCAAAGACCGCAAAGCCATCGAGCAATTGCTGGCGCTGAACCCGCGCGGACTCCATGAAATCTGCCGCAATGAGAATATTTCGATGTGCGGGCTCGGGCCGGCAGTGGCCATGCTCACGGCGCTAAACGCGCTCGGCGTGAAAAAATCAGAATTGATGAAGTATGCTACGTCAGCGGATGTCTCCGGTGATCGCGCCGCGGTGGTCGGCTATGCGGGGATGATTTTTTCCTGACCGCGCAATGCGGCTGATATGTTCCACAAGAAATAGGAATGGCTCCGGGAGGCGGAGCCATTCCTGCAAAAAGCCTCCGATTCGGTCAGTGCGGCCGGCCGCCGGAGGATGGGTGCGAAGAGGGCGCGGGGGCTGAGGGCGCTGACGACCGCCCCGATCCGCTGCTGCTGGAAGATGCAGAGCCGCTGCCACCCCAACTACCGCCTCCTCGGGCGCTGGAACTTCCTCCTGAGTAGCGGGGGGCCGGCGGTGGGGCGCTATTGCGTGATGGCGGAGGTGAACTTGTGCTGCGCGCATTGGAGGGTGCAACAGGAGTGCGTGGCGGCGTTGCGCCTGCCTGCGTCGAGGTGGCAGCAGCAATGCGCTCATTTTCGCCGCGAGCCTCTTTGCCATTCGCAGAAGAGTTTGTATTCACGAAGCGGTGTTCAGTCGGGTCGTAAGCGATGGAAGAACTCTTGCCCAGCGAAGCGGCAGAACCTCCCGACTTGCTTTCGAGCACCGTTCTGGAAACACGCGTTGGCGGAGTCGTGGCGGCAAGGCCGCCAATCACGGCATCGCGCGGCGCTGACTTAAACGTTTCCCATTTTTGTCCGCGCTCTACAGGCATAATCCTCGCGCTCAAGCCTTTCGTTCCCGCGTTCGCAAAAACGCCGTGTTCCAGATTCAAGGGAGTCTTCCCTTTTTGATCGAGCGGATGCATGGGAACGATGCCGGTAGCGCCGCCATTGCGAACGAAGACTGCCGTCACCGGATGATAAATCGGGTGCGGTGGGTGAACGGGAGGCCGCACTCTTCCGGGGCCGACCGGATAGCCGGGAAATCCGTACAGGAACGGCGGGGAATAGAACCAGCCGCCGCAAGAGGCGTCGTACAACCAGCCTCCGTAATGGAACGGAGCCCAGCCCCACGGCTGATAGCTCATCCAAGTCCAGCCAAACGAGGGGTCCATAAACCATTGTCCATTCGTGAAGGGGGACCAGCCAAGGCCAACTCCAAACGGTTGCCAGCCGTAACCGTAGGAGCCACAGGAATTAAAGGCGCCATAGGTGTAGAGATCGGCGAATCCCGGAGCGTAATAGGGAGAACCAGTGTATTGCAGCGCCGCAGTGGTGGCGGTGGAGACGCTGTCGATGCGGCCGGAGACCCAGCGATCGAAGTCGTCTTCAGGGGCGAGGTTGGCGATACTCGGAGCAGAATTGTCGCCGGCTTTTACTGTAAGGGATTGGCCCTTATCCAGACGCGTAGCGTTTTTATTGCGGAGGACGGAAAAGTGGCCTTTGAAATTCTCCACCGTGCTGCCGTCGTCATAATTATCGATCCGGAAGGTGCTTCGACTGTCGGCCTCGACGGTGAAGTCGCCTCCTGTGACGCTGAAGTAATCACTGCCTGCGGGGTTCACATAAAAGGAAGCGCTCCCCTGCCGAAGAACCAAACGGGTGGTCCGAGACTCGTCGCGGAGGGAGAGGTCGTAGAACTCCAGAACGGTATTTTCCTTGAGGAAAGCCACGGTGCCGTTCTCGAATTCGACTTCCGCGCGGCCCTTGTCGGTGGCAAGAACGTAGCCCTGGCGTATGGGAAGATTTAGTCCGGCGGTCTCCCACGTGGCATTCGAATTGGCAAGAGGGTCGCCATGAGCTTCGCGTGCGAATCGGACGTCACCCTGAACGAGGCTCAAGCGGATGATGCGCGCATGGCTCGAATCCGCAGCGGCCGGAGGGGCGCCAGAGTAAAACGTTAACAGCAGTCCAATCGTTAGGATGGAAGGAATCAGTTTGCGGGAAGTCATAGTTCACCCCCTCACGGGGACGCGACCTAAATCTTAGACGGACGGAAAGCTGGGCAAGTTACGTATAACGTGCCCGAGGCTATGGTCTCCCTAAGAAATGGCAGCGTCAAGTGGAGACCGTGCCACCGTGCTCGGCTTGCCTTGGGCTGCGGCGTGGCAGCCCCTGAGGATGGGGCCCTTCGGAGGGCGATGCGGTTCCCGGCGAAGTGATAAGATTTCCGTCCGGACAGGACCATGACACGAATTGCATCGCGTGTTTCTCAATTGAATGGCGAAGGCGCGCTGGCGGTGCACTCGCGAGCGAAAGAACTCGAACGGCAGGGGCGGTCGATCATTCATCTGGAATTGGGCGAGCCGGATTTTCATCCGGCGGCCCCAGTGGTAGATGTCGTGCGGGATGCGGTAGCCGCGGGCCGCGATCGGTACTGCTCCACGCGAGGTGTCCCGGCGCTGCGCGAAGCGATTGCGGAGTATTTGAAGCGCACGCGCGGCGTAAATGCAACCGCGGAGCAGGTTCTGGTGGCGCCGGGATGCAAGATGGCGCTGTCGCTGGCGATGATGGCGCTGATCGAGCCAGGCGACGAAGTGCTTTTTCCGGACCCGAGCTTCCCGATTTATGCGTCATTTGCGCGCGGGCTAGGTGCGACGGTAGTTCCCTACGGGCTGGAAGAGAGAAACAAATTCCAGCCTAACCCGGACGAGATCGCGCGTAAGATCACGCCGCGCACGACCGTGCTGATTTTTAATTCGCCGAATAATCCGACCGGAACCGTTTTCAGCGAGGCAATTCTGCGGGAACTGGCGGGGCTGGCCAAGAAGCACGACCTGTGGGTCATCGCGGACGAAATTTACGCGCGCATTCTGTTCAACGGGGAATACAAATCCATCTGGTCGCTCGCAGGCATGGCGGAGCGCACGGTGATCATTGACGGATTCTCGAAAAGTTTTGCCATGACCGGCTGGAGGCTGGGATACGCTGTGGCGCCCGTGAAAGTGATTGATGCCTTGGACATGCTGGTGCTGAACACGTTTACATGTGCGGCGGAGTTCACCCAGGTGGCGGCTATCGAAGCACTGCGCGATTCCACAAATGCGGTGGAAGCGATGGTGGCGGAGTATCGCAAACGGCGGGACCTGTTTGTCGCGGGGCTCAATCGGATCCCTGGATTCCGCTGCCAGGCGCCGGATGGCGCTTTCTATGCGTGGGTGAATATTACAGATACCGGGCTCTCCGCGGAAGAGTTGCAGAAACTCTTGCTGGAGGAAGCGGGCGTGGCGGGAATCGCGGGCACGGCATTCGGTCCGAGTGGCGAAAACTTTCTGCGCTTCTCTCTCGTCAGCGCCAGGAATCTGCTCGAAGAAGCCTTGGAACGCATCCAACGCGTTTCGGTGCATTGGCGCGCGGCGATCTCACGCTAACTTTTTTTATGTACGAATGTTGCAGATTAGCCAGGCAGAGGATGGAGAAACGAAATGAGCACACCGGCGAAATCGAAACACGTCGCCTGGAAAAACGTGGAACGCGAGCAATTGAACCCGCTGATCGGCCGTGAAATGGTGGTCGGCGATAAAATCATGCTGGCGCGCGTGATTCTGAAGAAAGGCGCGCACGTGCCGCTGCACCACCACCACAATGAGCAGGTGACGTACATCCTGGAAGGCGCGCTGAAGTTCGCGATTGACGGCAAGGAGATCGTCGTGCACGCCGGCGAAGTGCTTTGCATCCCGCCGCACATGCCGCATGAGGCCTGGGCGCTGGAAGATACCGTGGACCTGGATGTCTTCGATCCTCCGCGCGAAGACTGGCTGAACAAGACCGACGACTATTTAAGACACGGACGGTAGACTCCGGGCCGCCGCCGGCCGCTGAACATCCCGATTTTGTTGATTGGCCGCGGGCTGGCGGGCGATGCCTCGCTTTCTCTTTTTGGCCCCTTTCTGCGAAAGAGCATGGACAAAGGGCTATGGTGTTGTTTACCGTAGCTACGTGGGCAGATTCCATCCGTGAGGCCAGCCCTCTGAGGGGAGCGTCATGAAGAGGCTATTTGCATCGGCACTGCTGCTGCTTGCGAGCGTCAGTGTTGCACGGGCACAAGTAAGCGCGCCAGTCTTGGCAATCGACCGGGGGAACGCAGCGCAGGATTTTTCTGTGACTTCGGCCGCGAAGGCCGCGCTTCTTGCTGCAGACACGTTTTCCGCGCTGCCAGCCAAACCCGCGAACGCCTCTGCGGCGCCCGTTGTTGCCACCGCGCTGGCCCTGCCCCTTGAAAACGCCGATCCATCTTCGCCGTCGCCGGAGCCGAAGTTTCTCTATGGTGGACGCGACGATTACCGCTGGCAGCTCGGTCTAGGCGTTACGTGGTTCCGTTTTCGGTCCTCGCTCTTTAATGCCAACGCCATCGGCCTCAATACTTCCGTCGTTTACTTCACCAATGACTGGTTCGGGATCGAGGGGGATATTACTGCGGCCTTTGCGCCCACGATATACCAAAACGAACACGTGAAGGTTGCATTGTACGGCGCCGGGCCGAAGATCGCCTGGCGCCAGAAACGGTGGGAGCCTTGGGCGCATGCAGTGTTTGGCGGCGCCCACGAGCAGCCGCAAACCGCTTACGGCAGCCGCAACTCCTACTCAATAAAGACTGGTGGGGGCGCCGATTATCGATGGAACCCGCGCTTATCATTCCGCTTGGAAGGCGACTACGTGCGCACCGGTTTTTTTAGTCGATCGCAGAACAACTTCCAACTCAGCGGCGGAATCGTTTTTCACTTCTAAAACGGCGTCACGAATTAGCGCAGAACCGTACCGTAGAAGACGTTTCGTGCGCCGCGCAAGTCCCGGCCGTAGGAAAGAACGACAGTCAGACTTCCCATGAGACGGACCTTGCATTGCGCGCCGGTGTCCCACAGCCAGCGCTGCGAACCGAAAAGGCCCGAGGAATCGGCTATCGCGCCGCTGTCGAGAAATGGGCCGAGCTTCACGGTGAAGAAACCGTTTTGATAGATGTTCTTGTCCATCTCCAAGTTGGCAAGAAAAAAGCGCCGGCCGAGAGGGGCAGCGCCCTTGCGGCCGCCAAGGGTTCCGGCGTGACCGCGAAGCCAGAGGTCATTGTCGCGCTCGATGCCCAATTGGAACAGTTCATCGAGAGTGGCTTTG
>WNFD01009692.1_pt1 | contig 11160 bp, 15 predicted proteins | sample 5400491 | NCBI WGS metagenome assembly WNFD01 (sample SAMN13153343, study PRJNA577476) | soil metagenome | isolation source: 120 cm saprolite under Douglas fir tree site 2 hole 2 replicate 2 | place: USA:California | collected 2015-04-18 | reverse complement strand
CGTCGTCGAGGCCGGTGGCCTCATCCAGTATGCGGTAGACACCCGCGACATGTGGCGGCGCGCGGCCGGCTACGTCGACAAGATTCTCAAGGGCACCAAGCCCGGAGATCTTCCCATCCAGCAGCCCACGAAGTTCGAGTTGGTCATCAACCTCAAGACCGCCAAGGCCCTCGGGCTGACGATCCCGCCGTCGCTGCTGGGGCGAGCGGACGAGGTTATCCAGTAGTGCATCGGCGCGCATTCCTTGGCACGTTGGCGGGCGGTCTGCTCGCGGCGGCGCCGCTCGTCGCCGGGGCGCAGCAGCGCGCCAAGGTTCCCCGGATTGGAATTCTCTCCTCTGATGCCGCATCAACCCGTGAAGAAGCTTTCCGTCAAGGCCTACGCGACCTCGGTTATGTCGAGGGTCAGAACGTGGCGATCGAGTCCCGATACGCCGATGGGCGGTTCGAGAAGCTTCCTGGGCTTGCCACCGAGTTGGTTCGGCTCAACGTCGACGTGATTGTCGCGTCGCCGACCGAAGCCATCCGTGCTGCCCAGGGAGCAACCAAGACGATCCCAATTGTCATGGCGTTCAGTGGTGATCCGGTGGGCAGCGGCATCGTCGCGCAGCTTGGGCATCCAGGCGGAAACATCACCGGCCTGACCACCATGGCTGCCGAGCTGACGGCCAAGCGGCTGGAGTTTCTTAAAGCGATTGCTCCCACGATCTCTCGCGTATCGTTTCTCGCGAATCAGGCGACGCCGAAACAGTTCGTGAGCGAAGTGGAGGCCGCTGGCCGAGTAATGGGCGTCCACATCAGTGCCGTGATGGTGCAAGACGCTAACGAGCTGGACCGCACTTTTTCGGCGATGGCGAAGGGGACCGTGGACGGTCTCGTCGTGGACCTCGTGCTCCACGAGTACCGCCGCCGGATCGCAGACCTCGCGATTCGACATCGGTTCCCGGCTGTCTCGGGCCCGCGAGAGTTTGCAGCGGCTGGCGGGTTGATGGCTTATGGACCGGATTATCGTGATCTCTTCCGCCGCGCCGCGACCTACGTCGATAAGATCCTCAAAGGCGCCAAACCCGCCGACCTGCCCGTCGAGCAGCCGACGAAATTCGAGCTGGTCATCAACCTCAAGACTGCGAAGGCGCTCGGCCTGACGATCCCGCCGTCGCTCTTGCAGCGGGCAGACGAGATCATCCAATGATCACCCGGCGAGTGTTCGTCGGCACGCTGGCTGGCGGCCTCCTCGCCGCGCCGCTCGCCGCCGGGGTCGACGCGCAGGAGTCCAGAACGCAGCCCCCGGGGAAAATTCCGCAGGTCGGCGTCCTCTATCCGGGCGTCCCAGACCTGGCCGCTCCGAGCATCGTCGCGCTTCGAGAAGGACTGCGGGACCTCGGCTACGTCGAAGGACAGCATATCGTCCTGGAATACCGATGGGGAGGGGGGAAAGTCGAGGCGCTGCCGAACCTCGCGGCGGACCTCGTTCGACGCAAAGTCGATGTGCTCCACGCCAGCGGCCCTCAGAGCACAAAAGCCGCGATGGGCGCGTCGCGGACGATCCCAATCGTCGGCACCGATCTCGAAGGCGATCCGATCGAGAGCGGATTCATCGCGAGCTTTGCGCATCCGGGCGGCAACATCACGGGGCTCTTTCTCGATATCCCCGGCTTGACCGGCAAGTGGCTACAGCTGGTCCGAGAGGTCGCGCCCGCGACCCGGCGCGTCGCTGTTCTGTGGGACGCGACGACCGGCCCCTACCAGCTTCGTGCGCTGAAAGTCGCCGCACAAGCTGCGACGATAGAGCTCCAAGTCCTCGAGCTCAGAAGACCGGCCGAGTACGACGACACCCTGAAGACGCTGATGAGAGGCCGACCTCACGCGCTCATCCAGCTCTCCTCGCCCTTGATTCGCCAAGCCTCGCCGCGCGTCGCCGCGTTCACCGTCAAGAACCGGCTACCGGCCATCTCCCTGTTCAGAGAATTTGCCGTGGCCGGCGGCTTGATGACGTACGGCCCAGATCTTCTGCCCTTCTTTCGGAGGGCAGCCGTCTACATCGACAAGATTCTCAAGGGGGCGCGGCCGGGCGATCTCCCGGCCGAGCAACCTGCGAAATACGACCTGGTCATCAATATCAAGACCGCGAAGACCCTTGGTCTGACGATGCCGCAGTCACTCCTGCTGCGGGCGGACGAGGTTATCCAGTGATCGATCGGCGGGCCTTTATGCGCATTCTGGCGGCCGCCCTCCTCACCGCGCTGCTCGCCGCGCGCGCCTCGACCGCCCTTGCCTTGCCCGGCGCCGATCTCACAGCCTTGATCGCACCCTACCTCGCGGCGCGCGAGCAGGGCGCCGTCGGTACCGTGGTCGGCCGGGCCTACGCGGAAGCCTCACGCCCTGGAGCTTCGCCCCGACCTTACGCGGCAGTGTCGGTGCTGCTCCTGCCGCGTTCTCTCGACTTCGAGCAGCAGCTAGACGCCATCAAGGCAGGCTGGCGCGACTCGCCGGACCGCCTCGTGGACGCCGACCCCAAGGTCCGCGCTGCTCTCACCGCCCTTGAGCGGGCTGTGCTCGACGCAGGCGGCGGAATGCTCCTGAAGGGCGAATCGACGGATGGGACCGGAGCCTTCCGGCTGGGCGACGTCCCCGAGGGAGCGTGGATGCTCCTGGCATGGCAGGAGATCGGGGGCACGCAGAAGGGGTCGCAATCCACCAGGAGCGGCGCCATGAACTTTCCAACCAGGTCAGAGGTTATGGGGTCATCCACGGTGGTCTACTGGCGGCTACGTCTCGACGTCAAGGCCGGGGAGGAGACACAGGTGCGACTCCATGATCGCAATACATGGCTGACGGCCATCCGCGAAGTCCGGAATGTTCGAGACCCCGAGAAGCGCACCGCGCCGGGGCAACAGCAGGGTCCCAGCCCCCGGTAAGACAGAGGGCCCCCCCCAGGAGGCGAACTCGCGATGGCCGAGACGATCGGACGGCACTTGGTGGAGGCCCTGCGCCGCGACCCCGTGGCGGGATGGAAGAGCGTGATGCAGGCCCTCCCAGACCTCGGCATATCCGGAAACGAGCGGCGCCTGCTGGTGCGGGAGATCCGCGACCTGATCCGGCTCCGGAAGGCGCATCGACGCCTCCGGCAGCACCCCTAGCGGGCTGGGCGTGGACGAGCGGCTCGCGGCCTACGTCCACGTCCCCAGTTGGCTTCCGTCTGAGCGCCGCGACGCCTTCCGAGAGCGGGCCATCAGGGCCTTCAGCCGTTGGGTCGCGACGCGCGGGTGGGGAGCGCTGACCCCGAAGGCGCGGCGGCGCATCCTCGGGGGCCTCGCGACCGCGTTCAAGTTCGACCGGCTCGACCCGCGGTGGGGACGAACAATGCTCGCATGGCGGGGGGCCCGAGCGCGCCTCCGGGGAATCGCGATGGCTGGCGAGCAGCGACGGGCGTACTTCGCCGACCTGGGCCGTCGCGGCGGGCGCCGCTCAGCGGCGAACCGCCGGCTCGCCGGCGCACACCCGCACGTCCGCCGAGTATTGCGAAGTTGCCAACAGTCTCGGTCGGACTGGATGGCCCTTTAGTTTGCGATAGCGCCACGACACGAGTCCCCCGAGACCGGTAAGCAACAAGCCGAGCGAGGTCGGCGCAGGGACAACACCGCGCACGGCACCCTGCTCAGACGCAATGACCGGGACACAATCACTGCACTGACTGATATAGACCGACATCTCGAAAATGCAACTAAGCGGACCGCCTGTCGGATTCAAGCACGAGTCGCGGTCCACAAGCAAAAACAAGCGCCCAACGGGAAGTGACAGGTCATGATCGAAAACCCAGAGAGAATGAAAACTCGTGTTCGGCTGAATCACGTAGAACGTGTTCGCGTTCGAAAATTCGTCAGCGGGAATGCCACGGGCCGGGTTAGCTCCGATACGTATGTCGAATGGACCGGCAAAATAAATGCCTACCGGATCGAACGTCAAGAACCCGGACACAAAACTGCCGAATTGCGGTTGGACAGGAATCTGAAATGTTAGGGGGACCGCCAGCGCTGGCATCGAAACGGTGAGACATATCAATACCACGAGTGTCGAAACCACGGTTTTCAAATTGGGCGGAGTCAATGTTCATCCTCCTCATGTGAGCAAGGTTCGGTCTTGCTCGTTTCCCTCGTGAGGGTGGAGAACAGCAAACTTTTCACCCCACCTGTCCATCTTTCCCCAGGCTGTCACGGCACCTGCACCGTCTCCGGCGCGACGGCCACGGCCTGCGGCACCGGGAGGTGAGCCAGGTCGGCGCGCATGCGCGGCGTACTCGTCACGAGTTCGGCCGCGACGAGCAGCCAACTGAGGGCTTGCCAGAGTGCGTCCATCTCACGCCTCCCGTAAGGCCGTCACGGTGTGGAGCGCGTGAATACACGCCCGGCACCCGTGACCACAGCTCCCGCATTGGAACGATCCGGCTTGCATCGTTCATCGCCCGAGGCAGCGTAATATATCATCTTCAGTGGGCTGCCTGGGTTGCATGGGCGCAGACACTTGCCAGCCTCCGCGCAGGAGCCAGAGCAGGAAACTTGGGCATAGGGGACGATCACTGCGCGTCACTCACGGGAGAGAGATGGTCTCGTTTCCTCTTCTACCCAAGCGCCGCGGCGACCGGACGTTCGCGCCGCCGTTCTCGCCCGCCCACGATGTTTTGCTCGAAATTCCGGCTGCGCGCCAGGGCCGAGTACGCCTCCAACTCAGCATGCCTTGGAGGCACGAAAAGGGCCACATCGCTCTCGTGCTCGAATGGGCGAAGTTGGCTTCTCTTCCGGGCGCGATGCCCCTCGCAAAAATCATTTGGAGCATCCTGAAGGGAGGCCGACAATCCCACCGGACACGACGTCGTGGACTGAAGGCTTACAAGCTCAATATTGCACCGTGGTTCGGGACGCTATATGTTCCCTCCGCCGACCTCCCCGGGGTCCCACGTCTCGATCCTGCCAACGCGGTCAGATGGCTTGCGGCCGGGCTCGACTACGCCAACATGATGCTCATCGGGCGATGGTGGAGTCACCGGAACCCCAACGCCTGGATTTATGCCATGCACCAGTTCATCGCGTTGCTCGTTGGGAACGAACTCGCCAGGACGTATCTGACGGGCTTGCCCTACGTCCCATCCAGCTTCTTACAACTCCACAAGGCGGTACCGCATTTCCGCAGCCAAATCCGCGCGTGCACTACCTCAGCCCGCGTCACACCAGCCCGCGTCACACCGCACCGTCTCGCGATGGCACTCGTCGACGCTAAGTTTTACGGCGCGAGGCCGCCCCTCCTGAACCCCTACCGCACCAACGAAACTCGCTGGCAGCGAGTGATGCCAGCTAAGAAGGCGCGCCGTATTCGAGCGCTCATCAAGAAGGACCGCTACGTTGCGGATTGGTGTGCGCGCTGGCGCTCACTGATGGTGACATGCCCTCGGGCTGATTACGTCTTCTTCAAGGCTCCCGGCGACGACGACCTGGCAGCCCGCGTGTGGCGCGCGCTCTACTTGTAACAGGCGCTCTGCAGAATCTCGTTCTGCACGATTTTCCATTTGCTCGGTACTGGTAAGCGCGCACGACCGGTGTTCCCATCGACGGCGAGGAGGTGCTCTTCATGCTCATGAGCGTGGACGAAGTCGCGACCTACTTGGGACTCCGGCCTGCCACGATCCGCCGTTGGGTGTTTGAACGCCGATTAGCGACGGTCAAACTCGGACGGCGAGTGCTGATTCGCCGTGAGACGGTCGAGGAATTGGTAAAGCGCAACGAGCGGCCGGCTCTTTACACGACTGCGCAGCGCTAAAAAAAGGCCCCGGCGGCGCGGGCACGCCAGCCGGGGCGAGGACACCTGACATGGACAACGTAACGCTGTCGCTTGAAGCCGTCAAGCATGCACATCGGTCCGCCGGGCCAGATCCCTCCGCGCCAGACCGCGAGCCCGCTTCCCCGGGTGCCAATTCGTTTCCTCCCCATAAGGGAGGCACCGGGCAGGGAACGAATCTCCGGCTTGTCTCGGCCGCGGAATTGCTGGCTGAGGAGTCAGAACCGCTCCGCTGGATCTGGGAACCCTTCTTGCCTGAGGGCACCCTCGCCCTTCTGGCCGCCTTCATGAAGGTCGGGAAGAGCACGTTTGCCTATGCGCTGGCGGTCGCGGTCGCTCAGGGGCGAGATTTCTTGGGCTACCAGACCACGAGCGGCGGTGTAGCAATCCTGGCCGTGGAGGAACACCCGCGCGATGTTCTGCGCCGCCTCCGGCGCTTCGGCCTGCGCGACACCGACGCCTTATGGGTGCATCGCGGAGAACTCCGAAACTTCCCCGAGACGATCGCCAAGCTGGAAACCTCCATCCGCGCGGAGAGGATCAAGCTGGTAATTGTGGACACCGTGGCGCGCTTCTGGAATTTGAACGACGAGAACAACAACGCCGAAATGGAACGGCAGGTATCTCCCCTGCTGGACCTGGCTCACCGCACCGGAGCTGTGGTGTTGCTCGTTCACCATGAGCGGAAGACCGGGGGAGAGGGTGGCCGCGGAATTCGGGGCGGCTCCGCGCTACTCGGACTCGTGGATCAGGCGTTTACGCTCACGAGGCCTGCGGGACCCGCGACCCCCCAGCGGGTCCTGGAGGCCGTGGGACGGTACTCGGAGACCACGCCGTCTCGGACCACGTTCAAGCTCGACGGCAACGTGTACGAGCGCCTCCCGACGCCTGGGCGCGAGGCGGCCAGGGAAGCGGTGGGGGCCGCGCTGTCCATCGTTCTGCAGTCCACCGCGTGCCTCGCTGGGAAGACCGGATACACGAAGGAGGTGGTCAAGCAGGCGCTCGTTGACCTCGGGAGTCAGGTGGTCAGGGAGGGCGAGGGCGTCAAGGGCGATCCGTACGGGTACAGGCGGGCGAGCCCGGATTCGATTCTTTCCCTCTCCACTCCTATAGGGGAGGGAACGAATTCCCCGAATGGGCCGCTTCAGGAGCGTCTCGCCGCGCAATCGGCGGAGCTGAACAGGAGCCCGCCCGGAACGCGCGAGGGCAAGTCGCGTCGGCACGGCCTCTACTTCGCGTTGGTTCCGGACCTCGAAGACGAGCCCCCGGCCGGTGCGAACAGTGAGTGACCGGCCCTGGAAGGCCGAGGAGCGCGCCGCGGCCCGTCTGTTGGGCGGCCGGCGCTATCCCGCGAGTACGGGCGGCCGCGTGGACGTGGAAGGGCCCGGCGTGCTGGCGCAGGTGAAGCACCGCCGCGTCCTGAGCCTCGCGGCCCTGGAGACGCTGGCCGTGGAGGCGGCGGGCCTAGGGCGGACGCGAGGCAAGGTCGGCGTTCTCGTGGTCAAGCGGCGGGCCGGCATAGGCAGGCCGACGCCGCGGCTGATCGTGGTGACGGAAGCGGTCTGGCGGTCGCTGCGCTCCGGCCTGTCAGACGTCTTCCCGGAGGATGGCGGGAGACAGTAAACCATGCCAGCGAAGGGGGCGATGGGGGAGGGGCGCGCGCGGCTCGTCGTCATGGACGAGCTGGCCATTACTACTCACCTGAACCCCTACCTCGGCCTGCGCGCGCTCGCGTCCTACAGCGGGTGCTCCGTGCGCTGGCTTCGCGATCGCCTCGCCGACCCCACCCACCCTCTCTCCTGCTACCGGCTGCCCGGTGGCAAGATTCTCGTTCGTCGCTCGGACTTCGACGTCTGGGTTGCCCAGTACCGACGGGTGGGCCGAGCTGACGTGGATCGTGTCGTCTCGGATGTCCTGAGTAGCCTCCAATAACTCCGACCTCCGCGTCTTCGCCCTTGACGGGCTGCGGGGTGGGTATATACTTTATGTATATGTTCGACCCACGGGAGCTTGGGCAGCAGCTGAAGCGGCTGCGGACACAATACCGCCTCACCCAGGCCGCTCTCGCCAAGCGGGCTCAGGTGTCGCCCATCTTCATTGCGAAGGTCGAGGCCGGCGAGCGGATGCCCTCGTGGGACACGCTCGCCCGATTGGCCCGGGCCCTCGGGATCACGGTACGCGTGGCTCTCGTCCCAAACCGTTAGAGGAGGTAGACCATGGGCGTCAGGGTGAAGTCGTGGAAGGGTGCGTGGTGGGTGTTCATCAATCACCAGGGTCGCCGCAAGGCCAAGCGGTGCGCGAGCAAGAAGGCCGCCGAACTGGCAGCGGATAAGATCGACGCCGCGCTCAAGGTGGGTCAGACGGAGATCCTGGCCCCCCGCCCACTGGCCGTGTCCACATTTGCCGAATACGCCGAGCAGTGGCTGGCGTCGATCGGGTCCACTCGGGTCCGTGAGGCGACGGCCGCCGACTATCGGACTCGGCTCCGCGTCAGGCTGCTGCCGCTCATCGGCGCGCTGCCGCTGACCGCCATCACGCGAGAGCGCGTGCGCACCTGCATCGCCGAGCTGGCCAGGATCGGCAACCAGCGGACGACGAAGCAACGACCGCTCGCCCGAAGTACGCTCAAGGTCACCCTGAGCGTGTTGCACGCCATCTTGGCCCGCGCCGTCGAGGATGGGCTGCTTCAGCGAAACCCTGCCGCCGGCCTCGGGCGAGACATCCGCTCCACCACCGCCACAGAGGCCGCGGAGGTCGAGATCTTCACGCGCGAGGAGCTCGCACGGCTCCTGACCACGGCGGAGCAGGACTGGTCCGAGTGGCATCCGTTTCTCCTCACGCTGGCGCGTGCGGGGCTCCGGCTTGGCGAAGCGGTAGGGCTGGAGTGGCGGGACGTGGACTTCGATCAGCGGGTGCTCATCGTGCGTCGATCCGTCAACCACCGCCAGCGGCGGCTGAGCGCCCCCAAGAGCGGGAAAGGCCGCCGGGTGGATCTGAGCCGTCAGCTCGCTGCCAGCCTGTGGGCCCACAAGTCGCTGCGGGAGGCCGAGGCGGCGCTCGCCGGGACACCCCTGCCCGATCGCGTCTTCGCGACGGCCGCGGGCGAGCCGATCCGCGACGACGCGTTCCGCCGCGATGTTTGGGCCCGCATCCTCCGCCGGGCGACCCTGCGCTACCGGAAGCCTCATGCCCTGCGCCACTCCTTCGCGAGCCTGCTAATTGAGGCCGGTGAACCGCTCACTTACATCCAGCAGCAGCTCGGCCATCACTCCCCGGCCTTTACCCTGGCCATCTATGGCCACCTGCTGCCCCGAGGCGATCGCCGGGCGGTGGACCGCCTCGATGACCCCAACCCGGAGGCAACCATCCGCAACCCCCGCGCAACCGAGGTCCACTCCGGCGAGCCGGTCGCCAGCGATTCCGACGCTTTTGACCCCGATGTATCTGTTCTAGTCTAGCACTCTAGAAGCAGCGCGGCGCCGGTGGCAGGCTGAAGACGAGATGACGTATCCGCGCCCTCAGCTCCGGCTGCTCTTCCTCCTCGCGGGGATCTTGCTCGTGGGGCTCGGCGTGCGCGAATGGCGCGCGGGGTTTCCGGAGCTGGCAGAGCGCCTGGAGCGCTTCGATCGAGAAGACGCGCCGCCGCCCATTCCGCCTCAGCCGCGCCCGCGGGCGGCGCCTCGCTGGGTCGCCGCGGCGCGGCCCGAGGCGCCGGCGCCACCGCGGGTGGCCCAGCCGCGACGGACGCGCGCAGCCGCCGTCGAGCCCGAGCCGGTGACGGATCCCCGCCCGCTCGACCTGAATCACGCCAGCGTAGACGAGATCGCGCGGCTTCCCGGGGTAGGGCCGGGCCTCGCCCGTCGCATCATCGAGGAGCGCGAGCGGCGGGGCCGCTTCGACTCGCCCGATGGGCTCCGGAGCGTGCTGGGGCTCGGGCCGAGGAAGCTGGCCGCGCTGCGCGAGCTCGTCACCGTGGGCGAGTAGGTTGGTCTGGCCGGCCGCGCCGCTGGCGCCGCTCGCGGCCGCCCTGGCCGCGGGAATCTGGGCGCGCGCCTGGATCGCGCCTCCGACGGGATGGCTCTTGATGGTGGGCGCCGGCCTCCTCATCGCGGGGACGGGCGCGCTCGTCTGGCGTCGCGAGCGCGCGGCGACGGTGGCGCTCATCGGGCTCACCGGTCTTCTGGGCATGCTTCGCGGGGCGACGCCGCCCCTTCCGCCTGATCACATCGCGCGGGTGTCCCTGGGCCCATCGGCGACCGTGGAGGGCCGGCTGGCCGAGGAGCCGACGCGCTGGGCCCCCGATCGCACGCGGCTCGTGCTCGAGGTGGAGAGCCTCGTCGATGGCGAAGAGCGCCGACCGACGACGGGACGCATCCAGTTCACCCTCTACGGAGAGCCGCCGGAGGTGGGCGAGGGTCAGCGTGTCGCCGCCGAGCTGAAGCTGCACCGGCCGCTGGGATTCCGAAACCCGGGCGGCTTCGACTATCCGGCGGTACTCCGCCGCGAAGGGATTCTTCTCGTGGGCAGCGGCAAGGCCGACGCCCTCGTCCCGCTGACCCCGGACGAGCCTCCCTGGCCCGTGCGCATGAAGCGCTGGGCGGTGGCGACGATCGCCGCGCACTTGCCGGAAGCCTCGGCCGCGCTCCTCTCGGGCCTCATCCTGGGCGAGAAGACCGGCCTGCCGCCCGAGGCCGATGAGGCGTTTCGCCGCGCCGGCGTCTATCACATCCTGGCCGTCTCCGGCTTCAACGTGGCGCTTCTCGCTTCCTTCGTCTTCTTCGTGCTCGCCAGCCTCGGGATCCCGCGCCGTCCCACGGCGGTGGCGGCCGCATTCTCCCTCGTGGGCTTCGCCCTCGTCGTCGGCGGTCAGCCCTCGGTGCTGCGCGCCACCGTGATGGGGCTCATGCTCCTGCTCGCGCTGCTCCTCGAGCGGGAGTCACAGCTGCCGAACGCGCTCGCCCTGGCCGTGCTCCTGCTCCTGGCCTGGCGCCCCGGCGATCTCTGGGAGCCCGGCTTCCAGCTCTCCTTTGCGGCCACGGCCGGCATCATCTGGCTGGCCGCGCCCCTGGGCGCCTGGCTCGGCACGCGCGGGTGGCCACACTGGCTCGCCTCCGCGGTGGCCGTCAGCCTGGGCGCTCAGCTCGCCGTCACGCCCGTCATGCTGATGCGTGCAACAGTATCCGACAGAGTTGCGGTACCCGGCAGAACCCCGTGAAGCTCCAACCGACCGGGGCTAATGACCACGCGGTCGACCAGGGCCATGAGGAGCTGGCGGCGGCCTTGTGGCGTCAGGGCTTCGAGCCCCTTGACCACTGCCTCGCAGTAGGCTTTC
>WNFD01014833.1_pt1 | contig 11161 bp, 11 predicted proteins | sample 5400491 | NCBI WGS metagenome assembly WNFD01 (sample SAMN13153343, study PRJNA577476) | soil metagenome | isolation source: 120 cm saprolite under Douglas fir tree site 2 hole 2 replicate 2 | place: USA:California | collected 2015-04-18 | reverse complement strand
AAGTTGCGGAGGCGGTGGCGGCACCGCTACGCAGACGGCGATCATCCCGAGCACGACACCAGCAGGTACGACAGCGATTGTGGTTTCAGCAAAGGGGACTGCAACCGCCGGCGCAAGCCCTGCCAATCCATCACAGCAGTTGAGCATCAGCATTACCGTGCAGCCATAACAGAGTTCATCGCCATCCGGCCCCGCCCTCGTGGCTGGGCCTGATGACTTACTTTGGCGCTTCTTCTAAAGACCCAACCAGCTACTCTCGCTCGGGCATCTCAGGTAGTATGCTTACCTTGAGGGATTGCCATGCCTGATGATCCGAAACCACCTCAGCAGCCAAACGCACCGAATCCATCTATTCCATCCGCTGCGCCCGCAGCTGCTCCTGCCCAGCAACCCGGTATCGGGCACACGCCGATGTCTGAAGAATTTGACAGCGCCAAGTGGACCCTGCCTCCGGTTGTGCCGGTATTGATTGCGGCTGTTGCCGTAGCCGTGATTGTGGCCATCATTGCGTTCACCAATCGCCCATCGCCAACCATGAGCGGATCAATTGCCAAAATCGCCGCAGCGGACATGGATGGCAATACACTGGTGGCCGTCAAGCTGCAACTCAACAACGTGATTCAAAAACAGATTTGGATCAAAGGCATCAGTTCAGAGCTGGAAACAGCCGACGGCAAGAAATTCAAGGATGGCGCTGCGCCGTCGGGCGATGTGTCCCGTTATATGCAAGCGGCCCCAGGACTGGCCGAAGCCGAGGCCGAGCCGATCAAAGCAGAATTAAAGATACCGGCCAGAACGTCTTACGTCGGTGGCACCGTGTTTTCTTATCCGGTGGACAAGAAGATTTTTGATGCGCGCAAGGCACTTACGATCCGAATTCAGATCTACGATCAACCGACGCTGGTGCTCAGGCAGCCTTAGCAGGTCCTGAAATTCCAACCCAACCGTCGAGCGCGCGCCCCCGCTCACTTTCGTGATCTTCAGGCGTCTCATACTCAGGCCCTATTCTTGATGTAATCGTGAGTCTGTTCCAATCCATGGCAAGGTAAGAGAGGACGATATGAAAGTACTTGTTGTCATCCGCACATTCATCGTGGTCGCGGTGTTGTCTTTCGCGTCGCTTTGCTGGGCCGGTGACGGCGCTGCTGCTCATCCCGAAATGGTGGTGACTGCACAATGGCTTGCAGAACACCTCAAGGATCCAAAGGTAGTCATATTGCACGTGGCGGACAAAAAGTCCGATTATGTCCGCGGCCACATTCCGGGCGCTAAATTCCTTTTAACCGATGATTTTGTAGAAGGCGATGATGCTGAGTTGCCGCCCGTGGACAAATTGAAAGATGTCTTTGAAAAGCTCGGTATCAGCGATGACACGCGCGTGGTGATCTATACCACCGCCTGGTATCCGATGGCGGGCCGAGCCTACTACACGTTGGATTATCTGGGCCATGGCGACAAAACGTCTCTTCTGGATGGCGGCATTGAGCACTGGATGCTGGAGAAGCGGCCGGTTGCCGCGCAGGAAGACACGCAAGCCACCAGGGGACATTTAACGCCGAAGGTCCACTCTGAAGTCCGCGCGCAGCTCGCAGAGGCGAAGCAAATTACCGAGGACACGGAGAAATCAAAAATCCTGGTAGATGCACGGCCGGAGCAAGGCTATAAAGCCGGCCATCTTGCGGGATCGACTCATGTTTACTGGCAGGAGACGCTGGTTGATCCAAAGCAGGACCCTGTGTTCCTTTCGCCGGACAAGCTGCGTGCATTGTTCGATTCGCGAGGAATCAAGAAGGACCAAAAAGTGGTGACGTACTGTGTAATCGGGTTGCAGGCCTCACATCTTTATTTCGTTGCCAAGTATCTTGGTTACGATGCGGCGATGTATGACGGCTCAGTGCATGAGTGGAGCATGGTCAATAATCTGCCGATGGTTAAGGGCAGTTCGCCAAAGTGATTCCATGAAGAGGCAGCGTCGCAATGAGAACTTTGTACACCGGACTGATTGTTTCCATCTGCATCGCCCTCACGGTGGTGGCTGCGGGCCAATGCGGACGGGACAAAGAAGTAAGTGAACCTCAAGTCCGGTCAGCGATGCTGGTCTCAACGGACTGGCTAGGCCAACATCTGCATGATCCCGATCTGGTGGTGCTGTGCATTGCCACCGCAGCCGAGTTTTGTGACAAAGGCAGAATTCCCGGCGCCCATTTTATCGCTCTGAGCGCCATCGCCATCACACGTGATGGTGTGCCCAATGAACTTCCGTCTGCGGACGATCTGCAACGCATATTTGAATCGGCGGGTGTCAACGACCGGTCTCTGGTAGTGCTCTATGGCGAAAGATACGGCCTCTTCGCGGCGCGCGCTTACTACACGCTGGACTACATGGGCCTTGCGGGACAGGCGTTGTTGAACGGTGGTCTGGAAAAATGGATGGCCGAGGGTCGCCCGTTGTCAGCCGAGCCGCCGAAGATTCAGCGCGGCAAGCTCGCCGTAAAACCGAGGCCTGAGATTCTTATCGACCTGAATGACATGGAGGCCATTGCCCAGAATGCGCCTGCATCCGCGGCGATCATCGATGCGCGTCCGGCAGACGAGTTTTCCGGCGCAAAAATCTCCGAAGATGTTCCTGTTGCCGGCCACATACCCCATGCGGCAGGACTTTACTGGATGCGATTGCTGGAGAGCCCTACGAATCCGGTGCTGCGTCCGGAAGCCGAGCTGCGTGAATTGTTCAGTCACGCAGGAGCAGTCGAGAGCAAAAAAGTTGTTACTTACTGCCGCAGCGGCATGCAATCGTCTTACGATTACTTTGTCGCAAAGTATCTTGGCTATAACGTTGCAATGTATGACGGATCATTCTACGAATGGAGCCGCAAGGGCTTGCCGGTGGAGAAAGACTCAAAGCGGTGATTCCGGCTATCTTGACCAGGAAAGCAACTGATGACCATTCTGCGCCGGCGCTGAAGCCTGGGTAGGTACAATCATCTCAGGCGCCTTGGCAACTTCTTCATGGGTACGGAATGGAAGATGCAACTTATGGGCAATTTCCGGCCAGAATTCACGCAACACATCCCAAGCCACGTCATTGCCCACGTTGAAGCCAACCCGGCCGGCCGTGGGTCCGAAGCCGCGCAGGTTTCCTGGATGATACAGATTGCCCAGCGCGGTTGAACTGACAGTTCCAAACCATTCTGAGTAATTGGGCATGCGTTTGCCCGAATCACTTTGCGCAATGAGGCGGTGGACAAGAGCATGTCCTAATCGGGACTTCACACTGCCGGATCCCAGACGGTAGTACCGCGGGTCCTGATGAAAGAGTGACGGATACAGGAATGTGCTGAAAAACTCGCCGGTCAGATTGTCCGTTACGGCAGCCGAGTAGCGCTTACCAAAACCCGATGCGCCCATGCGATAAGGCTTGTCGTCATGATCGAGCTGAGCCGTGCCGGCCGTCCAGGCCGCGCCAACAAAGCTGAGTGGATCGGCACTATTGGCAAGGAAGAGCTGAAACTTATCATGCGCATCCATGGCGCAGGGTCTGAGTGAGTGCCGGCGCGGCGCTCGGACTGTGGCGCTGTCAACGCGCTGCGAAATTCTTGCAATCATCTTGTTCATGGGACCGCTGTAATCATCCACGAACGGGTTTGATCATGATGGGCTGAAACGTGAACATCGGAGCGGTAATGGACGGTGCCGGCGCTAAGTAAGAGACTGCAGGGGATGCAAATCCATATCCGGCGGGAGCGACATAGGTAGGAGGACTCAGGTTCGGCAGCCGGGGTAGCTGCTGGCATACGGCCAGGCTCCCTGCACACCAAAAGCCAACCAGCGCGATTTTCCGTAAAAGATGCCGCATCTTTAAGTAAGCCACTTCAGTAAGCCGCTTCGGAGGGAGCCCTGGTCTGACCTCAGGTAATGTACCTAAGGCAGAAAGGTGTGGTTAGTTACTTTCGTCGCAGGACTTTTCCCCGTTCCTTCAACACATAGATAAGACACAAGTTGTTCCCATTCAGAACAGACGGATTGTCAATAAACAGGCGCTTCTGGGTTATTTGGATGCAAACGGATCGCTTGCGGCGGCATATGGTTTTTGCAGATCAGGCAAGAATCGTGCGATTACGAAAGGGATATATCGCAATTCGATGTATGACCGCGGACCATCTACTTGCCGTTGCATGAAACGCCCATCGCGCGCCCGCATGTATCCACCGCGGTTGTGCTGAGCGAAGAGGGTTTGGAAAATCCACAGTACAAATGTATAACCTTAGTTTCTCTCAAGGAGCCTCAATGCAACGTGCCGCCCGTTTGCTGGTGATTTCGCTCATGTTTGTGACTGCGATCGTCGCTTTTGCACAGAAACGTTCAATCACTGAGAAAGACATCTTTCAGTTCAACTGGATCGGCGACCCGCAAATCTCGCCTGATGGCGCACGTGTCGCGTTCGTGAAAGTCTCCGTCAACGAAAAGAGAGACGGCTATGACACTTCAATCTGGGCGGTCAGCACGCGCGGCGACGAATCTCCACGGCGCATGACCGACGGCAAGCACGACGCTTCACCACGCTTCTCGCCAGACGGCAAGTGGCTGGCTTTTGTTCGTTCCCCTGAGCCCACTGGAGGCCCAGGTGGCGGTGGGGCTGGCGCTGGCGGTGGCGCGGCTTCGCGTACTGCGGGTCCACAGTTATACGTTTTGCCTTTGGGTGGAGGCGAATCATGGAAGCTGACTGACGTTCCTCGGGGAGCAGGCAGCCCCGTCTGGTCGCCCGACAGTAAGTGGATTGCTTTTACCAGCGATGCGAACCCCGAAGATCTGGCTAAACAGAAAAAGGGTAAAGGTCCGGCAGACGCGAAAGCAAAGTCGGACGACAAAACTCCAGACGACAAGAAGCCTGAATCCGGCCCGGCAATCAAGGCTGAGGCCGCACAAAGTGACTCTGCTGATTCTGAGCACGAAAGTGACGTTCGCGTGATTACACATTCCGTGTATCGCCTGAACGGCGCCGGGTATATGGACGAAAAGCATCCACAGCACCTGTGGGTGATTGCGGCGCCGCAAAGCTCTGAAGACGCCGTCACTCCAAAACAACTTACCAGCGGCAAGTTTCAGGAAGACGGGGCTTTCTGGGCCAAAGATTCCAGCAAAGTCTTCTTTACCTCCACCAAGGTTGATGATCCCTCGTATGAGTTGCCGCGCGCGGATATTTACTCCGTACCCGTCAGCGGCGGAGAAGCCCAGAAAGTAGCGGGCATGAACATGGCGCCGCGTTCGTTGTCACTCAGTCCGGATGGCAGGCGCATCGCCTTCTGCGCGTCAGTGAATGAGCCGGTCCACTCTTACACTCAACCCGATCTCTGGGTGATGGACCTAGCCGAAAACGCCAAGCCCCGCAACCTGACCGCAAACTATGATTTTGACGTGTGCAGCGGCGTGGGCGGCGATCAGGGCACGCCACGCGCCGGCGGCGGCGACAAAATTGTCTGGTCGCGTGACGGCAACAGTCTTTACACCGTCACCGCTGAGCAAGGCCGGGCGAACCTTGAGCAATTCGACGTTGCGTCCGGCAAAATCACACCAGTCACCAAAGGCAACCAGGCAGTGGAAAGATATCGCGCTACGGAAGATGGGTCAAAGTTCGCGGTCCTGATCTCCACGCCCACCAACATCGGCGATCTCTACTGGATTGATTCGCCCGCTGCGCAGCCCAGACAGCTCACGCATATGAATGAAAAGCTTCTCTCGCAACTGAATCTCACCGCGCCGGAAGAGATCTGGTACACCAGCTTTGACGGTAAGAAGATCCACGGGTGGATACAGAAACCGCCGGACTTTGATGCCACAAAAAAATATCCGTTCATTCTCAACATTCACGGTGGCCCGCACGCTGCCTATGGCTGGGTTTTTGATCACGAATTTCAGTGGATGGCGGCAAAAGGCTATGTGGTGTTTTATCCCAATCCGCGCGGGAGCACCACGTATGGCCAGGACTTCGGCAACATAATCCAGTACCACTATCCTGGAGATGACTTCAAAGATCTCATGACGGGCGTGGATGAAGTGCTCAAGCGCGGTTATGTCGACCCCAAAAAGCTGGGAGTGACCGGCGGCAGTGGCGGAGGGTTGCTGACAAACTGGATTGTAGGACACACCAACCGTTTCGCCGCCGCGGTTTCACAGCGAGACATCGCAAGCTGGGCCGCCTGGTGGTACTCCGCTGACTTCACTCTGTACCAGCCCTCGTGGTTTAAGGCGGCGCCTTTTGAAGATCCGCAGGATTATGTGAACCGCTCGCCGATCACTTATATAAAAGACGTACACACGCCGCTGATGCTGATCCTGGGTGAGTCCGACTATCGCACGCCGCCCATAGCCGGCGGAGAGGAGATGTTCCGTGCGCTCAAATTTTTGCGCCGCCCGGTAATCATGGTGCGCTTCCCGGGTGAGTCGCATGAGCTCTCGCGCTCAGGACAGCCGTGGCATCGCGTGGAACGGCTGGAACATATCGTTGGCTGGTTCGATAAATATTTACAAGGCAAGAGCAAACCTGAATATGACGACCTTGGCCCCGGCGAGGTGGGAGTGAAGTCCGGTGAGGTTCCGGGAAAGCAACCGCCAAATCAGCAGCCGCCGAAGTAGGCAAGTTCCGGCGTGTCGGCTCTGGCTGGTTCGTTCACAGCGCAGCGGCGCGCCAAAGGAGCGTGGTTGAAATCTGAGGAGACGTAGCAAGCTAATAGCAAGCTACGTCTCTACCACAAAACTCTATCCTGCCCCTGCCGACAGGCGCATACCGACGACGAATCCCAGCGCGAGAATCAGTAGTACCAGGCCCGCGATCGCGCTGAAGCGGTAGTCTCGCTCTTTCAGGAAAACAAGAAGCATCAGGAATACGCGGATAACCGGAAGCAAGATGAACAACAAGATGCCCAGCGAAATAATCCGCGTGCTGGAAAAAAGTCCCCCAGTGTGTAGGCCAGAATGCGAATCGATGAGAGCGACTGCAAGTCCCATGCCGATGGCAGCCGACGCCAGCCATGTTCCATATTGCAGAACCCTGGCCAGCAGTCGTTCGAGCAATGGATGACCGGATATGGATTGATTCATCGGGATATTCCGGGAATGTGAATGCCCAGGGCCTGCAGGAGCATCTGTATTCCGAATACAACGAGCACGATGACGAACATGACACGCAGTTTGGCATTTGGGGTTCGCATGAGGGTGCGCGCGCCGAGAACCGCGCCCACCACCGAACCAAGCGCGACGGGACCGGCGACAGCGGGAAGGATTTTGCCCTGCATGAAGTATGCGCCAGCGCTGGCGGCGGCCGTTACGCCGATCATGAAGTTGGAGGTGGCGGAAGAAACTTTGATGGGCAAACGAAGCGCGGTGTCCATGGCGGGAATTTTGAGAACTCCGCTGCCGATCCCCAGCAGCGCCGAGATCAGGCCGGCTCCATACATCAGCATCATGCCCATGGGCACGCGATGCACTTGATAACCGATCTCTTCTCCAAGAGCGTGATCGGGATAGCTGGAATGGAGGCTGAGCGTGGCCGCCCAACGTCCTGGCTCAACCGTGTTGGAAATTACAGGATCACCGCGCCTGGCCAGCATCTGCTGGGCTGATAGGAAAAGAATCGCGGTGAAAAGAAAATACAGATACACCACAGGAACAATTCCAGAGAGAAACACGCCGGACAAGGCGCCCAGTGTGGTGGCAACTTCCAAGACAATCGCGAGCCTGATGTTGGTGAGCCTGCCGCGGAGATAGGGTGCGGCCCCACCGCACGAGCAGGCGATAACGGAAACAATGCTGGCGCCGATGGCAGTATGAATGTCGAGATGCCCGAAGATAGTAAGGACGGGCACAATGAAAATCCCGCTGGCCATACCGAGCATCCCGCCGAGCGCGCTCGCGCCCAGTGACACCGCAAAAAGCCAAAGCGCGAAACCGCTATTCATTTAGGTTTTACCTCGACCAGGAGCACGGCGGCTCAGCCGGGTTACGAACTGAATCTGGTCGCCGTGGTAATAGAGCTTCTCGTAGTCAATTGGCGTGTGCCCACCGCAATAGGACGTTCTCTCAATGAGGAATATGGGACTTTCTTTGCGAATCCCGAGCGCGCTCGCAACCCTGGCATCCGCAGCAATGGCTTCCAGGCGATACTCGGCTTCAACCAGAGGCTTGTTGTACTTTTGTTCCAAGAGGGAAAAGATGGGCTCGGTTTCAAGATCATCTCCCATGATCTTTTCGCCGATCGCGCGGGGCAGATACGTTTCGTCGAAGGAAAGAGGCACGTTGTCAGCCAGACGCACACGTTGTATACGCACCACCGGGCTTCCTGTTCGCCGCGCGAGTTTGCGCGCGACGGTCTCACTTGCCGGTACCACGCGTTTATCAATGAGCCGCGCTGACGGATGACGGCCCAGCGCATGCATATCTTCAACGAAGCCGGTCAACTGGGTGAGTTACTGCGTGATTTTCGGCTGCGCAACGAAGGTGCCCTTACCGCGCCGTACCTCCACCAACCCACGGCGGACGAGATTTTGAATGGTCTGGCGGATCGTTGTGCGACTCACGGCAAACTGTTCGGTTAAACCCTCTTCATTGGGCAGACGACTGCCAACGGCGAATGTCCCGTCGGCTATTTTCGTGGCGAGTGCGGCTTCAACCTGCGCGTAAAGAGGCGTGGGGCTTCTGGGGTCGATCTGCATGCGCTTACCTCATGACATCATGATGTCATGATGTCAATAACCAAAACGCCTGAGCCAATGAGAAGAGTTGCGAGTTGTTTATCTTGTCCGGCATAAGCGTTTTCAGGACCGGAGACACGGCTTAGAAACAAACTTTAGATTTGTTGTCTTGTGTCCTGATATGAGGCATATTGAGGCAGCCCCCAGGAGTTGAGCAAAAAGTTCTTTGAAAAATTAGTTGTGAGTTCGACAGCCCTCGGTGCGCGCTGGCTGTTGTTCAAGTGGTAATCAAATTGACGTGTCGGACGGTGGGCGCGCCAAACTCGCGCCCATCGCCCTCGGATCCGATTTCTGCGATCAAAAAATACCTATCGCCGCGGATGAACGCAGATAAACGCTGATTCCTCGCATTTTTGACACCTACATTTTTCTCTTGTTCATTTGAAGAGCCTCCCTTGGGATGATTCGAGCTAAGTTCTTTCGATCTTGGGATGGAGCAGGAGGGGTAGGGGGTGGGAGGAGTAATGAAAGAGTAACAGGTTTGCGTTGCGCCGGTCTCTGGCATTTTCGGGAACATCGACTTAAACATGATGGACCGGCAGGGAGTCGAGATCGACTACTGCCCCCAGTGCCGCGGAGTGTGGATGGACCGCGGGGAGCTCGACAAGATCATTGAGCGTTCCGGCTCGCTGCAGTCTCATTGCCGGCCTGAGGAATATGATCGCGATCATCACGACAATTACCGCCTGCACGGCGAACATCACTTCAAGGACCGGAAGCGGGAAGGCTTCTGGAAGAGAATGCTGGATTTTGATTGAAAGACTGAGCGCGACCAACTGGGCGAAGCCATCTCATTTTAGTTTATGCAAATCTCCGCCCCGAAAAGGTGGGAGAATTTGCGTTCTATGCATTTGAGAAATCCGGGACAGCCGGCAACCCTCCACGACCTCAAGGTGGGTGATCGTGTTGTCGATTTCAATAGCATCGTCGGGCAGGTTTGAAGGTCGCCGCTTCGTTGGCCCCCTCCACGCCAGACTTCGTGGCGTATTCGTGCGTTCCTTTATGACGGACACTGGGACTCATGTACTTTTCCAAGAGACGCCGGGTGACGATTTCCGATTTGGTCTGTTACAATTCATCTCACGGAGCAATGGACAGATGCTTTGGGTCGTAGGTTCGCTGTGCAGGATCGGACGGAGTGACTTCCTTTCCACTTCCTGTCCATAAAACCCTGGAATTCGTCATGCAGGGTGGATTTGGATGAAACAGGCGACGCTAGGGACAGTAAGAAAAGACAGGAAAATCAACGGGTTAGCCATAACCTAATGAAAACAAGCTGGGGACGTAGTTCAGTTGGTTAGAACGCTGCCCTGTCACGGCAGAGGTCGCGAGTTCGAGTCTCGTCGTCCCCGCCAGCTTTTTCAATAACTTACAAGATTTACCTCAAAAAATCTGGGTCCAATCAGGGTCCAATTGATTAATTATTGGACTGCGTTCCGGATCCATTCCTGACCCAGGATTCCGCTCGGCAGAATGGCCTCTACCAGCTTGTTCTGGGCGCGACGTTTGCTTGTTGCAGTCGCCTGAAGATACTTGTTGGTGACACTCAGATTCGCGTGCCGCAGGTAGTCGCGAATCGTGAGCTGGTGCTCGCCCATTTCGGCGAGCATGGTTCCAACCGAGTGCCTGAAGGTATGCCAACCGACACCGGAAATTCCCAGGCGTCGAAATGCCGGCTGAATTTTTCGTTGCAGTACCGCCGCAAGGTCGAGAGGCTTTTTCCCTTTGTGAACATGGGAAGGAAAAATGAAATCCTCTGGACGGTTGTAGTGGCTCTGCGCTTTCCACTCCTGCAAAGCCAGTTTGAGTGCAGGATGCATCGGCAATGGCTTTTCGGAAGCGATTGATTTCGTGGCCTTCAGATGTCCACCTTGCCGCCAATAGTACGAGTGGCAAATGTTGAAACTGTCGGATTCGAAATCGCAGTCCATCCAGCGCAAGGCGCCAAGCTCCCCACGCCGGATTCCAAGAGAACCATCCATGAAGACCAATAGTTGGTCGCGCATTTCCAGCAAAGCCATGCCAGCTGCGACCTGACTTGGAGTCAGCACGATAGGTTCTTTCTGGCGTTTGGAACTGACGCGCACCCCGACGCTTGGCCCTCTTCTCCCGCCGGCACCAACCTGCATGCCCGAAGAAATCGGGTTGTGATCGCACAGTTCCCACCTTACGCCATGCGAGAACACGGCCGACATAACGCACTTGATTTTGGCCCTGGTCCCATTTGCTCTGGGAACCGCGCGCAACCAGCGTTCTACATCCACTGTCTTGACGTCTCTCAACAGCGAACTGCCCCAGCGAGGCAGGACCCAGTTCTTTGTGTATTGTGTGTACGCGTCCTGAGTCGACAACTCCTTGAGGGACAGCTCCTCTCGGACGTAGTGTTCCCAGAGCACATTGAATGTTGTTTTCCG
>WNFD01012441.1_pt1 | contig 11164 bp, 9 predicted proteins | sample 5400491 | NCBI WGS metagenome assembly WNFD01 (sample SAMN13153343, study PRJNA577476) | soil metagenome | isolation source: 120 cm saprolite under Douglas fir tree site 2 hole 2 replicate 2 | place: USA:California | collected 2015-04-18 | reverse complement strand
GTGGTGGCCATCCAGGATGTCTGCCCGCACCGAGGCGCGCGCCTCAGCGAAGGTGAGTGTCACTATCGCGGCACCGTCGCCTGCCCGTACCACGGCTGGGTGTACGACGAGTCCGGGAAGAACGTCATGGTCCTGTCGGAAGGGCCAGGCTCGGGTGTGTGCGGCAAGGCCGGCACGGAGGCCAAGAGTTACCCGACACGGACGCTCAAGGGACTCGTCTTCGTGTGGATCGGAGAGGGCGCTCCCGCTCCCATCGAGGAGGACGTGCCCGAGGAGTTCTTCGACGAGGAGACGCTCGTCCTCGTGGGCCAGGTCGAATGGCGGTGCAACTGGGAGGTTGCCCTCGAGAACTCGATGGACTCCCACGTCAATTACGTGCACCGCAATGCCCTCGTGGTCGCGCGCAACGGGTTCATCGCGCGCGGCGCGCAGGGCGAGCACCCCATCTTCGTGGGCAACGGCTTCGGCGGCGACGTCGCCGAGAGCAACTACGTGCGCCAGAACCCGCTCCAGGATCTGTATCCCGACGGCCGCAAGTGGCCCAAGACGACCTACCGCCGGCTCTGGACCTGGCTGACCCGGCCCCTGGCGGAGCGGGCGCGCCGCCACATCCCTCCGCCGCGCTCCGCCCGGTGGTGCGGCGGCCACCACCTGCCCGGCATGTTCCGCGCCGAGTTCGGCTGGGATCTCTACACCCGCATGTGCGTGCCCGTCGAGGAGCACCGGACCCGCGTCTGGTACTACCACTGCACGCGCTCCCAGAGCGCGCTCGGGCGGCTCTGGGAGCGCGTCACCTACGCAACCCTGCACCGGTGGATCATCGAGTACAATTTCTCGCGCCAGGACGAGCGCGTGATGATCAACCAGCGCTACGACGCTCCGGAGAAGCTCTCGTCGACCGACGCCGAGGTCATCCAGTGGCGGCGACTGGTGGTGACCCGGCACTTCGGCGGTCGCGATGCTCCGTTCGAGTACAAGAATCCCGACGGCCTCGCGCCGGACTCGGTGCCCCTGAGCCGGGTCTCCGTGCGCTACCTCCAGGAGCAGATGCGGACGCGGCCGGCCGGCGCGGCACTACCTCCCACGGCCGGTTGACCTCGATCATTCACCGCGGAGAAACGGAGGACGGGATGGCCGACGACCGAATCAGCCGGCGCCATCTGATCCGGTCCGTGACCCTCGGCGCCACCGTCGCCGCGCTCGCCCGGACCGCGTCGGTGACCTGGGCAGCCCCGCCCCCGGACTGGCCGCAAATCCTGACCGCGGCCAAGAAAGAAGGCAAAGTCGCCGTAAACACCTTCCCCGGCGACGGCTACAAGCGGGCCCTCAAGGCCTTCACGCAGGCATTTCCCGAAATCAAGGTCGAGCATACCGGCCTGCACTCGCAGGACTTCGCCCCCCGCATCCTCCAGGAGCGCCAGGCGAGCCTCTTCACCTGGGACGTGGTCACCATTCCGACCAGCACGGCCCTGCAGGTGCTGCGCCCGGCCGGGGTGTGGGACCCGGTGCGGTCGGCCATCGTGCTGCCCGAGGTGACGGACGACGCCGCGTGGGAGGGCGGCTTCGAGCGGGGCTTCTCGGTCGTGAAGGATCGCGCGCTCGCCTACGGCTTCAGCGCCGTGCGCGGCGGCGGAGTCACCATCAATACCGACCTCGTGACGGAGGATCAGGTCAAGAGCCTCACCGAGCTGCCGAATCCCCGGTGGAAGGGCAAGCTGCTGCTCCCCGACGTGCGCGTGATGGGTGACGCCTTCTGGCCGATGACCAGCGCTCGCCTCCACCTGGGCGACGACATCATCAAGCGGCTCTTTGTTGACCAGGAGCCGGTCCTGAGCCGTGACAGCCGCCAGATCGCCGAGTTCATGATCCGGGGCCGCTATCCGATCGCCCTCGGGGTCAATCCCCTGCTCCTCAGCCAGTTCCAGCGCCAGGGGCTGGGCAAGAGCCTCAAGCTCCTCCGCTTTCCCGAGCTGGACACATACAGCTCCGGCGCCAATACCGTCTGGCTCGTCAGCCGGGCCCCGCATCCGAACGCGGCGAAGATCTTCATCAACTGGCTCCTCACCAAGGACGCCCAGGTCGTGTGGGCGCGCGAGGTCGAGACGAACAGCCGCCGCCTCGGCGTCGAGCCCGGCAACCCGCTCTACGCCGTCCCCCGAGGCGCCAAGCTGTTGCAGGTGGACGCGGAGGAAAACCTGGCCGAGGTCGTCAAGACCCAGGACATCGGCAAGGCGGTCATCAAGTAACGGACCCGCGCGTGGGGGCGGAGCCCGGCACCAGCGATACGGTCCTCGCGCTCGACGGCGTCACCAAGCTGTTCGGTCACGCCGCCGCCGTGGACGGCGTGTCGCTGTCGATCCGGCGCGGCGAGGTCTTCACCCTCCTCGGTCCCAGCGGCTGCGGCAAGACCACCACGCTGCGCCTGGTCGCGGGACTCGAGCGCCCCGACGCGGGCGAGATCACCCTGCGTGACCGGGTGGTTGCCTCCGCGTCGCGCCGGGTCTTCGTGGCGCCGAATCGGCGCAATCTCGGCATGGTCTTCCAGTCGTACGCGGTGTGGCCCCACATGACCGTGTTCGAGAACGTCGCCTACCCCCTCGAACTGCGCGGCATGAAACGGGCCCAGGTCCGCGACAAGGTCACCCGCGTGCTCGAGCTGGTGGGCCTGGCGGGGACGGAGGCGCGGCCCGGCACCCTCCTGAGCGGCGGCCAGATGCAGCGCCTCGCGCTCTGCCGCGCCCTCGTGTACGAGCCCGATCTCTTGCTCCTGGACGAGCCCTTCAGCAACCTGGACGCGAAGCTGCGCGAGCAGATGCGCGTGGAGGTCAAGCTGCTACAGCGCCGTCTCGGCATCACGGTGCTCTTCGTCACCCATGACCAGGTGGAGGCCCTCAGCCTCTCCGATCGCATCGCGGTGATGCATCAGGGGCGCGTCGAGCAGGTCGGCCCCCCGCGGTGCCTGTACGAAGAGCCGGCGTCCGCCTTCGTGCGCGACTTTCTCGGCCAGACGGTGATCCTGCACGGCCGGGTCTGTCGGCTCCCCTCCGGTCACGCCTCCTCCGTCGTCGCCGTGGAGCTGAACGGGGCGCTCGCCGGGCGCACCCTGTCCGGCCGGGCCGCTCCCAGCGTGGTCCTCGCCCCCGGCGGGGCCGCGCACCTCGCCATCCGACCGGAAGACATCGAGGTCGCCCCTCACGATCCTCCGCGACAGGAGACGAACTGGCTTCCCGGTGTCATCGAAAGCCTGTCCTTCGTGGGCGACCGCTACGAGGCGCGCGTGGCCCTCGGCGGCGAGTACCGCGTGGTGCTGTTCATCCCCCGCGGTCGCGAGTGGCGCGAGGGCGAGCGCCTGCAGCTGGGCTTTCCTCCCGAGATGGTGAGCGTGTGGCCGGCCTGACCCAGGCGCTGCCGGTCGCGGGCCCGCGCCGCATCGAGCTGCAAACCGTGCTCTGCACCGTGGTCCTCGCCGTGGTCGCCTTGTGCGTCGTGTTTCCCCTCGTCCTCGTCGCCCTCCAGAGTCTCCAGGTCGCCCCGCCGGGGCAGCCCGCCCGCTACGGTCTCGACGGCTGGCGCGCCGCCCTCGGGGAGCCCGGTCTCCGCGGCGCCCTCACCAACACCTTCACGGTGACGTTCGTGCGCCAGCTCCTCTCGCTCCCCCTTGCCGTCCTCGTCGCCTGGCTCCTCGCTCGCACGGATCTCCCCGGCCGCGGCTGGATCGAGTTCGCCTTCTGGGCCGCCTTCTTCCTGCCCCCCTTCACGGTGACGTTGAGCTGGATCCTCCTCCTGGATCCGGAGTACGGGCTGGTCAACACGTGGCTCGCCAAGCTTCCGTTCGCGGGCGGGAGACCGTTCAACATCTACTCGTTCTGGGGCATCGTCTGGGTGCACATCATCACGGGGTCCCTCACCGTGAAGGTGATCCTGCTCACCCCGGCCTTCCGCAACATGAACGCCTCGTTCGAGGAGGCCTCCTGCGTCGCGGGGGCGAGCGGGCTCCGCACGGCCCTCCGGATCACCGTCCCTGTCATGGCGCCCGCCATCCTGTCCGTGCTCCTCCTCGGGACCATGGTCTCGCTCCAGACCTTCGAGGTGGAGCAGGTGCTGGGCCTGCCCTTCCGCTTCTTCGTCTTCAGCACCACCATCTACGACCTGCTCGTCACCCGGGTGCCGCGCTACGACGCGGCCACCGCGCTGTCCGTCCTGATCCTGGCCGCCATGCTGCCCCTCGTCTTCGCGCAGCAGTGGCTGACGCGGGGCCGGCGCTACACCACGGTCACGGGCCAGTTCCAGCGCCGGGTCCACGCGCTGGGCCGGTGGCGTGCCCCCGCCATGCTCCTGGCCCTGGGCCTCGTCCTCGTCGTGCTCGGGGTGCCGGTGATCTTCGCGCTCCTCGGCACCTTCATGAAGCTGTTCGGCTTCTTCCACATCCCGGATCCGTGGACGCTCGGGAACTGGACGACCGTCCTCGGCGACGAGCAGTTCCTCCGCTCCCTGCACAACACGCTCGTGCTCGCCGTGAGCACCGCCGTCGTGACCATCGTCGTCCACTCCCTCATCGCCTACATCATCGTGCGGACCCGTTACGCGGGGCGGCGCCTGCTCGACTTCGTCTCCTGGCTGCCCTTCACGGTGCCGGGCATCATCCTGGGCCTGGCTCTCCTGTGGCTCTTCCTCGGGGTCGGCTTCCTGCGGCCGCTCTACGGCACCACGGCGCTCCTGGTCATCGCGGGCGTCATCGCCGGGATGCCGCTCGGCGTCCAGATCATCAAGAGCGGCCTCATGCAGCTCGGCGGAGAGCTGGAGGAGGCCTCCCGTATCGCGGGCGCGTCGTGGTGGGCCACCTACCGGCGCATCGTGCTCCGGCTCATGACCCCCACCCTCCTCGCGGTGGGGATGATCACCTTCGTGGGCGCGGCGCGGAACATCGGCAACTTCGCCCTCCTGACCACGAGCGCCAACCGGCCCCTCTCCATGCTGCAGCTCGACTATGTCGCCCAGCGCAAGTTCGAGGAAGCGGTGGTGGTGGCCTGCATCATCATGCTCGTATCGCTCGCCGGCGCCCTCGTCGCCCGCCGCCTCGGGCTTCGTGGCGGCAATGTCGGCTGAGGAGCCACGCATGGACACGCAGAATCGCGCGAACGGGGACACCCGGCTGGCCGGGAGCACGACGCAGGAGGCCTACGGCGCTTCCCAGATCGGCCCCTTCGATTATTGTCCCAAGCTCGGGTTCCGCGAGTACTGGTACCCCGCCCTCGAGGCCCGCCGCGTGCGCGGCAAGCCGTTGCATCTACAGATGCTCGGCGACGATCTCGTCCTTTTTCGCGACAAGGCGGGCAAGGTCGCGGTGCTGAGCGACTGGTGTCCGCACCGCGGGGCACGGCTGTCGCTGGGCGTGTGCGAGTTCGAGGGCACGGTCACCTGCCCGTACCACGGCTACACCTTCGACGGGACGGGACAGTGCGTGGCCGCCCTCATCGAGCGTCCGGATTCTCCTTTCATCGGCAAGCTCCGCGCCCGGTCGTATCCCGCCGAGGAGCGGATGGGCATCGTCTTCGTGTGGATGGGCGAGACGGAGCCGGTGCCCCTCGACGAGGACCTGCCCGCGGAGCTATCGGACCCGGAGCTGACGGGACGGCGCTACCTGCGCGTGAAGGTGTGGGAGGCGAACTGGACGGAGCCGATGGCGCAGGGAATCGACTTCCACGAGTTCTACCTGCATCGCGGCGTCAATTTCTGGCGCCTCGTCAACTACCGGCTCGGGTTCTTCCGGCCCAAGGTCGCCTATACGGGCGGCGTGAAGATCACCAGCGAGGACGAGACCTCGGTGAACGCGGCATGGGCCGCCCCCCACTTCGGCCAGGGCTATCACCCCGGCCTCGGCGCGCGCTGGCCGCGGCACGTGTGGTGGCGCCGCCTCGCGGGCGGCCCGCAGTTCCGCGGCGGGGAGCCGCCGCTCGCGCGCTACCGGGGCGTGCAGCACAACGTCGAGCTGCCGAGCAAGATCCGGGTGATGATCGGCGCGAGCATCCACCTGCGCTGGATGGTCCCCGTCACCGAGCACGACACCCGGGTGTGGACGTTCACCCTGGTGCGGAAGCCGAAGAACGCGCTCCACGCCGTCTGGCAGGCGCTCTGGTATCACGCCTACCGCAAGCCGAGCATCATCATCGCGACCAACGAGAAGGAAGACCTGGTCGTCTTCAAGCGCGAGCGGCTCGATCTCGAGCGCCCCCAGAAGCTCGGCCCGCTGGACGTCGGACTGATCTATTTCCGCCGCCATCTCGCCCAGCGGGCGCGCGACTATCAGCGCCTGGGCTTCGCGCGGGGCGCGCTGAAGTCGCCGTCGCAGCGGGCGGCCGCGCCACCCGCAACCGCCGCCGTCGCGAGCGAGGATCGCGTATGAGCCGCCTTGCCGCCAAGGTTGCCATCGTCACGGGAACGAGTCCCAACATCGGCGGGGGCATCGCCCAGGGGCTGGCCGACGAGGGGGCGCGGGTCGTGTGCGTGGACGTGGCCGAGGACAACGCGCGGCAATGCGCGGACTGGATCAGCAAGCGCGGGGGCACGGCACTGGGTATCGCGTGCGACGTCACCGACGAGGGGCAGGTGGAGGCGATGGTGGCCCGCGTCCGCGATACCTACGGCGGCGTCGACATCCTCGTCAACAACGCGGGCATCCTGGGCGGGATGAGCGTGCTCGAGATGCCGCTCGATCGATGGAGCCGCCAGGTCGCCGTCAACCTCACGGGCACCTTTCTCTGCACCAAGCACGTGGCCCGGCTCATGGTGGCGCAGGGGCGCGGCGGCAGCATCATCGTGATCATCTCGACGGCCGGTCACCAGGGCCAGGCCGGGAACATCGCCTACTCCACGACCAAGAGCGGCCTCCTCAACTTCACCCGCGCCGCGGCCATGGACCTGGTGACGCACGGCATCCGCGTGAACAGCTTGACCCCGACCGCCACCGACCCCGAAGAGGGCGTCGAGCGCGGCGTCGCCTGGGGGCGCCCCCGGCCGGAGCCGCGCGCGCGTGCCCTCGACTTCGCAAAGATGCTGCCCATGGGGAAGCTGCCCAGCCCGCGTCACTACGCCCGCGCCTGCGTCTTCCTCGCCTCGGACGACGCGGAGATGATCACCGGCGCGGACCTCCGCGTCGACGCGGGCGCCATCGCCAAGTACTGGCCCTGGGTCCCCCACTCCTGAGGGCTACGGTGACGGGGCGGCAGGGCGCCCGGCCGGGCGCTCGCGCAGCGCCTGGCGATTGATCTTCCCCGCCGGCGTCTTCGGCAGCTCGTCCACGACCTCGATGGCGCGCGGATACTCGTGCTGGCTCAGCCGCTCGCGCACCCATCGCTGCAGCTCCGGCACGAGGCCGGCATCGCGGCGGCGCGCGACCACGAAGGCCTTGGCGATCTGGCCGCGCAGCTCGTCGGCGGTGCCGATCACGGCCGCCTCCCGGACATCGGGATGGCTCATGAGGACGGCCTCGATCTCGATCGCGCTCATCGTCCAGCCGGCGGAAATGATGACGTCGTCGGAGCGTCCGGCGTGGAAGAAGTAGCCGTCGGCGTCCATCCGGCCGCGGTCCTTGACGAGGAACCACCGGCCCCGGCGTCGCACGGCGATCTCGCCCATGGTGCCCGGAGGGAGCGGCCGCCCCGCGGCGTCGACAACGCCCACCTCCCAGCCGGGGGCGGCCGTGCCGAGGGCCCCGGGCCGCACGTCGTATCCGGTGAATCCGGGGTAGCTCACGATGATCACGCCCACCTCGGTGGATCCGTACATGCTGCGCGGGGTGACGCCGAACGTCTCCTCGATGAACTGCCAGGTGCCGGCGTCCATGGGCTCTCCCGTGAAGGAGAGCTTGGCGGGCCGGAACGGATGGCGCGCGGCGAGGCCCGACGCGCGCAGCAGACGGTAGACGGTGGGCGCCGCCGCCATGTTGGTGATCTCGAACGCGCGGAGCGCCTCGAAGATCAGCGTGGCGTCGAACCGTCCCGCGTAGCTGCCCACGGCGATGCCGAGGGCGAGAGGGGCGATGGTGCCGTGCCAGAGGCCGTGGCCCCAGGCGGGCGAGGAGGGACAGAAGTATCGGTCGCCCGGGCGCAGGCCGATGCCGTAGAGGGCCGCGATCATGAGCGTGACCACGGAGCGGTGGGTGTGCTTGACCGCCTCGGGGAGGGCGCGCGTCGTGCCCGACGTGTACTGGTCGAAGGCCGCGTCCGGGGTCACGACGCGCACCCCGGGAAACTCAGACTGCCAGCGCGCGGCCTCCCTTTCGGCGAGCAAGATCGTCGGTGAGCAGTCGCGAACGCGGAGGGCGAGCCCCTCCGGCCCGAACAGCGTGAAGAGCGGCACGGCGATCGCCCCCCGCCGGACCGCCCCGAACAGCGCGCCGTAGAACGGCAGCGACGGCTCGAGCATGATGGCGACCCGCTCTCCGCGCGCCACGCCCTGCCCCTCGAGCCAGTGGGCGAATCGCGAGGACCACGCCGCGAGAGCCCCGAAGGTGTGGACCTCGCGGCCGCCATCGGCCTTCTGGATGCGCAGCGCGACGGCGTCCCGCGGGTGCCGATCGACGCACTCGTGAGCGAGGTTCAGCCGCTCCGCGGTGCCGTCGACGAGCTCCCAGAGGGCCTTCCAGTGGAAGGCGCGACGCGCCGTCGCGTAGTCATTGATCTCGAGCAGCCCGGCGCCCATTGCCCCGGAGTGTGCGCCAGGCGCTCGAGACGTTCAACTGCGCGACGACGGGCGCGCTACTGCTTCTTGGTCAGGAAGTTGTCCCTGCGATTCTTCGACCAGCACGCCTCGTCGTGCTCGGTGCAGACCGGCCGCTCCTTGCCGTAAGAGATCATCGTGATCCGGCCGGCCTCGATCCCCCTGGACACGAGATAGCCCATGGCGGCCTTGGCGCGCCGCTCACCCAGGGCGAGGTTGTACTCGTTGGTCCCACGCTCGTCGCAATGCCCTTCGATCAGCGCGAGCTGGTCGGGATGGGCCTTGAGCCACGCGGCGCTGGCGTCCAGCGTCTTGGCATCACCGGAGCGGATCGCCGACGAGTCGAAGGCGAAGTACACCGGCTTGAGGGCATCGTTGATCTTGTACTCTTCGGCGGGCGCCGGCGCGGGCGGAGCCGGAGCCGGCGCCGCCGCCAGCGGTGCGGGCGCCGGCGCAGGCGCAGCAGGGGCAGGCGCAGCAGGTGGCGGCGCGGAGGCGACCGTGATTCCGGGGCGCTTGGGGCAGCCCGTCATCAGCAGCGCCAGACCGACGGCTGACAGCACGAGGGCAATCAATCGCATTCGGCCGTGCATGGGCGAGTTCTCCTCTCAGTTCTGGATGATCTGACCGGAGTCGACGCTGATGGTCTTCCCCCACCAGCTCTGCGTCCTCGAGGCGTCGAGATCCAGGCGCGTCACTCTCGGGTTCTTGCCTTCCTTGTCGTTGCGCAACGAGAAAAGGCCGTGCTCTCCCGAGGCGAAGTGCGTCGTGTGGCCCCGCCAGTCGGCCCATTCGTCGGACGTCGCACAACCGGCTACCGATAGCGCAAGCGCGGCTATCGCCAGCAGGCTCAGTTTCCGCATGCTCTTCATCCTCATTGTCCTCCGTCTGTGTAAGCTCCAAGCTGCCCGAATACCCGTGCGATTCTCGGGGTCTGAGGGCATTCTCCGTGCCAGGCATAGAAGAGAGACCGGGTTCGCCTCACGCACGGAAGTTTTGCACATTTGCCGAGGGCGCTGGGCCAGCCACCGGCGGAGCAGGTCTGAATTACCGGGTCGAGTCTCCCCGAGTCGGGATATTTGTTCCCTGGCGAGGCTTGCTCACGGGGCTCGTCTCCGGTAACGTGCGGACATCGCGCGACAGGGTCGCGCCCGACGCTGAGGGATTTCTCACGCGGGAGGACAGCTCATGGCAACGGCGGGCCAGCGGATCGCGTACTTCAACGGACGGTTCGTCCCCGAGAGCCAGGTGCTGGTGCCGTTCCGGGATCGCGGCTTCAAGTACGGCGACGCCGTGTTCGACACCACCCGCACCTTCGGCCACCGCGTCTTCAAGCTCGCGGAGCACGTGGATCGTCTCTACCGCTCCCTCCACTATCTCCGGATCGATCCCGGCATCGCCCCCGCCGAACTGGTCGCGATCACGGAGGAAGTGCTGCGCCAGAACCTCGTCCTGCTCGGGCCCGACGAGGACTACTGGGTCAGCCAGCGGATCTCACGCGGCCTCGACGCCGCCGCCCGCGAAGTATGGCCCCAGACCGGCGCCACCGTCATCGTCGAGTGCCTGCCCCTCCCGCTCCGCGACCGGGCCAGCCTCTACCGCGACGGGATCCGCGTGGTCACTCCCGCCGTGCGTCGCACGGCGCCGGAGGCCATGTCCCCGCGCGCCAAGACCCACAACTACCTGAACGTGGTCCTGGGTGATCTCGAGGCCAAGAGCCGGGATCCCGAGGCGTGGGCCGTGCTCCTCGACACGAACGGCCACCTCGCCGAGGGGATCGGGAGCAACATCTTCCTCGTCCGGGACGGCATGATCCGGACGCCGCGTGAGGAGTTCGTCCTCGCGGGAATCAGCCGCGCCACCGTCATCGGCCTGGCGACAGAGGCGGGTGTCTCAGTGCTCGAGCAGGACCTCGACCTCTTCGACGCCTACGGCGCGGACGAGGCCTTCCTGACCTCGACGAGCCTCTGCATCTGCCCCGTCCAGAGCGTGAACGGGATCGCCCCACGGAGCGGTGCCGTGCCCGGCCCGGTGACCCGCCAGCTCACGGACGCCTACCGCCGCTTCGTCGACTACGACTTCGTCGCCCAGTACCTGAAGCACCTGGATGGGTAGCCGGCGAGAGTACGCGGCCCCGCGTCTGTGATCGTCAGGCCCGTGCCCCGGAGGCCGCGCGGTCCATGAGCTCTTTCGCGCCGGCCTGGATCCACGGGAAGAAGCTGGTCATGATCGCGCGGACACCCATCCGCGTGTAACGCTCCACGTTGGCGGAATTGACCAGCGTTCCCGCCGCGCGGCCGGCCTGGACGATCCTCGCGATCGCCCCATCGATCGTCTGCTGGACCTCCGGATGACCCATGTCGCCGATGTGGCCCATCGAGGTCGCCAGGTCGCTCGGGGCCACGAAGAAGACATCGATGTGGTCGACCTTGAGGATCTCGTCGAG
>WNFD01059586.1_pt1 | contig 11165 bp, 11 predicted proteins | sample 5400491 | NCBI WGS metagenome assembly WNFD01 (sample SAMN13153343, study PRJNA577476) | soil metagenome | isolation source: 120 cm saprolite under Douglas fir tree site 2 hole 2 replicate 2 | place: USA:California | collected 2015-04-18 | reverse complement strand
GGTCGCTGCCCGCCTCGATCCATGCCTGAGTTGCGAACCCAGCCTGGTCGTCGCTCGTCGCAGGTGAATGCCATGTCTCTACTGCTGATCGTCTTGGTCGTTGCCGCGCTGGTGGCCGTGTTCGAATTTGCCGCGCTGCGCTGGGGCTACGACAGCCGCGACAACTTCCGCTTCACGCGCCGCTAGCCCGGCGTCCGCTTCATTTGAAAGCCGCGTGGTCCCCAGCCGCGCGGTTTTCGTCTTTCAGGCGGTGCGGGCTCTCGTAAGCCGCACCTCGATGCCCATTGTGTCCGCCTGGACGTCACACATCCCGAAGGCCGATTGGCCCGCCAGCCGTTCGAACTGGGCGCGCGAGAACGCGCGCAGGCGCAGCACCCGCAGCGTGATCCTGGTCATGAACGTATTGAGCCGGCCCAGCTGCATGCGCCTGATTTCCTGGTCGATATCGCCGTCGGTCGCCTCGCGGCGCATGTCCTGAATAACCGCCGTCCCGCCCGGGCGCAGCACCCGGAACATCTCGTTGAGCGCGACCACTGGCTGAGAGAAATTCTTGAAGGCCGCCTGGCAGACGACCAGGTCAAACGAGTCGGCTGCAAATGGCAAGTTGCTCGCGTCGCCGTGTCGGAAGTCCACGTCGACACCAGCCCGCCGCGCCGACGCGCTGGCGATTTCGACAAATGACCGGCTGAGGTCCACCGCTGAAACCCGAAACCGCCTCAGCCGAGCGATCTCGACGGCCAGATGGCCTGGCCCCGGCGCCACCTCGAGCACGGCAGCCCCGTTCGGCAGCTCCTTCGTCAACTCTGCGGCTTGCGCCTGGTACGCCGCCAGCTGCGGCGCCGAGCTGCGCATGCGCGCGTACCACCGTGCGATGAACCCCTCCATCCGTGGCACTTTGCCCGGCGTCTGATTCCTATCTCGGATCTGCACCTGCATTCCAACCGAACCTCCGATCCCAAACACTCGAACGCCGTTCGGCGCTCAAACAGCATTCTGCACGCTCATTTAAGAAATGTCAAACACCATTCGATAGACGAACACCGTTCCAGTGCGGCGACGTATCCTTACCAGAGCCGATGGCCGCCGATTCCAAGGATGCTGCGCATTCCGCCGCCGCCGCGGACGCACAGCCCACCCATCCGCCGGGCCGGGCAGCCGCCGACACTCGGGGCGCCCGTCCGCCGGGCAATGGCGACGCCCCACGCGCCAGTCCATCTGGGCGCGGTGTCCCCGCGGCCGACATGCCGCCCGTTCGTCAGCCCGACCCGCTCGACGCCGATACCCAAGTCGCACGCCAGTCCGAACGCGGCCAGTCCGAACGCGCCGCGGCCGCCGAGGCCCGACCCGCCCGCTCGCTCGGGCGTCCGCGCGAAACTCCGTTGCCCGAGCCGAAATGGCGCGCAGATCGGCGCGCCCGCGCCGCGCCCCGCCTCCCGCTCACCCGCGACGCCATCGTCGAGGCCGCCATTGTCGTCCTCGACCCTGGACGGCCTATCGATGCATCGAGTGGCCAAAGAGCTCGGCACCGGCGCCGGCTCGCTCTACTGGCACGTCCGCAACAAAGGTGAGCTGCTGCAGCTGCTCTCCGAGCGCCTGCTTGCCGAGATGGAGCTGCCCGATCCCGACCCGACGCACTGGCAAGACCAGCTGAAGGACCTGGGCCGCCAGATGCGCGCGCTCTCGCGCCGTCACCGCGACGGCGCGCGCATCACCCTGGGCCGACTGCCGTCGGGCCCAACGCTGGCTCGCTTCGCCGAGTGGCTCTTCGAGCTGCTGACTCCGGTTGGCATTCCCGATCGGGTAATCGCCTACCTGGGCGACATGGTCGGCCTGTACGTGGGCGCCTACGCGTTCGAGGAAAGCCTGGGCGTTGCCTCACCCACAGGCGAGGACCTACCGCCCGAGCAGATCGTGGCCATGTTCGTCGACTACCTGCTCTCCCTGCCCGTTGAGCGCTTTCCCCACGTCCACCGCGCGATAGGTGACCTCTTCGCCGGTGGCCCCGACGAGCGCTTCGAGTTCGGCCTGGAGATCATCCTGCGCGGAATCGGCACCTACGCCCAGCTCCCTGATACTCCCTCCGCCGACCCCGACCAGCGGTCCGCGACCCAGCGGACCCATGAGTAGTCCGCACCGCCATCTCGACCCAAGAGAGACCCATGAATTGCCCGAACCGCCATCTCGACCCCAAGAAGCCCTGAGTTGAGCTCCCCAGCGATGCCGAATTCCCCGCCGATCCCGAACATCGCCCCATGGCTGTTGGTGCGCGACGCGCAGCAAGCCGTCGCCTTCTACGCCGCCGCGTTCGGCGCGACCGAGCTCTATCGTCTAGAGGGCGACGCCGGTCGCATCGAGGTGGCCCAACTCTCGGTCGGCAGCGCCACCTTCTGGATCCAGCACGACCCCGACGCCGGCGCCGAGTCCCACGCCCGCACCCCCGAGTCCCGCGCGTCCGGCTCCGACGTCTCCGTCCCCAGGCCAGTTCGCCTGATCCTCTCCGTAGATGACCCCGACAAGTTCTTCGCCCAAGCCGTAGCCGCCGGCGCCACCCCGGTTGCTGAAGTCCACGAAGAGTACGGCTGGCGTACCGGCCGCATCATCGACCCCTTCGGCCACGACTGGGAGCTCAGCAAACAACTCCCGTCGTAGTCAGCCCGCTTCGCCGGCCCCGTAGCGCGCCGCCTGCTTCGCTGGCCTCGTAGGGCTCCGCTTGCTTCGCCGGCTCGCAGCACTCCGCCTTCGCCTACCTCGTTCCTGCAGCGCGGTGCCCCCGGCGATGATGGCGTTATGCGCCATTAGGGCTGCACTGCCGTACGCGGAACCAGGCTCCGGCACGCGCAGTAGCGCGGCGGTGACAGTTTGCGCAGCGGATTTGGCACTTGCTCAGTTCGCGTGCGAGACGAAGGGGACTGCACCCGCTGCCCACAAGCCACGAAATGTGATCTGCCTTGTCCATGAGGTGATCGAATTGCAGAACTAGCGGATCCCGCTCGCCGCAATCGACACATTGCGCATCACTTAGCGCGTGGAGCACCAGCAAATGATTGCGCGCGTTCGCGGCAGCGCGGAAGCTGCTGGTGCGGGAGTTTGGATTCGCCCGAGGACCGCGGCGGTAATGTGTGAGTCTTGCATTCGATGTGAACCGCTGATGGCAGTTCGCACACATCACTTCGCACTTAGCAATCTCGTCGTGGAGGCGTTGAATCGCACAACCGGATCTAATCAACTCTGCGATATTGGCGGTCTTCGTCCGCGGGTCCGCGTGGTTGAATTCCAGCACCACCGGGTCGCGCTCATTGCATTGCACGCACGGATGCAGCAGGAGATACTCAAGAACGACGCTCGCATTTCGTAGTCGCTGAAGCGGAGTGTTGCGGCGATTGCGTTCAATGTATGCGATGTGGTTTGCGAGGTAATGGTCTTTTGCGCGTCGTCGGCCACACTCCTTGCACTGATTGTGACGCTTGCCAGTGCGCGCGTCCTTCAAGGCGAACTCCTCGCGATCGCGCAAGACGCCGCAGCCTTTGCAGACCCGTTTCTCACCCACGAAGCATTGTAGAACATAAGTTCTGGCCGCGTTTCCCCTTATTCTGCCGCATGCTTTCGTAACTCACAGGAGTCTCGTCGGTCTAAAAGCCCAGCGCGTCGGGAGGCCGAAGCCAGTGGCGGTTACGGACGCAGGGCCGTTGGCTCGCACGTTCGGATCCCCGATTGAAGTAGTGGCCGGCGCGGGTCGGCTCCCAGGAACCTGCCACGATAATAGAGAGCGGTCCCCGCTCGTCCGCAGATGAACCGTGTCGCGGCGCCGCGCTCCGCCTAGGAATACAAGCTACAGTGTGTGTTCGCGGGCGACTAGCTCAGTTGGTTAGAGCGCACGATTTACATTCGTGAGTTGCGGCCTTAGGCGGGATGGATCTACCTACTGTCACTAACCCAAGCTCTTGCCCACGACTCGAACCTCATGACCATCAAATAGCGAATGCGCACATGCAGAGGCCGGTGAATTGACTTCGCAGGGCAGTGGCCATGAGGGCGACGGAGGCGCGATCATGTAAGCCGAGCGATGCCTCGGCCTGCACGTGCTCTGGCGCCCTACGCGGCGGCAGTCTGTTTCAATCGAACGCGTCAGCAAATGCCGAAAATGTGATCACAGTCGACCCTGACAGTTCAAATCACGTGAGGTCAACTCAGCTGTAACCCGGTACGCTTGATTGCCTACACCGCCGTCACGACCAGTCACATGCCTGACGCGGTGTCGTCCGGGCTATGAACGCTTGGGTCATCTCCCTGGCGATCTATCTAGGGTTGGCCGCCATCACGTTCATCCCAACACTACTCGCCCTTACCGGTCCCGTTCGGCTTAACCCGGGTGGACCTTCCTTCGACGACTCGCCGCACTTCTCTGGCGAAAGTAAGACGCGGTTAGAGCAGCATGATCGCCGAATACATGGCACCCTAGGCTTCTGGAAAAAACAGGCTGCAGTATACGGCCGCTTCCACAACTACGTTATTGGCTGGACCGTTCCGTCAAGCATAGTGATCCCGATCTTAACACAAGTGACTGACGGTACTGCTGAGTCAAAACTATTATTGACTGTCATATCAGCTACGACTGCGCTACTCTTGGCGTTTCACCGAACGTTCAAGGTGGACTCGACTTTTCGAGCATTCCGTCAGGGCGAATCCGACTTCTACGACCGCAGGCGTCAGTTGCTGGACAGACCAAAATCTCTTGGTGCCACGGAGGAGGAGCAGGTGGAGAACTTCTTCCAGGAAGTTGAAACTATCCGGCGGCTTGTGCGCAGTGCAGAGATCGATAATTTTCCGAGCGTTGAGGACATCAAATCTCCGCAATCCACGCATCCTCAGTGAGAGCCCCAGCAACCATGCTCCACAACCTGCTGGAGGAGTAGTGATGCATAAACAGCAATATCGAGGATTGCGCGGAGGAGGGCAATTACGATTCGAAACAATTACTAAACCTACTGTCGCTGGAAGCTGTCCTGAGTTGACTGTCGCAGTATGCCCGCGTTCAATCATCGGATGAGCCCGAAATTGGCGTTGCCAGGTAGGTTAGGCGAGTGGTAGGCCCATTGCCACCCAGTTCCCAATGGTAGGCATCACCTATCGCGTGCAGGTTGTGCATGTGGATCACGACACGCGGCTTGCCACAATTCGGGAGGCGCTGGTTCAAGAGCTCCGGGCTACCGGCATCCACCGCTCGGCTGAAGTCGAAGTAAACGATACTCCTGTCGGAGCAGATCCGGGAGTAGTCCTGTATCTGGGCAGCCCCGCTGCCGCTGTCGACCTAACCTGTCGGGGGGCACTCGAGCGAGCTGTCTTCGAGCTTCGAACCGTTGTTCCGGTTGTGGACAGCCTTACAGGCTACCGAACTCTGGTTCCGAGCATACTGCATCCTATCAACAGCTGGCAGTGGATAGATACGGATCCATCAACGCCGGCACGCCTCGCGCGGCTACTGCTCGAACAACTCGGCATAGAGGAACGTCAGCGGAGCGTCTTCATTAGCTATAAGCGTGATGACGGACTACTTGCCGCAGAACTCCTGCGCGATCACTTGCAAAAGCACGCGTTCGAGGCTTTTATTGATCGTTTCGACATCCCAGCAGGGGCAGATGTCCAGTCCGAAATAGCTGACACACTGGAAAAGAATGCCTTCCTACTGCTTTTAGAAACTCCCCTAGCAGCCACGTCCAAATGGGTCTACGATGAGGTGGACTACGCGCTGTCGCATTTCATGGGCATACACATCGTTACGTGGCCGCGGAGCCCGCCCACTATCCCGGGTAGTGACCGTCTGCCACGCCAGGTGCTCGCGGACAATGATCTCACCACTATCAAGGGCTATCAAGTTCTTACCGATCACGCGCTGGACCTCACGCTGGCGGAAATTGAGGCAGCTCATGCTGCGGCGTTGGTCCGGCGGCGGCGAAATTTGCTTCGCAGCGTCGAAGACGCTGCGCTTGCAAGGGGCCTGGTCTGCACGCCCTTGCCAAACTGGCGACTGCTCATCGGCGACGGCATTCAAAAGGAGATTGTCGCGGTCTGTCCGAGATTACCAGACGTTTCGGACTTGCAGGCCCTCGACTCGGCGCGCAATGAGAGCAGCTCACATCCGGAATCCGCCCTCCTGGTCCATGCTGCGCGCGTGTTGCGCAAAGAGAGGCGCGACCGCCTGTCATGGGCCGTCGGCACCCGGTCAATGGCAATCATTCCGGAAAACGCAATAGGCGCACGCTGGTAACCATGCCACTCGAATTGACGTCGATGCGGCCGGGGACTGCCTTGCAAAACGTAACAGTCTTTCTGTCAGCGAGCATTCCAGATCCCAACAGATGGTCCGGAACCTTCGATCCTTTGGAGATAACCGACGCGGTGACAGCAGCGGCACGTGCCGTCCTTACGGAGTCGGGCATCCTCCTGACAGCCGTTCACCCGACCATCGCTCCCCTTCTGTTGTACGTAGTTGGGGAGTTTCCTACACAGGAGAGACCGAGCATAGTCGTTTATCAGTCGCATCTCTTTGACGAGACGTTGCCTGAGGCTACACGCAGATTTGCCCGATCGGGGGCAGCCGTCTTTCGGTGGACGGAGGCTGCTCCGGGCGAATCGCCCCAAGCGGACAACTGGCACGGCAGTCTTGCTGAACTCCGTCAAACCATGTTGAGAGAGAATGCCCCCGCCGCTGCGATTTTCATCGGCGGCATGGAAGGCATCGCCGACGAACACCTAACGTTTGCAAACAATTTCCCCGAAAGACCTTGGTACGCGCTGGGTCGGCCGGGGGGCGTAGCGCGGGAACTGGCCAGCCAACAACGTGCGCGCTTGCGCGACCACCTTCTCAATGGCGACGTCTATCCTGCTCTTTTCAGAAGGGTTGTCAGAGATATTGCTGCTTCGCTGCCGCTGCGAGGCTAACGATTATCTGTGAATTCGAGGGGTTAGAATTGAGGCGCTATTTCGACGATGGGGCCCGCGAGCGTCAGTTGCGCATCCAGCGAGTGGCTGAGGCAGCTGCTCGCAAGAGCACCGATCCAACTCGCCATCGATGTTTCGTCTCTTACCACATAGATGACGATGCTGAGGTGACACAATTCGTTGATACGTTCGGTTACGTGTTTATTCCTACAGTTGTTGGTGTCACCGAGGACGACGATTTCGTCGAAAGCGACGATACGGACTACATCCTGCGTCGAATCCGCGAGGAGTACCTCTCCAGTACGACTGTCACGATTGTCCTAGTCGGACGATGCACATGGGCGAGACGCTTTGTGGATTGGGAGGTGTACGCAAGTCTTCGCCGGTACACTGACTATGCACCGAGTGCGTTATTGGCGATTAATCTGCCATCAGTTGCCAATGATTCCGGCCGACAATTGCCTGCCAGAGTAAATGACAATGTTCGAAATACAGATGAGGGCTATGCGCGATGGTGGACGTATCCATCGTCAGGGGAACAATTACGCACGTGCATCGATATCGCCTTCGACGCACGGACGTACCACACAGACCTGATCGACAATAGGCGGGCACGAAAAGTCAACAGTTCGCCGGGCTAGTAACGATTGCGCTAACGGACAATGTTCGTTGGTTCTTAGAAAAAACGTCTAGGAATTCGCATTCCAGCCAAGGTCGTCCGTCCCACCTAAATCATTTGAGCACGCGTTACGCACCAGTTCGGGTCTTTCACTGGGTCAGGCCACGGGGAATTCGGCGGCCAAATCTCACCCACGTGGTCGCCCATCCAGCGCGGAACCACGTGAAGGTGCAAATGGAAAACAGACTGGGTTGCCGCTTGTCCTGCCGAGGTGATGAGGTTCATCCCGTCAGGGCGCATCACGTGCTTGATTGCTCGGCCAACAAGGATCGCAGCCTGCATAATATCTGCGGCATAATCGTCATCAAGAGCCCAGAGATCCACTACGTGCGATTTGGGCACTACTAATGTGTGACCTAGCGCCGCGGGCTTCAGTGGGAAGAACGCAATTGCAGCGGCAGTTTCGCAAACGACTCGTGCAGGCTCCCTTCCCAGAATAATCTTGCAAAAGGGACATGATTGGTCCAGCCGTGATCGGTCGGTCACTGAATTCGCGATATCCCTCTTCCTCGCCCGCCAATCATCACGTAGGACTCGTTGACCCGCAGCACACCATCTCGCAACATCTCGGTTTGTGGTGGCGGCGCGCCGACAGAGTACAGTACCGATCTAGGCCACGGTCGGAGTGTTAGTCACAGCAACGGTGCCGCTATCGCCATTTTCGGCCTCGGCCTATAGCAGCAGCGACCTTATGGCTCAAGTGCGTGAGTACCAATTGGTGGGGTTAGGGTGGATAATGCCGACCTGTGCAGAACGCGCGCCTCAAGTATCTGGAGATGCTCCACGGGACAGTTGCCCGCATGGCAACTAACCAAATTTCGCTTCGCGCTTGGAGCGTGGGCATTGGCACAGCTGTAATTGCGTTTGCGGCCGCCAAGGACAGCATTCAGAAGATCGCGCTCCTTGCTGTGTTCCCCGCGGCCGCTTTCTGGTTACTGGATAGCTACTATCTGGCGCTCGAGTGGAACTTTCGCGCTCTATTCGCAACTGCCCGCAGTTCAACTGAAGGCGACCCGACGTTTGCCATGGACGTCGAATGGACAATGCGCGACATCTTTGATGCCGCTCGTCGTCCCTCGGTCTGGCTGATCCATGGAAGTGTGCTTCTGCTGGCGCTGCTTGTAGGCGCTACGGCCTACCTAGGCTAAGGGCACCCGCCTGGAACTGCTTGCCGACACAATGCTGGAGTGTTCCCCCAGTGCTGCAGTGATCAGCACTTGGTTCTGGGTACCCGGAACCAAGTGCCTGGCTGGTGGGCGAATATCGGTGGGCGACACAGGACTCGAACCTGTGACCTTTCGAATGTGAATCGAACGCTCTAACCAACTGAGCTAGTCGCCCGCGAGTCGTCATTCTATCCCGTGCGCAGGGCGACGAGCCAGTTGCAAAACCTCCTAGTCGCTAGATTTGGCAAGGACGTCACGACCGAGGGGCCGCTCTCTAGTCTGGGAGGCTCCCACGGCCCCGTTCCCCGTCAACTCCGCTGCGCGGAGTGCTCCGCTCGCAAGCTCGCTGCGCCCCTTCGGGTGACAGGGCCCCTTCGATGGCCGTGGGGACGAGCTTGTAAGAGAGCGTCCCCCTGCTCTGCCCCAGTAAAAACAACTTGCGGGTAGCGGAGACTGGCGCATCATTTACAAGTCGGGTCGATATTCATGACGTTGCATTTGGCGCGGGAATCGTTGCTGCGCACACGGCAGAACGGGCGATATTGCCGCGGCTGCGAGCGCTTTCACGCGGTCGAGGACTTTTCGGTCAAGGACGCGCGAAAGGGAACTCTCCGATCCCGATGTCGCATCTGCTGTCGAGAGGCGTCGCGGAGGCATTACACGCGAACGAGGGGCGCGTACCTAGAACGAAACCGGCGCAACAATCCGCTCCAACGGCAGGCTGCTGCGGTATTCGTCTACCAGTTTCTGTTGGGGCACCCATGCGTGGAGTGTGGCGAGGCTGATCCGGTGGTGCTGGAGTTCAATCACCTCGATCCGTCAACCAAATCGGCCAACCTTAGCGACATGATCGCGAACGGCGTATCCCTGGCCTATTTGCGTACCGAGATAGCTAAATGCGAAGTGCTGTGTGCCAATTGTCATCAGCGTCGCACGATTCTCAGCAAGTCGGCGCACTATAAGGTGATGGCCTCGACAGCTGTGCCGGGCTTTCGGCTCGCGGCTAATTTGCGCAACTCGCGACTTGTTTTGGAGCGGCTTGCGAAGTCAGCCTGTATCGACTGCGGCATCGTGGATTGGCTTGTGCTGCAGTTCGATCACCGCGGCGAGAAGACACGCGACATCGGCTGGTTCGTGTCAAGTGGTAGCCCGGCGCGGCGTGTTGCCGACGAGCTGGACAAGTGCGACGTGCGCTGCGCCAACTGCCATCGGCGGCGCACTGCTGCGGCACGCGGCTGGTTCCGCGCACGCCAGGGCGGTCCCAACGCAACTACTGGCTTCATGTTGATCGTGAGCTAAGTGCGAGGGAGTCGTCCCGGGTTCGAGCCCCAGGTCGCCCACCGTTATCGACTGGGCCGATGCAGTTGAGCGCGAGAACGTTGCTCCACGTATGGTTCCCCTCTTGGTCATTCGACGCGCTGCAGATGATCGCTGGATTGTCAACACTCGGCCGGGGAGGGCGTTAGCGGAAGCTCTGCAGCGCGGTTAGCCGGCTGGCGTACTTGTGGGCCAGGCAGCTCACCAGGGCGGTGTCAGCGCTGGCGACGCAGGCGGCGTCGCGGTCGGCTAGCCAGGCTTGCTGCTGGGATCGGACTACCCGTGGTTGATTGCTTAGTGCCTCGAAGCGCAGGCGCATGGTGAAGGCTTCGGCGGTGCGGCGGTCGAGCTGGGCTAGTGCCATGTCTCCGCAGATGGCGCGCTCGACGGCGGTGCGGGCGGCACTGCAATCGAATGAGGGCAGAGGAGAGCGCGGATCGGGACGCAGCAGATCCTGCACTTGCGCGAGCGGAATGCGCACCTTCTGCGGACCCGCGGCATAGGCGGCAACGGCGTACGGGTCGAACTCGATGACGAGCTGATCGGGCAAGATCTCGAATGTTTCGAAGTTGTCGGCGAACGGGGCGGCGCCAGTGCGGATCCAGTTCGAATCGGACATCCCGTCTGGGCCGGCCAAGCGGCTGGTCAAGTCGGCGATGGCGAGATCGCTGACGCGTTGGATGCCGTCATTGCCGAGCAGGTCCGGCAGGAACACGCGGGCACCGTCGGGCATCAGGAAATTGAAGGCCGTCTGCGCCAAATTCGGGTGCGCGCCGCCGGTATAGATCGAGTACGAAAAGAGGATGGAGACCACGGTCTCGTCGTTGCGCGCGACCGTGTACGTCAATTGCGCGCCGTACGGCGGCTCTTGCGCGCCGCGCTGCGACAGGACGCCCTTGAAGCCGTCCGCGAGGGCGTATACCCAGTCCTGCATGGCCGCGTCGGCTGACGGGATGCCGATCTGGGGATAGGCATAGCGCATTTCGTAGCCGGCGCCCTGCTCGCCGACGCTCATCTCGGCGATGGCGGCCTGGGCCGACGTGCGACCGGTGCTCGTCAGGATG
>WNFD01024288.1_pt1 | contig 11165 bp, 6 predicted proteins | sample 5400491 | NCBI WGS metagenome assembly WNFD01 (sample SAMN13153343, study PRJNA577476) | soil metagenome | isolation source: 120 cm saprolite under Douglas fir tree site 2 hole 2 replicate 2 | place: USA:California | collected 2015-04-18 | reverse complement strand
TCTCGAGCACCTTGTTCATCTGCTCGTTCATCTGCACCACACGGGCGTGGGTCTGCGCATTCCGCACCGCCACCGCCGCCTGGTTCGCGAGGGTGGTCAGCAGATCGACGTCGTTGCTGAAGTACGGGTCCCCGGACCGCTTCGCGCCTAGCACCACGAAGCCGATGAGATCTCCTTCCTCCCGAAGAGGAATAACAACGTCAGCGCTTAGGGAGTGAAGGATGTCACCCAGACCGTCCCCGGGAACGGGAGGTTCCGGGTTTACCACTTCGTCGGAGAAGAGGAGCGTATGAACGCCTAGAGCTCTGATTACGACTGACGTGTTGGCAATTGTTGGCGGCAGTGACGGTGAAGATAAACTCCACGACAGTACAAACTCGCTGTCCTCAGACTCGAAAAGATAGATGCCGATACCGTCTGGATGGAATGTGGCGTCGATGACGGCGCCGGTGTGGCCTAACAGAGATTGCAGATCGATCGTGTCGGTGAGCGCGTGACTAGCCTCGCGAAGCGTATGGGCATAGTCGTACGGGTTTCGGTAGAGATAGCGGTCAAATAGGCGTTGTACACCTGCTCTAGCTGGCGTGAAGAGGAGCACGACCAAGGCCGCTAACAGAATCTCGCGGAAAGAGAAGTCGTGTTCATCGGGTAGTAAAACATTGGCCCCCGCTAAGACTAATGCCAATGTTCCAGCTGTTATCACGAGAGCAGCCAGATATGTCGCGCCCCTATGTATGACCAGACGTATGTCCAGCAGCCGATGCCTGAGGATGGCGTGGCCGATGATTCCCAGTAGAAGGAGGGAGAACAAGGGGCCGTATCGGCCGTAGGCGGAGGTCCTGAGGAGAAGGGGCAGCACAACATTGGTTGTGGTGATGAGCGCGCCTGACAGCACAAACGCGAGGATCACATAACGAACCTGGACTGCTTCAACACCATCTGAGAGTCGATACTTTTTCAGTAGGAGGTAAATTGTCGCAGCCAGCCCAATCAAAGAGTAGGCCGCGAACAGCGGATGCAGCGGACCGTACGTGACCTGCAGACCCTCATCAAGGGATTTCGCCGAAGCGACAATCCACGGCGAAAAAGAAATAGCGACGAAGCAAATCCCGATCGGCACCAGGCAATATCGCAGAACGACATGTGCGGCCTGAGTAGTTGACGCGAATCGATCGATGAACAGGAGAAACGAAACAGCAAAGAGACTGCCAGCAGCGAAGGCAAATCGGATAATTGGTGTCGTTGAGCTCTGTACAGCTGGTTGAGGGTCAACGTGGTATCCGACGGCTAGTGCCACAGCCCAACAACTCGTAGCAAGGGCGAGGAGGCCGAAGGCTCTATTGAGCGGAGCTTTGGGGGCGTGGCGGAAGACATAGGCACCTACCCACAGATTTGTTGCTGCAGTAGCCATGAGCAAGAGCCAATTAATTGTGACCATATCAGTCCGTCGTGCGGCCAGAGGTGCCTGTTGGTGGATTGATCGTCGACGTGTCTTTGACGACAGCCACGCTTTGGAGGGCTTCGATGCCGGCGTCGGCAACCGGAAGCTCAACTACGATCGTTGTGCCAATCTGGCCGCGGTGGTTCTCGACTCGGATCGAGCCTCTATGCGCGTCGACGATGCTGCGGCATATCGCCAGTCCAAGACCCGAGCCAGTGGGCTTAGTGGTAAAAAATGGCTCAAATATGTGGCTCTTGACCGATTCCGACATGCCGGGTCCGGTATCGGCTACCTCGATGAGGACCCACGATGTGCCACCGGATTGGGTTCGTGCGACTCGAATACTTAGCTCGCCCCCTTGCCCCATTGCCTCGAGTGCATTTTGGAAGATGTTCAGGAACAGCTGTTTCAGCTGTGAGTCATCAATGGTAACGAAGGGGGCATCGTCGTCGGCAACGAAGTGAACCGCGGTATGGCTCTGCTCCAGTTGACCGCGCAATAGCTTGAGGGTGTCCGAGATCGGCTGGCGGATATCTACTGATCCCATTTGCTGCTGGGGCGCGCTGGCGATGCCTCGGAGGCGTGCAACAAGATTGTCGATACGATCAATCTCTCGGACTACGACCTTAGAGAAGTCTTCGCGGAAGTCAACATCAGAGAACCGCTCGGGAAGAAGCTCGGCGAAGGTTCTAATGGCGACGAGAGGATTCTTAATCTCATGAGCGACGCCAGATGCAAGCGAGCCGAAAGAAGCAAGTCGTTCGGCCCGTTGCTTCTCATGCTCGAGCTCTTTTAGGCGAGTCAGGTCGCTGAAGACGATGAGTGCGCCATGGGTTGTGCCATCTTTTCCTTGCAGTGAAGCCGTGGAGCAGACAAGGGGCAGCATCAGCCCGTGATGTGTCTGAATGGAGATTTCGAGCTGAGAGTATGCTTTGCCGTCAAGCAGAGTGGCGCGCAAGGGCTCAGCGAGAGATGCTGGCAACTCACTGTACGGGGGACGTGACCGGCGGTTGAACGTGATACCAGTGAGCTGTTCGGCCGCGCGGTTGAAGAGAGAGACATGACCGGAACCGTCCACGGCAATTACACCACTGGCCATGGTCGAAAGAATATTGTCTACGTATTCATTTACGAGCACAACCTCTCGATACAGGTGTGCGTTCTTCATCGCGACTGCTGCTTGGCCAACAAGAGTAGAGAGGAGATCGATATCCTCGTTAAAGTAGGGATCACCCGATCGCTTTGGCCCTACGATCAACATTCCAGCGAGTGAATACTCGTCAAATAGCGGGAAAGCGACGGCGCCGCGAAGGTGCTGCAATTCGACGGCGGCCGCGGCAAGGCGATCGTCAGGTTTACGGAGAGCCTCCTCTTGGACTAGCGGGCGTTTCTCCTTCTCCATAAAGCTGACGACGGCCGAATGAGCCGCGATCGACGGCACAAGATCCACCTTGTCCCAGTGCAGCGAAGCTGGTCGTTGTTGGGCGATATAGGCCTGTTCACGAGGTGCACGGAGATATACCGTGACGCACTCAGCTTTGAAAGTGTCTTCGATCGTGACACTTAGATACTGCAGCAACGACTGAAGGTCGAGAGTACTGCTTAGCTGGCGGCTCGCCTCGCGAATGGTCCGCTGAAAGTCGTATTTTTCTCGATACACGTAGCGGTTGAACGATCTCTGAATCCTGGCCTTGAGCGGCTGGAAAACGACTGCGACCAGAGTTGCGAGAATCAGAGCTTCAGCGAGAGGAATGTTGCTCGTGTCGAATCCTGAAGCGAGCTGATAGATCTTTGCGATAGCGAGAAAGACAGTGACAGACGCGAAAATAGCGGAAACGTAGACGACGCCCTGGCGAATCACGACACGAATATCCATCAGCCGATGGCGGATGATCGCGTGGGCGGAGAAGGACACTACTAGGAGCGAGAAGTAGGGACCTAGGGCACTGTATCGTGAAGTGTTCCAGAGCAACGGGATAGCGAGGTTGGTTGTTATGGCTCCAGCACCGCCGAGAAGTATGCCCAAGAGCAGATAGCGCAGTTGAAGCTTCCGAACTCCTGCAGCGGAGCGGATTGTTTGCCACAAGGTGAAGAGGGCGAGGAGGAAGCACAGGAGAAAGTATGTTCCGAAGAGTTTGTGAGCTGACCCGTAGACGAAACTTGCGCGATCTGGCTGGATGACACCATCCGCCACGATCCATGGGGAAAGGGACAGGAGAACGAAGGCGACACAGCAAGTTGCAGGCAAGAGTATCTTGAGTCTTAGGCGTTGATCAGTATCGGACGAGAAAGCGTCGAACATCCAGAGCAGACAGAATGGTATTGCGCTGGCGAATGCGAAGCCGAGCCGACCGAGAGGAATGATGGTGGTCAATCGGTCAGAGGCGAGCGCAAATGATATGCAGAAGATCCAGCCAGCTATGGTGAGGGCGGCGAGTGCGAAGCGCCGGTTCTCGGCAGCGTGGCGGTTATGTAGCAAGACAAACATTGCGAGCCCTACGAGGGTCGCACAGAGAGCCAAGACGCCGACAGTTTGCAGACTCATGGTCTCCGGAGTTGGCTACTCGTTGACCTGGCCGATCACCAACGCCGCCACGCTGCCGCCGAAACTGTGACCGTTGACTAATACGTGCCGAACGCGAGCAGTTCGGGAAGTGTTCGGCACATAGTCAAGATCACACTGCGGGTCAGGCACTTCTTGATTGATGGTGGGTGGCACCACCTGATCTCGGATCGAGAGGCAAGCGGCTGCGGCCTGAATTGTTCCTGCGGCCGAGATGGGCTGTCCGATCATCGACTTGATGGAAGTGATCGGGATTCGATAGGCGTGGTTGCCAAAGGCTTCCTTAAACGCATTGGTGTCGCAGATGTCGTAGTCGGGCAGCGAACTCCCATGGGCGTTCACGTGATCGATAGCGTCCGATGTGAGGCCGGCTTGACGGATTGCATCGGAGATTGCGGATGCCATACGCCTCCCCGTCAGGTCTCCTTTTCGCATGCCGATAGCTTCGCTGGCCGAGCCATGACCGAGGACTTCGGCATAGATCGGCGCGCCACGGTCTCGTGCGAAGTCGAGTTCCTCCAGGATGAGGGTCGCCGCGCCCTCGGAGATCACAATTCCGTCCCTAAGTTTGTCGTAGGGACGTGACGCTTTCCTCGGAGCATCGTTTCTCTTCGAGAGCGCCCCAAGCGCACAGAATGCTCCGAAGGCAAGCGGAAAGATTGGCGCGTCACAGGCACCGACAACCGCTACCGTTGACGTCCCCTCTCGAATTCGGGTGAACCCCTCATTGATTGCGTCGATGCCGGTGCAACAGTTTGAGGACACGGATAGTGCGGGACCCGTAATACCGAACTCGATTGCGACGTAGCTCGAAGTTGCGTGGGGTGGATACTCCAGGGCCGCCCAAGGATTGATTGCGGAGACACCATCCCTCCAGATGCTCTCAAGGGCATCAGCCGCAACGTCACCCCCGCCGTTGACCGACGTGCCGTAGAAGACGCTCGTCCGGGGTGCCATGTCGGGTGTCATCTTGAAGCGCGCGTCGTCAAAGGCGAGGCGAGTAGCGGCGACCGCGAACTGCGAGAACCTCCCCATCATCTTCGCCTTGCGGGAAGTTGAGAAGTCCTTAGGGTCGAAGTCGCGGACTTCCCCGGCGACGTGGCAGGGGTAGGGCGTGGGGTCGAAGGCGGTGATGTAGTCGATGGCGGACTTGCCGGCGATCAAGTTCTGCCAGAAGGTGTCTTTGCCGATCCCATTAGGGGCGATGACGCCCAACCCAGTAACAGCTACGCGCCGGGAGTTCTTCATCAGACCGTGCCCCCTAAGGGTGCGCCCGTAAAGGTGGGATAGAGGTACAAGTTAGCAGGAAATCAATCCAAAACCAAATCCCGCCGCATCCCCGCCTCGGGTAGAATGCGACCAACATGTCCTACCGGTTCACGCGACGCCAGCTCCTGGCGGCCCTGCCGGCGGGCCTGCTGTTTCCCCGACGCTGGGCTTTCGCCCTCGAAGATGGCCGATCCGTCCTGGCCTATCAACTCGATCTGTCTATTTTGTTTAGCCTTTCATCCGGGAGGGCCGGTTCAAGCCGCTCGAGACCCGGAGCGTCCACCACTTCCGAGGCCGGGAGAACACGGTCGCGACCAGCTACGACTACGAGCGCCAGCGGGTCGAGCTCCATGCGGTGACCCACACCTTGCTGCTGGGGCGGCGGCGGCAGGTGGACGACACGCTGGCCCTGCCGGCCGGGCGCCACGTGGACGACCTGATCTCGGCCGAGCTCAACTTCGCGGCCAACACGCTCGACCGTGACGGCGACGGGACGTACTCCACGTGGGTCATGCGCCGGGCCCGCGCGGACAACGAAGGCCCCGACGATGTCTCGCCCGACGGCTACCGGGCCGAGCTGGTCCCGCTCCGCTTCCGCCCGAGCCCCGAAGGGCCGACCGGCCGCCTGACCGCGCTCGTCGACATCACGCGGTTCTCCTCGTGGGCTCGTCCTGACGCGCCGGCCCGCGTCACGTTCGCGCCGGACCGCCAGCTCGAATCGGTCCAGTCCGCCCTCATCCTGGGTACGACCCTCTCGGTACGCGTCACGGGCAACGCGTGAGCGAGGTGACTGCCCAGCACGACCTGGTCGGGCTGGGCGAGGTGATGCTGCGACTGGCCGCGCGGCCTCCGCAGCGCCTCGAGCAGGCGTCCGACCTGGACGTCCAGATCGGCGGCACCGAGGCCAACGTGGCCGCCGCGTGCGCGCGCCTCGGGCTGCGGACCGCGGTGATCTCGGTCTTGCCCTCCGACCACGCGTGGGGGGATCGCACCATCCGCGAGCTCATCGGCCACGGGGTGGACTGCCGCGGCGTTCTCCGTCGTCCCGGCCAGCGCATGGGGCTCTACTTCATCGAGTACGGCATGGCGCCGCGCCCGGTGAGGATTCTCTACGACCGTCGGGATTCGGCGTTCAGCCGGCTGGTGGCGGAAGACGTGGACTGGGCCCTGGTCCGCGGGGCGCGCCTCGTTCACCTCACCGGCGTGACCGCCGCGCTCGGAGACAACGTCCGCGACGTCGTGCGCCGGGCCGTCGCCGAGGCCGCCGGCGCGTACGTGCCGGTCTCGTTCGACGTGAACTACCGCTCGCGCCTGTGGAGTCCCAAGGAGGCGCGCGACTTCCTGGCCGAGATCCTCCCGCGTGTCCGCTACCTCTTCATCGGCGCCGACGACGCGGCCACCGTGTTCGAGCTGGAGGGGCGTCCGGAGCGCGTGCTCGAGGGGCTGCGCGCGCTCGCGCCCGCGGCCACCGTGGCCCTGACGCTCGGCGAGGAAGGCGCCGCGGTGCTCACCGCGAGCGGGATCCATCGCCCGTCCAAGCGCTACGTGGTGTCGGTGGTGGACCGGGTGGGCGCGGGCGACGCCTTCGCGGCCGGGTTCCTCTGGGCCACCCTGATCGGCCGCGACGCCCAGCAGGCGGTCGACGCCGCGACCGCGCTGGCCGCGCTCAAGTGCACGATCTGGGGCGACGTGTCGATCGTGTCCCGGCCGGAGCTCGAGGAGCTGCTGGCCACCGACAGCACCGAGATCCGGCGCTAGCGCGGCCTTTGGCGCGCACCGCGGTCCTCGTCTACAACCCCGGTTCCGGCCAGCAGCGCGATCGGTTTCACTCCATCACCCGGATGATCGACGCCCTGCGCCCGCAGGGCATCGCGGTGATGCCCCGGACCACCGCCGGCCCTGCCGACGCCACGCGGCTCACCGCGGAGGCGCTGGCCGCCGGCGTCGACCTCGTGATCGTCCACGGCGGCGACGGCACCGTCAACGAGGCCGTCCAGGCCCTGGTCGGCACGCCCACCCCCCTGGCGGTGTGGCCCGGGGGGACTTCGAACGTGCTGGCTCGCGAGCTGGAGCTGCCCGGCACCCTCGACCTCATGGCGCGCGTCATCGCCACCGGCGCGATCCGGCGCGTGTCGGTGGGCCGGGCGGGCGAGCGGTATTTCCTGCTGATGGCGGGGGTGGGCCTCGATGCCGACACGCTGCGCGCGGTCCACCCCGGCCTCAAGCGCCTGACCGGCGAGGGGGCCTACTGGATGGCCGGGCTGCGCCAGCTCACCGACTGGAACCCGGTGCCCTTCGTGGTGGAGACGGAGAGCGGCCGGCACCGCGCCACCTTCGCGGTGGTGGCCAACGCGGCGTCCTACGGTGGCGGGCTCCGCTTCGCCCCGGAGGCGAGCATGGACGACGATCTGCTCGACCTGTGCCTGTTCGACTCGACCGAACGCCATCGGTTCGCCCGCTACCTGGCCGCCGCGTTCAACGGCACGCACCTGGGCCTGCCCGGCGTGACCTACCTGAAGGCGCGGCGAGCGGTCGCCCACGGGCCGGACAACCGGCTGGTGCACGTCGACGGCGAGCTGCTCGGCCGGCTGCCGGTCAGCTTCGACTGCGTGCCGGACGCGCTCTCTCTGGTCGTTCCCTAGGGTGGTATAGTTTGCGCTGATGGCCGACGCGGCGCGGGGCGCCGAGCGCATCCTCGAGGGGCTGAACCCGCCCCAGGCCGCCGCAGTCACTCACGAGACCGGTCCGCTGCTCATCATCGCGGGCGCCGGCACCGGCAAGACCACCGTCATCACCCGCCGCATCGCCTATCTCATCGCCACGCGCCGGGCGCGCCCCTCCGAGATCCTCGCGCTCACCTTCACCGACAAGGCGGCGGCGGAGATGGAAGAGCGCGTCGACACCCTCGTGCCCTACGGCTACGCCGACGTGCAGATCTCCACCTTCCACGCCTTCGGCGACCGCCTGATCAAGGAGAACGCGCTCGAGCTCGGTCTCACCCCGGACTTCCGGGTACTCACCCGGGCCGAGCAGGTGATCTTCCTGCGCGATCACCTCTTCGAGTTCCCGCTCAAGCACTACCGCCCGCTCGGCGATCCCACCCGGCATCTGCAGGCCATCCTCGGCCAGATCAGCCGGCTCAAGGACGAGGACGTCGGGCCCGACGAGTACCTGACCCTCGCCGAGGGGCTCCTCGCCGGGGCCACCGACGACGAGGCCCGGCTCCACGCCGAGCAGCACCTGGAGCTGGCGCGCACCTACGCCCAGTACCAGACCCTGATGGCCCGCCTGGGCCAGATCGACTTCGGCGACCAGATCGTGGAGGCCCTGCGCCTCTTCCGGACGCGCCCGCACGTGCTGCGCCGCCACCAGGAGCGCTACAAGCACATCCTGGTCGACGAGTTCCAGGACACCAACTACGCGCAGTTCGAGCTGGTCAAGCTCCTCGCGGCCCGTCAGCGCAACGTGGCGGTGGTCGGCGACGACGACCAGGCCATCTTCCGGTTCCGCGGCGCGTCGATGAGCAACATCCTCGCCTTCGACCGCGCCTATCCGGACGCGCGCCAGGTCGTGCTGCAGGAGAACCGCCGCTCGCCGCAGGCGGTGCTCGACGCGGCCTACCGCCTGATCCAGCACAACAACCCGGACCGGCTCGAGGTGGCGCAGAAGATCGACAAGCGCCTGATCTCCACCGTCGGGAAAGGGGAGGCGCCCGAGCACCTGGCCTTCGACACCGTCTCGACGGAGTCGGACCAGGTGGCCGAGATGATCCGGGAGGAGCACGAGCGCGGCCGGCCCTACCGGGACTTCGCGGTGCTGGTGCGGGTCAACAACGACGCGGACCACTACCTCCGCGCGCTCAACATGCGCGGCATCCCGTGGACCTTCTCGGGCAACGCCGGCCTCTACGGCCGCCCCGAGGTGCGCCTCCTCATCGCGTTCCTGCGCTCCGTGGCCCACCCGGATGACTCGGTGAGCCTGCACTACCTGGCCTCCTCCGACGTCTACCAGGTGCCGATCGTCGATCTCACCAAGTGCGCGACCTACGCCGACCGCAAGCACCGCTGGCTCTTCGACGTCCTGCGCGCGGTGCCGGAGGAGGTCGCGATCACCGAGGAGGGGGCGGGCGCGGTGGCCCGGCTGGTGGCGGACCTGCAGCGGTACATGGAGCTGGCCCGCGAGCATCCGACCGGCGAGGTCCTGTACCAGTTCCTGGTCGACTCGGGGCTCATGACCCGCTACGCGAAGGCCCCCGCCGAGCTGGAGCAGGAGGTGCAGAACGTCAGCAAGTTCTTCACGCGAGTGAAGGACGCGGCGCGGGTGCTCAAGTACGACAACGTGCGCGAGTTCGTGAACCACCTGGACGCGCTGATCGACGCGGGCGACGATCCCGCGGTAGCCGAGGCCGACACCGAGACCCCGGCGGTGCACGTGCTCACCGTGCACAAGTCCAAGGGCCTCGAGTGGCCCGTCGTGTTCATGGTCGACTGCATGCAGAATCGGTTCCCGTCCACCCGCCGGTCCGACCCGGTCGAGATCCCCGCCGAGCTGATCAAGGACACCCTGCCCACCGGCGATTTCCACGAGCAGGAGGAGCGCCGCCTGTTCTACGTCGGGATGACCCGCGCCAAGGAGCGCCTCTACCTCACCAGCGCGGAGGATCTCGGCGGCAAGCGCAAGTGGAAGGTGAGCCAGTTCATCCTGGAAGCGCTCGACCTGCCCAAGGACGCGGCGCGGCCCTTCCGGGCCCAGGCCATCGAGCAGCTACGGCGCCTGGCCCCGCCCCCCGAGGGCATCGGGCTCGCCCTCGCCCCGATCGCGGACGACGAGCCGCTCGCGATCAGCCACCGGCAGGTGGACGACTACGAGACCTGTCCGCTCAAGTACCAGTACATCCACATCCTGCGCATCCCGCTGCGGCAGCACCACTCGGTGGTCTACGGCAGCGCGCTCCACAACGCGGTGGAGTTCTACCTGCGTCGCCGCGCGGCCGGCAACTACACCTCGCTCGAGGATTTCCTGCTCGCCTTCGACAACGCGTGGCGGAACGAGGGTTTCCTCACCCGCGAGCACGAGGAGCAGCGCAAGCGGGCGGGGGTGGCGGCGCTCACCCGCTTCTATCACGAGGAGGAGGCCTCCGGGCAGAAGCCCACCGACGTGGAGCGGGAGTTCGGATTCAACCTCGGCCTCGACCGGGTTCGCGGGCGCTTCGACCGGGTCGACGAGACCCCCGAGGGTCTCGTGATCGTCGACTACAAGTCGAGCGACGTGACCGACCCGAAGAAGGCGGACCAGCGCGCGAAGGAGAGCCTCCAGCTCAAGATCTACGCGCTCGCCCAGCACGAGATGACCGGGCGGCTGCCCGCGCGGGTGGAGCTGCGCTTCCTCGAGTCCGGTCTCGCCGGGCGGCACACGCCGACCCTCGACGACCTGGTGATCGCGCGCGAGGCCATCCAGGAGGCGGCGCGCGGCATCCGCCAACGGGAGTTCGAGGCGACTCCCGAGTACCAGGCCTGTCGCTATTGCCCCTACAACCAGATCTGCCCCAGCACCGCCACCCAGGAGTGAACTCCAGACACCCTCTCCCCGATGGGGAGAGGGCAGGGTGAGGGCAACATGAAGCTCAACGCCAACGGCATCGACATCAACTACGAGATCGAGGGCGAGGGCCCGGTGGTAACCTTCAGCCACTCGCTGGCCTGCAACCTCTCCATGTGGGACGAGCAGGTGCGCGCGCTCCGGGACCGCTACCGCGTCCTCCGCTACGACACGCGCGGCCACGGGCAGACCGGCGCGCCCGCGGGCGCCTACACCCTCGACCAGCTCGCGGACGACCTGAAGGGCCTGCTCGACGGGCTCGGCATCGCGGCCACTCACTTCGTCGGGCTCTCG
>WNFD01012232.1_pt1 | contig 11166 bp, 8 predicted proteins | sample 5400491 | NCBI WGS metagenome assembly WNFD01 (sample SAMN13153343, study PRJNA577476) | soil metagenome | isolation source: 120 cm saprolite under Douglas fir tree site 2 hole 2 replicate 2 | place: USA:California | collected 2015-04-18 | reverse complement strand
CCCACGCGGCGTCGCTGCGTCAGGCTTTCGCCCATTGCGCAATATTCCCCACTGCTGCCTCCCGTAGGAGTCTGGGCCGTGTCTCAGTCCCAGTGTGGCCGGTCGCCCTCTCAGGCCGGCTACCCGTCGTCGCCTTGGTAGGCCGTTACCCCACCAACAAGCTGATAGGCCGCGAGCTCATCCCTAGCCGAAATTCTTTCCACCACAGCAGATGTCTAAAGTGGTCGTATCTGGTATTAATCCCGGTTTCCCGGAGCTATTCACGTGTTACTCACCCGTTCGCCGCTCGAGTACCCCGAAGGGCCTTTCCGCTCGACTTGCATGTGTTAAGCACGCCGCCAGCGTTCGTCCTGAGCCAGGATCAAACTCTCCGTTGATGTCTATTAACAACCGCCAGCTACTGCTCGCGGGTTGTTGACATGAGAGTGCCTCCTCGACCGGCCTTGCGACCGGGCTCGGAAGCGATCATGGCCACCGTAGTGAGATCAGTTCGTGATAGTCACGAGACTGTCCCACTGACGGGGTTTGTGCTTCAAGTGCACTGGCTTTTAGCACGCTGTTGAGTTCTCAAGGAGCGGGCGCGCACCTTCGGAGAGCTCTCGCTCTCCTCCAGGGCAACCATTCAACATTACCAGGCGAGGCATCCCTCGTCAACTCAGTTCAGAAGAACTTTGCCGACTCGTGAACCTGCCCTGCCTCCAGGGTAGCCTCTACCTGCGGCTTGCGCGCACGCACAAGCCTTAGCTAGAAGGACTTCCTGGTGGCTGCTCCGGGACCTGGCCGCTTTCGCGTTCATCCCCTCGGGCAAGAAGAACTCTAGGGGTGCTTCGCGCCTTCGTCAAATCGAAGTCGGCTACGGCGTGTTACCGCAGGTCAGACCCGTTGTGACGGAACGTGCACCAACCGGAGCCACCCCGCCTGGCGTCCGCGCCACCCCGCAAACGCAGTTGAACAGCGTCTGATCGCCGCGGAATATTCCCGGGCACAATCGGGCCAGGCGCTATTACAGGGCCGCCTACCAGCACGGGACCCGCGTATCGCCACGCAGATATGTCATCTGGACATATGTCATCTGGACACGGCTTTGGCCGCGTCGGCCAACTCCGCGGTGCCGCCCCCGCGGCCGCCTGATCCCCGGCAAAAGAGCACAAGGCCTCATCCTCACCTGCGTGATCGGCGTCGCCGGAGCGCTCGGCGGCGGCTGGGCGGCCACCGAACTGTTCAACGTCCACACCCTGCACGGGTTCTTCAACCTGTCTACCTGGCTCACCGCCATCGCCGGGTCAGCCGTCCTGCTGCTGGCCAGCAACCTGGTCACCGGGCGCAGCGGCAAATCCCGCAGGGCAGCGGCAAATCCCGCAGGTTCGCGCACCGCTGACACGCAGCGGAAGCTGGACGCGGCTTGACCGCGCCGACGATGCGAACATCACTGGGATACGACTTCTACCGCGCCGATGGTGCGCTTGCCTACGCGGAGGATCAGGTAGCGCCCGTGCAGGAGGTCGGCGGGGCTGGGTGCGGCGTCCTCCGAGGTCACCTTGCGGTTGTTCAGGTAGGCACCGCCTTCGGCGATGGCCCGCCGGGCGGCTGACTTGCTCGGCACGATCTTGGTCTCGGCCATCAAGTCGGCCACCGTCGGCAAACTGCTACCGCTGGAAGCGCCAACCTCGGTCCCGTCCGGCCGGAAAACCGTGCCCACGGCGGTCAGATTGCCCTCGCCGCGGAGGTCGGCTCTAGCGGACACGCGGATGGAAGGGACCTCTTCCACCGCGGCGGCCAGGGTGCGCTCGTCGACCTTTTCGAGGTCGCTGCGGCCGAACAGGGCCTGGCTGGCGGCGATTGCGCGGCGGGTCTCGTCGGCGCCATGCACGAGCGTGGTGAGCTCCTCGGCCAGCGCGCGCTGGCCGAGGCGGGCGGCGGGACGCTCAGCGCTCTCCCGCACCAGCGCTTCGATCTCCTCCCGCGACTTGAAACTGAACACGCGCAGAAGGCCGGGCACCTCGGCGTCTGACACGTTCAGCCAGAACTGGTAGAACACGTACGGCGGCATCAGGTCGGCGCTGAGCCAGATCGCGCCGCCCTCGGTCTTGCCATACTTGGTCCCGTCCGGCTTAGTGATCAGCGGCGTGGCCAGGGCGTGCACCGACGTCCCCTCGACCCGCCTGATCAAGTCCACGCCCGCGACCAGGTTGCCCCACTGGTCGCTGCCGCCGAGCTGGGCGGTGCAGCCGTACCGCCGGTAGAGCTCCAGGAAGTCCATGGCCTGCAGGAGCTGGTAGCTGAACTCGGTGTAGCTGATCCCGCCGGCCTCCAGCCTGGCCTTCACCGACTCGCGGTCCAGCATCCGGTTGACCGAGAAGTGCTTGCCGATGTCACGCAGGAAGTCGAGCACCGGGATCGGTTCGGTCCAGTCCAGGTTGCTCACGATCAGCGCGCTCGACTCGCCCGCGTCGAAATCGAGGAACCTGGACACCTCGCCGCGGATCCGCTCTACCCACTGGGCGACGACCTCGCGCGGGTTGAGCACCCGCTCGGCCGACTTGCCGCTCGGGTCACCGATCAGCCCGGTCGCCCCGCCGACCAGCCCGATCGGGCGGTGCCCGGCGAGCTGCAGGCGGCGCAGCGTCAGCAGCTGCACCAGGTTCCCGATGTGCAGCCCGGAGGCGGTCGGGTCGAACCCGCAGTAAATCGTTACCCGACCGGAATTCAGCGCCTGGCGCAGCTCGTCGATATCGGTCGTGACGGCGAGCAGTTCCCGCCAGCTGAGTTCTTCGATGATGTCGTCCACGCCTGCATGGTGCCACCTACGGGCCGTCAGGGGGTAACTGTGCTGGCCCGGGGGATCCCCCCGATCACGGGGGGCTGCCCGCCCCCCCGTACCCCCCCGGCCCCCTTGCGGTACACCGAGACCGTCGGCTCGCCCTCGAACCAGAACCGCCAGGGGATCTCGGCCGCGCGGCTGACCCCCACCCGCGGACCGGAGACGATTTTTCCCGAACGAGCCGGGTTTCTCGCCCCGGTCCTCACGCGGAGCGGCGACCCGGCGGCGCACACATCCGCGCCGTCAAGCTCCCGGTCGATGCCGAGCGCCTGGCACAGCCGGGCCGGCCCGCGGGCCAGGTCACGCGACGCGAGCCGGCCTTGGCCGGTTGCGTCAGGGGCACCCGCCGGGGCGCTCGGGACCCCCGGGACCCGCGGGACCCCCGGGACGGTCGGGACGTCTGGAGGACCCAGGGCGCCGGGGATCCCCGGAGCGGCTGGGTCGTCGGCCGTCTTGGTCCTGGTGCGCCGGGCCCGGGCCAGGTCCTCGCCAGCGATGACCGCGCCGGCCCGCAGCAGCACCGCCGAGGCGCTGTCCTCCCCCAGGCAGACCAGGTTCACGCAGAAGTGCATGCCGTACGTGAAGTACACGTAGGCGTGCCCGGGCGGGCCGAACATCACCGCGTTCCGCGCGGTCTTCCCCCGGTAGGCGTGCGAGGCGGGATCCGCCTGCCCGGCGTACGCCTCGACCTCGGTGAGCTCGACCGCGACCAGGCCGGCCGCCGTCTCGTGCTCAAGCACGCAGCCGAGCAGGTCCGGCGCGACCTCGACCGCGTGCCGGGCGAAGAAGTCCCGCGAAATCGGCACTCGCGCTACCGCGCGTCCTCGGCGGCCCAGGCGGCGTGCGTGTCGACCACCGCGCGCAGCGCGGTGATCTGCTCGGCGACGCGGACCGGTGCCGTCCCGCCGTAACCCTTGCGGGCTGCGAGCGCGCCCTCGACCGTCAGCACCTGCCGGACATCGGGCGTCAGGTGCTCGGAGACCTTGGCCAGGTCGGCGTCGCTCACCTCGGCCAGGTCGCAGTCGTGAACCTGGCACCAGACCACTAGGTGCCCGACCACCTCGTGCGCCTCGCGGAACGGGACGCCCCGGCGGACGAGGTACTCGGCCAGGTCGGTGGCGAGGGTGAACCCGGTCGAGGCGCTGCGGCGCAGCCGGTCGGGATTGACCCGCAGCGTCGCGATCAGGCCGGCCATGGCGGGCAGCACGAGGAGCAGGGTGTCGACCGCGTCGAAAACCGGCTCCTTGTCCTCCTGCAGGTCCCGGTTGTAGGTCAGCGGCAGGCCCTTCAGGGTGGTGAGCAGCCCGGTCAGCCCGCCGATCAGGCGGCCCGCCTTGCCGCGGGCCAGCTCGGCCACGTCCGGGTTCTTCTTCTGCGGCATGATCGAGGACCCGGTCGCATAGGCGTCATCGATCTCGACCCAGCCAAACTCCTGTGAGGACCAGAGCACGATCTCCTCACCGAGCCGGGACAGGTGCACCCCGATCAGCGCCGCGGCGAAGCAGAACTCGGCCGCGAAGTCGCGGTCGGCCACCGCGTCCATGGAGTTGGGCGCCGCCTCGTCGAAGCCGAGCTCGGCCGCAAGCACCTGCGGATCGACCGGCAGCGACGACCCGGCCAGCGCGCCGGACCCGAGCGGGCTGACCGCGGCGCGCTTGTCCCAGTCCCGCAGCCGGCCGACGTCGCGGACGAACGCCTGCACATGCGCGAGCAGCTGGTGGCCGAACAGCACCGGCTGCGCGTGCTGCAGGTGCGTCATGCCTGGCGCGGGCACGTCACCGCTCGCGACCGCCTGGTCGATCAGCGCGGTCTCGAGCTCGGCCAGCCTGCTCGCGATCAGCCGGACGTTGTCCCGCAGGTAAAGCCGCAGGTCGGTCGCCACCTGGTCGTTGCGGCTGCGTCCGGCCCGGAGCTTGCCGCCCAGTGCGCCGAGCCGTTCGAGCAGCCCGCGCTCGAGCGCGGTGTGCACGTCCTCGTCGGCGACCGTGGGCCGGAACGACCCGTTCGCGCAGGCCCGGTCCAGGTCGTCCAGGGCCTTGAGCATCGCGCCGAGCTCCGCGTCGGTCAGCAGCCCGGCCCGGTGCAGCACCCGGGCGTGCGCGCGCGAGGCGCGCAGGTCGTACCGGGCCAGCCGCCAGTCGAACTGGACGCTGACGGACAGCCGCGCCAGCGCGTCCGCGGGTCCGGCGCCGAACCGCCCGCCCCACAGACGGGTAGACCCGCCCGAATCCCCTGCCGCCCTGTGCTCGCCGGGGGGGACGACCCCCCCGAACCCCCCCGTGCCTTCGGCCTGTTCCGGTGCTTCCACAGTTCTTCTTTCTATCGCACTAACGCCTCGGCTTTGTCGCACCCTGAGGCGGTGGTCGATGGTGGCGGTCACGCTTTGTCCCACGAGCGGGCGGTGCGGGCGGGCGGGCTAGCTGATCCGGCGGTCGCGGATGGCGGCGATCTTGCTGGGCAGGCCCCACAGCTCCACGAAGCCCTTGGACAGGGACTGATCGAAGGTGTCGCCGGTGTCGTAGGTGGCCAGGTCGTAGTCGTACAGCGAGGCGTCGCTGCGCCGACCGGTGGCGACCGCGCGGCCGGCGTGCAGGCGCATCCGCACGTCGCCGGACACCGGGGCCGAGGCCTCTGTGATGAAGGCGTCGAGCGCGCGCTTGAGCGGCGAGAACCACAGGCCGTCGTAGACCAGCTCGGACCAGCGCTGCTCCACCTGCCGCTTGAACCGGGCCAGGTCGCGCTCCACGCACACGCTCTCAAGCTCGGAATGCGCGGTGATCAGCGCGATGGCGCCGGGCGCCTCGTAGATCTCCCGGCTCTTGATGCCGACGAGCCGGTCCTCCACCATGTCCAGACGGCCGATGCCCTGCGCCCCGGCGCGGGCGTTCAGCTCGGCGATGATCTCCAGCGGGCTAAGCGTCCGCCCGTCGATGGCGACAGGCACGCCGGAGGCAAACGTCAGCACGAGCTCATCGGGCTCGCGCGGCACGGCCGGGTCGGAGGTGTAGTCGTAGAGCTCCTCCTGCGGGGCGTTCCAGATGTCCTCCAGGTAGCCGGTCTCGACCGCACGGCCCCACAGGTTCTGGTCGATCGAGTAGGGCGAGCGCGCGGATTGGTCGATCGGCAGGCCCTTGTCCGCCGCGAAGGCGATGGCCTTGTCCCTGGTCATGCCGGAGTCCCTGACCGGCGCGAGCACGGTAAGCCCGGGCTGCAGGCTGGCCAGCCCGACCTCGAAACGGACCTGGTCGTTGCCCTTCCCGGTGCAGCCGTGCGCGACTATGCTGGCGCCCTTCTCGGCGGCGACGCGGGCCAGGTGGTCCACGATGAGCGGCCGGGACAGAGCCGAGACCAGCGGGTACTTGTCCATGTAGAGGGCGTTCGCGAGCAGCGCGGGCACGCAGTACGAGGCGGCGAACTCCGCCTGGGCGTCCACCACCTCGGCCTGCGCCGCGCCGCAGGCCAGCGCCCGCTTCCTGATCGTGTCCAGGTCCTCGCCGCCCTGGCCGACGTCGATCGCGACGGCGATCACCTCGGCCCCGGTCTGCTCCGCGATCCAGCCGATCGCAACCGAGGTGTCCAGGCCGCCCGAGTAGGCAAGCACCACTTTCTCTGCTGTCACTTTTATCCCTCATCTAGGTATTCACTGGTGGACCTGGAAGATCGTTCGTCAGTTTTTGTCGCTATGCCAGCCAAAACTGACGAACGATCATCGTCGGCGTTCGGCCCGGCGCAGGAAGTCGGTGGCCAGGGCGTCGCCTCCGGCCGGGTCGCGCGCGATGATCAGGACCGTGTCGTCGCCGGCCACGGTGCCGAGGATCGACGGCAGGGCCGCGTGGTCGATGACCGAGGCGAGGAACTGCGCCGCCCCGGCCGGGGTCCTGAGCACGACGAGGTTGGCGCTCGCCTCAGCGGACGTCATCAGCTCGCCCAGGTAACGCGTCAGCCTCGACATCTGAGCGGACTGCCCAGCACGTGCACCTGCCTGAGCGGTTGCGCCGACGCGCACGGCTCCGCCCGCCTGAGCGGGCTCACCGGCACGTCCATGATCACCCGCCTGGGCGGATACACCGGGGGCAGCGCGGCGGGCCGCTGGCTCGCGATCGCCGTGCTCGCTCGCGCGCAGTGGATCCCCCGGGAGCCCGGGCTCGTCCTGGGCCACCGCGGCCATGGCGCCGCCGGGGCGCGAACCGGGTCCGCCCGGCTCTTCCGGCAGGGCGTAGACGAGCGCGCCCCCAGCGCGTAGCCGCACCACGCCGAGCTCGTCCAGGTCCCGGGACAAGGTCGCCTGCGTCACGTGCACGCTGGCGTACCGCTCGAGCAGGTCGGCGAGTTCCTCCTGGGAGCGGACCCGCTCGCGGGCGAGGATGGCCGCGATCCTCGATTGTCTGGCCGTCTTGGTCAGCGGGGTCGTCACGTTATGTCTCCCGCTTGCCGCCAGCTCGCTGATGGCGCTGCTTGCTCCAGCAGCCAGGCGAGCAGCGCCTTCTGCGCGTGCAGCCGGTTCTCCGCCTGCTCCCAGACCACGCTGTTCGGCCCGTCGATCACGTCGGCGCTGATCTCCTCGCCGCGGTGCGCGGGCAGGCAGTGCAGCACCAGGCAGCCGGGCTTACCCAGGGCCAGCTTCGGGCCGTCCAGGCGGTAGGAGTCAGCGGGGCCATACAAGCCGAAAACCGCGAGTCGTTCGGCCCGCTCGCCTTCGGTGCCCATCGAGGTCCAGACGTCGGTGGCGATCACGTCGGCGTCCTGGCACGCCGCCCGGGGGTCGGTGACGACCTCGACGCCGCCGCCGGTCTGCGCGGCGATCCGCCCGGCCGCCGCCACGATGGCGGCGTCGGGGCGGTACGCCTGCGGAGCGCCGATGCGCACCCGCATCCCGGCGATGGCCCCGCCCAGAAGATAGGAGTGCGCCATGTTGCTCGCGCCGTCGCCGAGGAAGGCCAGCGTGCGGCCGGCCAGCGAGCCGTAGTGCGCCCGGATGGTCTGCAGGTCGGCCAGGACCTGGCAGGGGTGAAACTGGTCGGTGAGCGCGTTGATCACGGGCACGGTCGCAGCCGAGGCCAGCGCGTCGATGCGCTCCTGCCCGGACGTCCGCCACGCGATCGCGGCGACCTGCCGGGACAGCACCCGCGCGACGTCGGTGAGCGGCTCGCCGCGGCCCAGGTGGGTGGTCGCGGTGTCGATGACGACCGGGTGGCCGCCGAGTTCGGCGATACCTACGGTGAACGACACCCGGGTCCGTAGCGACTGCTTGTCGAACAGCACCGCGACCGCTTGCGGCCCGGCCAGCGGCTGACGGCCGAACCTGTCCTTCTTCATCTCCTCGGCCAGGTCGAGGACCGCGGCCTGCTCGGCGGAATCCAGGTCGTCATCGCGCAGGAAGTGCCTGGTCATGAGCCGGCCTCGTCGAGAATGCCGGGCAGCGCGGCGATGAACTCGTCCGCTTCGGCGGCGGACAGGATCAGCGGCGGCGCGAGCCTGATCGCGTCGGGCTGCACCGCGTTGACCAGGAACCCGGCCCGGCGGGCCGCCGCCTCCACATCCGGGGCCACCTCGGCCGTCAGCGCGAGGGCCCGCCAGAGCCCGAGGCCGCGCACGCCCGCCAGCAGCGGGTGGCTGACCTCGCCGAGGCCGGCTGCCAGGTGCTCGCCGACCGCGGTGACGTGGGCCAGCAGCCCGTCGCGCTCGATCGTCTCGAGCACGGCCAGGGCCGCGGCGCAGGCGACCGGGTTGCCGCCGAAGGTGGAGCCGTGATCGCCCTTGGCGAAGCCGGCGCCGGCCGCGCCCAGGCCAACGCACGCACCGATGGGAAGCCCGCCGCCCAGCCCCTTGGCCAGGGTCAGCACGTCGGGCCGCACGCCGGCGGCCTGGTGCGCGAACCACGCCCCGGTCCGGCCGATGGCGCTCTGGATCTCATCGAGCACGAGCAGCGCCCCGGCCGCCTCGCACGCCTCGCACGCGGCGCTCAGGTACCCCTCGGGGGCAGGCACCACGCCGCTCTCGCCGAGGCCAGGCTCGAGGAAGACGGCCGCGACATCGGCGCCGACCGCCGCGCGCAGCGCCCCGGCGTCCCCGTAGGGCACGAACCGCACCGTCAGGCCGAACGGGCCGAACGGCGCGCGGATGGACTCCTTGCCGGTCAGCGCGAGCGCGCCCATGGTCCGGCCGTGGAAGCTGCGCTCGGCGGCCACCATTACCGGCCGGCCCGGGCCCTGGATGCGCCGCACCAGCTTGACCGCCGCCTCGTTGGCCTCGGTGCCCGAGTTCGCGAAGAAGACCCTCCCATCCTCGCCGAGCAGGGCGAGGATGCGCTCGGCCAGCTCGATCTCGCGCTCGTGCAGGAAGAGGTTGGACGTGTGAGCCACTTCGGCCACCTGGCGGCTGACCGCCTCCACGATGGCCGGGTGGGCGTGCCCCAGCGAGCTCACCGCGATGCCGGCGATCAGGTCCAGGTACTGGCGCCCGTCGGCGTCCCATACCCGGCAGCCCTGCCCGCGGCTGATGGCCAGCGGGGGCACGCCGTAGTTCGGCATGAGCGCCGCCGCGAACCGCTTCTGCAGTGCTTGTGTCTCGCTCACGGCTGAGTACTCCTCCCTTCCGGGGGGGACGACCCCCCCGAGCCCCCCCGCGCCTTCGGCTTCGTCCCGGGGACGACCATGGTGCCGATGCCGGAGTCGGTGAAGATCTCGAGCAGCACGGCGTGGCTGAGGCGGCCGTCCAGGACGTGCGCCTGCGGGACGCCGCCGCGTACGGCGGTCAGGCACGCCTCCATCTTGGGGATCATCCCGGCCGAAAGCGCGGGCAGCAGCCGCTCGAGTTCGGCCGCGGTGAGCTCGCTGATCACTTCGGCCGACGACGGCCAGTCCCGGTACAGGCCGGCCACGTCGGTGAGCACCACGAGCTTGGCCGCGTCCAGGGCTACCGCGAGCGCGGCCGCCGCGGTGTCCGCGTTCACGTTGTAGACCTCGCCGTCCCGGCCCGCGGCCACGCTAGAGACGACCGGGATCCGGCCGTCGGCCAGCAGCGCCTCGATCGCGCCCGGGTTGGTGGCCACGATCTCGCCGACCAGGCCGATGTCCACCGGCTCGCCGTCGACGATCGCCGCCTTGCGGGTCGCGGTGAACGTGCGCGCGTCCTCCCCCGACATGCCCACGGCGAACGGGCCGTGCCGGTTGATCAGCCCGACGATGTCCTTGTTTACCTTGCCGGACAGGACCATCCGGACGACCTCCATGGTCTCCGGTGTGGTGACCCGGAGCCCCGCGGTGAACGCGGACTCCACCCCGAGCCGGTTAAGCTGCTCGGTGATCTGCGGGCCGCCGCCGTGCACCACGACCGGGCGCAGCCCGGCGTAGCGCAGGAACACCAGGTCCTGCGCGAAGGCCAGGCGCAGCGGCTCCTCGGCCATCGCGTGCCCGCCGTACTTGATCACAACGGTCTGGCCGTGGAACCTGTGCAGCCAGGGCAGCGCCTCGATCAGCGTCGCCGCCTTGGCGGACGCGGACCCGGAGTCCACGATCCGCCCGTCTCTGTGCGCGGTGGTCACGGTCATGTTGAATAAGCCCTCATGTTGAATAGGCACTGTTCTCGTGCACGTAAGCCGCAGTCAGGTCGGTGGTCAGGATGGTCGCGGAGTGCGGGCCCGTGGACAGGTCCACGGTGATCGTCACGTCCTTGGGCTTCAGATCCACCTTGGAGCGCTCGTCACCGGCGGCGCCGTGGCGGCAGACCCAGATCCCGTTGATCGCGACGTTCAGCCGCTCGGGCTGGAAGACCGCGTCGGTGGTGCCCACCGCGGCCAGCACCCGGCCCCAGTTAGGGTCCTCGCCGCCGATGGCGCACTTGAGCAGGTTGTTCCGCGCCACGGCGCGCCCGGCGGTCACCGCGTCGGCCTCCGAGGCGGCCCCCACCACCTCGATCGTGATCATCTTCTCCGCGCCCTCGGCGTCCAGCTGCAGCTGCCTGGCCAGGTCGGCGCACACCTCGGTGAGCGCCAGGATGAACTCGGCCCGTTCCGGCCGCACCCCCGCCGCCCCGCTGGCCATCAGCAGCACCGTGTCGTTGGTGGACATGCAGCCGTCGGTGTCAAGCCGGTCGAAGGTCACCGCGGTGGCCGACCGCAGCGCGGCGTCGAGTTCGGCGGGCGCAAGCTCGGCGTCGGTGGTGAGCACACACAGCATGGTGGCCAGCGCGGGCGCGAGCATCCCGGCGCCCTTGGCCATCCCGCCGATCGTGTAGCCGGTGCCGCGCCGGAAGGCGATCTTCACCACGGTATCGGTGGTCCTGATCGCGTCGGCGGCGGCCAGGCCACCGGCCCGCGAGGCCTGGGCGACGGCGGCGTCGACGCC
>WNFD01024630.1_pt1 | contig 11168 bp, 10 predicted proteins | sample 5400491 | NCBI WGS metagenome assembly WNFD01 (sample SAMN13153343, study PRJNA577476) | soil metagenome | isolation source: 120 cm saprolite under Douglas fir tree site 2 hole 2 replicate 2 | place: USA:California | collected 2015-04-18 | reverse complement strand
ACTAAATGAAAAAGCCCAATCCAAAGCAGCGTTCGATCCAGTGGTTCGGGCGCCGGGACATCTACGGCTTCATCTATCGCAGCTGGATGAAGAACCGCGGCGTGCCGCAAGACATGTTCGACGGCCGCCCGGTGATCGGCATCTGCAACACCTGGTCCGAGCTGACTCCCTGCAACACGCACTTCCGCGTCCTCGCCGACCACGTGCGCCACGGCGTGCTCGACGCCGGGGGCTTTCCGCTCGAGTTCCCGGTCATGTCGCTCGGCGAGACGCTGATGCGCCCCACCGCGATGCTCTACCGCAATCTCGCCAGCATGGATGTCGAGGAGTCGATCCGCGCCAATCCGCTCGACGGCGTGGTCCTTCTCGCCGGCTGTGACAAGACGACGCCCGCCACTCTCATGGGCGCGTGCAGCGTCGACCTGCCCGCCCTCCTCGTCTCCGGCGGGCCGATGCTCTCCGGCAAGTACCACGGCAAGGACATCGGCTCGGGGACCAATACCTGGTCGATGTCGGAGGATCTGCGCGCCGGCAAGATCACGCTCGAGGAGTTCCACGAGGCCGAGTCCTGCATGCACCGCTCGCACGGCCACTGCATGACGATGGGCACCGCGTCGACGATGGCGTCGATGATCGAGGCGCTCGGCGTCGGCATGCCGGGCAACGCGGCGATTCCCGCGGTGGACGCGCGCCGGTACGTTCTCGCGCGCATGGCCGGCCGGCGCATCGTCGAGCTGGTGAAGGAGAAGGTTTCCCTCTCCACGATCCTCACCAGGGACGCATTCGAGAACGCGATCCGCGCTCTGGCGGCGATCGGCGGCTCCACCAATGCAGTCATTCATCTGACCGCCCTCGCGCGCCGCATCGGCGTGGATCTGGACCTCGATGACTTCGACCGGCTCGGCCGCGGCGTGCATACGCTGGTCAATCTGATGCCCTCGGGCAAGTACCTGATGGAGGATTTCTATTACGCCGGCGGCCTGCCGGCCGTGCTGCGGGAGCTGGGCGAAAACAACCTGCCGGCAAGACGATCTGGGAGAACAACAAGGACGCGCGGTGCTGGAATCGCGACGTGATCCACGGCTTCAAGTCGCCGTTCAAGAAAGACGCCGGCATCGCGGTGCTGCGCGGCAACCTCTGCCCCGAGGGCGCCATCATCAAGCCCTCCGCGGCGACGCCGAAACTCATGCAGCACCGCGCGCGCGCGGTGGTGTTCGAGGACATCGAGGACTTCCACCGCCGCATCGACGACCCCAAGCTCGACATCGACGAGAACTGCATGATGGTGCTCAAGAACTGCGGCCCCAAGGGCTACCCCGGCATGGCCGAGGTCGGCAACATGCCGCTGCCGCCCAAGCTGCTGAAGAAAGGCGTCACCGACATGGTGCGCATCTCGGACGCGCGCATGAGCGGGACCGCTTACGGTACCGTGGTGCTGCACGTCTGCCCCGAAGCCGCGGCGGGCGGCGCGCTCGCGCTGGTCGAGAACGGCGACATGATCGAGCTGGACGTCGAAAAGCGCAGGCTGGTGCTCCTGGTGGCGGAAGACGTTCTTCTCAAGAGAAGGAAGCAGTGGAAGCTGCCCGCAGCGCCGCTCGAGCGCGGCTACTGGAAGCTGTACTTCGACCACGTGCTGCAGGCGAGCGAAGGCGCCGACCTCGATTTTCTCGTCGGCAAGAGCGGCGCCTTCGTGCCGCGCGACAACCACTGATGGCCGAATTCACGCTGCATTGCTTCGCGCAGTCGGGTAACGCGTTCAAGGTCGCGCTGATGCTCAACCTATGCGCTGCAAAGTGGGAGCCGCGGTGGGTGGATTTTTTTGGCGGCGAGACCCGAACCCCCGAATACCGCGCGGTCAACGAAATGGGTGAGGTGCCGGTGCTCGAGCATCGCGGCAAGCGCCTCAGCCAGTCAGGCGTGATCCTGCATTACCTTGCCGCGCACTTCGGCAAATTCGCCGGCGGCAACGAGGACGGGCGACGCGAGATCCTGCGCTGGATGTTCTGGGACAACCACAAGCTCACCAGCTACATCGCCACGCTGCGCTACATGGTGCACCTGGCGAAAATCGGCGAGCCTCAAGTGCACGACTTCCTGCGCGGGCGTGTGAAGACCTCGCTGGGCCTCCTGGATTCTCACTTGCAGAATAGACGCTTCGCTATTGGCGACAGGCCGACCGTTGCCGATCTATCCTTGTGCGGCTATCTCTACTGGCCCGATGAGTTCGGCATCAGCTGGTCGGATTATCCGGGTGTCGACGCCTGGCTGGAGCGCATACGCGCGCTTCCCGGCTGGGTGCACCCTTACGAGCTGATGCCCGGGCATCCAAGGAAGGGTTGAATCTTTCGCGCCAGGCCGCCTTCATTTCTTCCATTTGATGGAGCAGCCGATCGACGCGATCTGCTCCTTTGGGCCGATGCCGGTGTTGGCGATCTGCACCATCGCCTCGAACAGCTCGCGGCGCGCGTTCGGCACCGCGTCGCGGCGCGAGGCGTCGAGCCGGCCCCGGTATTGCAGCTCGAGCCCGGCATTGAAGCCGAAGAAATCCGGCGTGCACGCTGCGCCGTAGGCGCGCGCCACATCCTGCGTCTCGTCGAGAAGGTAGGGAAACGCAAAACCTTTCTCGCGGGCGATGCGCTTCATGTTCTCGAAGGAGTCCTCCGGATACTCGGTGGGATCGTTCGACATCACGGCTACGGAGCCGACCCCCTGTGCAGAGAGTTCCCTGCAGTCGCGGACAATGCGGTCGATGACCGCCTTGACGTACGGACAATGGTTGCAGATGAACATCACCACCAGCCCGTTCGGGCCGCGCACGGCGACGAGGTCGTGGCGCTTGCCGTCGACGCCCAGCAGATCGAAGTCCGGCGCCTTCATGTAAAAATCCTACCATGAAGGATACGGCTGCCCGCGCCCCGCGCTTCTACGTGGACGCTGCGCTGCGCGCCGGCGGCACTTGCGTGCTGCCCGAGGATGCGGCGCACCATGCAGTGCACGTGCTGCGCGTGCGCGCCGGGGACGCGATCACGCTCTTCAACGGCCGCGGCGGGGAGTACGCGGCTCGTATCGCGGTCATCGAGCGCCTGCGCATTCGCGTCGACGTGCTGGAGCATCACGCCATCGAGCGCGAGTCGCCGCTGCGTGTGGTGCTCGTGCAGGGCGTATCCTCCGGCGAGCGCATGGACTTTACGGTGCGCAAGGCGGTCGAGCTGGGCGTGGCCGAGATCAGGCCGGTGCTGGCGGCGGCGTCGGTGGCTCGGCCCAAGGGCGAGCGCGCCGCGGCGCGCCATGCTCACTGGCAAAAAATCGCGATCGCCGCCTGCGAGCAATGCGGGCGCAACCGGGTACCTGCAGTGCACCCGATGGTGAACGCGGCCGAGTACCGCGAAAGCGGTGAAGGGACAAAAATCTTGCTTTCTCCGCGCGCCGAGCTCGCGCTCTCGAAAGTGAGAATCGAGCGGGCCGTGACGATCGCCGCGGGGCCGGAGGCGGGATTCAATGCGGAGGAGGAAGCCGCCTTTCTGGAAAGCGGCTTCGTGCCGGCCAGGCTCGGTCCGCGCGTCCTGCGGACCGAGACCGCGGCGCTCGCCGCGCTCGCCGCGCTCAGCGCGTTGCGGGGAGACTTTTAGTTAGAATCTAAAAAAATCACAACGCGGGGAGCCCGTGGCCGCACCGCAACACCCGGAAGCCTTCGTACGCTGGCTGCGCCAGGTCACGCCCTACGTGCACGCGTTCCGCGGGCGCACTTTCGTCGTCGGCTTCGGCGGCGAGATGTTCGCCGAGCGCGCGCGCTTCGCGAGCTTCATTCACGACGTGAACCTGCTCGCCGCCCTGGGCATCCGGCTGGTGCTGGTGCCCGGCGCCCGGCCGCAGATCGAGGCCGAGCTGAAGGCGAAGGGCTTGCGCTCGCGCTACGCGCAGGGCCTGAGGATCACGGACGATGCGGCGCTGATGGCGGTGAAGCACGCCGCCGGCGTGCTGCGCGTGGAGCTCGAGGCCCAGCTGTCCCAGGGGCTTCCGGGCTCGCCGATGGCCGGGGCGCAGATTCGGGTCGCCTCGGGGAACTTCATCACTGCACGCCCCATCGGCGTGCGGAAGGGGACGGATTTCCAGTACACGGGAACGGTGCGCAAGGTCGACGCCGCCGCGATCGCGCGGCGGCTCGACGCCGGCGAAGTGGTGCTGGTGCCGCACATCGGCTACTCGCAGACCGGCGAGGTCTTCAATCTGGCGTGGGAGGACATCGCCGAAAACGTCGCCGTGTCGCTCAAAGCCGACAAGCTGCTTTTGTACACGGACCGGCTGCCCACGAATCGAAAGGGCGAGGTGCTGGGCGAGCTGACGGCGCGCGAAGCCGAAACGCTCGCGAAGAAAGCCCCGCTCACGCCGCAGAGCGCTCGCGCCATCGAGCACGCCGTGCGTGCCGTCGGTGGCGGCGTCGCGCGCGCGCACGTAATCACGCGCAGCGTGCGGGGCGCGCTGCTGCTCGAGCTGTTTACCCACACCGGCGTCGGCACGATGATCACGGCGGATGCGGTGGAAAAGCTGCGCCCGGCACGCATCGAGGACGTGCGCGGCATGCTCGAGCTGATCGAGCCGCTGGAGGCCGAGGGCACGCTGGTGAAGCGCAGCCGCGAGCTGCTGGAGGCCGAGATCGGCAACTTCCTGGTGGTGGATCACGACGGCACGATCGTCGGCTGCGCGGCGCTGTATCCGATCCCCGAGGAGAAGAGCGCGGAATTCGCTTGCCTGGCCGTGGCCGGGGAGTACCGGGACGCGGGCTACGGCGAGCGGCTGCTCAAGGCCTGCGAGGAGCGCGCCAAGGCGCTGCGCCTGCGGCGGCTTTTCGCGCTCACCACCAGCGCCGCCCACTGGTTCCTCGAGCAGGGGTTCCGCGCCGCCGACGTGTCGACCCTGCCGCAGCGCCGCCAGGCGCTCTACAACTGGCGCCGCGGCTCGAAGGTGTTCCTCAAGAGAATATAATTCACGCCATGGCGCGAATGGTGAAGTGCGTGAAGCTCGGCCGCGAGGCCGAAGGGCTCGCTTTCCCGCCCTACCCCGGGGCGCTCGGCCAGCGGATCTGGGAGAACGTGTCGAAGGAAGCCTGGCAGCAATGGCTGAAGCACCAGACCATGCTGGTGAACGAGAACCGGCTTAACCTCGCCGATCCCAAGGCCCGCAAGTACCTGATGGAGCAGACCGAGCGCCACTTCTTCGGCGAAGGCGCCGAGGTGGCGTCCGGGTACGTCCCGCCTAAAGGGTAATAGTTCGGATCCCAGAAGCCGTAGCGAGCAGGAGCACGTCGGCCGGCCGCCGCGCGAAGATGCCGTTCGTCACCAGGCCGGCGATATTGTTGAGCTCGGCCTCGAGTTTGGGCGGGTCGAGCAGCGTCAGGCCGTGGCAATCGATGATCAGGTTGCCGTTGTCGGTCTTGAAGTTCTCGCGCAGCACCGGCTGCGCGCCCCGCTTCAGCATCTCGCGGCCGACGTAGCTGCGCGCCATCGGGACCACCTCGAGCGGCAGCGGGAACTTGCCGAGCACCGGCACGAGCTTGGAGGCGTCGCAGATGCAGACGAACTTCTGCGCCACCGCGGCGATGATCTTCTCGCGCGTCAGCGCGCCGCCGCCGCCCTTGATCATGTGCAGGTGCTCGGTCACCTCGTCGGCGCCGTCGACGTAGACCGGCAGCTCATCGACGCTATTCAGGTCGAAGACGCGGATGCCGTGCTTTCGGAGGCGTTCGGCGCTCGCGTCGGAGGCGGCCACCGCGCCTTCGATGCGGCCCTTGATCGAGGCCAGCGCATCGATGAACAGATTCACGGTGGAGCCCGAGCCGACGCCGACCACGCGGTCTTCCACGACGTGCTTCAGCGCCGCGTCGGCAACCAGTCTTTTCAATTGGTCTTGATTCACTTCTTGCGCTGCGGCGGCAGGTCGGTGCAAACGCCCTCGAACAGTTCCGCCGCCATGCCGACCGATTCGCTGAGCGTCGGATGCGGGTGGATGGTCTTGCCGAGGTCGGTCGCGTCGGACCCCATCTCGACCGCGTGCGCAATCTCGCTGATCAGATCGCCGGCGCCGGTGCCGACGATACCGCCGCCGACGATGCGGTGCGTCTCGCCGTCGAAGATCAGCTTGGTGAAGCCTTCCTCGCGCGCGTTGGCGATCGCCCGCCCCGAGGCCGCCCATGGGAATTTCGCCACGCCGATCTGCATGCCGTTCTTTTTCGCCTCGTCCTCGGTGACGCCGGCCCAGGCGATCTCGGGGTCCGTAAAGGCCACCGAGGGAATGACGCGCGCGTCGAAGTGCGCTTTGCGGCCGGCGGCCGCCTCGGCTGCGACATGGCCCTCGTGCACCGCCTTGTGCGCGAGCATCGGGTTGCGCGCAATATCGCCGATCGCGAAGATGTGCGAGACGTTCGTTCTCATCTGGCTGTCCACGGAAATGAAGCCGCGTTCATCCACCTGAATGCCGGCTCTATCCGCGCCGATCCTCTTGCCGTTCGGCACGCGGCCGACCGACACCAGGATCAGGTCGTAGGTCTTCGCGTCCTTGCCGTCTCGTTTTGGTCTTCAGCATCACTTCGTCGAAGCGGCCGGCATTGAATTTCTGCCACACCGCGACCAGATCGCGGTCGGCGCCGAGCATCAGCCCATCCATCATCTCGACCACGTCGAGCCGCGTGCCGAGCGTCGAGTAGACGGTGCCCATCTCCAGGCCGATGATGCCGCCGCCGATCACCAACATTTTTTTCGGAACGCCCTTGAGTTCCAGCGCTGCCGTGGAATCGACGATACGCGGGTCGTCGGGGAGGAACGGAAGCTTCGCCGCCTGCGAGCCGGCGGCAACGATGGCGGACGCGAAGCGCACGGTCTTCTTTCCGTCTTTACCTTCGACGGAAAGGTGATGCGGATCAATGAAAACACCGACACCCTGCAAGACCGTGACCTTGCGCATCTTCGCCATCGAGGCGAGCCCGCCGGTGAGCTTTCCGACCACCTTGTCCTTGAACGCGCGCAGCCTGGCGAGGTCGAGCTTCGGCTCGCCAAACGTGACGCCGTGGTCGGCGAGATCGCGCGCCGCGTCCATCACGGCCGCCGTGTGCAGGAGCGCCTTCGAGGGGATGCAGCCGACATTGAGGCATACGCCGCCTAGCGTCGGATAGCGCTCGACCAGCACCGTCTTCAGTCCGAGGTCCGCGGCACGAAACGCCGCCGAATAGCCGCCCGGGCCGGCGCCCAGGACGACGATGTCGCATTCGAGATCCGCTGCGGCGGAAGGCGCAGGCGGCGCCGGCTGGGGCGCTGCGGGCCTTTTTTCGGGTTGCGCCGATTCCAGGACGAGGATCGGCGAGCCCTGCGAGACCTTGTCACCCACTTTGATCCTCAGCTCCTTCACCACGCCGGCGCCGGGCGACGGAATCTCCATCGTCGCCTTGTCGGACTCGAGCGTGACGAGGGACTGCTCCTTCGCCACGGCGTCGCCGGGCTTGACCAGGACCTCGATGACCTCGACGCTCTTGAAGTCCCCGATGTCGGGAACCTTCACCTCGATTCCGGCCATCTAGAGAATCAACTTTCTGATGTCCGAGAGCACCGACACGAGGTAGCTGGAGAAGCGGGCGGCGGTCGCGCCATCGATGACGCGATGATCGTACGAGAGCGAAAGCGGCAGCATCAACCGCCCGACAAAGACATCGTTCCCTTTTTCGTCCTTACCTTTGAAGGTCGGACGTAAGGCACCCCGGGATACCCCCAGGATGGCGACCTCGGGCGCATTGATGATCGGCGTGAAGGCGGTGCCGCCGATGCCGCCCAGGCTCGAAATCGAGAACGTGCCGCCCTGCATGTCGCCGGGCTTGAGCTTGCCGTCGCGCGCGAGCTTGGAGATGTCGGCGAGCTCCTGCGCGAGGTCGAACACGCCTTTGCGGTCCGCATCGCGGACCACCGGCACGACCAGCCCGCCCGGCGTGTCGACGGCGACGCCGATGTGATAGTACTTCTTGATGACGATGCTTTCGCCCGACTTGTCGAGCGAGGAGTTGAACACCGGGTACTGGCGCAGCGCGGTGACGCAGGCCTTGATCATGAAGGCGAGCATCGTCAGCTTGAAGCCTTTTTTCTCGGTCTCGACGGTCTGTGCCTTGCGGAACGCTTCGAGATCGGTGATGTCGGACTCGTCGAATTGCGTGATGTGCGGGATCGAGATCCAGTTGCGATGCAGGTAAGGCCCCGATAGCTTCTGGATGCGCGACAGCGGCTTGATCTCCACCGGGCCGAACTTCGCGAAATCGACTTCCGGCCAGGGCGGCAGGTTGAAGGGCAGCGCGCCGCCGCCTCTCGCCGCCGCGGGCGCCGCGGCGGGAGCGCCTTGCAGCGCGCTCTTCACGAAGGCCTGCACGTCGGAATGCAGGATGCGGCCCTTCGGCCCGCTGCCGCGTACCTTCGTCAGATCGACGCCGAGCTCGCGCGCGAACTTGCGCACCGACGGGCTGGCATGCGGCTTGGTCGTCGTTTCCTCCTGCGGCTCGCGCGGCACCGGACGCGGGGCCGAAGCCGCAGCCATCGGCGCGGGGGCTGGCGCAGGCGCCGCCGCTTTCGCAGGAGACGGCTGCGGCGCCGCGGTGTGCGCCTGGTCATTCGATCTAAGCACCAGGATCGGCGAATCCTTGGACACCTTGTCGCCGATCTTGACCTTGATTTCCTTCACCACGCCGGCCGCCGGCGCGGGGATTTCCATGGTCGCCTTGTCCGACTCCAGCGTGATCAGCGACTGCTCCTTGGCGACGGTATCGCCCGGTTTCACCAGCACTTCGATGACCTCGACTTCCTTGAAGTCGCCGATATCGGGTACAGGAACGGTAACGTCGTTGGATGCCTCGGTCTTGGGTCTCGGCTCGGCTTTTTTCTCTCCTGCCCTAGGCTTTTCCTCCGCATCGAGCTCGAGGATCGGCGTGCCCTGCGACACCTTGTCGCCCATCTTCACCTTCAGCTCCTTCACCACGCCGGCCGCCGGCGACGGAATTTCCATCGTCGCCTTGTCCGACTCCAGCGTGATCAGCGACTGCTCCTTGGAAACGGCGTCGCCCGGCTTGACCAGTACTTCGATGACCTCGACTTCCTTGAAGTCGCCGATGTCGGGAACAACCACTTGACTCATACGGTCGTCGGATCCGGCTTGTCGGCATCGATGCCGTACTTCTTCATCGCGTCGGCAACGCTCTTCGCCTTGCCTTCGCCCTGGTCCACCAGCGCGTTCAGGGCAGCGACGGTAACGAAGTTGCGGCTGACCTCGAAGAAGTGCCGGAGCTTGGGACGCGTATCGGAGCGGCCGAAGCCGTCGGTGCCGAGCACGCGGTAAACGCGCTCCTTGGGAACGAACGGCCTGAGCTGGTCGGCGAATGTCTTCATGTAATCGCTCGCCGCGACCACCGGCCCGGCAGGCCGCTTTTGCAGAATATCGGTGACATAAGGAACCCGGGGCTTCGCTTCGGGATGCAGCATGTTCCAGCGGTCGGCGGCCAGGCCGTCGCGCCGCATCTCGGTAAAGCTGGTCGCGCTCCACACGTCGGCGGCGACGCCCCAGTCGGCTTCGAGCAAATCGGCCGCGGCAAGCACTTCGCGCAGGATCGTGCCCGAGCCGAGCAATTGCACTCGCAGTTTATTCTTGGCTTTTGTTTCTCTAAGTAAATACATTCCTTTGAGGATTCCCTGCTCGACCCCCTGCGGCATCGCCGGATGCTCGTAGTTCTCGTTCATCAGGGTCATGTAGTAGAAGACATCTTCCTGGTTGGTCACCATGCGCCGCAGGCCGTCCTGGATGATGACTGCCACCTCGTAGCCGTAGGTCGGATCGTACGAGACGCAATTCGGGATCACCGAGGCGAGGACATGGGAGTGCCCGTCTTCGTGCTGCAGCCCTTCGCCGTTCAACGTGGTTCTTCCCGCAGTCGCGCCGAGCAAGAAGCCGCGCGCACGCTGGTCTCCCGCCGCCCAGGCGAGATCGCCGATGCGCTGCAGGCCGAACATCGAGTAGAAGACGTAGAACGGGACCGTGACGCGGTTGGAGTGGCTGTACGAGGTGGCTGCCGCGATCCACGACGAGAACGCGCCGGCCTCGTTGATCCCCTCCTCGAGGATCTGCCCCTGCTTGTCCTCGCGGTAGTACATCACCTGGTCCTTGTCGACCGGCTCGTACTTCTGGCCCTCGGCGGCGAAGATGCCGAGCTGGCGGAACATGCCTTCCATGCCGAAGGTGCGCGCCTCGTCGGGGACGATCGGCACGATGTGCTTGCCGATGTCCTTGTCGCGCACGAGCGCGGTCAGCGCGCGCACGAACGCCATCGTGGTCGAGATCTCGCGGCCCTCCCCCGAGGCCTTCAGCAGCGCGTCGAAAGCCGACAGCGGCGGCACCGCTGGAACCGTGTCGGCCTTGCGGCGCCGCTGCGGCAGGAAGCCGCCCAGCGCCTGGCGGCGCTCGTGCAGATATCTCATCTCCGGAGCGTCGGCAGGCGGAATGTAGAACGGCAGCTCCTCGAGCTTCTCGTCCGGGATGGGAATGTTGAACTGGTCGCGCATCTCCTTGATGGTGGCGATCTCGACCTTCTTCAGCTGGTGCGTCGGGTTCTTCGCCTGGCCCGCCTTGCCCAGGCCGTAGCCCTTGATGGTCTTGGCGAGGATCACCGTCGGCTGCCCCTTGTGCTTGACGGCCGCGGCGTACGCGGCATACACCTTGTGCGGGTCGTGGCCGCCGCGGTTCAGGCGCCAGATGTCCTCGTCGGTCATGTTGGCAACCATCTCGAGGAGCTTCGGGTGCTTGCCGAAGAAATGCTTGCGCACGAATGCGCCGTCGTTCGCCTTGTAGTTCTGGTACTCGCCGTCGACCGTTTCCTCCATGATGCGCAGCAGGATGCCTTCCTTGTCGCGCGCCAGCAGCGGGTCCCAGTAGGCGCCCCAGATCACCTTGATCACGTTCCAGCCGGCGCCGCGGAAGTCGCCTTCCAGCTCCTGGATGATCTTGCCGTTGCCGCGCACCGGCCCGTCGAGCCGCTGCAGGTTGCAGTTGACGACGAAAATCAGGTTGTCGAGCTTCTCGCGCGCCGCCAGTCCGATTGCGCCGAGCGACTCGGGCTCATCCATCTCGCCGTCGCCGCAGAACACCCACACCTT
>WNFD01020452.1_pt1 | contig 11169 bp, 7 predicted proteins | sample 5400491 | NCBI WGS metagenome assembly WNFD01 (sample SAMN13153343, study PRJNA577476) | soil metagenome | isolation source: 120 cm saprolite under Douglas fir tree site 2 hole 2 replicate 2 | place: USA:California | collected 2015-04-18 | reverse complement strand
TAGACATAGCTCCAAACCACTGCCCAGCCTCGCCGCTGCCCTTCACGGGCCGTCTCCTCGGCGAGGCGTGTTTTCCCGATACCTGCCTCACCCATCAGCGCCATACATTGCGGATGCTGCGTTTCTAGCGTCGCGGCAGCAATACTCGCTGTCCTCTTTTGGCTGCCAGTGAGAGCGTGTTTGAATGTCTCAGCAGAAATAAGCCGTTGTCGCAAAATATGCAATTCATGATCGCGCCCCACCAGCGGACTTTGATTGCTGCGCCCAATCTGCACCTCTTGCTGTATTCTCGCTACTTCTCCATCTCCTCGCAAAACCATCTCATACACCGCCCGTGTCTCCTCTGAAGGTTCCTTCTTGTACACATCCCGCAACACCGACACCAATCGTTGATACGCACGCAACGCCTCCCCACGGCGCTTCGAACGCAAAAGCGCCATCATCAACTGTCGTACCCCCTCCTCATTGCTCGGATCAAGCGCCAGCAGCCGATCCAGCTCATCGATCTCACTGGACTGGGATGTGCGAACATGACGCATATCTGCCAACCGCAAGGCAGCAGGATTCGCTATTGCGGCGGGAGGTTGTTGTGAAGTTGGAACCTGTACACCGGGAGGAAGATTTTTGCCTATATAAGTACGAACGGTGCGCCCATGAACAACCTGGTAGGAGTACCAGTAGGGACCGTGACCTATTCCTTGCTGGCATTTACGACAGTTAGGCTTCCCACAGAAGTTGACCTGCTGGCGATAGGTGACCTTATCGTCCATCTGCTCACCGGCTCCTTTGTGTACGTCCCCAGGCACCCAGAAGGGAGTATCATGTATTACATGCATCAAATGAGGTTGAATGGATGTGTCAGATGGTGTCATTATATCGCCTCTGTCAATGATAGCCACTATATCGAGGTCAACTGTATATACGTTGATGACGTCAACGGCCACATCACCCAGCTGTATCCCTTGTACAATATAACATTTGTATCACTTATATCACTTATATCACTTGTATTGCTTGTATTCGAATAGAGAAAGGCATAATTCATGATTACAATGGCGCAGATTCGTGTAGAGATGGGTAACCTCAAACTAAATCAAAACGCCCACCCTCGCGGATGAGCGTTTGCCTGCGTGCATCCAGCAATCTCAATCATAATGTGACATGTTACGCTTTCCTTTCATAGCTGTAACTAAGTGAACGCTTTTTTTGATCTCAAACTCCGACTTACCTCTACAACCATTCATTATTTCAATGACAACGAGACTCTTAACATGGGCAGACCAAAGATGAAGAGAAGTCCGCTTTAAGAGGACTAACTACAAGGTCCTATCTAGAGGTTTGTAGAACACTCCTCCACAACGCGAAAAAGTGACCAGGCGTGGACTGATTTAGTGACGGTTTATGACTTTAGGGCTATACGCAATCGCATGAAACAGATTTGGTGTAGCTGCATGAAGTACGATTAAAGTGATAACGAGTAGAGATAGAAGGACAAGCAGAAGAAACAAAATTTGCTTTTTGTTCATACGTAGTGCTGTGCCCATGCGGTGTGCTCCTTCCCTTTCCAGGGTTATTGAGAAGATGGTTGCACCATGCTTCTCGATTTACTTCTTGTTTATTATTTATAAGTTTTTTTAGTAAAAAATGTATGCTATTGGCACCTTCTTTTAGGGATACAGGCCATTAGACACTGGAATGGATGTCCTAAATTTGGATGGAGGTCTCATTTTTGGATGGACATCGCAGGATTTTTGGACGCGCAACAAGAAAAAACAGGATATCCATCATGGATATCCTGCAAGGAATGATTTTTAAGGTCTAGATGTTGCTTTCCCTGTCTCCTAACATTGTCAAATCAACGTGTTCACCTGATGTTCTTGTGAGTCGATGTCAGCGCAGGTGTTGTATATCTGGCGAGAATGCGTTCAATCGCCTTAAGATCCTGAATGGCGTTGCACTCTTGAAATGTCTGATATGCGTCTTGTAGGTAGTTTAGTCCTTTTTCAGAGTTCGTTTCGCCTTTACTATGCTGTTCTAGCAATGCGAGACCAAAGCTCTGCAAGGTACGTGCCCACTGCAGGCGCATACCACACTTATTCAATGCATCTAGCGACTGCATAAAATATGTCTCTGCCTGTTCATACTGGCCTTGTACTGCCAGAATAATGCCTATGAGTTGCTGAGAACATGCGAAGAGCCAGGTTTGTTCGTATCGCTGAGCCTGATTCATACCCTGTGTCGCCTGTTGTTGAGCTTCGTCGATCTCTCCCAACAATAAAGCAACCTTTGCCAATGCCAGTAGTCCTTCAGTTCTTGTCTCTGCTTCCAATCCTTCAAGAGCAAGCGCACGTTGTAGAGAGATTCTAGCCCGCCGGAGAAAATATGTGTAGGAGGATTTAGCTGGTCTTTTTATCGTTCCTGGTGAACCACTGTCGTTCTCTTGAACGACAAGAGCCTGGGCAATGTGTAATTGTCCCAGTTCAACAAGGGCAATACCAATACAGATAGTAGAGTTCATTGCTCGACCAATTGTCAGTGCCTGGCGTAAAGATAACTTTGCTTCATTAACCCTCCCTTGATCTTGCAAAATGGGAGCCAGGTAGCCTTGCCACAGGCTTATATATACGGGGTCATTTACTTGCTCTGCCAATACAAGCGCTTGTTTACAGCAAGCTTCAGCCTCTGGTAGATCACCAAGACGAGCCGCCAGGATTCCAAGGTTGCCAAACGACACTGACATGATTGAGGCATCGCCAATTCGCTCGGCAATACTCATAGAGCGGCGCAAGGCGGCCTGGGCCAAAATATGTTCACCTTTCCTTAAATACACATCACCTATGTTGCCACAGACAATCGCAATCTCTAGTTGACGATCATACTGCTCAAAAATTGCCAGTGCGGTGTTCAAATGGTCTAATGCAATTGTGCTTTGACCTACAGTAGCCGCTATAGCAGCCAGTAACCTATGAGTTCGCCCTAGATCCACAGGATCACCTTCAAGCGTGCGTCTCGTAGCTGTTGAGTAAAAGGCATTTGTGGCTGCACGATTTTGCTGTCGGAGCACATTTTCGAAGATACTTAATGCATGGTGAGCTGTATGACGAGCTTCCTCGAAGCTTCCTTCTTGCCAGAGTACGAAACTTTGTTGCAAATGAAGATTTGCCCAGGTTGGACCTTCTGCAACCTTTGCTTCGCGAAGCACCTGTTCACCACGACCATAACATTGCTGTGCATGCACATTGTCACCTGCATCATACCATGTCCTACCAATTTCACACCAGAGCAAAGCTTCGATTTGTGCTTCATATTGAGGATCAAGGTGTGAAGAAGAGAGACGATACCGGTTATGTACTTCCAAAGCTTGCTCAAAATAGCTACGTGCCTCTGGGTAATTTCCCTGGACCCTTGTGCATTCACCGAGCCGCTCCAGGAGATCAGCGAGGTGCACATACTCGTCAAGACTGGCTTCTGCAGGAAGTGTCCCTACATGCTCAACAGCAAGCCGATAATGCTGTACTGCCTCTGGATAAGCCGACAATGCATATGCGCGATTACCTGCCAATTCTGCATAGTGAGCGATCTGAGGAGAATCCGCCCCACCATTTACGAGGTGGTAGGCGATGGTGGCGGCTCCTTCTTCTTCCCGCCCCTGGTATATCTGCCGCAGCACTTCTGCAGCCCGCCGGTGAAGGCTACCACGTCTGCCCGCGGATAAGCCTTCATAAAGGTAGCTCACGAACAGGGGGTGCCAGAAGTAATAGGTGATGCGTGTGCCGCTGCCCTCCTCGGTGAGCATACCGGCTTGTAGCGCCTCCTCTAGCAGGTCGAGGATGGTGTCTTCGTCGGCGTCTGGGCCGCCCGCCTCCATTAAGCGGATCGTGTTGAACTCGAATGAGCCACCCAGAACGGCGGCCCTGACCAGGAGACGCTGACAGGCGCTGCTAATCCTGCCCATACGCAGATCGAGTACCGCAGAGATGGTATCTGGCAAGGTTGCGGGTATGTGCTCAAGTCCGGTTGAGCCAGCAATATCTTGAGTCTCCTCATCGGGTGCAATAAATTGCGCCCCTACACCGCGTGCCAATTCTTCAGCGAAAAAGGGGTTACCAGCGGCACGGGTCTGGATTTGCTGCACCATAGGCTCCGGTAGATGAGAGACCAGATCGCGGATCTGCTCATCGGTGAGTCGCTGGATAATCAGAGTCTCAACAGCTTGTTCGCGCTGTAGATCAATCAGTACAGGACGCAAGGGATGGTTGGCGGGGAGTTCGATCTCACGGCAGGTGCCAACGATCATGACAGGTTGGCCGCGTAGTTGACGTACCACGTAGGCGAGCAGTTCGCAACTACTGCTGTCGGCCCACTGCAGGTCATCGAGCACGATGAACAGGGGGGTGTTCTCGCTGATTGTGGCCAGCAGTGCGCGAGTGGCTTCCCATAGACGCAGTTGCTCCTGTTCTGGAGGCGTTGGCGAGGAGGGATCTATTTGTGGCAGCAAGTCATGTAGTTCAGGCAACAAGACTTCGAGCGCTTGATAGATCAAAGGTCGTCGCGCAATCTCCTGTCGCTGCCAAAGACCCTGGGTCATGGCCTTACGCAGCACCTCGACCCACATCCGGTAGGGGATGCTACTTTCCTGTGCATAGGCCCGGCTCCAGGCGATGGTCCAGCCGCGTCGTTTCGCTTCGCGCCCCGTCTCCTCGGCAAGGCGAGTCTTGCCGATGCCTACATCTCCCATCAACATAACGCATTGGATAGGATGCTGTATATCGAGCGAGAGGTTTGAGGCTTTCTTCTGGCCTACCAGCTTCATGCGCCGCGCTTGTTGGGTTGCGAGCAAGTGACGATGCAGAATCTCCAGTTCATGTTCGCGTCCAACCTGAAGATAAGCGCGGGAATCGATAGGTTGTGTATCCAACGCCTGAGTATCCACCTGTGGAATACCTGAGGACATGCCCGCTCGTGCCTGAGCGGCCGGGTCTTCACCGCGCTGAGCGGATTCATAAAGAGCGCGTGTCTCTGGAAGAGGCGCTATTTTATACTCCTGCCTCAGCAAGGCCGCGAAGCGCTGGTAAATGCGTAGCGCCTCCGCACGCCGACCTGATTGCGTTAGCAGAATGATCAAGCGCTGCACAGCGGCTTCATTGGTGGGATCAACCGCCATCAGTCGATCAAGGATGTCAATGGCACCAGGCAGGGCCTCACGCGCGATACGCAAATCAGCCAGCTCTAGCAATAGCCCGATCCAACTGCGCTGCTGCGCCTCACGTCGTGTCTGAATCCAGGGGATATCGCGTTCCTCTGGCAGGTAATCCCCACCGTAGAGCAGCATAGCCTCTTCTAGAAGCTGCTCAGTTTGTCCGGGATCGCTTGTGGTCCGTGCCTGGACGAGCAAGGAGTCGAAGGCGCTAGCATCAATCCATAACCGCGCCTGGTCGGCAAGCACAAGCGTCGAGTGTTCGGTAAGCAATAAATCTGAGGTGGCGGGTCGGCTGCGTCCAGGTTCCAACAGGCGGCGCAAGCTGTACACGGCGCGATCCAGGCGGTGGGTAGCAGTCTCAAAATCCAGATCTGGCCAGAGCATTTCAATGGCCTGCTCTCGTCCCAGCTTACGTCCGGGGCTGCTGATGAGGCATTGCAGTAAGGAACGGACGCGTTGGTGCTGCATCGTGGCATCAGTAACCGGCTGCCATTGTTGTTGCTCGTCTCTGTACTCCAGGCGAAACTGCCCCAAAGCGTAGAGACGTACCAAAACACCAGCCAGTTCGGGAGTTCGTAAAGACTCTCGCGTTTCTCCCGCAGCCATTTGCATCTCTACAGGGGGATTTTTGCCCACATAGGTACGAATTGTGCGCCCATTGACAGTCTGGTATGAGTACCAGTAGGGGCCATGCCCTATGCCCTCGCGGCATCTTCGGCAGTGGGGTTTGCCACAGTAACTGACCTGCTGGTGGTAAGTGATCTTGCCGCCACTCATCTCACCTCTCCTTTGGGTATCGTCTCCGACGGAGCACGCACAAGTTATGATCTTGAATATGCTGACCGAACCGAAACAAATAAATAAAGCTAGCGTCCAGCCAGAGACTGAATCATTATATCAAAATGTGTCAACTTAAAAAACTCGTGAAAAGACAGGAATTCTCGAACAATTCATTATCCCTAACTGCTAAAAGCTTCCTGGAAGTCAGGGCGGTTGCTCTCTTCCGGTGTATTGGGTGTCCCCACCTTTCCACTTTTATGGTCCGGGTGGGGTGGGAAAAGGACTTTGCATCCCCTGATTTGGAAGTAACATGGGAGATCATGAGAAGACCTTCAGAGTACACTCTAACCATCCCATGACCAAAAGTAATAGCTAGAGGGGGTAAGTACATCGACCATGAATTACAATGTCCAAACACAGGAAAGACCTGATACTTCACAGGTAGTCGCCCTTCCGCCAGCGAAGCAGCAAGGCGGTCACGAAAGAAGGAGTGACTTTTTTTCTTCTTCAACGCAACTTCCTTCTAGTAACTCCGCGAGGCTCTATAGTGATGAGATTTCGCGTGTAGATTTACTTTCTGCGGAGGAGGTAATTAGCCTGGCGCAGCGTATAGAAGGTGGTCGGGCTGCATCGGCCGATCCCAGGCAGCCTGGACACAAGGAACTTATCAAGGAGGGAGAAAAGGCTAAACGTCAGCTCATCGAAGCCAACCTCCGCCTGGTTATTCACATTGCCAGGAGATATAGGGGGCTGAATTTGGATTTGATGGACCTGATTCAGGAGGGTAACCTCGGACTGATCCACGCCGTCGAGAAGTTTGATTATAGGAAGGGATACAAGTTCAGCACGTATGCCACGTGGTGGATTCGGCAGTACATTGTGCGAGCCCTGACAGAGCAGGCGCGTATCATCCGTGTGCCTCTGTACAAGGTGGAGAAGATGAAGCAACTCAGTCGTGTCCGTCAACGCTTGCAACAAGGATTAGAGGGTGAACCCACATTGGAAGACCTGGCAGGACACATGGATTTGAGTATCCAACAGGTTATTGAACTATTGATAATGAACCAGACTCAGGAGCCGCTTAGCCTGGACATACGCCGTAGAGTTGGGGAAGACGAATTACCACTCAGCGACTTGATCGAGGACGATTCGCTCTATTCGCCTGAGCGGGAGGTCATTACCCAAACCCTTGAAATCCAGATTCGAGACCTGCTCGCAAGCCTCACACCTCGCGAGCGGCAGGTTATCAAACTCCGCTATGGTCTGGATGGTGATTATGAACATACTCTGCAGCAGGCAGGTAGGAAGCTCGGTTTGAGTCACGAAGCGGTACGCCAGCTAGAGGGCCGGGCTTTACGCAAACTCGATCCCTTGAGTCGCAACCGAAAATTGGATGAGTATTTAGAGTGAGCCACTACGATGATGATGATTAGTGAGTAGCAGCGTGGCTACTCACTACCTGTTTCTAAGGCGACCGCTCCACATCACGAGGTGGAGTGGTCGCTCTGTGCACTCGAGCAATCGAACATCCCCAGTAACTAAAAATCTAACATCTAACCCGTACTACAATCACGCTAATATTATCTGCTCCTCCACCTTCTAAAGCAGCCTTGACAAGGGCCGCACTCGCCTGCTGTGGATCAACCGCACACTTCTTTAGAATGCGCTCGATTTCCTTGTCGCGCACCATTTCCCACAAACCATCTGAACACAGCACCAGATAATCTCCCGTACGTATAGGGACGGTAAACCAATCAACTTTCACGGTGTCCTTTTCTCCAAGGCCCCTGTATACCTTATTGCGGTCAGGGTGAGTATAGACCTCGTCGCGAGAGATTGCTCCGGCCTCAACCAGGCGCGCTACCAGGGAATGATCGCGTGTCACTTGCGACAGTTGTCCTTCACGTTCGCGATATATGTACGTGCGGCTATCTCCCACATTTACAATGTAGGCGCTACCATCAAACACCAGGGCAGCAGTGATCGTCGTACCCATCTCGACTCCGCTTTGTTGACTGCTTCCATGTACTGTCTGATTTGCCCATTGTACTCCCTCGACAAGCGTCTCTACCAGGAAATTGTCGTTTATGTGATCACTACTGATGATATCCGGTATAACTGCTTGCGTCATACATTGAATGGCCAGGTGGCTGGCCTTTTGTCCGTGCGAATGCCCCCCCATACCATCAGCAACCACATACAGGTCGAGTGGCAAGAGGCGTCCATTGTGCGTGCATGTGCTGTGTAAGGCAACCAGGCTATCTTCATTTGGCTTGAACCTGCGTACAGTACCAGCGTCCCACCCGATGCCCACATTTTCTGTTTTCAAGACCGCTGCATCCTTTTCCTGCATCTTTCTGGTTTTCACAAGGGTTGAAGTAGGAGCTTTCAGTGTTTCTGCTTGAGCGTATTCAGAGGGTTCTGAAAAGGCTTCTGCAGGATTGAAGAATTGCGTTGAAGTACGCTTTCTTCCTCCACTGTGGTTCGATCGCGTTGGCTCCCAACCGGTCTTCGTAACTTGGTGTTTGCGCTGGATACTCTCGTTACGCCCCCACCGCAATACCACAGCCATACCTGCCCCCAGGAGTGCACCCCAGAGAGCTAACCATGTCAGTGATAGTGCGACGAGCGCCACCAGGGATAGCCCTATTTGAGGTCCCCGCGCATTGAACAAGTGAGGGAGTTGTGGAGTCGCCTGTAGTAGAAGCAGCCATGCCGATGGAGGAAAACCGCCCGAGATCCATAAAAGCAATAAGACACCGCTTGTAATGCCCAACCAGCTTAAATATCTTACCCATAAGTGGATATCGTAGGCTATTCCGTACTGCTTTATCACCTCCGGGACGAATTTTGCACCGCTACCCACACGTTTTTGTTTCACAAGCCGTTCTCCGTAAAAGAAGTGATAGTAGCCGTCGTTCCATTCTGTACAACCAGACGCATACCGTCATACCCCGACTGTAAATCTTTATCGGTCACCGTCAGCATCCAGGTTTGAGGTTCCACCTGACCCGTTGGCCAAACCCCGGCTAAAAGCAGCTGCCCCACTGCACGACAGCGGAAGGTATACGAAGCTCCGTCTTTTACTGGGAACGCTACAGTTTTTAATTCCGTCACCACCCCTGCTACTTTTTTAAGCAGGATCAGTTGACCACCACCCAGAAACACCTTGTACAGGTTGTTCGCATCCTTCCAGCGCAAGACCGCCCCCAGGCTTGACAACGTGTAATTGGTCAAAGAGCCACTAAACACGACCTCGGAGTTTACGGCGACAGGACCTATTATTGCATCATAGACGCCATTGCCGTTCGTGACCTGTCCTGTATGGTTCACAATCGCGAAGCTCTGCGAACTCTTTGCGTCTGCGCCCCAGGCCAGCCTATCAGAAGAGATGCCCCAGGAAACCTGGTTTGCACGCTGAAACGTGTCCTGGGCCAGGATAGCGTTAGCTGGTAGCGTCAAAGCGCTCGTTGACGTTGGTACAGTTAATTTTGTCGCAGTCGCTTCACGTGTCGGGATAGCTATATGCGTGGGAGCAGCTAACTTGATCTTTATCACTGGCAAGGTCAGAGAAGCCTGTATTTCTGCTGAGAAGCGCACTGCCAGGATATCGATCAGCAAGATGAAACCAAGCAAAAGCAAACCAATCCTGGCAGTGCGAAGTGAAACACGCCTGTTCATAAATAAACTTCGGTGATGTGTATGCATGTAAAATTCTTATTGCTCTCTTTCCATTACTTCAACATAGAGACTGCAGATTACCTGATTGGCAGCACCTTCGCCGACATATTTGGAAAGCGCATCCTGGCACTCTCCCACACGGTCCATTTGCGCCCGGATGAATGCGTGACGGGCTTTTCCCGTGGCAAAGCCGCTCATGCCACGCCGCATAGCTTCCAGTTGCAACTCAATTTGCTGGTGTAGCAAGGCAACTTCACTCTGATGCATCTCAGATGGCTCCTCCATCCAACTACTCAAAGTACGATGCTACATTGTCTTACTATGATGTTTTTGTCAGCTATGTACAAGAATTTTTCGTCTTATACCAGTTTTGTCTTAAAAAGTCATCGACCCACACCATGTTGGATTTGTGGATTATCCGGTCGCGCGGTTGCGCTCCTCCACTACCGCACCTGCGGGCCTGGCGTTATTATTCGAAGGCTGCTCAAGGTAGGAAAGAGCAATGGAGAGCAATTCCTGCGTCTTGAAGGGTTTAGTGATATAGCCTTTGGCCCCTGCAAGGCGACTTTTGAGACGATCCAGCACGCCATCTCTGCCTGAGAGCATCACAACCGTGGTATGATCGAATTGTGGACTCATCTTCAGCAGGCGTAAAAGATCGTAGCCATCGATTCTGGGCAGACCGATGTCGAGGAAGATAAGGTCAGGGACATAGTCTTCGCCTGCCTTAAAAGCTCGCAAAGCCTCATATCCATCCTGATAACTCATACAGGCAATTCCATAGCGATGTAGGATGATTTCCACGATTTTACGCACCACCACCGAATCGTCGATGACAACCACATTACTCATATCTCTGCCTCCTTCCCGTTATATTCTGTCAAGCAGTAAGTTTTGCCGATACGTCCCAATCAAGTCAGATACTAATGAACACAAACATGACGGGCACGGGGGATCTGCCCGTCATGGCGCGGCGCATCGCTTGCCGTGCCGCTCCATCTCTGGGTGCCTTGAAATACAAGCAACAAGGTGCTAACCAGGCGATACACCTGTGGAAAGTATAAGCTGAAAGGGTTTGCCCTAACTCCCCTGTTTCTTCCCTTAACGTCAAAAGTGGAGACGGACTGGTGAACTTTGTTGCTTGCTCACTTTAAATAATAAGCGTAGACGAAACATTGAAGAAACTAGCTCCCTTGTCAGGTTCACCCTGGCACATCGATGTTCTGTCAAAACGACAGCAAAATCGGTAGACAACAGTGGATTTCTGTGGACTTCGGAGGGACTTTTTGAGCTTGGAATGGACGTTGGTGGACGTAGAAAAACGAGGAGTGCCGAAGGGGGGACTCGAACCCCCATGCCCTTTCGAGCACAACGCCCTGAACTTTGCGTGTCTACCGATTTCACCACTTCGGCTCGAAGCTTATATTACTGTATCTTTTGGGGGCTGTCAATAGTTTTCAAGCTCATCAGATCAGGCTTACTTGTGATATAATATGCACAAATCTCCC
>WNFD01011364.1_pt1 | contig 11169 bp, 8 predicted proteins | sample 5400491 | NCBI WGS metagenome assembly WNFD01 (sample SAMN13153343, study PRJNA577476) | soil metagenome | isolation source: 120 cm saprolite under Douglas fir tree site 2 hole 2 replicate 2 | place: USA:California | collected 2015-04-18 | reverse complement strand
GAACTGGAACCAGGCCAGATGGTCAAAATCGTTTCGTGGACGGGAGCACTGGACCGGGAGGAATGCTTTCAGTCCTGAGTCATCGATGCAATCTGAGGATCAAAACGAATTACCGACAGAAGGCAATCGCATCTGAGACCGCTCAGTCTATTCAAGAGCACCGGCTTTTAGACGCAGCAAGCTACGTCTCTACGGTTTTCCATTCCATCCGCTCCAAAACGGACGGGGCTTCAACCTCACCCGTTCCTCAGCGCCTCAGTCGGATGCACCCTGGTTGCGCGACGCGCCGGCAAATAGCTGGCCACCAGCGCGACCAACAGAAAGGCCAGAGGAACGAACACGAAGGTTGTCAGGTCGCGGGTTCCCACGCCGTAGAGCTGGTCTGAGATTCTTGGCGTTATGAACAGGGCGGCGATCAATCCAACGGCAATGCCCGCCAGAGTCAGCTTCAATCCGTCACCCACCACCAGCCGCAGAATGTCAGATCTGTCCGCTCCGAGCGCCAGCCTGATTCCGAGTTCCTGACGTCGCTGGGCCACCGAATAGGCCAGCATGCTGTAGATTCCAATCACGACCACGATGAAAGCCATGGCCGAGAAGATTCCGAGCAGCACCATGGTGCGGCGAGGGTCGGCGCGGGAGTCGTCCATCAGTTCGTTGACGGTCTGCACCCCGGTGACCGGCTGATCGGCATCGACGGAGGCCACCTGCGCCCGCACCACGGAAATCGCGGTGTGCGGATCGCCGGAGGTACGCACCACCAGATTCATCCTTCCCCAGGGCAGCTGGGGAAAAGGCAGATAGAGCTGGGCATCGGGCGCCAGGGCCAGTCCGTTATTGTGGACGTTGGCGGCCACGCCTACGACTTCCGCCACCATGGAGACGCCGACGGTGATGTGGCGTCCTACCGGGTTTTCATTGGGCCAGAAGCGGCGCGCCAGCGCATCATTGATAATGACCACTTTGGGAGCCGTTGCGTTGTCGGCCTCGGTGAATGCCCGCCCCAAAAGCACGGGAATACGCATCGTCTTCAGATAATCCGCGCTGGTGGCTTCAATCACAATGAAAGGACGCTGGGCCAGCGGCACATCGGGCTGGCCTTCGGGAAGAATCGGCGTGATGCGAATCTCCGAGAGAGGCTCAGCCGCCGAGACGGCCGTCGCCTGCACGCCGGGTATCGCGGAAATATGACGGAGCAGTTCGTCGAAGAAGGCAATCTGTTTTTGCGGATCGGCGTATTTCACCGTGGGCAACGTTAGCTTCATGATGAGCACATTGTTGGCGTCGAAACCGGGGTCCACATTGAGCAGATGGCCGAAGCTGCGCACCAAAAGCCCGGCGCAGATGAGCAGGACGAGCGAGAGCGCCACCTGTCCGCCGACCAGCAGGCCCTTCAGACGGACGCGTCCCTGGCCTTCCGACGAACCGCGCCCTTCGTCGCGCAGCGTCTGATTGATGTTGGTGCGGGAAAGCTGCAGCGCGGGAACGATGCCGAAGATCACTCCGGTGGCCAGAGAGAGAATCAGCGAGAAGGCGAGTACGCCGCCGTTCATCCCGATGGCTGCGTCCTGCGGCAGCCCGCCGGAGTTCCACGTCGAGAGCGAGCGGGTCGCCATCCAGCTCACAGCCAATCCGATTGCCCCGGCCATCAGCGCCAGCAGAATGCTTTCCGTCAGCAACTGGCGAATGACCAAAGCGCGGCTCGCGCCCAGCGCGCTGCGCACCGCGATCTCCCGTCTTCGGGCCAGCGCGCGAGAGAGCAGCAGTCCGGCCACATTGGCGCAGGCAATCAGCAGCACCACCCCCACAGCGGCCGTAAGAATCAGCAGCTTAGGACGCAGGTTGGCTACCGTGCGCTCCTCCAGGCTGCCCACGGTCATGAAGACGTTGCTGCCCGCGTCAGCCGCCGTTGGATTGTCGCTTCTGTACTGTCGGGTCAACACATCCATCTCCGCCGAGGCCGACGGAAGGGATGCGTTGGAAGTAAGCCGCGCGACCGCGGTGAGATAGCCCGCGCCCAGGCGCACACGCTGAGCGGTGACAAGCGAGTGTTCGAAGTAGCGCGGGGTCCACACGTCGGCGGTCGCAAGCATGGGAAACCGCACGCCCGGAGGCATGACGCCGATGATGGTATAGGGCGAAGAGTCGAGATTGACGGTCTGGCCCTCGATGTTGCGGTCGCCGTTGAACAGCCCGCGCCACAGTGAGTCGCTGATCATGACTACCGGCCGGCTCTCGGGGCGTCCGTCGGCGTCGGAAAACCCGTGGCCGATCCGGGGCTGAATACCGAGCACGGCCAGGGAATTGGGCGAGACGCGCACCACAGGCACCTGCTGGGGCTCGCCACGTCCCGTGAGGTTCAGGTTGTCATTGGCGCCGGCGATGACGCCGGAAAAAGATTTGTTCTTATCGCGAATCAGTTCGTAGCGGCCCAGCGAAAAACCGGCGCTGCTCTCGCCCCCGGCGCCTCTGCGTCTCGGATCGATCACCACCAGTTTTTTCGCATCCTGATAGGGAAGTGAACGAAGCAGCACGGCGCTGGTCACGGTGAAAATGGCGGTATTGCCGCCGATGCCCAGGGCCAGAGTAAGAATGGCCGCCAGACTGAAACCGGGGTTCTTGCGCATCATGCGCAGGCCAAAGCGAATATCCTGAATCGTCTGATCCCATGCAAGCCACAGCCCACCACCACCCCCGGATTCCGGCATTGCTCCTCCTTTAGGAGGTGAATATCATACCAGGGCCTGGGCGGCGAATCAGTACAGATCAGAACAAAAAACAAAACTTCACCTCAGACAGCGTTGCAGGCCCGGGACACGCGCGCTGATACCCCTTGAATCCCCCCTTCTTCGGGTGTTCAATGGAGTTAAGCATCTGGGCAGGAGGGTTTCCATGAACCGCAGAGATTTTCTGAAAACAGCATCCACCGCCGGAGGGATGTTGTTCGCGCCGACGATTTTGAACGCGCTGGAATTCGATACTTCCTCCGCACCGGCCGCCCGTGTGGCTTTTGTGAAAACCACCGACCGCGCCGCGGGAGTCAGCCGCGCCATCGATCTGCTGGAACTCGGACGATTTAAAGGCAAAGACCTCTTCATCAAGCCCAACTTCAACAGCGCCGACAAGACGCCCGGCTCGACCCATGAGGACACTCTGGTCTCGGTGTTGCGCAAGCTGAAGCAGATGGGCGCGGGACCGCTGACCATCGGCGACCGCAGCGGCATGGGGAACACCCGCGAAGTCATGGAAAAGAAGAATGCCTTTACCATGGGCAAAGAGCTGGATGCGAAGGTCGTGGTCTTCGACGACCTGGGCGCCGACGACTGGGAAGTCGTCAAATTGCCCGACAGCCACTGGCAGCGGGGATTCGCCCTGCCACGCCTTGTGCGCAAGGCCGGCGGCATCGTGCAAACCTGCTGCCTGAAGACGCACAAATATGGCGGTCACTTCACCCTCTCGCTCAAAAACTCGGTGGGCTTTGCCGCCAAAACGGTCCCCGGGAACCCCTATAACTTTATGAGCGAACTGCATTCCTCGCCCAACCAGCGCCGGATGATCGCCGAGATCAACGCCGCCTACAAGCCCGACCTGGTGGTGCTCGATGGCGTGGAGGCTTTCGTGACTGGCGGTCCCGACAAGGGCAAGCTGGTGCAGGCCAACATCATTCTGGCCGGCACCGACCGCGTTGCGCTCGACGCGGTGGGTGTGGCGCTTCTGCGTCACTTTGGCACGACTCCGGAAGTCAGCCAGGGAAAGATTTTCGATCAGGAGCAGCTCGCGCGTGCGGCGCAGTTGCGCGTGGGCGTAGGGAGCGCGAATCAGATTGAACTGGTAACCGGCGATAACGACAGCGCTGAGTATGCCAGGCCGATTCGGGCGCTACTGTCGGCATAAAGTGCCTTGCATCTGAAAGAGTACGAATAAATTCGTCTCCTGTTACCGGCAGCGGCTAAAAAGGATATGATGTTGTCATCGTCCTATGGAAAAAGATCTTCGCAGCTTAAAAGATGACATGGTGGCCTTCATTGAGGGCCACGGCCTTCGGCGCTTTCACGGCCTTGTGAAAGAAGATACGCCCGCCGTCCACTGGTCCACCTCGGAGGACCACCCCGACGCATGGAAAGATTTTGTCGAACTGGCCAAGGCTTCCGGCACAACCTTCGTGACCATGAGCGATTCGTCGCTCGATGCCGAAGACGTCGACTTCCTGACCGAGCGGCTTGAAGACCTCAGCTACCTTACCGAAGAAGACATCGAAGAGGCGCGCTGGCTGCGCGGATTTGTCGACAAAATCGGGCACCTGCAGATCGGCTTTGCCGCCAGCGGCGTCATGTTCGTCTATGAGATCTCCACCGACTGGTACGACACGTGGGAGCGCCTGGAGAGCACAGCCGACGATTTCGATGGCAGCATCCTGATCGACGACGACCGGGAAGAAGACTAAGCCCCGGCCGTTTCGCGATGCGCTGGAACCTTCACACTACTGACGCCGCGGCTGTGGCAAAGCTGCGCTCCGATGCGGGAATTCCCGCTGTGCTGGCCCGGCTGCTGGTATTGCGTGGAATATCCACGGCGCCGGCCGCTGAAGCTTTTCTCGCGCCTTCTCTTTCGCATCTGCACTCGCCTTACCTGATCGCGGGAATGCAGACGGCGGTCGATCGCCTGTGCTCCGCCATCGCCAACCGCGAGCAGATCCTTATCTATGGCGACTATGACGTGGATGGCACCACGGCTGTGGTGATCCTGAAAACCGCCATTGAGTTATGCGGCGGAAGCGCCGACTTCCACGTGCCCCACCGCATTAAAGAAGGTTACGGCATTAAAGAGGATGTCATCGAGCGCGCCGCAGCCGCGGGCGTGCGTCTGGTGATCAGCGTCGATACGGGCATCCGGGCGTTTCAGGCCGCGGAGACCGCGTTGCGCGTCGGCCTCGATCTGATCGTTACCGACCATCATCTGCCGGAAGCCGGCGACGGCGTTCCGCGCGCCCTCGCGGTGCTCAATCCCAACCAGAAGGGATGCGACTATCCCAACAAAGCTCTGTGCGGCGCGGGCGTGGCGTTCAAGCTGGCCCAGGCGTTGTTCGCCCGCTTTAAGGACGAAGCCGACCAGGCCCGCCTTACACAGTCATTCCTGAAAATGGTGGCCATCGCGACCATTGCCGACGCGGTGCCTCTGGTGGGGGAAAATCGCGCCCTGGCCAAACTTGGTTTGGAAGGCCTGCGCCGTCCCGCCAACGGAGGGCTCAAGGCGCTGATGGAAGTTGCCGGTCTCGCCGATACCGGGCGCGCGCTGAGCGCCGGCGATGTGGGCTTCCGCATCGGCCCGCGCATCAACGCCGCCGGACGCATGGATGTGGCCGCCGACGTGATCGACCTGTTCACCTCGCGCGACCCGAACCGCTGGCGCGAGATTGCCGAAAAGCTGAATGTGCTCAACACCGAGCGCCAGCATGAAGAGGCCAGAATCGTGGCCGAAGTGGACCGCCGCCTGGCCGAGGGGCCCGAACTGCTCGAAAAATATCTGCTGGTGTTTGACGGAGAAGGCTGGCACCGGGGCGTGGTCGGAATCGTGGCCTCGCGGGTGGTGGAAAAGACGGGGCGTCCCGCGCTGGTGGTGGCCCGGGATGGCGAGGAAGCCCACGGCTCGGGGCGGTCGATTTCCGCGCTGCACCTGCTGGACGCGCTGGAATCATGCCACGGCCTGTTTACCCGCTTTGGCGGCCATGCCCATGCGGTGGGTTTCTCTCTGCCCTCGTCCGCGCTGCCGGAACTGCGGGAGCGTCTTGACGTTTTTGCCCGCACCCGTCTGGTTGCCGCCGATCTTGAGCCCCAACTGGAAATCGACGCCGAGATCCCTCTCAGCGAAGTAAATCCTGAACTGCTCAAAACGCTGGCCCGCCTTGAACCGTTCGGCCAGGGCAATTACGAACCGGTCTTCATGACCCGCGGAGTGGGCCTGCTGCAGCCTCCGCGCATCATTAAAGAGAAGCACGTGAAGCTTCGGGTGAATCAGGCAAACAACGGCAGAGCGGGGTACACCTATGAGGCCATGGCATGGCGAATGGCACCGCGAGTGCAGCAGGAAGGCTATCTCCCCGGCGACCGGCTCGATGTGGCTTATCGCGTAACCATGAACTTCCATCCTGACTTTGGCGGGCTTGAACTGGTGCTCCAGGACTTTAAAAAGGTGGTTCCTGTGATTTCACCTGTTTACAGCTGACCCGGTGAGCAGCTAACATTTGGCTCATCATGGCTGACACAACAATATTCTGCTCCCAGTGCGGGACGCCCAACCTAACTACGGCACGTTTCTGTCAAAAATGCGGCGGCACAGTCGTCCTGCTGGGCACAGGTGCGGCCGTAGCGCCGAGCGCGCCGGCAGCGATGGCGCCGGCTTCTCCTTATCCGGGCAGGCCGGCAGGGGCGCAGGGAATGCCGCCGACGCCGGCGATGGCGGCAGGGCAGACCATGATGGTGTCGCCCTATGGCGGATTCTGGATTCGGTTTTTGGCGGTGCTCCTGGATTCGGTAATGATGAACATACTGTTTGCGCCCATCGCCTTTATCGTGGCGGGTACCAGCATAGCCGCGATCACTCATCTCGGACCCAATCCCCCTCCGGAACAGGTCCTGCCGATTCTAATACCCATGTTCTTCATCCTCATACCTGTGGCCGTGGGCATCAGCTGGCTTTACGAAGCGATCACGACCAGCAGCGGAATGGAAGGGACGGTCGGCAAACGCATCGTTGGTGTCAGAGTCACAGACCTGAACGGACGCCGCATCGGATTCGGTCGCGCGACCGGAAGATTCTTTGCCAAATTCCTTTCCTCTTTCCTGTACATCGGCTACATCATGGCGGCCTTCACTGAAAAGAAGCAGGGACTACACGACATGATCGCGGGAACGTTGGTGATGAAGAGGTAGCTGCGGGCTGGTAGCTACTGGCTGCCGGCTTAAGCGGTTAACCTTCGGCTGCGGTTAGTGATTTGGCAATTTACCAACGAGTTCCCGGCTTTCGCCTTAGGGTAAAAAGGGCATTGGCTTCAGCCGTGCCGACAGACGCCTCGAAAGACGCTTCTAACGTTTGCGCATCAGGTCTGCGCCTTTGCACCGCTGGTCGGCTTCGGCACCTGCTGAAAGAATGGAAAAAGAGTTTTCACCCTGATTCAGACGGAAATAAGTAGTTTGCCCCGGATCCGATTTCAGCTCCACCTGAAAGTGTTTGGAGTCGTCGGAACAGGCGCGCACCGCGCCATAGGTAAACAGAGGCAGGTTTTTGGCTGCCGGGGCACGTAGTGCTCTAAAGCCGGCGTGAACTTTTTCGAGGATGGAAAGATTTGCGGGGTCGCTCCAGTGCCGGGCGTCACTCCACTCCACTTGCAGCCATTCGTCCACGAAATCGCGCCCGTTCATGGCAATGGGTTGCATCCGCTGCAGCTGATCATCCGCCAACCGGTAGCGATAGATTGCGGCGCGGGTCATCACGTCCACATCCAGGCTGCCTTTCTCCACGCGAAATTCGAACCCGTCACTGCGGCGCTTGAAGACCGGAGCGTTTTCGCGGATGTAATCACTCTGAATGTGTTGCTTCGTGCGCTGCGGCTCGCCGCTCGATGCAGGCTGGATAAGATCCATTGACCAACGGCTCCAACGCGACGTGCACCACGGCGTTCCATGCGCGACCGCTGCGAGCCATTTTCCATGGGTATCCTGGGACAACACTGAGAACTGAAAGAAGTCCCCAAATGCATCTGAGATCTGATCGTAGTTGTCGCTCCGCCAGCGCAAAGTCCGCTGCCAGGTTCCGCTCGGGCGTTCATAGATCAGCAACATCGTGTCTGTACCGCAGTTGATTCCAAAGGCGGCAGTCACGGCGATGAGTTGCGGCCCGCCATCGGGACGGCTTGCGGAGACCTTCAGGCCACTGCCGTATATGGCGCTCACCGGCTGGTTTGGAGCATAGGGCGGCGAATCATCCTCAGGCTCGTTGACCGCCATCTGCGTTAGCAGTGAACTTTCCATGGCCTTCAGATCAACAAGCTCCGCGGGTTCGCAGCGAAGGTACGCGCTGACCGCCTTTTCAATGGTATTTTTGAGTTCGCGTATTTGCATCCGGATCGGCTGGGGTACGGACTGATCCATGCCATCCGTGAGTTTGGCCGCCAGCAGCTTTTCCCGCAAGGCCCTGGCGTCACTGGCAGCCTGCCTGACGGAGTCACGTGAACAAGGCTGCGCGGCAGCCGACAGCGAAATTGAAAGCACTGCAGCCTATAACGCAGCCGCCATGAAAAGCTTTGTCGATCGGTCCATGAGGGTTCGCCTCTGAGGGCACTCTAGTGTCCGTTTTTGAAATTTTTCCAATCAAAATCAATAGCAGTTATCCGGAACAAGGGCCGGCCCCGATAGTCGGCAGCTCACTTCACCCCCACCGCCAGCGTATCGTGATGCAGGCTGATAAACCGCCGCAGATACGGCCCGATCTGACTCGGCGACTCGAACCCCGCCGCTTTCGCGGCAGCCTCCTGGTCTTTTGCGGGGACGTCGGCACTCTCAGCGTAATGTTTCAGATCGCGGAAGACGCCGATGGTGAAGATGTCCCAGGGCTCTTTCAATGCTTTGGCGTAGGCGTTTTCCATCTCGCGCTCGTGATAGAGGTCGGCAAATTTGCCAGGCAGCGCCTGAAACATCTCCACATGGAAGTACGCGCCGCCCGCGAACGCCTTGCGCAGGTCCTCAATGGAGGGACCCCTGGCGAACACATCTTCCTGCCATGCAATGTCTTCGCGGTATTTTTCCACCAGGCTGATGAACGAATCCTCGGCGGCGCGGCGCTTCTTCGCCCGCTCGGGGCTGTAGTAATCCGTGTAGTTGCCCATCGGATAAATAATCATCAGGTCCCAGCGGTCGCCCTGGCTGTGACGCATCCAGAGAGGGGCCTCGTCGCCGGCCTCCTGGAGCGCTTTGGCGCGGGTCTTGTAGAGACCGATCAACTCCACCAGTTTGCCGGGCGCAGCCTGCACCAGGGTGACCTTGTAGAAATATTGCGATGGGACGGCGAAGCCGGGAATCGCCATCAGGAACGCCAGAACGGTAATCAGTTTGCGCATGAGTCTCCTCGATTGTTCCGGAAAGATTGTAGCGAAAAGGGAAAAGTCAAAACCATAAATCTTGAAACACGGAGGGAACGGAGGAAAAAATCTGAGGATTCAGGGGTTGTAACGCGCGATTGGAAATTACCGCGCTTGCTCCGGAATCCGACGGCTCTTGCCGGAATGAAATTCAAAGAAATAACCTTTCAGTGTCGCGGCAATTTTCACCTCGCGTTACAACCCCTGAATCCTCAGGGTTTTTCCTCCGTTCCCTCCGTGTTTCAAGATTTTTGGTTTTGATTTTGCCTCTCGTACTAAACTTGTTGTCAGACTTATGCTGGCCCCTTCTCAGTCCGCTCCGCCGGTTCCCGGGCTCGCTCCGGGCAGGCCTACGCTGGTCGTATTTTTTGAGACCGATTGCCCCACCTGTCAGCTTGCCTTGCCGTATCTCAACAAGCTGGGCGCCGGCGTGATCGGCATTTCGCAGGATAACGAGGCGGCCACCCGTGAGTTCGTCCGCCAGATGGGGATTACCTTTCCCGTCCAGCTCGATCCCGGGCTAAAGATCACCCGCGCCTATGATCCGCAAACGGTACCCACGATCTTTCTCGTCGGCGGGGACGGAGCCGTGGAACGCACGCTGGTGGGCTTCGACAAAGCGGGCCTCAACGAACTCGCAGCGGCCCTGAGCCATGCGCCGATCGCGCCTGACCACGATGGCGCTCCTCCGTGGAAGCCGGGATGCTCTTCGCGCCATCTTGAGCCTGAATCAGCCGGCCCCGATGCCGGGAGTGGATTGCTTCTGCGCACCACGGCCGAGCCGGCTACACGCATCAGCGTTCCCGATGGCGACGATCCTTTTGCCTTCTGCATGGAACATTTTGGCGACGCCCTGCCGGTGATTCCGCCCACTGAGGAAAGAGTGCAGAAGATGCTGACGGTCTGCGGGCTTCCACCGCTGAATCTTCAGCCCCGGGAGATCGTCGCCCGCGTGCCTCCTGTCTATGGAGAGGCCACAGTCGAGAAAATCGCCGCTAATGCCGTGATGGCCGGATGCGCGCCGGAGATGATGCGCATCCTTGTGCCGCTGGTGCGGGCTGTGTGCGATGAGCGATTCAATCTTCACGGGGTGCAGGCCACCACGCACTTTGCCGCGCCGCTGGTGATCGTGAACGGACCGATAAGAAGGGAACTCGGCTTCTGGTCGAAGCAAAATGTTTTCAGCAACGTGGCCCGTGCCAACAGCACGCTGGGCCGGGCTTTACAACTCATCCTTCTAAACATCGGAGGGGGCAGGCCCACGGGAATCGATATGTCCGCATTGGGGAATCCTGGCAAATTTTCTTATTGCATTGCGGAGAATGAAGAAGAAAATCCGTGGGAGCCGCTGCACGTAGCCCGAGGCCTGGCTGCCGGGCAATCCGCGGTCACGCTGTTTGCCGGCGAGCCGCCTCACGGAGTCAGCGAGCATAACGCCCAGCGCGGCAAAACAGTGCTGAAGAACATCTGCCAGGCGCTGGCCACCGTGTGGAGCTACCGCCTGTGTATGATGCACGAGGCGGTGGTGGTGCTTTGTCCTGAGCACGTGAAAACGCTGCATCGAGATGGCTTCACCCGGCAGCAGGTGCGCGATTTTCTGTTTGAAAATACCGGCACTCCGGTGCGTCACTATGAACATGAAGACGACCGGGGCGAAGGAATGCAGTTGGTGCCGCACTATCGCGAAATCACGATCGACGGCGAACGCTGCTATCAGAAATTCCGCTCCCCCGAATCGCTGCACATCGTGGTTTCCGGCGGCACGGCCGGCAAGTTCTCGGCCGTCATCGGAAGCTGGGCGACGGGGCCGACAGGAAGTCAGATGGTGACGTATGCGGTGGAATAGCTGCCGGCTACTGGCTACTGGCTATTGGCTGCTGGCTAAATCACGCTGCTCTGGCTATTTGCTAATTGCCATTTGCTAATTGCTCTAAGGAGACCCCCATGCCCCTAACCCTCGTAAGTCCCATGAATGAAACCGTGGTGAAAGCTTCCGCGCCTCCGGCGCGGCTGGCGTCTCTCGCGGGAAAGAGAAT
>WNFD01022735.1_pt1 | contig 11170 bp, 9 predicted proteins | sample 5400491 | NCBI WGS metagenome assembly WNFD01 (sample SAMN13153343, study PRJNA577476) | soil metagenome | isolation source: 120 cm saprolite under Douglas fir tree site 2 hole 2 replicate 2 | place: USA:California | collected 2015-04-18 | reverse complement strand
CATCCCTGGCGGGGAGCAGCTGGAGAACCTTCTCGTGGTCCTCCAGGTCGGGAATAGCCTGGTAGCCCCAGCTGTAGCGGCGCCCACGCTGCTCCTCCAATCCCAGTTCACGGCGAATGACGCGGTTCGTATATTCCGCCAGCGCCTCGGCCATTTCGACGGCCAGCCCATGCACAAAGTATGACTCGGAGTAGTTGCCAGCCTGCTGGAGTCGATGTATCGCCTCGCTGGCCATCTCTCCCATCGTGACCACCTGGAAGGCTACAACGTCAATCCGGTCGCCCTCGACTGGGGCGAAGTAGTCGGCCAGGCACAGGCGTTCGCGTTCTCTTTGCCTGGGGAAGCGGAAACGCATCACTTCGCGCCTGCTTTGCCCTGCGTCACGCGGGTCGTAGACAATCAACTCGTTGCCGCTTGATTGACAGGGGAAATAGCCATAGATGACCCTGGGCTGCAGGTAACGCTGCTGGCGAGCTTCGCGCAGCATGCGATCCAGGCGCGGGCGAAACTCTCCCTCTACCAGGCGGGTAAATTCCGCGCCATGAGCTTTGCCACCCCAGTGCAGCCGGTAAAGTGTATTGAGGTCTATACAGGCAGCAACATCCTCGATGCCGATGCGTTCCAGGATGCGCGGTCCCCAGAAGGGCGGCGTGGGGATGGAGATGCCAGATCGTATACTGGAAGATGGAACCGCTACAGATTCTTCTCCGGCGGCAGCTTCCTGCGCACCCGTCTTTGCTTTTCGCAAACGCTCGTGCAGGGCCTCTTCCTTGATGCGATGCACAAAGGAGGAGCGCTGTTCAGGAGTACTGGTCAGGCGATCGATAATTTCCAGGCCTTCAAAGGCATCTCGAGCGTAGAAGACGCCGGATTCGTAGGCCAGTGGCATTGACTCTGGAGTCTGCTCATCGACGAAGAGGATACGCCGCCCATAGGAGCGGTTGATAGCGGCGCCGCCGACAATCACCGGGAATTTCAGGCCGCGCTTGTGCAGTTCTTTGACGCACAGCGGCATTTGCTTGGAAGTGCTGACCAGCAGCGCAGAGAGGCCGATAGCATCCGCGCTGACTTCGATGGCCTTATCGAGAATGGTATTGAGCGGAACCTGTTTGCCGAGATCGTAGACGGTGTAGCCATTGTTGCTCAGGATGGTATTGACCAGGTTTTTGCCAATGTCATGCACATCGCCGAAGACCGTCGCCAGCACCACTTTGCCTTTCGTATAGCCTTCAGTTTTCTCCAGGTAGCCTTCCAGGTAGGCGACGGCACGCTTCATCACCTCGGCGGATTGCAACACAAAGGGCAAGATGAGTTCACCCGCGCCAAAGCGGTCGCCAACATCTTTCATGGCAGGTAACAGGATAGTGTTGAGCACATTGACCGCCGCCTGGCTCTGGGGAATTTCGAGTTCGTTAGCGCGTTCGTCGATAACCTGCTCGATCAAGGCCTCGATGCCTTCTTTGCGTCGGTGCAGGATCTGCCAGTGTATGCGTTCTGCTGTGTTCATTCCTTCTGTAGGGTCTACCCTGGCGTTTGTATCATCCTTTTGTGGGCCATGCGCTTCGAAGTAAGCGATATAGCGCGGCAGCGCGTCGGGCCGGTTGTAGATCAGGTCCTCGGCAAGTTGACGCTGTTCGGCATCTATCTCGGCATAGGGCGTGATGTGCACCGGGTTGACGATGGCGGCGTCGAGTCCCGCCTTGACCGCGTGATAGAGGAAGACGCTGTTGAGCACTGCGCGCGCGTGGGGCTGCAGACCAAAGGAGATGTTGCTGACGCCCAGGATAGTAAACACACCCGGCAGCTCTACTTTGATACGTTTGATGGCCTCCAACGTCTCGATGCCTGCTGTTTGCAGTTCTTCCTGTCCCGTGGTGATGGGGAAGGTGAGCGGGTCAAAAATGAGCGCGTTGGGCGCCAGGCCATACTCCTTGACGCAGATATCATAGATTTTGTGCGCGATCTCGACCTTGCGCTCCTCGGTCTTACCCATGCTGATCTCGTCGATGGTGAGGGCTACTACGGCTGAACCGTGCTCGAGGGCCATCGGTATGACGTTCTCGATGCGCTGGCGGCCAGTTTCCATATTGATCGAGTTGATGATGGCCCGCCCAGGGTACATTTCCAGGGCCGCTTTGATCACATCCGCTTCGGTCGAGTCGATCACGAGAGGTGCTTCGACGCCCATGGAGAGCTTCTTGATAGTCTTTGCCATCTGCTCTGGCTCATCTGTGCGCTCGGTCAGTGCTACCTGCACATCTAAAACGTGTGCGCTGCCTTCGACCTGTTCGCGAGCGATAGCCAGCAATGTATCGTAGTCTTCGTTGAGCAGGGCCTTTTTTGCCAGGCGGCTGCCCTGGCTGTTGACCCGTTCACCAACCAGCAGCGGCGGTGGGTCCTGTTGCAGCGACGCCGCGCGGATGCCGCTGGAGACGAATGGGAGTGAGATTCTGGTCCAGTCTTTGCCCGTAAAATTATTGTCGGCAATGGGGCGCGAGCGGCGAGGTGCGTTGCGGCAGGCCTTGACGATGGCACGCAGGTGCTCGTGGCTGTTACCGCAGCAGCCGCCGACGATATTGACGCCGAATTCGGTGATAAACTCCCGCAGGGCCTCAGCCATCGCCTCCGGCTCTGTCGGGTAGACGGCCAGCCCGTTGACATTGAGTGGGATGCCCGCGTTGGGAATAGTCGAGATGGGCAGCGGGCAGTTCTCTGACAGGAAGCGCACCGGCTCGCGCATGTAGTCCGGGCCAGTGGAGCAGTTCAGGCCGATGACATCGACACGCAGCGCGGCAAGCGTGGTCATGACAGCAGCGATGTCGGTGCCGAGCAGCATGCGCCCGCTGGTATCGAGCGAGACCTGCGCCTGGATAGGCACGCTGCGACCCGCCTGCTGCATGGCGCGGCGGATACCTGTAATGGCGGCTCGTACCTCCAGGATATCCTGGCTGGTCTCGATGATCAACACATCGACGCCGCCTTCCAGGAGTGCGGCAGCCTGCTCTCGGAAGATTTCAGCAAGCTGCTGGTAGGTGATATTGCTGAGCAGGGGATCATCGGACGATGGTAGCATGCCGGTTGGGCCGATGGAGCCTGCGACGAAACGCGGCTGCTCGAGTGTGCTATAGCGGTCGGCGATACGTCGCGCGATGCGCGCTGCAGTGAGATTGACTTCATGCGTGAGTGCGCCCAGGCCGTACTCGTCGAGCTTGAGGCGGCTGGCGGTGAAAGAATCGGTTTCCAGCACGTCGCAGCCGGCTTCCATAAAGCCGCTGTGGATTTCTTCGATGATGGAGGGTTTAGTGAGGACCAGGTATTCATTGCAGCCTTCGGTGGCCTGGCCCCCGTAGTCTTCTGCGCTGGGCTGGTAGCGCTGTATATTGGTGCCCATGGCTCCATCGTAGATCAAGACACGATGCGCCAGGATATCGAGAAATCGACTCATGTGACCCTCCAATCAGTCTTCCCTGATATGTGCGAAAGTTTTATATCACGTCCTTGAACCTCTATGGTTCAAGCCGCCGGGTTGGAAAAAGGGACATCTACATATTGAGCTGTGGTTTGCGGCGTGGGAATCGGCTCGTGATCCTCAACCATGCCCCGCAAGTGCAAGGCAATAGCCTCTTGCATGTTCTTTAAAACTTCTTCCTGTGTATCTCCGGTTGTTATGCAGCCAGGTAAGTCAGGAACGTATGCGCTATAGTTGTGCTTCCCCTGTTCAATGATTATGAGAAAGCGGTACATAAGCTATCCTCATCCTGCCAGTGCAGCTATCAGCTCCCGGCAGAAATCAGGGATATCTTCGACGACGCGGCCCCAGACCATGTTGCCTTCTCGAAATGCTGCCTCATTGACCCAGGCGCCGCCTGCGTTGGTAATATCATCTTTAATACCGGTTGAGCCTGTGGCCTTGCGCCCGCGCATAATGCCTGCCGAGATGGGAACCCAGCCGCCATGGCAGATGGTAGCAATGATTTTACCCTGCGCGTGCATATCTCGCACGAGTTGTAGGACCTTCTGGTTACGACGCAGTTTATCGGGCGCCCAACCGCCGGGAATGACGATGCCATGCAGCGTGTTGGCCGCAGGAGCCTCGTCTATGCTGACGTCTGGAGTCATCTCCAGGCCGTGTTTGCCGCGCACAGTCTGATTTGAAAGGCCAATGACGATTACTTTTGCCCCCTCTTCACGTAGGCGCATGACCGGGACCCAGAACTCCAGGTCCTCCACTTCTGCGGCGACGAAGATGCCGATAATTTTCCCTTGTAGACGCATAGAATGCCTCCTTCTAGCTGTGCAGGTCTTTGTTAATCATTATACCATGCTGCACTGTAGCGGAAATGGGATAGAAGCGCCAGGTATGCTTCCAGTATGGCGACAATATGACAAGTAGAGCCAACGACATTCCAGGCCGTTGGCTCTATCTCTTCGCCGCATTGGCTCTTGTATCTCACGCGTTTTTGAGTGAGGATTGATCATATCAGGACATAGCATCAAAGCCGGAGGCATGAGCATGACTCACGAATGGACACAAGGGGAGTATCTCATCAGCACGGACAAGAGTCACCTGAACCTGGCGATGATCCATGCGTTCCTGACCACTTCATATTGGGCGTCAGGTATTTCCATCGATGTTGTGAAGCGATCTATAGAGCATTCCCTTACCTTTGGCGTATATAGGGGTGAGCAGCAGGTTGGTTTTGCTCGCGTCATCACGGATTACGCTACGTTTGCCTATCTCGGCGATGTGTTTATTTTGGAGCCATTTCGCGGGCAGGGATTGAGCAAATGGCTGATGGATGTAATTGTAGCTCACCCGGAACTGCAAGGCCTGCGCAGGTGGATCCTGCTTACCCGGGATGCTCACGGCCTGTACCGCAAGGTAGGTTTTACCGGATCGGCATATCCTGATCGCTATATGGAGCGGTTCTTCCCCAACATCTATACGAGCATAGAGTCCTGAAGCCGCATAGTACCTCTCGCCTGTTCCCTAAGAGCAACATCCTTTCAGCGCTTGCCAAAAGCAAAACGAGACCTCAATTCCTGTTTAGCCCCTGTGTCGTAGATGAGGGCTACATTATCGACAGTGATCTCCCAGTTGAAATCGCGCTCTGCTAGCGACCGGACGATGTGGGACAGGTTCTCTTTGTTGATGTCGCCAAAGCCGATGGTGATGTGGGGCATCCAGTTTGTACAACCGGGACATACAAAACTGGATGAGGTCCATTAAAGATGCCCAGACCTGAAGTCTTCACTTGAAATGTTGCCTGACCAGACGCGAAGGTCTGCAAGATTGGTTCGAGCAGTTCAACATTGTAACCCTGGGCAATTTGGTACGAGAAGTGCGGGTAGGGCGTGATGTAGACACCGCGTACCGCGAACTCCCGCTCCAGTTCGGCCCAGAGTTCCTCGACGAGATGATAATGTTTGTTGTCCAGGAGTGAGACGATGCCATGCATGTTTTACATTTCCTTATCTCTGTGAGATACGCAACAAGCTGTGGATTAAGGGTTCCTGCTTAATTGCTCCACCGCTTTGCGTATTCCTTGGGCAACACTATAAAATGCCTCATCTCGGTTTATCCAACTCGTCACGGGGATACCATCTCTGGGCAACGCTTGCAACTTGCCTAACGGCGTATTTTTCCAATCAACCGGGCGAAGGATAATAGGAATCACACGAGCCTCTCTTGCTTCGTGTCTCTGCAAAGCTCGCGTTACTTCGGTGCCATAACAATACTCTGAGGCTGTAAAGTCTGCACTGACAAGCAATAGAATGATGTGAGCCGTATTTAGGTGTTGATCGATCTCTTTGGCCCATTCATTTCCCGCGCTGATCTCGCGATCGTGCCAACCGGTGATTAGCTGCTGCCACTTCAGTATGCTCAACTGCTTTGCCAGTTCGTCCCGCAGTTCCTCGTCTTTGCGAGCATAAGCGAAGAAAATTTCGATGCTTCTTGTTGGCGTCGGTTGAGGAGGTACTACGAATGTCGACTGATCTGATTGGTCATCTTGTTTTATTATCCTCGTCGGGCCTTTTATAGTCTCGTCGCTGTCTTCTATTTTTGGCGTCGTGTTTGTATCATCAGTCCCTTGGTCAAGGGTTGTTGCTCTTAGGTGTGCGAATGTCTCCTTTTGAAGCGCAAGCCAATATGAGTCATGAGGTGCCAAGTGCAGGGCCTCATTGATATACCGCTGCGCCTCTTCCCATTGATCCAATTTCGTAAGAATTGCAGTACAGTCTTTGAGCAACAAAAGCCGTTCGCTGCTATCGGTTATGAGTGCTAGTGCAGCATCCAAGGCTTCCTGTGCTCGTGCAATCTCTTTTTCTTCGAGGAGAGCTTGCCATTGTAAACGATAGATCTGTGATGAGACATTGGTTGGTGCTCGCTTGATAAGATAATCGGTCTTGCGAATGACATCAAGCCAATCTTTTCGGATAAAGGCTATCTGAATCTGCGGCAGCATTTGTTGTGTGAGCGTAGTACTTGGGTCAACTTGAGGAATATCTCTCCTGGTGAGAGCGTCGGTGATCTGTGACATCATCTGCTGCATAAGTAGAGTGCCAGAGTCAATGGTGGATGTGGAGACAGGAAAAGGTGGTTGCTCAGTCAACGAGCGTGAGATTTTCTTGCCGGGAAAGGCAGGTGCGGCTGCAGGTTTACTGCGTTCAAAACGTACGCCTGCAAGCAACATTTCACAGGCTGACGACTCATCTTTGCCAACGAGGTCGATATGCATAATCGACTCTAACGGCTTTCTAAGCTCATATCCACACTCGCGTACGTACACTGGCAGTAATATGCCCTGCTTACCGAGCATGCTTCGCCTGATGGTAGTAGTCCATTTGGATTCAGGACTGCGAGCGTTGAGGTAGTCAGGTGACAGGACCGCTATGATGCGTTCAGCTTTTGCAGTAGCTTTTTGCATCTCGATATCGATGTTGGAGCCTAGGCGAAAGTCCCAGGCGGGCAGGACAGTAGAGTAACCTGCCTCTTCCAATTGCCAGGCAATCCACTCTGCCCATGAACGATCGGCCTTGTTATAGAAAATGAAGAAGTTTTTGAGCGAATCGCGATGTGCCAGTGATTCCGGGAACAATAGGGTTGAGGGATTATGTGATTGAGGTTGAAAGGAGCGTGATGAGGCTAACGTAGATGGCTGCTTAACCTCAACGGTTGGTGATATCTGTTGCGCGAGCCACTCACGAACATGCAGTACAAAACTCCTAAAAGATTGTGCTGCCTGCCTTAACAATACTTGTGCATGCGTCAAAAGAGTTCGGAAAAGCGATACTCTCGTTGGTATTCTTTCTGCTTGCTGTGTATGTAGTAGCGTGTCGAAAGATGTTGATGTAAATGTTCGCTCATCCACTTGAGGAGGCGGTATTGAAGACATAGTGACATTCTCTAGTGAGCGTTGCTGCGATGGAGCAGAAAGAGACAGAGATGTGGGAGGAGGGGAAAGCAGAGGAGCAGAAGATGGTAATACAGCAAGGTCTGACCTTTTCAAACCGCTGGCCTCTTCTAAAGCATGAGCAAATGCTTCCACGCTTTCGTAACGCTCTTGTGGCTTTTTAGCAAGCGCTCGCAAGACCACCTGTTCGATAGCAGGTGAAATTTCTGGGACTTTCTCATGGAGGGGCGGAGGGGGCGTGAACATGTGCATTGAGACTATCTCGGTAAATGATCCACGGAATGGATGTTCTCCACACAACCACTCGTAGACAGTGACTCCTAATGCATATTGGTCGCTAGCTGGACGGGGCTTACCTTGAATTTGTTCGGGAGCTATATACGCTGGGGTACCGGCTATTGTGGGGAAAGTGCTTGTACTCTGTGCTGCCACTGCAATGCCAAAATCACTGAGCAACACCTCGTTGTTGCGTCCCAAGAGCATATTTTGTGGTTTGACGTCTCTGTGAATGATCTTTAGATCATGAGCATACTGTAAAGCAGATGCAACTTGCTTGACATGGGTTACAATTGTCTCTAATGGGAGACGGGTACCTTTAGGGTGGCGTTGTGCCAAAGTGCCATTAGGGGCATAGCTCATGGCAAGAAAAGGAGTATCATCTTCTACCCCAAAGTCAAAAACCCGCACGATGTTAGGATGCTCTAAGAGGGCGATGGTGCGTGCCTCGATGCGAAACTGCTCAATGTCATCTATTGCTAGCTGAGTATGGAGCACTTTGATGGCTGCCTGGGTTTCCAGGTAGAAATGCTTGCCTAAATAGACTTCTGCGGAACTACCTTGTCCTAATAGTCTGACTAAGCGGTAGTTGCCGAGTTGCTGTCCCACACGGTCTGCCATCTTTGATGCCGTCCTTGGTACCCTCTGTTCGTCTATGTATCACTCTATTAAGTGTAGAAGAAGATAAAAAGTGTGTCAAGCAACTCTATTTTACTGAGTCTTCTATAATCGACGCCAGTATCTCACAGAACCGTTCAATTTCCTCTTCGCTATTGTAATAATGCACCGAGGCCCGCACAAGGCGCTCTAACCCGCGCTCCTCCATATCCAGCAGCGTTGAACTGCGTTCCGAAACAGTGACGTTGATGGCGTGTTGCGCGAGCCTCTGCTTGATCTCCCCGGGCTCTTTGCCGTCGACGGTGAAGGTGACAATACCGCATTGTGTGACGCCTCGATCTCGCACAATAACGCCGGGGAGCGTACTCAAGCGGGCGCGCAGTTTGTAGGCGAGAGCTTTAATGCGTCTCCAGGTAGTATCTAAATCCCATTGCATAGCGTAATCGATGGCCACGCCAAGGCCGATTTTGCCGGCGTAATTCGTCTCCCAGTTCTCGAAGCGGCGCGCGTTGGGAAGCATTTCATAGTGGTCGCGCGCCGTCCATGTTGCCGCGTGTAGATCCAGGAAAGGAGGTTCGAGGCGCTCGAGCACATTCTGCCGGACATAAAGAAAGCCTGTACCGCGCGGGCCGCGCAAATACTTGCGGCCCGTGGCCGAGAGCATGTCGCAGCCTATAAGGTTCACGTCGATGGGCATTTGCCCAACAGATTGGCAGGCATCCACCAGGTAAAGGATACCGGCCTCGCGAGCAACCTTGCCCACGGCTGCCACCGGATTGACAAGCCCGCCATTAGTCGGGACATGAGTGATAGCGATCAGCTTCACATGCTCGTCGATAGCATTACGCAAGGCCTCAATTGAGATCTGGCCGTGTTCATCGTTGGGAATAGCCTCGACGCTGGCGCCGGTCTTTTGGGCAACTTGCAGGTAGGCGATATAGTTGCTCGCGTATTCGGCCATTGCGGTGAGGATGCGGTCGCCAGGCTTAAAGGAAATGGAGTAGAAGGCCATATCCCACGCACGCGTGGCATTCTCGATGATGGCTATCTCGTCCCGCGAGCAGCCGACGAGAGCAGCGGCGGCATCATAGACATGCTCAATTGCATCGTGCGCTCGTTCCTCAGCCTCGTAGCCGCCAATCCGCGCTTCCAGTTGCAGGTGTCCAGTAGTGGCATCGAGGACCGGTTGGGGCATAAGCGCTGCGCCAGCGTTGTTGAAGTGCAAAACATGTTCGCAACCTGGCGTTTCCTGGCGTGCGCGTTGCAGGTCAAAGGTCATAGCTCCTCCAACTTTCCTAACCCCTAGCTTTCACCGTTGGTATCATCTCCACCGTGAAGCTCCATGAGATATCGTGTACGCTTTTCGCGCTCCTGTCGAAGCAACTCTGTCGAATCTTCGAAAAGATACCCTCCGGTATGCTCCATAATCTCCTTGTGTACCTGGAGAATATGCTCTAAAGTCTTAGGGGTTATGGGGCTGTATTCTTGCTGTGTCAGGCTTGCTTCATCAGGAACAGCCTCCCCAAGGGTACGTTCGATATAGTCGTTGAGTGGGAGATTATTCTGGCTGGCAGCCACACGCATTCTGCGGTATAATTCGCGACTGACCGTGATTTCGATAGTGATGTGTGAGCGTACCTTAGGAAGACTCATCTTATTGTCGGGGTCTTGTTCTTCTTGTATCATAGCCTCTCCTACCTTTTCATTGCTTCGTGCAAGAGTGTTCAAGAATTGTCGGACTCGTTTGGAGATGTGTGTTTATCGGTGGGCTGGTAGTCGCCCATCCATCGTGCCCAGAAAAATTTTCCTTTTATACTATTCCATAATCGCGTATCGGCGGTCCAGAATTCACAGCCTTCGCGCTCTGCTAAGGCCAGGTAGTGTGAATCATACGTCGCAGGCCGATCAAAGCGCTCTGATAGTTCCATAGCCTTCATACTAAGGGAGGCGTCCTGTGAGAAGTCGAGTTCCAGACCTGTAAATAGTATTTTTGTGAGGGCTTGCCTGGCTCTGTCTCGTGTAATTTCGCCTTTGCGAGCTATCCGATAGAGGCTGTTGGTAGCCTCGTAAGCGAGCAATGCTGGTGCGAGTATCACCAATCCCTTATCAATCCACTCTGCTAAGAGAATTTGCGCTATATCGGAGTCTGGTTCATCAAGTACCCATTTGAGGGCGATACTTGCGTCAACCACCACTGCATCTTTCATAGCTCCTCCAAATACCGTGAGCGCTCTTCGCGCATCTGTCGGATCAGTTCTGTAGAGTCTTCCTCAAAAGGCTTTCCTCCACGGTCTTGCAAAATCTCCTCTCGTACTTGACGCAATTCTTCTAGCATTTTGCGTGTTGCGGGTCGTCGCTCTCGTTGAATCGTGCTTGCTTCTTTAGGAACATTTTGTTCGAGGATGCGTGCAAGGTACTCACTTATGGAGATGTCTTCTCGCAATGCGGCCGATTTTATGCGACGACGTAATTCAGGGTTGACATCGATAGTGATACGTGTACGCTTTGCCCCTTGGGTCGCCCGGTCATCATTGTTGCCCAAGTCTTCTTTTCGTAGTGCCATGATAGACCTCCCTCATCTTTAGTGTTTCCGATAGACCTATTACAGCATAGCCGAGGTGTCTTGTCAAGAATATAGTCTAATTGTTATGGCGACAAATTGCCAAAGATACATGTAACCAGACGTAATTATTGACCTCGAAGCTTTAGTAATGATCCTCTTAAGTGCGGATTGAAGACGAGTCTTGCGCATTCGGAAGACGAGTCTTGCGCATCCCACTTCCTCAACGCATATCCAGTCCAAGTTCACGCAACACTTCATGCCAGGTAATAGTTGCTTCTGGCATGCGCATCAAACCAAT
>WNFD01007068.1_pt1 | contig 11170 bp, 5 predicted proteins | sample 5400491 | NCBI WGS metagenome assembly WNFD01 (sample SAMN13153343, study PRJNA577476) | soil metagenome | isolation source: 120 cm saprolite under Douglas fir tree site 2 hole 2 replicate 2 | place: USA:California | collected 2015-04-18 | reverse complement strand
AGAGCCATGACGTCGCTCTGGCTGGCTTCGTCAATGATGACGACGTCGAAGCGCGTGGCGCGCGGGTCGAAGTTTTCGACCACGCGGGACAACGGCATGACCCAGACGGGAACAGCGCTGCGGCATTCGGACATTTTCCTGGCGGCTTCGGCGCGGAGGAGAGCAACGCGGATGCCGTGGCCTTTGCCGATGCGGCGAATGGTGTCCAGCCAACCGACCAGCGCCTGGCGCTGGCGGGCGGAAGTGCGGCGGGCCTGAGCGGACCAGGCGCGCCTGTCAATGAGGCCCACGGTGGCGCGGCGAAGCTGTTCACGAAATTTTTCGCTCTTGCTCTGGAGCGCTTCGAGGGAAACGCCGGCGCGGCGGTCGAGTTCATCGTTGAGCTGGCGCCAAGTCCAAGCACCAACGGGATCGCGCGGGGGCTCACCGCGACCGTGGGCGCCGGTGCGATTGCGAATGGCGGCGGCCCAGGAAGGTGCAGCGCTTTCGAGCTTGGCGAGCAGGGCGCGGCGGAGGTCGAGATCGGCCTGACGGCTCTTGAGTTCGAGCAGGCGTTCGTAGGCGTCGCGGTAGTCGTTGGAATCCTCGTCCTTGACGGCCGAGAGGAGCTTGGAGATGACTTTAGAGGATTTGGCGGTACGCGCCGCGAGTTTGAGGCGATTTTTGAATTCGCGGAGTTCTTCTTCGAGCTGGAGCAGCTTCAGTTTTTTGTGACGCGAGTCGAGGATGGGAAGCAGGGATTGATTCACGGCTTTGCCGATGCGCAACAATTCGCCGTCAGCGCCAACGACCGGGGGCTGTTCGGCAAGAAACTTTTCCCAGCGGAAGCCGAGGTCTTCGAGTTGTTGTTGCAGCGGGAGCCAGGTGTGCTGGTGCCAGCCGAGGCAGTTCTCGATGGCATCACAGAACTGCATGAGCGTTTTCTCGACTTCTTCGCCCATTTCGCCGGAAGGCGGAGAGCCGAGGGCGGCCATTTGACGGTCCCAGCGGCCGGCGAGGTCCTGGCGCAAGTTCATAAGGCGGGAAAGCTGGCGCAGGGCTTGAAAGTGTTCCGGGAGCCGCGGGCGGACGTTCTTGATCTTTGTTGCTTCGATGAAGTGGCTCCAAGCCTTGTGTGTAAGAAGCGCGAAGGAGCCAAGCTTGCCGCCACCTTCGAGATGTTCGAGGATTTCGCCCGAAATGCGCTCCTGATCCTCGAGTGCCTGTTCACGAGAAAGCTGTGGACCGAATTTGAGGAAAGATTCCTGCGCGCTGGCGGCTTCGCGGTGAACGCGGCGGACAAAGCCAACCAATTGGTCCCACGGCTGGCGGTGTGCGTCACCGTACTTGCCCGCGTAAACGGCAGCGAGCTTCCACTTTTCTTTTCCTGAAAGAGGATCGACAGCCTGGGTCAGGCCGGCGGCGAGGGATTCCAATTCATCGGGTGAGCCTGGCGTCGCGCCGGATTGCCAGAGGTCGGATCGCAGATCGAGATCTTCCATGCCGAGACGATTGCGTTCGCTGACAGAGGCTTCGAAGTCTTCGGGCCGAGGAAGATCGTGAAGCTCCGGAAGGTGGCCCGAGAGTTCGACTTCGTCTTCACGAGAGACAGAGACGTTGGTGCGATAAAGGTCGGCCAATTCACCGGGCGCTAATGGTAAAGGAGCCACGGCAGCGACAGGGCCAGGGATCCAACCGAGAGTGTCCTTTTCCTGGGCGACCTTGCGAGCAGCGTCGGCTGGAGCCAAGGACTTGCCCGCGATGATAATGTCGCGGTATTCGTCGGCACGGGCATCGGCGAACTGACTCCGGACGTCGTCGAGCTTTTTCAGCAGGTCAGCGCGCTCGGCTTCCAATTTTTTCCATTCGATTTCGAGCGAGCCGGCGTCGGCGCGGGACAGCCTCCCCGCAATGGAACCGACCGCGCTTTCCAATTGCTTGCGGCTGTCCAAGTCGCTTTCAAGAAGGCTGACGCAAAGCGGACGCAGTTCGGGAACGATGTGATGGCGCACCATGCGCAATGCTTTTGTCGTGTGGCTGGTGACGAGGACGCTTTTCCCCTGGGCCAGCAGGTGACCGATCAGGTTTCCGATGGTGTGAGTTTTTCCCGTGCCGGGAGGGCCTTGAACCAGCACGCCGCCGTATTCCTCGAGTTGCCTGGCAATGCGAATCTGCTCGGGGTTCGCGGGTTTGCTGAGAAGAACCGCGGCATCGGCTTCGCTGTAGCGATTCGCGGAAGGATCGGCTTCTCCCGTGTCAGGAACAGGAGACTCCTCGCCAACGATATTCAAGAGAGACCAGGGCAAATCTTCACGCGTGCGAAGGTCGGCTAAGATGCCTTCGATGGCGGCAGCGAAGCCCAAGGTGCGAGAGCGCAGGAATAGAATCGGATCGCGGCCGATTTGAGGATCGTTTTCTTCACGGGCAGGAGCGCGATCTTCGAGTAGTTCACCGCGCGGGGAGAGCTGAACGACCAGGCGCTTGAGAAATCCGGAGGTGGCACCATTGATGAGCGGATGAAAGCCCTCCTGTTCGAGCTCTTCGCGGCAGCGGCCGATGGCGCGTCCGTCCACGTCGGCCATGGATTGAAAGAGAGCGGAATAAAGTTCGACCGGGTGATCGGCTTCGGAGAGTGTAAATTCAGGCACCGCAGCGTTGAACTGAAGCTGCAGGCGTTGCAAGAGAATGGGATGGTAGATGCTGCCTTCGGGGCGGCACCAACTGAGAATGCCGTCGCCGAGAACCAACTCGACGCGCTCGGCTTCACGGTCGATGCGGCCATAGAGGGAGTAAAGGGTCTCGAAGATTTTCATCGCGGCACGAGCAGGCTTTTCGTACTTCGCCCATTCCTCGCGCGCAACCTTCCAACGCTGCAAAGCGGCCAGCCTCGATGGCTCATCGGCGAAATCGGCAGTGCGGGTTTCGCCGTGTTCGTCCGGCTCATTCCGGGAAACACTGACAGAAGGCTCGTTGGATGGGTCATCCCATCCGGATTCGAGCCACGTGGCTATGGCGGCCGGAGGCTCGGGAGGAAAAGTCAGCGTGGGACGCTGTACTTTCAGAACAAATCCACCAGAGCCGTCGTCATTCTGAGAGTCCGCAGACTTGTTTTTTGCGGAGGCGGATTTAGAGGCGCCTCGTTTGATGGAGGGGTGGTCAGGGAGGTCGCGTAGCCAGAGACTCCAGAGCTGTTCGCGAATCTGGCGCTTGGCGGGATTGCGATGCTGGTTGAGAGCTTCCAGATAGCGGAAGACACGAGTAAGCTTTTCCCGCGCGACGCGGAGTTTTTCCGGATTCATGACTCGCTGCCTCTATTCCCCCGGGGTGGGGAGGCTGGGCGCGGCTGGTGAGATGTTCAGGATACCAGCGTTCCTCGATCACCTGTCAATAGAACCCTGCAAGAGGAAAAAAGTTGGCGCGGGCGCGCCAATGAAAATTCTTTCCCTCCCGCGCTGGTAGAAGTATACTGAAACCTGTGAGGCTTGCAGGCTGAGCCCCACTCCCACCCTGGGCCTGCCGATTCGGCATCTCCTTATCCCCCGACCCTCGAAGGTTGCGCCGAAAATAAGGAACCCCTCGCAATAAATATGAACCCTAATTTCCGCACGAATACAAATCTTGATCGCCGCCAGACATTCAGGAAAGTCCCTGAAAAATTTGCTTTTATCCAATTGGAGCGAGACGACGGCGGGGCAGTGCTGAATGTCTCCGAAGGGGGCCTGAGTTTTAGCACGTTTGCTCCGGTGTATCAAAACGGGCCGATTTACTTTTGGTTTTCGCTCAATCTTAATGAGCGGATCGACGCGTGGGGTGAAGTTGCGTGGACGGACGATAGCAAAAAGATGGGAGGTTTGAGGTTTATCCGCCTTCCCGAGAGAGCGGAGCGCCAAATTCGCGAATGGATTTCCAGGCCCATTGCGCGGCAGGCTCCCGAAGAAAGGTACACGCCTCAAGCCATCGGGGGCCGTCCCTCCAGAGTTGCATCAAGGGAACCGGACGCGGTTGCGAGATTCGTATCAAAGGCTCGTGCGCAGCGCGCTCTGACTGTATCCCGCAGCGAAGATTCCAGAGTCTCCAACATTCCGTTCCCCCCTCTTGGCGAAATAGAGTCAGCAGCGAGATTCGTTCCGAAGCCTCGTTCGCAGCGCGCTCCGATTCTTTCCAGCGGCATTCTATCCGGGAGTGAGGATTCCGTCGATTCTAACGCTGCAGTTCCCCCTTCTGGAGAAATGGCTGCGACAGGGGAGCTGGTTCCCCTGGAACGGTTCCGTTCCGCCAAGCGACGGCAGCTTATTTTGGGTTTGTTACTGGGCATCAGCATTTCCGCGACAGTAGCCGTAGGAGCGATCAAGTATTCGAATCGCCGCCATGACACAGGCCCGGCAGCGGTTTCTAGCGCTTCAACAGCACAAAAAAGCGGAGGAGGAACTTTGCCACCGATTCCTGTGAGCCCGTCTGCGGCAAGCGGCAGCTCCGCGGATATCTTCGGCAGTAGCAACCATAAGACAGGAGTCTCAGGGGCCAACAGGGCGAAGATTCTAGCGGTGGAAACGGGCGGGCATCCTAGTCCGAACAAATGGGAATCCTCAGCGTCAAATCTGCCGACGCGAGCGCCTGTTCAGCCAAACTTGAGCGGCATGGCACAACAGAAGAAGGTTCCCGCGACACCGCAGCAGTTGTGGGCTTCGGTGCAGGCCGGCAACAGCTCAGCGGCAGTGGCACTAGCTGAGCTGTACATAGAGGGCGAGGGCGTGCCTCAGAACTGCAACCAGGCGAGAGTGCTACTGCTAGTGGCTTCTGAAAAGCGGAACGCGGCAGCCATAAAGAGATTGGCAGAGCTGGACAAGACGGGGTGTGCGGCAAACTGAGGTTTCACTTTTGCCCGCTGGGTGCTTTTTTCTCGGGCGAATTCCTTCTGGTACACCAAGTCGGGCTGGGGGGAGCCACGCCAGGGCACTCGCGAGAGGTTTAGACTGGACGGCGGATGCCCAGTTTGCGCATACGAGCCTGGAGAGTGGTGCGTTTGATGTCAAGGAGGACGGCGGCACCCTTGGGGCCGGCGATGCGCCACTCCGTTTGCTTCAAGGCGCGGAGGATGTGCTGGCGTTCGGCTTCTTCGAGAGTGGAAATAGAGGAGGTTAAGGAGGTAAAGGAGGAAGAGGAATCGGTGGCTGGGGCTGCGCTGGAGATGGAAGTGGGTTTCAATTCAGCAAAAGGGATGCGCAGCTCTTTACCGGGAGAGAGAAGGACGGCGCGTTCGATGAGGTTTTCCAGTTCGCGAACGTTGCCTGGCCAGGAATAGTGGGTGAGGGCGTCCATAGCGTCGGCGGGAATGTACTCGACGCCTTTGTTGAGCTGGCGGCTGAATCTCTGCACGAAATAGCGAACGAGAAGGGGGAGATCTTCAGCGCGCTCGCGGAGCGCGGGGATTTGAATGGGGAAAACGTTCAAGCGGTAGTAAAGGTCGCTGCGAAAGGCACGCTCGGAGACAAGTTTCGCGAGGTCCTGATTGGTAGCGGCGACGACGCGGACATCCACGCGCTGGGTGCGGTTGCCGCCGAGGCGTTCGAATTCCTGCTCTTGAAGGACGCGAAGAAGCTTGGGCTGAAGTTCGAGAGGAAGGTCGCCGACTTCGTCAAGGAAAAGCGTGCCGCGGTCGGCGAGTTCGAAGCGGCCGATTTTCTGGCCGATGGCGCCGGTGAAAGCACCGCGTTCGTGGCCGAAGAGTTCGGATTCGAGAAGCCCGCTGGGAATAGCGGCGCAATTCACTTTGACGAAGGTGCGATCGCGGCGCGGACTCAGATTGTGGATGGCGCGGGCGAAGAGCTCTTTGCCAGTCCCAGTTTCGCCGAGGAGCAACACAGTCGTGCCGGCGGGAGCGGCGAGCTCCACCTGGGCCAGGGCGCGCTTGAGCGCGGGACTCTCGCCGACGATTTCCTCAAAATTGAATTCACTGCGAATTTCTTCCTCGAGGTAGAGCTTTTCTTCGGCGAGCTTGTTCTTCAGAGCCTCGATTTCCTTGAAGGCCAGAGCGTTTTCGACAGCGATAGCGATCTGCGCGGCGACCTGCTGCAGGAGCTCTACGTCTTGCGGAGAGAAGGCATTGTTGCGGCGGCTGGCGACGTTGAGTGTGCCAAAGGCTCGCCCGTGAGTGATGAGCGGGACGCAACACATGGTTTGCACGCCTGCCGCGCGGAGGACGCGAATGATTTCGTTCTGGTAACGGTCGATCTCCGAGCCGCGCGCGAGGAACGGCTGGCCGTTGGCGATCGCTTGACCGGAAGGAGAAGTGTCGCGGGGAACGGTGATTTCCTGCTTGATGAGGCTCTGGTTGCCGGGAAAATCGAGGGCGTGAATCTTGAGCAAGCCGGTCTGGGAATCGAGGAGCGCGAGGCTGGTATAGTCGTGGTGAATGACGCGCTCCAGAGTGTTGACGATGCCGCGGAATAGTTCGGGGATTTCGCGGCTGGTGATCAGGACGTTGTTGATATCGAGAAGAACCTGGAGGCGGTCGCGCTCGCGCGCGAGTTGCGATTGATAAGCCTGGGAAGTTTCAAAATTAAGGGCATTATCGACGGCAACGGCCACCTGGCTGGCGACGCGCTCCATGAATTGCAGTTCGGTGTCTGTGATGCCCTGCGGGACCAGACGGCCGAAACCCATGGCGCCGAGGCGGTGCTGGGCGGTGGTCAGCGGAAGAATGGCGAGTGAGCGGACATTGTGCTCGCGGAAGCGCTTGAGGAAATCCGGGAAGCGCGTCTCCTCATCGGTGTCGCTGACCACAAAGGGCTGCTGCGTTTGCCAAACCCAGCCGGAGGGATTGCCCTCGACAGGAGACTCGCTGCCGGCGGCTTTTTCACCGGGGATTCGCGTAGCGAGAACGTGAAGTCGCATGACGTTGCGAACGGGATCGTGAAGGACGAGAGTCAGAAAATCGAAATCAATGACGGAGCGCAAGCGGTCCGAAAGATCGTGGAACAGCGCGGGGAGATCGCGCTGCTGGGCGATGGCCTCACTGACTTCGAGCAAGGCTTCGAGCTGACGCCGGGAGTGTTCGAGCGGGGAGGTGAACGCCACTTCCGGCGGGGAGATGACGGGATCCGCCATAGAAGGCAGGATAACACCCGGGTTGGCGATGGCTCAACCGCAGGCGGGCGTGTGTCGTGGATGGGACTCCGCCAATGGTGCCGACGGGAACATTGGCCGGATAAGGGGTGGTAAGCCCTGTTCTCTACAGTTATCTCGAAATACGCCAGTTTCCGATTAGCGCTCCTTCCTGTAGGCGATGATGCGAACGATCAAAACCTACTCCAAAAGGGGCGCCCTTTTATAATGCGTTAATCGTCCAAGTGCCGCGACGGTTGCTGACTTCATTAACCCTGATCCAGCCAACCTCTAATTGGCGTGTTAACATTCTTGCTTGCCGTTTCGTCTTTAAGCTGAAGGAATTCCGTGTATCGGATGCCTACAAAAGCGACTGTACAATCAGCAGCGCTGGTCGCGCTGGCGGCTCTCATAGGGTGCACCGGCACCGTGACTGGATGCCTTGCCTACCAGCGAAGCGCCGCTGTGTCCACGAGTACATCCTCACGAAGGACGGTAACAACGCCGAGTGATGTGCCGAAAACCTGTCCGATTACAAAACCTCCCGTCCGGCCCTTTGTACCACCATCGCCCTATCCTACAAAGACCAATCCAGGTAGCTTTTGGTTTGGTACGGAGAAGCTATGGACAAGCCTTCCCGCTGACGGAACATGGAGAGGTTTGCCGCATTACACGCCCAGCGACCCGACATTCAGACAGAAGCTCTTCTGGTGGCGACAGGGATATAGCTGGCGGGCAGAACTGCCGCCGCATTTGACGGTAACTGGACGACGGCTAGATGCCGCTGCTCCTCCATTAGGGGCTGAAGAGGCCAATGCTGGCTGGGGAGATAAAGAACACCCATTCATGGTGATCGGAGTTAATTTTCCGACCCTCGGTTGTTGGGAGATCATTGGGGATTACCGTGGCGATAGGCTGACGTTTGTCGTGTGGGTCGCACCATAGCTTTCCAAAACCGCATATAACGTGGCACAAGACCACTCTTGAACAATTTTGACAGGCGGTCCTCCCTGCTGGGCGTGTTGCTTCCGATGTCTCCTGAAGAAAGCACCACTCGTAGAGATGAATTACAAGACGCGCGCCAGAAGTCCCGTTCTGGAAAGTTGCGGTAGGCCTAACTATCTTCGCTTGGGTGTGTAGTCGGATTGCCGGAAACTCGCCACCGATCAACACGCCGCCGAATAATGTCGGGAAATCCCCATCTCACCAGCGATGCATTGCTGCGGTATTCGCGGCTCCGGGAAATTCGTTCAAGCCAAACCTGATATGTCGTAAGCCTGGGCGTGTCGAGCGCCGGTGGCGATGAGGTGCTCGATGGAGTCGACGGACTGAATGCCGCTGCGGGCGCCGACGGCGGTACAGTTGAGCGCGGCCGCGGCGCAGGCGAAATCGAGCTGGCGCTGCAAGGGCCAGCCCTGCAAGAGTCCATAAATAAAGCCGGCGTGAAAAATGTCTCCGGCGCCGGTGGTGTCAACCGGCTGCACGCAAAAAGCGGTGGCGTAGTGGAATTGCGTTCCGTCCCAAGCTAATACACCTTCTTCGCCCAGTGTGGCGGCGGTGAGACGGCAGCCAAAGCGTTTCCGGAGCGCGGGCAAGGATTTTCTCAAATCCGGTTCTTCCATCAGCCGCCCCGGAATGTCCCTGCTGGTGATGAGATAGTCGATGCTCTTCAAGAGTGTCTCCACGCCAGGGTAAATATCGTCCACGTCGGCGATGACGGGAATTTCGGCGGCACGAGCCCAGCCCGCGGCTGCAGCCGCCGCGGCTGTATCGTGTCCATCCACGTGAAGAGCGCGGGAATTGACGATCCAATCGCGCTCGAGTTCCTGCGGACGCAGAGTCAGGCGGTCGTCCCGCTTCCAAAGAACGGTGCGTTCGCCGGAGTCATCGACAAGGATGAAGGCCTGCTGGCTGGGACACCCGGGAGCTACGAGGAGATGAGCTTCGACGCCAGATCGCGCGAAGTCGGCGCGATGGAGCGCTGAGGCGCCGTCGTCACCGACTTTGCCCACGTAACGCGTGCGCAAGCCCCACTGCTGGCAGGCGATCATGGCGGTGGCGACCTGGCCGCCGGGCAACACTTTCGCGGAACGAAATTCGACTTTGGAGCCGCGCGCGGGATAGTGAGCGACGGGAATCAGCGTGTCGATGGCGTTGAGCCCCACGCCGACAACATCAATCTTGGGTGAGTGCATCATGATTGTCCCGGCCACTCTAAAGGAAGCGCGGAAGTTTTCAAAGGCGGGAGGGCCCCTTCAGTTGAAGCGCGTGGTGCGCCAGAGGGCGAGGCCACAAATAACGAGGAACAAGAACAGGACCGCAGTCAAAAGCGCGGCTGGTCCCCAGTGCAGGGACATCTGCGGGACTCGGGCCATCGCGGCGAAGATTACGAAAATGCTGGTGGCGGCGACAACCAACAGCCAGTCCAGCGCGCTGCGGGAAGGTTTGGCTTCGCCGAGGACCTGGCGGCCCTCCATGCGGGCCTCGACGAAATCCGCGGCAACGCCATAGCGGTCGCTTTCCCGAATGGCCGCTTCTTTCCAGCGGGTTTGCTCCTGACCGGTTGCCGAAGAAAACGCAATGGCGCCGACTCCCAGCATCATGAGGAGGGAGCCGCCGATGACTTCGAAATAGATGGAAGAACTCCCGCCGTGCAATTCACCGAAAACAAGGATGCCCCACAACAAGCCCCAGAGCTGATTCGAATTGGAAAGCGGTATGCCCAGGCTGATGCCCACGTACTTTGCGGCGTATTGCTGGAAGACGTCGCCAATCACCCAGACGAAGCCGCCGAGCATCAGCCAGAAAATGACGCCGCGGGCGCTGAGCAATTCCCGACACAACGGAGCGAGACCCAGGGAGCTCACGGAGAGGACCGACATCATCCCTAATTCGCCGAACGAAAAGAAAGTCACAAACGAAAGTGGATTCATCCCGGTCAAGTAGGCCTTGCGGTAGGGGATGTACATGGTGCCCCAAAGAATTCCGGCGCCAAGCGCGGCCCAGATACCATGCAAGGAATGCGCCGCCGGGCCGCGTCCCGACGATGCGACGGCCAACAGCGCCGCACCGGCGCACATGACCAGCGCTCCGCCCAAGACACCGGCGCGGCGGCGCCAACCCGCCTGGCGCAGCTCATTGAAGAACAGAAATCCCCAAAGAATGCCGAGAAGGCTATTCGAATTCCACAATGGAAAAGCGATGCTCAAGCCGATGTCGCGGATGGCGAAAATCGTCAGCGTGTTGGCCACGGCCCAAAGACATCCGGCAAGAAGCGCCCAAATGACCAGGTGAGGCGCCCGGCGAACATCGGCGCGGACGGATGAGGTGCCCAAGATCAGCGCGGGCAGGCTCCAGCGCGCAAGAAAAACGCCGATGACCATGATGAGCGAAATAACCATCGGCGAAATGCCGATGGAAACGAGCTTGGTGGGCGCTTCCGCGGCGCCGAGCCAGGCTCCCGCAGCGAAGCCGCAAAGGACGCCCAGCAGTTGAAGCTTTTTCGAACGCGACGCGTCTTGGATTGCAGGAGGAAACTGGGGAGACGAGACAGGCGGCATTTTGCTCCGATCTGAAAATCAACGAATGAATCGAAGAAGCAGCAATCCACCCATCAAGACGGCGACGGGCACCCAAAAATGAATATCGCTAAGAATACTGGACCACCAGCCGTGGGGGGGCGGGTCCGGTTCAGTCGCTTTCATTTTCGATCCCTTAGAACGCGCATTTCCATTTCCTCACCTCGGCGTTAGGCTGTTCAGTGTGGCAGCCGGTTTTGCCAGCGCAATGGCGTCCGCCGCCCGGTAGACTGTACCGCTTTCTCGTGGAAAACGGTGACGCGCTCCAGGGAGTTGTCAATAAAGGGGGTCACGTCGTCAAGCGATTGGAAGAGATGGGGCGCAACTGCCAGCCCTCAAGCGTTAGGTGCGCCGCCAAAGAGAGTCAACGCGCCCCTCTTTTCCTAGGGCCGCTGGGAAGCTGGCTTTAGAATGATCCGTTAGCTATCCCATATACGAGGAGTGAAATGAAGCCACGGCTCCAAGTCATGAAATTCGGCGGCACGTCGGTCGGCGATGCGGCTTGCATC
>WNFD01007067.1_pt1 | contig 11170 bp, 9 predicted proteins | sample 5400491 | NCBI WGS metagenome assembly WNFD01 (sample SAMN13153343, study PRJNA577476) | soil metagenome | isolation source: 120 cm saprolite under Douglas fir tree site 2 hole 2 replicate 2 | place: USA:California | collected 2015-04-18 | reverse complement strand
ATTTCGTGCTCTCCTACTATGCTCCCAAAGCTGCTAATACTTCTGATTGCACCCTGCCACTAGTATAAGTATTAGGAGTTGTATAATATACTACTTACAGCCAGTAGAGCGCCGCGTATCATTTAGGAAGTAGCAAGGAAATAAAGTTGGACCAACACGAGAGATCTGCCGGGAAAGAGCCGCAACTTCCCCCTGCACAAAGTACATCTCCTATGCCAAGTGCACAAGAAGTTACTGGTTCAACCTCACGAGCATCAGTATCGCTCGATGATTACCAAGAGCGTGCGAATAAATGGGTCGTGCTCGCTCTCGCCGCCGTAGGCGCCTTCATGACGACGCTCGATGCGTCGATAGTGAATATCAGCCTGCCTTCAATCGCACACTCCTTTGGTGTGCCTCTTAGTGGTGCTATCGAGTGGATTATTATCGGCTATCTCGTCATCATTGCAGCGGTGCTCCTCACTTTCGGGCGTCTTGCTGATATGATCGGCAAGAAGCCAATCTGGTTAGCGGGCCTGGCTATTTTTACCATCGGCTCTGCCCTCTCTGGCGCAGCGCCCTCCCTGGGTATACTTATCGCCGCTCGCCTCTTCCAGGGATTGGGGGGAGCGCTCATATTTGCCGTCAACGTCGCCTTGCTCACAAGTGTCTTTCCTGCCAGTGAGCGTGGGCGCGCTCTTGGCTTGAATGCCGTCGTCGTGGCACTCGGCATCAGCGCAGGTCCCACCATTGGCGGTATCATCACCCAGAATTTTACCTGGCGCTGGATCTTCTATGTGAATGTGCCTTTGGGCATCCTCCTCTTCTTCCTCTCACTACGTATCCTCACAGAGCGTGCCCATTTTGGGCGTGGGCGTTTCGACCCCGTGGGTGCAGCTTTAGTGGCAATTGGGTTAGCCACGCTGACATTAGGTCTCTCCTTCGGTCAGGAGTGGGGCTGGACCTCACTCCCCCTGCTGCTCTCCCTGGGGATAGGCGTGGTAGCGCTGATCGCTGCAGTGCTCGTTGAGGGTCATGTCAAGGATCCCGTCTTACATCTCTCTTTGCTGAGAAACCGTGTCTTCGCCTCGGCCAATATCAGCTTTATTCTCGCTATGCTGGCTCTGTTTGCCCCCGGCTTTCTGCTGCCGTTCTATCTCGAGGAACTGCGAGGTTACTCTGCTGAGCAAGCTGGACTCTTGCTCACACCTCTACCGCTGACGCTTGCTATTGTGGCTCCTATCAGCGGCACGCTCGCGGACCGTATTGGCTCCCGCTGGTTGGCACCGCTTGGGCTAGCGATCGCCTGTCTCGGATTGATCCTGCTCAGCCAACTGAATGCACAGAGTTCCACCTGGGACATCATCTGGAGACTTATCGTCACTGGAATTGGACAGGGCATCTTCCAGTCACCGAATAGTAGTGCCATGATGGGTGCTGCACCGCGTAACGAGCAGGGTGAAGCATCAGGATTACTGGCGACCGGGCGTGTTGTCGGACAGAGCTTGAGTGTAGCGATCGCCGGTGCCGTCTTTGCGAGCCTGGGAGGTGCTGCAGCAGGAAGCTTGCTAGTCAGTCAGGAGCGTACACTCCCTGCCGCTCAGGTAAGCGCCCTTCAACAAACCTTTGTCAGTAGCTTCCATGCTGCGATGCTTGTGTGCGCTGGCTTCGCCGCGATTGGTATCTTCACCGCGCTGGTGCGGGGAAACGATTTGGCAAGAGCCAGGTGACTGATGGGGGAGAAGCACTTTTGCTTGGAACTGTGCTGGTTAATCGCTTATCAAACAACTATAGGAGAAGAGGAATGGATCTGACAACCAATGCCTTTCTTGATGATCTTGAGCAACCCCGCTATTTCGGTGCACCCGTCTATCCTTCCCATGCCCCAGGATTCGTTTACACGCTCCATCGTCATCATGAACGGGGCATGGGAGAATCCAGAACCAGTGCCTCCGGCTTCATGTTCACAACGGAGCATTCTGGTACCCATATCGATGCCTTATGCCACCAGGCAGAAGATTTATACCTCTATGGCGGACGAGCGGTTAATGCTAGCGTGCAAACTCCGGCTGGTTTTACAGAGCTGGGAGCGGAAACCATAGCTCCACTCATCACATGCGGTATCCTGCTGGATGTTGCACATCATAGGGGTGTTGACCGGATAGAAGTGGGAAAGCCCATCACTCGTGTGGATCTAGAAGCTGTGGTTCAAAACCAGGATGTGCCGGTGCGCGAGGGCGATGTTGTGCTGGTACGCACTGGGACAAGCGATCCACCAGTCTTGGCAGCAAGAGGCACAGGCCAAGCGCAGGCAACGGGCCTGTCCGTCGTCATCCCAGCGGGTTGGCGAGTCGTCTGCTCCTCCTGCTCCGCTGGTCCAGGGTCAATCGCTTGGCCGTCCGAAGAAGCATCCATCAGCCATGACTACAGTCAAGCCGCAGCCACAACCAGCCGCCACGCTACCGACAGAGGGCCAGCGGCCTCGACCTGCCGCTACCCATCCATGGCGACGTCCCTTGCTTCGGCGGCATTCGGCCTAAAGGATCAGCTACTTCGCCGGCGCAAAAATCCTACGCGCACCCAAAACCTCGCTCCACATCGTAAACTTGGACGGCCTATGTTATAATTGCCACTGAAAAACTACAGGATAGAGTGAAGGTAGGCTGATGATTGACCCATTTAGCGCGATTAGTAGAGCGAGTTCTGGAATAACGGTTACAACATCCCCTGATTATCTGCTTGACGCTCTCACAGCTTCCTTATGTGGGATTATATCGGGTTAAAAATAGGCTGTCAAGCCGTCATTTGTTGAAGTTCCAGCTACCACCAAAAGAGGAGGCTAGCTAACAATGCACCGGTCGAAAATCGGCAGCCAACAAACGGAAAGTGAGCAATTCCAATGAACGCTGAAACCGCGCTAACCTCTGCCCACCTGACGATCGACAGCGCCGTTGCTGAATGGCTCGCACAAAAAGAGACGATCGGATCCAAACGCACCCGAGCCGAGTACGAGGTAACGATGCGCCGCTTTCGCGCCTTGCTGGCCCAGGGCGGCCTGGATCTCTTGAGCAACCCGATTGACATCGCGCGCATCGCGGCGCTGTGGGCCAATATGCGCGGAAGTCTCTCCCGGCGACCAGGTCAAGATGTGTCGCCGGCGATGTATAATCAGCGGCTCGCCATCCTCTCGAGCTTCTACACGTTCCTCCAGGACACCTACAAACTGGAGATCCCGAATCCGATCAAAGACGTGAAGAAACGGAAGGTCCAGGCCTACGCCGCCGCGCTGCCCATCGCCCCTGAGACCGTCGAACAAGGACTTGATCGCATTAACCGCAATTCCAGAGCGGGATTGCGCGATTATGCGCTCCTAGCTGTGGCTTTATACACTGGCCGCCGTGCTTCCGAATTGGCAGGCCTGCGCGGGGGCGATGTGAAAATACAAGGTCGCACCCAGGTGCGCATCCAGTTGACGTTTCACTGTAAAGGGAACAAGGTGATGCGAGACCTGCTCGACGCCGATACCTCAGCCGTGTTGTTGGACTACCTGCATGCCCACTATGGAAACCAGCTCCTCACACTGCAAGATGATGCGCCGATCTAGGTATCCTACAGCCGACAGAACAAAGGACAGGCGATTAGCACCAAGACGCTCTCGAATATCTGCGCAGCACACCTGGATACCAGCAAAGTCCACGCGCTCCGACACACGTTTGCCGTCGGTATGGTGAGAAGTGGCGCGCCGATCACCGACCTGGCCGGGCGACTCGGACACACGGATATCAGGATCACCCAACTCTATACGAAAGAACTCATGGGAGATGAGAACCCCTATGGTGAAAAGCTCTCTGCTCGATTTGGCATTAAACGCAAGACGACCAGGTGAGGAGGTGCTGCGATGAAGCCCTGTCCGATTCAGAGCACACCACTGGGTAATACCAGTGTACTCAAAAAGAGCCAGCACAGGCAGATCAGCACTTTAGAGCAGGTCTTCGGCATCAGCGTCAAACACGAAGTTGAGAGGGAATAAAGGGAAGAGGAAACGATGGCAATACAGCTACCACCGCTCCGCATCTTTTGCGGCTATGCACATGAAGACCAGGCGCTCTTTCAACGACTCAAAAAAGCGCTGGCCGTTCTCATCCGCCAGGATGCGGTGAGCATCTGGCATTACGGCGATCTCCTGCCTGGAGCGCAGTGGGAACGTGAGATTGAGCGAGAGTTGAACACTGCGGATATCGTTCTGCTGCTCATCAGTCCTGCATTCATGGCTTCCGATTATTGTTGGAGTAAGGAGATGCAATGGGCAATCACGCGGCACGCGACAGGGGAGGCACGTGTGATCCCCATTCTTCTCAAGCCAACACCAGGCTGGGAAACGACGCCCCTTGGTGCGTTACAAGCACTCCCAACGGGTGCAAAACCAATCACCTCCTGGGACAATCGCGAGCAGGCATTGACAGATGTGGTTAGTGGTCTGCGCAGAGCCATTGAAGCGATCCAGAAAGAAGATCGCTATCCGGTGAAAGAGTATGTGATTCATGTACAGACTTATGCATACGAAAAGTTTCAAACGGATATCCCAGCACAGGAAGCGATATTTCAAGTAGCGGAACAATGGATAGAGAGAAGATCCCAGGTAGGAGTACTTCAGAAAAGCACTGAGGATGATCAGCAGAAACAGTGGATCGTCACCGACCATCAGCAAGATTGCCAGATTACGATGCGGCGAAACGCTAGCAGAGGGAGAGATGGCCTCCTGGATACGCTCTGGATGGCAGACATTCTCCTTACCAGCGAGCATCCTACCTTGCTGGATCGGCTGCTAGAAGCCGGGCGGGTGCCCTACCGGGCCATTCAATGGACCCTTCTTGATAATCTGGACGTTCTGGCGCTGGGCCGACAGATCCACGCACAAATGGGAAGGCCCGCCTTTAACCCCACCGAGATCGAGGGGTCTTATCATGTCGAGTATCGACTGTCTGAAAACGACGAGCGTCGGACCATACTCAATCCGATCACCGTCGCACTCACTTCCAGGGGACCAGCTTTTCCTGGAGAGCCAGCTCTACCTGCAAGAGTCGCACTGATCCATGATAATCCCCCCTTTGGATTCTTCCGTGCGCATCGGCTGTTTTCGGTGCAGAAAATCATTTCCATCCTTCGTGGTGAGCTGCTGTATAAGGAGGTGAAGCAGCTCATCGACGAAGCCTGTATGCCTGACACAAGCGTTGGGTAACAAAGCGAAGAAAAGAGCGTCATGCAGTGATGCCGAAATCAGCCACACACGCCCTGACCTGGTGTCCCGACACGTCTACCTACACTGTGCGCGATCCTGAACATGACCGCACCCTCGCTGCCATCTTCGGAGGAGATGCTCTCTTGCTCATACCCGAGAGCCAGGAATGGTTCGCGTGGCTGGCCAGCATTCCCTCCTTTGCCTTTGAGGGCCGTGCAGGCCGTTTCACCGCACGTCGCGAGATGAAGCAGCGCGGGGAGAGCTACTGGATCGCCTACCAGCGCGCCGACGGGAAATTGCTGAAGCGCTACCTCGGCAGGACCAGCGACCTCACTGCCGAGAAGCTGGAGGCCACCGCCAGGTCGATGCATGCCAGGCCAGCATCACCGAAGCCGACGATTGCATCCCACGCCTGGGAGCTGATCCCCGGGCAGGTGATGGCCATCGATATCGGCAAAGCGCCAAAGGCACCGCCTTACGACGACACCTTCTGGCTACCAGATCGCTCCCATTTTCCTCTCGTGCAGCCAACAAAAGAGCGCTGCCCGATTCACCCGACGACGCGGTGGCTCCTGCGAGATCCCAGTGGACAAGCCTGGTGTACCCATCCCACCTGCTGGCGGCGCTATACCCTCATGCGGCTCGGTGGGTTGATTAACTATCACCACCTTTTGGGATGCGATCGCGACACATTCATCGCTGCCGGCGCAGAGTCCTGGGCCACCTATGCCAACAAGCAAGATGATGCCCACATCGAGTTCTCACTCCGGCAGGCCATCATGTACTGCATGAACCTCGATCTCCAGCTGCCCGACATGTCGGACGATGCGCGCCTGCACGCTCCTCTTTACGATGCCTGGAAGTAGCACCGCGCAGGTCCTCACCCTTAAGGCCTGTCGTTTCCACCTGGCCATTACTCTACCGGGAAGAGAACGCTGCTTTCACAGCCGCATGTGTTTTTGTCAAGGCATTCTCCCTATGCATAGGGGTCAAATGCTTGACGATCTAGCCATGGCTTTGTAAGATGGACTCCACTATTTTCTGTCCAGAGAGACTATCCCGGACAAAATGTAGTGCGGTATTGCTTTCGTTGGGAGAGTAGGAGGCTATGGAAAACTCACGTATTCAGGACATACCGTCGTTCAAAAAGACGCTTGATGATATCAAGAAGCTCAAATCGTTGAAAGCAGCGATGCCGCTACTAAAGCCACTCTTGCGAATACTAGGAGTGAACGTCAATCAGATGCAGGAGGCTTTTACCAATTTTGATGAGCTAGAGCGTCAAGCACAGGAATTAGCTACGCTCCCTGATCGCTTTAACGATCTCTTCAGTGCGCGAGGCTGGATCATTTACGATTTGATGAAGCTTGATGTTGCAAAAGCGGCCGTTGAAAAGGCAGAGTCCGGCGATGTTGATGGTGCCGAGGCAGATCTCGTTGAATATTATGATGCAGAAACGGTAGAGTGGCTTTTACGCAGGATGAATGGCGTGCAGGCGTTCATTGCCAGAATGCCACTTGCAAAGAAAGCACTCATTGATTACCGCGAGGAACGCTACCATGCATGTGTTCCGGTTATCCTCGCCCTCCTCGACGGTCTCGTGAATGAATTACACGAGAAGCGCCGTGGCTTCTTTTCAGAGGAGGTTGACTTAGCGGCATGGGATTCCGTAGCAGCGCACGACAAGGGGCTTAATGCATTAACAAAAATCTTTCAAACAGGTCGTTATACGACGGTTACAGAGCAAATCACCGTTCCTTATCGCAATGGCATCCTGCATGGGATGGATCTCGGATATGACAACAGAATGGTTGCAGCCAAAACCTGGGCTGCGTTGTTTGCTACTCGTGATTGGTCATTGAGAGTTGAACAGGGACTCCTTACCGCTCCGGCAGAAGAACCGAAGACGACGTGGAGAGGGCTTTTCCAACAAATTCGCGAAAACGCTGAAGAGAAGGCTCGCTTGGAGGAATGGAAACCGCGAACTATCCGCCCCGGAGCGAACATACCAGCTACAGGCGAACCAGATGTATTTGCTCCTGAAACGCCAGAACATAAACTTGCTGAGTATATGGCCTATTGGAAAGCACGAAACTATGGCCGGATGGCACAAGTCCTCAATCTCGACGTAGATCCCCCTAATGCTGCGCCTGCTCGTGTCAGGGAATATTATGCATCGAAAAGGTTGAAGGCATTTGAATTCTTAGAAGTGGCTGACTCGGCGGCTGCGTTAACAACGATCAAAACAAAACTGGTCTATGAGGAGAATGGGAATGATGTTGAGCGTACCATTGACTTTCGTCTCGTCAATGTAGATCAGGACAGGCACGCTGCAATACGAGGGAAGCCTGATAGTACCTGGCTAATAGACACGCTTTATGTATAAAGGAGTTCCATCTACCTACTTGACTGTAAATGCAAACTTTAAATGGCTCATGTCCAAATTTGGGACAATGATGAGTGCGAGTTCAGCCCAAGTTTTGCGCTACGCCAACCTAAGTGTTGCGCGGCTTAGGTAAGTAGTGTGAAAGCTCTTGTAGAGGGCTCTCGCGGCTCTTATGACGCTATTTGCAACCGCATCTGGTAAGATGAGATATTTCTTACTCGCATGGCTCTATAGGCTCAATTGTGCCATAAGTCATCTATGCGCAAAACTCAGGTTAGTGCGGCGCAAAACTTGGGCTGAACTCGCATGAGCTTACCGAAAAGCTCCGTTTCAAAAATTGTGCTAAGAGAGTTGATTGGAAAAACTCTTCAATTATCCACTACCCCAAATTTGGACATGAGCCATGGAATCTTATGATTTACATGTATTCAATGAGATTACTGTCATTTAAACTGTCATTTCTCTCCCATCTCCACGCGCTTGACATGTGCCATTACGGCCCTTTCGTAAGAGGTGGACGGGCCAGTCTGAAGCTCCCTGTGCTGCCCAGGGGACACTCGTACAACAATGGCCGTAATGTTGTCTGGACCACCGTTCTGGTTTGCCTGCTCTATCAGGTGATACACACTCTCCCGCGGCCCAAACCGCTGCACAATCTCTCGTAACTCCTCGTCGCTTACCTGGTTTGAGAGACCATCAGTGCAAAGAACCAGCAAATCGCCTTCCTGCATCTGTTCAGAGAACAGATCTACCTCGACGTCAGCTTTCTCCCCTAAACAACGATAGATCACATTCCTTTGTGGATGAGCACGAGCCGCCTCTTCCGTGAGGGAGCCTACGCGGACCTGCTCAGCTACCCAGGAGTGATCTTGCGATACTTGCTTGATGTGACCATCGCGAGCAATGTACGCACGGCTATCGCCAACATTCGTAATGTAGGCCATACCACCTTGTAGTACCGCCGCAACACATGTCGTCCCCATCCCATTCCATGCATCGTTCTCTGTTGCTCGTTGATAGATCAAGGCGTTTGCTCGTTGAACCGCTTGCAGTAAGGAAGCGGCCACGTCTTCATCTTCGTTCCGATAATACGTAGTGCGCATCGCGCTCACAGCCATCTCACTTGCGATATCTCCCGCTGCGCGACCTCCCAAACCATCAGCGACGACAAACAACGCGCCCTTCTTTGCCATCACCTGTGGATCTTCCGGGACAATGGAGATCATACTATCTTCATTGACTTGACGTTTACGACCAACATCTGTACACTGTGCCACATTGAGAAAGATTTGTTGAGCCATGGTAGTGCCTCCTTCTGCTGTGATGAGCCTATTTGAATGGTGTACAAAAAAATGTTTAAGCCGAGTAAGGAGCATCCAGCCTTTCTGCGAACCTGGTCTTTCGAGAACACCCCATCTCACATGGTGTCTGGTATCGCGCACCATGAAGTCCTCCCCTCCTGTCTCTTTCACGTTCGGCAAGTGCAATGAGTTTCATCGAGCGCCGCGTCCTTGGTGAAACGGCCAGATGACCCCTGCTCGCGTGTGAGGGATGTCACGCTCGCTCGTTCCCTCCCTTCAAGGCATGCACACCCGCTCAGATCTCCCTCCACACAGGGCAGAGAGGCGAGCAGAAGAGCAGATGGGTAGCCCGAAGAAAGGTCCCCGCTTTGTTATGGCGCAGCCTCCTTGCGTGTGGAATCTCTGCTGGAGAAGAACCTGCCGCATGTGAGGAGGAGCCCTGATCGCGTGAGCGGCCCTCACGCTCCTTCCGCGGTGGCAGCACAGCAGAAACTGCATCGGTCCTCACCAGCCGTACGAGCAGCGGTGGCGCGTGTCGCACAGGACGGCCGCGGTCATCATCCGGTGCAGGACGCGGTTCTTCTGCCATCGCTCCCCGTCAGCATCGCTGTAGGCGCTCGTCCCATACAGAGCAGGGAGGTGTGGTGCCGTCGATGACCGACCAGGTGCTGGGTACAGCCAACCTTTTGGGCAAAGCACCCATACGGCCCGGTGTCACGTAAGCTGTCATGAGGCGCAAAGTAGAAACAAGAAGAACGGGAGAAAGAGCAGAAAGTGCACCACTTCAACGCTCCAAGAGCTTTCTCTTAGGAAATCCTTCATTTTTGACGAAAAACACGAAGCTTCCCAGGGGAAAACGCCTTCTTGTCCCTTGCTAGAGCGATATTTCTCGCAGAAAGGGTATTTCCTGCTTGCTACTTTGCGCCTCATGGCAGCTTACGTGACACCGGGCCTAGAGGGCGACCAGAGCCCGCAGCACCATCTGCTCATCGCGAGCCGCTTCCACAGGCACGCCTGCCAGGTGCAGCAGTGCCTGATCCGAAAGCGAGCAAAGCAACACGCCCACGCCCCACTGACCGTTGGCTTTGCGCGAGCGAACCGCAACCCGACGAACCGGGCGCACAAAAGCGGTTGGCTCCTCGCACACCCATCCGATCTGTCTCGAAGGCTCCTGAGTATCGGTAATCCAGTGCTGGACAGTAGTCGCCAGCAGACGAGACTGCTGCCCCGAACACGCTTTGCCCAACACCTCATAGCCCTGTTCCAGGAGCCAATTCAAGTTGGGCACGCTTCCGCCTCCAGCGTCGATGCGCACCAGCGTACGCTGACGTTGCTCAGCGTCGAGCTGCAACGTGTTTTGAGCAGCGCTGACCAAGGTCTGCAAGGTAGCATTGAGTTGGCAATTGCCGGGAAACAGACGATCCACGATCACTTCCTGATAGTGCCAAGCCAGTACCCGCCCAAGCTGCCGCCCGCGTCGATTGCGCGCGGTGTGAGCAAAATAGCCTTTCGTGGCAAACGCTGCCTGTTTGCCACAGAGCCAGCCGCAGAGGTCTCCATCCAGGATGTGCCAGTCAACACGATAGTCATGGCGAGAGCCGCGACGGTGCGTGCGATAGATCTCATCCAGTGCTTGTTCCAGCTGGGCGGCCTGCCTCGGCGTGCAGGCATCCAACGTGTGTTGCACGACCGACTGTTCAGCGCATTGCTTGCGTCCAAAGGCACATTGCAAACTGGGGTCGGCTCGCAGCAGCGTGTTGATTGCTACCAGCCCGTGTGCTCCAGCCAACAGCGTGATGAAGCTATCGTAGAGCTTGTCCAGGGGCGTGTGCTTCACGGTCTTCTGCTCAATCTGCACCTGCGCTCGAATCGGTTCAAACACCCTGCGTTGCTCCAAGACGACTCCCAATGCCGCCAGGCCGGCGGCTGGGGTAAAATGACACGTTGTTGCTGTGATACACTCGTTCATGATGTGGCTCCTCCTCATGGTCGGACAACGTTTTCTCCATGAGGTATGAGCCTTCTTCATGCTTTTGGCAAGGTCTTCACTCGTTCTCGCTGTCACTACTTTGGACAAAATTTAGGGAGAGAACCAGAGAGCAAAGGGTCGAACTGGGAAGCCCACTTCCCCGTGTGCTGCTGGAGTGCAGGGAACCCCTGCTGGGGAGCTCTCGGTCAGGTGACGGGAGACAGACCGAGTAGCGCTTCGTAGATGAAGGCCAGCTGCGCTCCCACGATGGGCCAACCGTAGCGCGCGCGCACGGC
>WNFD01047070.1_pt1 | contig 11171 bp, 8 predicted proteins | sample 5400491 | NCBI WGS metagenome assembly WNFD01 (sample SAMN13153343, study PRJNA577476) | soil metagenome | isolation source: 120 cm saprolite under Douglas fir tree site 2 hole 2 replicate 2 | place: USA:California | collected 2015-04-18 | reverse complement strand
TAACGCCTGGCAACCCCGCCCCTCCCAAAATGCCTCTCGCGGGCACCCTTTACGCGAGAATTGACGTGCGAATCCTCCTCTGCTAGCATTCGCCCAATGGCAAAAACGCACAAGTCTTCTTCGGGCTCTTCGAGCCGTTCCAAGGGGACGGCCCGGGGCCAAGCTAAGTTACAGAAAAAAAAGAGCTTCCCCCCCCCGCCCCCCGCCCAGCGTGGCGGCGTCGAGCTGGTGGATCCCCTTGTCCAGGCGCAGCTCAAAGTCTACGACGAAGCCTTGTCCCTCTTTCATCAGCAGAAATTCGCCCGTGCCAAGCAAGAACTTGAAAAAGTTCTGGAAGGCCCCAGCAAGGAACTCGCCGACCGCGCGCGCATGCATGTAAAAATCGCCGAGCAACGCATGAAGCCGTCCCAGGAGAAAAATCCTCACACCGCGGAAGAGCATTACCAGCGCGGCGTCGCCATGATGAATATCGGCCGCTGGGACGATGCCCGCGAAAGTCTCGACAAAGCCCGCAAAGCTGCGCCCAAAGCCGACCACATTCATTACGCGCTGGCCGCGCTGGATTGCCTCACCGGCGAAGCTGATTCCGCTCTCGCGAACCTGAAGGTCGCCATCCAGTTGCGCTCCGAGAATCGTTATCACGCGCGCAACGACGAAGATTTTGCTTTCCTCCAGGAAGACCCGCGCTTCACCGAGCTCCTCTATCCGGAGAAAGACGGCCTCGCCAGCTAGCGCCCTGCGAATTCGTTAAACATGTGCCGGTATGCAAGTGAACGTGTCATTCCGAGCGAAGCGAGGAATCTGCTTTTTCTGCTACCTGAAATTTTTTTGTAGAATGAACGGTTCGGAGTAGCCCGAAGTTCGCCGTGAAAAAACGCGCCTCCAAATCGAAGACTCTGTCCCGCGGCTTCCGCGTTGTGGCTCTCGGAGGTGGCACCGGTCTCTCCACCCTTCTTCGCGGGCTGAAAGAGCTCGTCATCCGCCGCACCGGCGAACAAGCTAGCACCGAACTTCCCATCGCCGACCTCGCCGCCATCGTCACCGTCACCGATGACGGCGGCAGCTCCGGCCGCCTGCGCCGCGAGAACCGCATCCTTCCTCCCGGTGACATTCGTAATTGCATGGTCGCCCTTTCAAAGGACGAAGCGCTCCTTGGCCGCCTCTTTCAATATCGCTTCCAGGCCGGGCACGGCCTGATCGGTCACAGCTTTGGCAACCTCTTTCTCGCGGCGCTCACCCATGTCACCGGAGATTTTACGGAAGCCATTCGCGTCAGCAGCAGGGTACTCGCCATCCGCGGACGCATTTTTCCTTCGACCCTTTCAAACGTGCACCTCGTTGCCAAGCTCGAAAACGGCCGCACCGTTCACGGCGAAACCCGCATTACCGCCAGCCATTCTCCGATCGAAACAATTTGGCTGTCGCCTCGCCGCGTCAAGCCGCTCCCCAAAGCCATTGAAGCCATCCGCGAAGCCGACCTCATCTTCCTCGGTCCCGGCTCGCTCTACACCAGCATCCTGCCCAATCTCTTGATTCCAGAAATCGCCACCGCCATCGCCAAATCCAAAGCGCCGCGCGTGTACATCGCCAATCTGATGACCCAGCCCGGCGAAACCGCCGGCTACGCGCTCGCCGATCATCTGCGCGCCATCCAGAAGCACGTGCGCCATCGCGTCATCGATTGGGTGGTCGCCAACCGCCAGACGATTTCGCCGGAGGTCGCCCGGCGCTACCGCGCCCAGGGCGCAGAACCCGTGACCATCGATCTCCCTGCACTCCAAAAACTCGGTTACCGCGTCATCCTCGATAATCTCCTCGAAGAGCACGCCGTCATCCGCCACAGCACTGCACACCTGTCCCGCCTCCTCCTCGAAGAATTCCTCCACCGATAGCAGGGCTTGCATTTGTCTTTGTAGTGGCGGGCGTGGGCCCGCCCGTTCCTGCTCTCAAGGTGAATGGTTTCTCCAATGTCATCCTGAGCGAAGCGAAGGATCTCACCTGAGCCGTGCCTCTACCTTGACATTCTGCTGAGGTTTTTCGAGTTCGACATCCTGCTTGGACCTGTCGTGGCGAGCTCCGCCCTTTCTTCCGCACGTACACTTTTGGCGGGCCTCGGCCCCTCCTTCCTCCCGCATTTGTCTTTGTAGTGGCGGGCCTTGGCCGCCAGTTCCTGCTCTTCAAAAAATCGTTGTACTTCTCTCTTGACAGTCCGCTCCTGCTCTGGTACTGTGATTATTAGATACATCTATCGTTAATCTCATAGCCTTGTTCGACCAGTCATTCTTGCGCTGTAGCTCACCCCTTTAGGCTTTCCTTCTTAGGGGGTGAGGTTTTCCTTCCTTCTACCGCGTGACAAAGACAGTTGCACAATTTTGGTGCAACCTAAACCCCTTTAGAATCAACACTTATAGAGATGCCCGCAACTGTTTGTGTTGCAGACAAAGGACTTATGAGAACGTTAAGTCCTTTAGATGCAACACTTACAAAAAACCAGGGGGAGGGGGTAGCCGCCCCAACTCGGATCGGAGAGCGTTTCGACGGTCACCTTGCTGCGGCAAGTCGGCGCATTAATTCCTGTTTTTTCTCTAGCAGCCCGCGGAGCTCCGGTGCGGCCGGATTCGCTTCGATACTGCGCTGCACGTCGGCCAGCTCCTGCTCCGCCTGGCGATGCTGCAGCGCTTCGATGCAACTCATGGCCTCTTCCCAGGTCGGCTCGTTGGCCTCTTCAAACAGAATCTCGAAGAGCAGCCGCCTGTCTCGCTCTTCCAAGACGCTTGCCACTTCCGTGGCCTGCACCGGCTGGCCGGAAAGACTGGCAATCACTAGCGCGGCGAAGATTTTTTCTGTTTCGAGCCCGTGGTAGAGGCGTGCATTCTGCAAATGTTGCGCGAGCTCCAGGCGAAATCCTTCCGCTTCGGCGAGCATGTGAATCAGCCGGCGCTCGACCGGCTTGGCCGCGCGCCCCAAGAGTTCTGGCTGGGTCTTCACTTCGCTGCGCCGCTCGGTCGCCGCTTTGCTCAAGGCCGCGCGCAGCACGGGTTCGTCCAGGCGAAGCTGCTGGGCGATGCGTGTGGCCCACTCGGAACGCAGGATGCGATTGGGAATTTTCTGGACGTAAGGCAAAAGAAAATTCACCGCGCGCAGCTTTCCTTCTCCGGTCGTCAAATCCATGTGCCGCGCGCGCGCAATCAAGTAGTCCACATAGGGCGGGGCTTCCTTCAACAGTTTGAGGTATTCATCTTTTCCACGCTCGCGGATGAACAAATCCGGATCGGCCTTCTTATTGCCGACCGGCGGCAACGCGAGCACGCGCACTTCGAAATCTCGCTCCAGCAAGAGGGATAGAGAGCGTTCAGTGGCGGACTGCCCCGCCGCATCTGGGTCATAGTTCACCACGACACGCTTGGTGAAGCGCCCGAGCAACTTGATTTGCACTTCCGCAAGACTGGTGCCGCAGCTCGCTACCACGTTGCTGATACCCGCGCGCGCGACGGCGATGGCGTCCATATAGCCTTCGACAAGGATCGCGAAATCATCGCGGCGGATTCCTTCTTTGGCGCGGTCCAGGTGATAGAGCAGGTTGCTTTTCGAATAGATCGGCGTCTCGGGGGAGTTGAGATACTTCGGCATGTCATCGCCCAGCGCGCGAGCTCCGAACGCCACGATCTTTCCCGATTCGTTTGAAATAGGGAACGTGCGGAATCGGTCGAATAACCGCCCACTTTGATCGCGGCTGAATAGCCCACTCAATTCCAGCAGGACTGGGCCGTAGCCTTTGCCGCCTGAAGCCGCTTCGCCCAAGTGACGACGAAGGACTTCGCCACCGGATGGTGAATAACCCAGTCCGAATTGATCGACGGCGCTTCGGTCTAGCCCCCTATCCTCAAGGTATGCTCGCGCTACTTTTCCTTCAGCTGTCTCATTCAGTTGTCGACGAAAGAAATCTGCCGCATATTTGTACATCTCGATGAGGTCTGCTCTGTGGTGTTGGGTTGCAGCCTCTTCTCGCGTCCGCGGCCGCGGCTTCGGTATGGGAATGCCGCACTTTTCTGCCACAAGCTTCACGGCCTCGGGAAACTCGCATTTCTCCATCTCCATGACGAAGTTGTAGACGTCGCCGCCCTTGCCGCACCCGAAGCAGTAGAAAATCTGCTTGATCGGAGAAACTGTGAACGACGGTGTCTTTTCTTGATGAAACGGGCACAGCCCGCTGAAGTCTTTCCCAGTTTTTTTCAGGCGGACGTATTCGCCGACAACCCGAACGATGTCGGCTTGTTGTTTGACCTTTTCCGCGAATGATCCCGCTTCTGCCATGAGGTGGCTAGAGATTTTCAGCGCTTTGCATAATCATTCTTGTAAACCGCACCGCCTTTCATGACAAATTTTACATGCTCTAGGATGGTGACGTCTTTTGTGGGATCGCCATCCACAGCGATGACGTCTGCAAACTTACCGGGCTCCAGAGAGCCGACGAGGAATTTCGGTCCAAGCAAGTCCGAAGCATTGATCGTGGCGGTTTGGATCGCGGCCAGCGGCGTCATTCCCAGACTCACGTAAACGTGAAATTCTCCCGCGTTCAAACCATGCGGATACACCGCCGCGTCCGTGCCGAACGCAACCTTTACGCCGGCGGCAAACGCTTTCCCGGTGTTCTTGCGCATCGCCGCAATCACATCGCGCATTTTCTGCTTCGAGTATTCCGGCACGTCGCTGCGGTCCAGGTTCTTTTCCATGTATTCACCGAGGAATAGCGTGGGCACCAGATAGGTTCCGTTTTTCTTCAGCGTGGCGATGGCCGCATCGTCCATCAAGTGGCCATGCTCGATGGAATCGACGCCTGCTTCTGAAGCCCAGCGCACGCCTTCGGCGCCGTGAGCATGAGCTGCCACCTTGCGCCCAAGGCGGTGCGCGTCCGCCACGATCGCCTTCATTTCTTCGAGGGTGTACTGCGAAGCGTTCGGGTCATCGCCCTTTGACAGCACGCCACCGGTAGCACAAATCTTGATCACGTCTGCGCCATACTTGATGACTTCGCGAACTTTGTGTTGAACGCCTTCGATGCCGTCCGCTACTCCCTCGCCCTGAAAATGAAACGCGGGCGGCAGCAAGTTTTCGTCGCAGTGCCCGCCGGTGATTCCCATTGCCGGCCCCGACGCGACAATACGCGGCCCGATCACGTCGCCATCATTGATGGCATCGCGTAGGGCGATGTCCGCATAGTCTTTTGCGCCGAGGTTGCGCACCGTTGTGAATCCGGCCTCGAGCGTTCGCCGCGCGTTCCTGGCGCCGTGCAGCGCTTCCCGCGCGGTGGAAATCTTCAAGCCCTCGTACGATAGCGAACTCAGTTCAAACGTCAGGTGCGTATGCATGTCGATCAATCCGGGCAGCAAGGTGGCGTTCGGGAGATCGATCGTCGTGTCCGCGGCGGCCGCGGCGATTTCGTTTGACGGCGCGATCTGCACAATCTTTTCGCTTTCAATCACGATGGACTGGTTCGCGCGCAACTCCCCCGTGCGCACGTTCAGCACGTGACCTGCGCGAATTACCGTCCTCTTCGTAGCGGGCGCCTGCGCGCTGGCCGTGACTGCCATTCCAGTCAAAATCGCGAGAACGACCGCGATCACTACTCCCCACAGGCCGATTCCCCGGCCCGTCCTTGCAAGCAGCAATGAATTCTTCAGACTTTTCATCCAGGCACCTCGTTGTGATTTAGCAATTTGGAACGCGGCGAGTATAGCAAAGCAGCGTGGTCTCCATCTCTCCAGAAGCAGAATCCGTATGTCGTTCTCTCTTCAGTTTCTATTTTCTGATTCCCATTTTCTTATCTCTGCAGTTCCACGATGGTAATGGCCTTTCCTCCGTGGTCTTCCGTTTCAAACGAATGTGTTTCAACCAAAGGGTGCGAGGCCAGAAATTCGCCAATTCCTTTGCGAAGCGCGCCCGTTCCGTGCCCATGAATGATTCGAATTCGCCCCTTGTGCGCCAGCGCCGCGTCATCCAGGAATTTGTCCAGCCGGTCCGTGGCTTCTTCCACGGTCATTCCGATCACATTGATTTCGTCGGAAACACCGGCTTCCGCGCGCTGCGAAGTCACCGTCACACTCTGCAATTTGGCCGCCAGCGAACTCGATTTCGCCGCGGCTGCCGCTCCCTCTATGCCGGTAATTTCATCCAACGCCACTTTCATCCGCAGCGGCCCGGCTTCGATTTCAGCGGACGATCCTTCAATCCTCCGCAACAGCACCGGCCTGCTGAACCCGCGCACGCGAATTTTCGCGCCGGGCTGCAGCCGGTCCCGGCTGACCGCCTCCATCGAAGCCGCATTCACACCGAGATCAGATTGCGATTCCGAGATGGTCTGTACGACCGCGGCATTCAGCTCGTCGCGCGCCTCGCCGCGGACGTCCTGCATCTTACGCCGCGCCGTTTTCTCCATCTGCGCGCGCAACTCCCGCTCTTTTACAGCCTCCACGACGCGCGCCACGTTTTCATCAAAGCGCTTCTGCATCTCCGCGAACTGCGCTTCCAGTTCCTTGATGCGTTTCTGTTGCCGTTCCACCCACTCGGTGCGCAATTTCTTGCGTTCTTCCTCTAACGCGCGCCGCTCTTCCGCCATCTGTTTCTGCATGCGATCCAAATCGTCGCGGCTGCGGTGCAAATAAGCGATCAGGTCAGCGGCTTCGCGCGATTCAGGAGTCAGCAGCGCCCGAGCCCGTTCGATGATGTCTCCGGCGATCCCCAGCCGCTTCGCGATGGCAATGCCGCTCGAGCCGCCGGGCACGCCCACCATCAAGCGGTAGGTGGGCCGCAGATTCACGTCGTCGAATTCCACCGCGGCGTTCACCACGCCCGGCGTAGTTGAGGCGTACGTTTTCAGCCGGTCGTGATGCGTGGTCGCGAGCACGACGCAGTTCTTTGCGCGAAATTCGTCCAGCAAAGCCACCGCTAGCGCGGCGCCTTCCTCCGGCGCAGTTCCTGTGCCCATTTCATCCACGAGCACGAGCGAATCCGGCGTCGCATCCTCCAGCATGCCCTTCAAGTTCAACATGTGCGCCGAAAACGTGGACAAATCTGCTGCAATGGATTGCTCGTCGCCGATGTCCACCAGCACGCGATCGAACAAAGGCAGGACCGCCCGCTGCGCTGCCACAGGAATCCCAGGACTGCGCCGCCAGCGCCGCCATTCCCGTGGTCTTCAGCGCCACGGTCTTGCCGCCGGTGTTTGGTCCGCTGATCACCAGCACGCGCTCTTCTCCGCCCAGTGTCAGGGACAGCGGAACAATGGCGCGATTTTCCTTGCGGAGCTTGTCCTCCAGCACCGGATGGCGCGCGCCTTCCAGACGTAATTCATTCGTTCGTGAGAATTCCGGTATCGCGGCGTCAAAGTCTCGCGCGAATCGCGCCCGTGCAAACACACTGTCGAGCTCCGCAATCGTCCCAGCGGCCGCCAGGAGCGGTCCGCGGATGAGCTGCAGCTTTTCCGTGAGCTCGCGCAAAATCCGCAGAATTTCCGCGGCTTCGTCCTCGGCAAGCTGCACAAGCTCGTTATTTGCTTCGACGGTTTCGAGCGGCTCCATGAAAACGGTTTGCCCTGTCGCGCTCGCACCGTGCACCACGCCCGGGAGGCTCCGGCGATGCTCGGCGCGCACGGGAATCACAAAGCGATCGTTTCGCAGTGTGACGTAGTCTTCCCCCGCTTCCGCATTCCGCGCCCGCAAAATTTGTTTGAGATTCCTTTGGATTGTGTCGCGCGTCTCCGTGATGTTCGCGCGGATGCGCCGCAGCGCCGCGGACGCATCGTCGCTGATCTCACCGTTCGGCAGCACGCAGCGGCGGATCGCCGCACGCATGTCGCGAAAATCACCCAGCGAAGCGGCCCGCCCGGACAATAACGGAAACTTCACAGTTTCTTCGCGAAACTGCTGCCGCAGCCATCCCACTGTTTCCAGCAACGACGCCGCATCCAGAAATTCGCCCGGCTCCAGCGCCATACCGGGACCCTCGATGCGTTCGAGCCAGCCTTGCGGATCGGCCAGCGCGCCAAATCCCAGCTCGCGCCCCGCGCGCAGCCACTCGCGTGCTTCGCGAATCAACGCAAACGCCGATTCCAGCGCCGCGCGCTCCGTCCGCGGCTCAAGCCCACTAACGGTTCGTCGCCCGGGAGCACACGTCGTCCGCAGCCGCAGCAATTCGCGCAACTTGTCGAACTCTAAAACGTCTTGCGCAGTCCGTGACACAGTTAGCTCTGCTTCAACTTGGCGCTCAGATGATTTGCCACGTCGCCTGGCGTCGTCGCCACATACACCAGCCGTCCGTTGGCCTCGCCCCACGGCCCCGGATGCCCCAATTCCACTTTGCGCACGCGATCCAGGACCGGCTCCCAGAAATCGCCAAGCACCGCAAAGGGTTTCGCCGTCATCACGGACTTGTTCAACATTTCCCAAACCACCGCCAGCTCCACGAGCGTGCCTGTCCCACCTTTGCAGGCCACAAAAGCGTCCGCGCGGCGAATCAGCTCAAAGAGCCTTTCTTCCCAGCTCTTCATGCGTACTTCCGCGTCAATCCAGGCATTGAGTTTCGCGGTTTTGAAGAATTCCGCAGTCACGCCGTACGTTTTCCCGCTCGCTTCCTTCGCTCCGCGGGACACCGCTTCCATCACGCCACCGTAACCGCCGCTGCAAACGCAGAACCCGTGCTTCGCCAAAGCACGCCCCAGCACGCGCGCCTCTTCATAATCCGCCGCTCCTTCCCGCGGCCGCGAACTTCCAAACACCGTGACGACCAATTCTTTCCCCACTTGCGATTCTCGCTTTCACTGCAGGCGCTTATGTTCCAACGCTCGTTTCAGCGGCGTCACGTTGAATTCTTCGAGCATCGCCACGCACAACCCGGTCAGAGCCTCGGACGCTTCGCGACTCTTCCCTCCTTGATTGTTGCTCAAGAATGAAAAGATCAGCCGCCGCCCGCTTGGCGTCTCCGCAAAACCCGAAAGCGTTCTCACGTGTTCGACCGAGCCCGTCTTGGCGTGAATCCGTCCCGCCGCTGGCGTGTTTTTCATGCGGTCTTCCAGCGTGCCATCTGTTCCCGCCACCGGCAACGACGCGTAGTAGGACTCGAACCAAGATTGTTTCTGCGCAAAGCTCAACAACGCCACCAAGGATCGCGGCGTCACCAAATCGTGCCGCGACAATCCCGAGGCGTCCGTCTGAATCACGTCGCCCGGAGCGATTCCCGCCGACGCATAGAAATCCGCTGCAGGTTTCATCAAGTCGTCTGGGGTGGCCCACACTCCGCTCTGCCGCGCTACTGTCCGCAGCAGCATTTCCGCGTGCAGGTTCTGGCTGATCTTGTTGATCAATTTCACTGCGTCAACCAGCGGAACCGAAACGTGCTCCGCGAGGACAGCCGGGTCGCCGCCGGGTTCGCCATGATCGTGCCAGGCTCTTGCAGCGCCGGCTACTTTTACTCCTCGCTCCTCGAGCAGGCGCTTCAATGCGGCCGCCGCATGCTGGGCCGGTTCCTCGATGGCCAGAACCAGTTTCCGCGGCGCGCTTCTTGCAGGCAGGCTGCCCTTCACCACGACAAGATTCGAGCCCGGCTCGCGCGTGAGCGTCAGATCCGATTTCACGTCCGCTCCCGAAGTGGTCACATCATTTTCGACCGTGAAATCCGGCGTCGCGGGAGTCACCGCGGCCTGCACGGGATCCCCCGCGTGTTCGCCGGGCGTGAGCGTCAGGGCAACCGTGTTGTCGTCCACCACGATCGCCGAGATGGCCGCGCCGTACTCCCACACCATGTCGTCGATCTCCCATCCGTTCGGATAGCGCTCTCGCGGAAAATAGCTGTCGTCGCCGATCACATCTCCGGAAATTTCCTTGACTCCCTTGGCTACCAGCGCGTCAGCGAGTTCCACGAGCGCCTTCTGCGGCGGCCCGTCAAATTCCTCTTTCAGTTCAAAGGGGAATTTCCTGTTTGAAAGATTCGGATCGCCGCGTCCCACCAGCACCACATCACCGCTTAGAACTCCCTCACTCGAAATCGTGCCGCGCGTCTCCAGCGTGGTACGAAAGCGGTACTCCGGCCCCAGTTTCGCCAGTGCCAGCGCGGTGGTGAACAATTTCATGTTCGAAGCAGGCACGAAATACTTGTCCGCGTTCTGCTCGAAGAGGGCTTTGCCGCTCTCGGCATCCATGATCAGCAATCCCCACTCACCCTTGTTCGTGGGCATCGTTCCAAGCAAGTCACCCGCGCGCGCGGCGAATCTCTTGGCGGCCTTCTTCGAGGCCGCACTTTGCTTGCTCGCGCCATCGCGTGAAGTGTCAGCTTTTTGTTTCGATTGTGCGCGCAGGCATAGCGCGCCCATTCCGAATACGCACAAGGCGCTCGCGACCACGGCCGCCGCACATCGTTGCAGGAATTTCTCAATTGTCATTTTTCACTCGCGGAAATTTCGTCCCGGAAAGTATAGTCGAAAGGCAACTCTTTCTGTCTTGCGGGCGTCTTAGGTAAAAGAATAAACTCTGCATCATGCCGGTTTGCAAGCTCCATGCTTGCGCCCAACCCGCAGGCACTCTATGATGATTTAGCCCAGAAAACTACGTCGAGGTGATTCGTGCTCAAGCGATTGATTTCATTGCTGGTGACATGGGCCCTGGTCGTCCTTCCCCTTTCCGCAAGAGAGGACAAAAAGGAGACCGAACGTCTGGACAATTGCGGCACCGTTCTCAAGGAAATTCTGAACATCCCTGATGACATTCCCCCGGACTTGCTCGATAAAGCCGAGTGCGTCATCATTTTCCCTTCCGTGCTCAAAGCCGCTTTCATTGTCGGCGGCAGCTACGGCCGCGGGGCCATGACCTGCCGCACCGGTGAACATTTCACCGGGCCGTGGGGCGCGCCCACCATGATGGCCCTCGAAGGAGGCAGCGTCGGCTTCCAGCTTGGTGGCCAGGCTACCGACTTCGTCCTCCTGGTTATGAATCCGCGCGGCGCCAAGGCCATTCTCCATAGTAAGGTCAAACTCGGCGCAAACGCTTCTGCCGCCGCCGGCCCCAAGGGCCGCGACGCCGAAGCCGCCACGGACGCCACCTTGCGGGCCGAAGTTCTGACCTACTCCCGAGCCCGCGGCTTGTTTGCCGGAATCTCGCTGGAAGGCTCCACCCTCCGGCCGG
>WNFD01007064.1_pt1 | contig 11172 bp, 16 predicted proteins | sample 5400491 | NCBI WGS metagenome assembly WNFD01 (sample SAMN13153343, study PRJNA577476) | soil metagenome | isolation source: 120 cm saprolite under Douglas fir tree site 2 hole 2 replicate 2 | place: USA:California | collected 2015-04-18 | reverse complement strand
GGCCGGCCGTACTTTGTCTTCTGGACCTCGCCGTTTGACGACAGGGTGACCCGCGTTCTTCGCATGGAGTCCGTCGAGCAGGGGGCGGCCGTCCAGCTCACCATCCCGGATGTCGGCGTCTTCCGGATCCCGATCGTCCGCCGGCCGCTACCGCGCCGGGGCGGGCAAGCGATCCTGTATCGGTGCCCGGGCTGTTCCGAGCGGAGGCGCCATCTGTACTTGCGCAGCCTGGTCATCGGGCGTCTGGTCGACTATCAAGGGCCACTCTGCCAGGCGTGTGCGGGCCTGCGATGGGCTTCTCAAGGGCGGTACATCGGGGTCTTTCATCGTGCGTTTCGGGCTGGCCTGGGGCTGCAGGCCTCGGATCGGTTTCCGTTTCCGCGTCATCCCCGGGACCCTCGGGCGATCTCGGATCCCCGGCTGATCTTGGACGAGTTCCCCGACCTCGTTGGCGACCGACAAAGTGGCCCGGGCCCGAACCGATCACCCTGGCGGGCCAGCGAATCCTGAGCTGGCTTCCTGACCGGTCCTTGACCCTCCAGACTCTGAAAGCTAACAGCGTCCAGGCCGCCGGAAAGGAGGGCAGGCGCGGGACGCCCTCGACGTTGACCCGGTTGATCCCCGCGAAGCGGCCGTCGCTGTCGTGTCCGCGCTCAACCGGAAAGGAATAGTCGTTCACCTACGTACATTCCCGTAGCCGCCGGCTAGAGCTTGCAAAAGCCACGCTCTACCTCACGGTACTTCGGTTGCTTCACCTTCAGCCACGAGAGGGTTCGGCCGCCGCGGTAGGGCGACGCCGGATCCTTCGCCACGACGCGCTCGTAGCCGCGCTTGAGGACCTCCGACCAGGCCATGAGGCCGTCGTCCGCGAGGCGTCGTGCCGGCAGGATCAGTTGCCCCTCGAGCACGTCCTCGAGCCAGTCGCGCCGCGCGCGCAGCTCGAGCGGGCGGAGATCGCGCCCGGCAGCGTAGAGGCAATCGAACGCCATGAAGATCGGCGGGGTGGCAACGCCCGGTGGCTTCCCGTGCCGAAGCCACTCGAACCGCGAGACGAGCCGCTCATCGAAGATGCACATCTCGCCGTCGAGGATCAGCGTGGACGGGCCGACCGCGGCGATCGCGGCCACCAGCGCGGGGAAGCGGTTGGTGTGGTCACGCCCCGGCCGGCTGATGAGCTGCACCCGCCCCTCGCGCTTGTACGCGACTATCCGCCAGCCGTCGTACTTCTCCTCGTACACCCAGCCGGCGCGGTGGAAGGGTTGGGCGGCGACCTGCGTCGCGTGCATCAGGTCCACGGTGGGGAGCGACGACGGAGCCATGGCTCCGAGGCCGACCAGCGGTCTCCCCATGCGCGCCAGGTGCCGCAGAAGGGGCACTTCAACGCCCGCTTGGAGATCCGCCGCCCCCAGGCGGGGCAGGGCCAGGTTTGCCAGCCGCGAGGTCCCCCGATGCCGATCAGGAGATCGAGCAACATCCTCAGGCGCGCGACGAGGGCGTTGAGCATCACCGGCCCTTGGGTGCCCGCTCTGCGACGCGGCTCAGCTCTATAGCACGTCGGCCGTCGGCCCTACTGCCTCACAACGAGGTCCGAACTACGCCGGCCAAGACGAGGAGGACCGCCACCAGGGCCAGGCAGAGGCCCACGCAGACCGCCTGAGTAAGCTGGTCCGGCTCAAGTTCCGGCGGCCTCTGTGTCGGGGTCATTATGTCGCTCGTGTACACCCGGCGCGGGGGCGCGTCGAGCACTTTTGGATCCACCCAGTGACTCGTGACAGGCCAGGTCATAGGTGGGCCCCTGCGCGCCTCATCAGGACGCCTTCAGGGTAGGACAGGACGGGGAATCGGCAGCGCGTTCCGCAGCTCCGCGGCGCGGGCCCCGTCACTTCGGCTTCTTCGTGTGGTACGTCCGTTTCGCCCGCACCTTGTTCATCACCCGCTTCCGTTGCTCGACCGAGAGGCCCTGCCACCGCGAGGTACCGCCAGCGGACGAGATCTCCTTTCGGCGCGTAGGCGAGAGTGCCTTGGCCCGGTTACGGCCGCCCTTCTTCCCCATCTTCCGCAAGAACTCCAGCGCCTGCATCGGTACCCGTTCCTTCCGTGGACTCATGGCTGCCCACTCTGCGATATGTGCTTGCCTACAGTCAAATATCTCGCAGATGTGGTTCTCAGACAAGCACGAAATAAGTTCTTGACTGTCAAGCACATAAGGCATAGGCTCGGAGCGGATGAACGGACCGAGCAGTGGAGGTGTCAGCATGAGCCCCTCAACCGGCGCGAAGGTGCTGGGGTACATCAGGGTCAGCACGGAGGATCAGGCTCGGGAGGGTGTCTCGCTCGACGCCCAAGAGAGCCGACTACGCGACTACTGCCGCGCCCGCGAGTGGGATCTGGTGGACGTGATCCGTGACGAGGGCCGCTCGGCCAAGGATCTGAAGCGGCCCGGCCTCCAGGCGATCCTCGCGGCGTTGCCCAAGAAGCAGCGCGGCTGGGAGGCTCTAATCGTCGTCAAGCTCGACCGGCTCACCCGCTCCGTCAAGGATCTGGCTGGGCTCACCGAGGCTTTCCAGAGGGCCAAGGTGGGCTTCACGTCGATCGCGGAGAACGTGGACACCACCTCGGCCAGCGGTGAGCTGTTCCTGAACATCATCGGGGCGCTCTCGCAGTGGGAGCGGAAGGCCATCGGCGAGCGCACCCGGGCGGCGATGGATCATCTGCGAGCCACGCACCGACGTATCGGCAGCACACCGTACGGCTACCGGGTCGAGCCCACGTATGTCCGCCGGCTCAAGCGGAACGGGAAGCTCGAGGCGGCCCGCCTGATCCCCGACGCAGCCGAGCAGCGGGTCCTGACCGAGATCCTAGCGCTCCATGGGCGCGGGTTGCCCCTGCGCGCGATCGCGGAGACACTCGCCCAGCGAGGCCTCTTGGCGCGCTGTGGCCGGCCGTTCGCCCCGCAGACTCTGCACCGGCTAGTCACTCAGGGAGCCCTCAGGGACAAGGACGGGCGCGACTCCCCACTCGACTCCGTCGCGCCCGGCGTCCTGCTCATGCTGGATGAGCGTCGGCGGGCGCTCCTCGACGACGGCTCGGAGGACGAGCCATGAAGGCGCTGGTGGCCTACCCGTCGCTGGTGGTGAGCACCACGGAGGAGTTGGCCAAGCCGCCGATCTCGCGGGAGCAGATGGCCCAGGCGGTCCAGCGCGAGATTCACAGCAAGGTGCTGCTGCGCGCGGCCGAGTTGGTCGCGACGGGCTGGACGAGAGGAGCCGGCGCCCGCAACGAGCTGGGCCTGAAGGTCGTAGCCACGGATCCCCAGGCGGTCTCCTGGTGCCTGAACGGAGCGATCAACCGCGCGCTGCTGGACGTGCTCGGGTGGAACTGGTACTCGTGTCGCCTCGACCTGGGCTTGTGGATGACGCTGCGCCGCCCTCTCCGCGCGGTCCTCCGGGAGCGGTCCCTGTCGACAAACCTCGGCTCGTGGAACGATCTCGCGACCCAGCAGGCGGTTGAGGATGTTCTCCGGGCGGCTGCAGCGTGGCTGGAAGAGCCGGATCCGGGACGGACCTAGAGAGCAAGGGACTCACCCTTCACCAACAGGAGAGAACGAACGTGACTGATCGCGAGGTTCAAGCCATTTCGCAGTTCCTACGGGAGTTCGGATATCTTGGCTGCTTCGATATCGCCCAGCGCCGCGCGGATCGCGCCATCACGAAGATGTCCGAGGAGCAGGTCGCCCAAAAGGTGCTCGACATCCGGGAGGCATGGAGACAAGAAGGCCTCCACGTGGACCGGCTCTACGCGGTCGCGCTCATGGCCCACCACTACAACGCGGATCGCTATAAGTGCCTGCCCGCGTGCTGTAGACCGTGGGGCGAACTCCAGCCGGTCATGCCACCCGGACGAGGCTCACCGTTGACGATGGCCCAGCTCGACCGTGCCATGGCGGGTGCCGTCCCCATCCCAGGAACCAACCAGAAGCTGATCGACTCCGGGGCCTAGTCGATGAAGGCGGTGACGAGCTGGCGTGGGTGACACGGTCGCCCTCTCGGCCCGCCCCGGCGGGTTCTGCCTGTCCGCTCCGGCTTGGCGTCGTTGACGACTCTCGTCGGGTCCGTCATGCTCCATGAGTGGCCGAGAGTCGTACGCAGATGATCGAACGCTGGATGGGCGAGCTCTGCGCGGCGCCGCTGACCGCCGAAACCGTCTTCCTGCGCCCGACTCGCCGGGATGGGGCCATCGAGAAGGAAGTGTGCGACACCCTGCTTGCCTTGCGGGGCGAGGCGATCTTGTTCGCGCTGAAGAGCCAGGGAGATCCCCAGCCGCGAACGGGTAAGAAGCTGACGGCCTGGTGTGGGAAGCACGCGTCCAGGGCGGCTGGCCAACTTGGCGGTGCACTGCGGTGTATCAAGTCCCAGCCGTTCTGGTGCGACCACCAGCGACGGGGCCGCGTGGAGTTCGCGGCAGGCGCTCTCCGGCCTCGGCACGCGGTCGTCATCCTAGAGACCCTCGACCCCGAGGTCGTGCTGCCGGACAGCATCGTGGAGGAGTACGACGGCATTGCGCTCACCTACCTCTCGCTCAACGACGCCCTGAACCTGGTCCGTCAAGTGCGGGCCTTCCCAGACCTGGTTCAGTACTTTGATGCGCGGCGGGCGCTCGCGCCATCCGTTCGCCGGACCATCGGTCGTGAGAGCCTCTTGTACGAGTGCTTCCTACTCGGGGAAGAGCAGTTCCAGGGTCACCGCTCCATCGCGGAGGTCCAGGCAGTGGTCGAGCCGCGCATGGAAGAGTTCCGGGACAGGCAGGCGAAGAAGGCGTACCTGGATCGCTTCGCTCCCGTCGTGGAGCGCCTCTGCGACGCCTTGGCGAGGCGGGGGCTGGACTACGCTAAGGATCTGGACCCGGACACGCTTGCCGGCTTCGATCCCGATGACCGGCGAGGCAATTACCTTCTGCTGCAGGAGGAGTTGTGCGACCTACGGTTGGTCACGCGCCGCGAGTTGGGCTTCGCGCTCTTCGATCTAGAGCACGCGTTGAAGCTCTCAGGCGATCCTGGCGCGTACCGCGCATTCCAGGCCCCGGAGAAACCGGATCTTGTCTACCTCCTCGTGTCGACGAGAGGACTGCCCCGACCCGCTATGCTGAAGTCCCTCCGCGGTATGCTTCTCGCCGCCAAGGCGTTCTACGGCCGCAGGCGTGGAATGGGCATTTTGGACATGGACGGCGCCCACTACGAGGTATGCCTGATTGAGTCGGATGTCATGAGCGACACGGAGCGGGAGTTCGGTCAGCAGCTTTTCGGGAATCTGAAGGACATTACCGTCACCCTCAGCACGCTCCCGCTGTAGCTACGGTCAGGTCGCCTCGCCCTCGATCACGAGCAACCGCCACCGACCGTCAGCATCCGGCACCGCGCACTTCGATCGGGCACATGACCAGAAGCACCAGCTCTTCCTGGGTGGTCGATCTCGACCTAGGACCTAAGTGGGAGTTCAACGCCGGGGTCGGCTTTGGGCTCACGCCGAGCAGTGACCGGCTGATCGTCAAGATGATCCTCGGTTATCGCTTCGACGGATACGTCGGCAGCGGCCGGCCCTGCTCGTCGGGCGAGATCGGAGGGGCCATCGCCCCGGATCGTAGCAGGGGCCGCACCCCTACTTGAACCGCGGGTCGTTCACGTACACGCACCTCGCGGAGGTGGCCCGGAGGTGCTCGAGGGCGGCGGCGATGTGGCGACCGCGGGCTTCACCGGCCGCGACCCGGGCCCTGGCCCCCGCGACGTGATACGGGGCGGGACATCGAAGAAGGCCTCCATCAGGGCGTCCAGGAGCGCCCGCGAAGCCGTCAAGAGGCCGTCCCCCCGGTCTTCCCCTTCACCGGGCCGCCAGCGTGGCAAGAAGCCAAGGAGATGGAGCCCGTCATGCCTGTGCGTGGCGCTCGCGCAGCCGTTCGCCAGCCTGGGCACGGGCATCCTGCTGGGCCTGGCTCCCGACCGAGTCGGACGCGTTCCTGCCGGCCAGCACCGCCTTGCATCTGATGCAGACGTAGTCGGTCGGGTCCGGGGCGCTGGCGGGCCGGACCAGGATCGACTGCTGGCCAGCGCACCGGGCACAGGCGACCTCGGCCGTGCGCTCATCGGCGTGGCCAAGACAACTCGGGATGTGGCAGCGCGGGCTCATCAGCGGCCCCGAGGATTGAACGGCTCGGGGGGCTCCGGGAGGCGGACCACCTCCAGCTGTTCGCCGTCGCCCTCGTCGGCCTTGTCGGCGGTAGCGGGCTTGGCCTTGGCGTCGGCCGCCCCCGCCTCGATCACCACAGGGTCCTTCCCGGACTGGGCCTGCATCTTCAACTCCTCGGCCTTGGCGGCATTCATCCGCGCGGATCGTTCATCCATCGCCCGGGCTGCAGGTATCCTCCTATCCCAAGGAACGTAGCCGTGAAGCGTTCCGAACACGAGCGTGGGCGCCGCCGGCTTGGCCTCCTCCTCCATCGGGATCGGGCGGCCCCAGCCGCGGTCGATGAGGTTGATGAGCACGGAGGGATTGATCGTGCCGAGTTCAGCCTCGCGGTTGAGGCGAGCGACCACCCGCGGGTTGCCCAATGTGATGCTCCGGGCGATCTCGCGAATCGCCAACGTCTGGGGCTCGACTGACCCCTTCTTCCGCCCGGCTCCGGGCCGTGCCCCACCGCGGCGGGACGTCTTCTTGCCCGGCGTTTGATTCTTCGGGTTGCCGTTGTCGCTGGAGTTCATCGCACTCGCTCTCATTCCTGAATGTTCGATAGGGGTTGTATCGCCACTGCCCGCCACTGACTCCTTGATCCAGGATGATTGTCTATCAACCGTTCGGGCCTGATCCGGATCGTCCCTGCCCTGATCAGAGCCCACGATCCCGATCCCGGTCGGCGTACTCGTCCTCGATCAGCTCATCAACGCGACGGAGCACCTCAGGCATGGAGAACGTCCGGGCACCGTTCCTCAGCTTCCTCGAGTAGGGCAGCTCGGCGAGGGCCTGCAGGAGGGCGCGGCTGACCTCGGCTCCGCCACCGCGGATGAGCCCCCGCGCGATCAACGCGCTCCGGTTGCCGGGTACCCACGCGTCGATGGCGGCGGTGCGGACCCAGTGGGCCAGCGCCACCTCGGTGGTGTACCGCGTGGACAACCACCGAAAGAGCTGGTGATCGGCCTTGAGCGGGTTGACGGGCAGCGTCTCGCCCGCGTCGCCCAGGTGGGGCGCCAGGTCCCAGTCGTCTCGGGGCGTCTTCAGCAGATCAGCTCGCCACCCGATTGCCTCCAAGTAGCCCGAGACGTCCCACGGAATCTCCAGCTCAGGCATTGCCGTGGCCCTTCTGGATCCGGTCCGCTTGGGCAATCCAACTGGGGCCGGCCTCGATGAAGGCCCACCGCATCACGATCAGGAAGTCGTCGGACTCGGTCACCTTCATACCCGCCTTGACGATCTCCTCGATCTCCCCGCGCTGGTCGGCGTCGAGTAGGCTCACGAACGCGCCGTAGAGTCGGTCGCCTGCCTTCTTCGAGTTGGTGGGCGGCAGACCGCGGGACCTCGAGACCTTCTCCTGCAGGGCCTCCCGGTTCAGCTCCTTCGCGGCCGCCGTCCACTCGGCCCACTCCAGCGGGCGCTCCTTGATGATCGGAGCGATCACGGCAGCCTTGGAGACCCCGATGGCCTCGAGCGCCTGGCGCGCGGCCGGGCGAACGTCTTCCGGTAGGGCCAGGTGTGCCGACCATACCGCGAGCGCCTGCATGAACGTTCGGTAGGCGACGCCGATGCGCTCCTCGAAGTACGGGGCAGGATCGGCATAGCCGCGGCGCTCCCAGAGCTTCTCTCGGTGGATCTGGTGGTAGACCTCGGCCGCCGCCATGTACGCCGCGGTGACCGCCTTGGTGACCTCCTGGCCCCGGGCCTCCAAGGCCTCGTCGGGCGACAAGGGGGAGAGGATCACGGTCTCCGCAGTCTGGCGGATGAGGTGGAGGGGCTCCTTCGGCCGGCGAACCTTGGCTAGTAGCGGCTTCTCGTGGTCGGTCATGTCATCTCTCTCGGGTTGGGTTGGGGGACACAGGCAGACTCTGCATCGGATGCAGGACTCGGACGGGGGTCGCGCTCGAACTGCTTCCAGGCCCTCATGCAGTCCCCGGCTTCCGGTAGCGGCCGGGGCAGGAGGCGCTCGTGGTGCCCGGACCGACTTCGACTCCGTGGTCAGCCCTGAGCGCGGCTCTGCGGCCCTGAAGACCCTGTTTTGTAAAACTCCCTCTTACAGCGCTGAATGGGGGGGTTTTGGCAAACGACCCCTTCAGGGCCGGAGGGCCGCAACAGGTCCGCATCAGAAGCCCTCCTCCCGGCGATCCTCACACTGGGGCGCGAGTTGGAGCCCGACGTAGCCGTCCCGGATGCTGCGGTTGATGGTGAGGGTCATGGTCTTGTGGCCCAGCCGGGTCATCTCCCCTTTCAGCTTGGCGGCCGACAGCCGCTCCTGCCGCGCCTCCTTGGCCCACCGGCCGTAGGCGTAGTGGAAGGTCTGGAAGGGCACCTTGAGCCCGACGCCCTCCTCGCACCGCTCGCGGAGGAAGGCCAGCACCGAGTTGACCTCTTGACGGTGGGCCTCGGTGTCGCGCTCCACCTTCTCGGGGAACGGCGCGAGGCCCTGCTGGTGCCACGTGATCGCCCCGCGCACGGCCCAGGCGAGGATGCCCTGCTGGTGCTTGGGCTGCTCGAGGGTGAGGCCCACGTCCTTGTCGTGGGCGTAGCCGGGGATGTCGGTCTCGGTCTTGAAGTTGAAAGTGTAGGGGATGCTCCTCACCCGTTCCCAGAGGGCGTCATCGCTTCCGTGCTCGATCCGGTCGTTGGAGTACATGACGAGGGTGAGCTGCGGGTCGAACTCGAAGATCTTGCCGTACTTGAAACAGGCCGTGACCACGTCGCCGCCCGAGAGCTTCTTCATGAGTTCCTCGTTAAACCGCTGGCCGTCGGGCACTTCGCTCACCACCACGAGCCGCACGCCCATCAGGTCCGCGATCTCGTGCGGGATCTTCGGGCTCGCGCTGATGCATGAGAGGCTCGGGCCGGAGGGCCTTCGCGTAGTCGGGGCCGAGCATCTTCTGGAAGGCCTTGTGAATGGTCGTCTTCCCGGTGTCCTTCGGGCCGTAGGCGTCGAAGAACTTCTTCTCGCCCGTGTAGCCGGTGAGGGCGTACCCAAAGACGCGCTGGAGGAAGGCCACCATCTCCTTGTCGTCGCGCATCGCGAGTCGGATGGTGTCCTCCCATAGGTCGCTCGTCGCGTCTGGGTGGTACTCGACCGGCGCGATGCGGGCAATCATGTCCTCTGAGTTGTGGGGCTGCAGCACGCCCGTCTTCAGGTCGATGGTCCCGTTCAGGACGTTCAGCAGGTGTCGGTGCTGGTCGAATCGCGTCGGGTCAATCTGCAGCTCGCGGAGCGCCATCGCCTGGTTGATGATCCCGCGGATGATGCGGTCGGTTTCTAGGCGGTTCGCTTGCTCCCGGTACCGCTTCCGCTTGTCGGGGTCCGTCTCGACGCCAGCCCGATCATGGAACACGTGCGCGAGCTGGTGGACGAACGGCTTCACGAGGTTGCCCGAGCCCTGCGCCCACCGCTTCCCGTCGTAGACGAACCAGCAGCCCTTGGCCTCGCAGTACCGAATGTGCTGCTGCGAAGACTGCGCGAGCATGCGGGCGAACCCGACATCGGTGACCACGTCGGCGCCGATGCCGAGGAGCACCGCGGGTTGGCGGAGCAGATCGATCGGCTCGAGCTGGCGGAAGGCTTCGACGCCATGAGCGCAGAGGTAGTCGTCCAGCCCCACCTTGGTGCCATCCGGGCCAGCGGGCAGCCGGATCGCGGACACGGTGGCCCCGCGGCCGGCGAGGTGGGCGGCGAAGGCGGTCTCGGCGGCCTGCACGTCGGGCTTCGTCGCGAGGTCGGAATCGAACACGATGCGCACGTCACGGTCGGCCCACGGGATCTTATCGAGGTCCGGGATCGGCACACTCTGGCCGTCCGGGCCCTTCTGCCGCCAGGACCAGACACCGCTGAGTGCGATGCAGAGGAGTCCGTCCTGGACGGCCCGCAGACATTTCTTCTCGCCTTCCGTGATGTAGAGGATCTGCTTGGTATCGGCGGGATCGAGCGGCCGCGGGAGGTAGAGATGGTTGCCGCGGCCCTTCGGGCTCCGGTACCGCTTGCCGTCGGGGCCCGCGTGATCGAGCTTGAGGCGCGCGTAGCTGTTCCCGTTCGCGCTGTAGGGGAAGACCATCGCCGGGCCCACGCCGTAGCCGACGAGCGCTGAGGCCTCCGCTCTCGACGCGCTGTAGATCTGCGAGCCGAGAATCGTCTCGGTCGAGAGGCCGGAACGCAGCAGGTCCTCGAGGTGCCCGTCGGCTAGTCCAGCAATGGCGGGCTTCCCCGACTTCCCGCTTCCCCCGGCGGCGCGACCGCCAAGCGGATCAGTTTCGCGTCGCATCGCTGCCGCCTTTAACCTTCAGGGCGGCAGACCGCACCTTCGCTTTCGGGGGTTCGAGCGCGAGAACATCCGCGGGATCCACCCAGATCTGGACCTCGCGACCCTGTGGGCGCTTGGGGCGCGGGACAGCGAGGATGATTCGCGCGCGCAGTTGGCCGCTCTTCACCAATCGACGCAGCTTGCCCTCGTTGTGCGACGAAATCTTGGCGGCATCACTCAGCGAGATGCGGTTGGTGGAACGTGAACTTTTTTCTTGACTCTTCGGGCGGGCGGGTGCAGTCTCCAAATTGTAGCTCCTTCCGTTACTGGGTTCTTTCAGCACCGGCGACGCCTCTCGCAAAGGTGTCGCTGTGTCCGACAGTATCCCGCGCCCTAAGTCCAAAGTAAACTCGCGGGCCTCGACTAGGGCACAAGGACCACGATGTCCCCGACCACGACGTGCTCCTCGACCACGAGCTGGGGCGGGCCGGTCGTCCCTCGAACCCCTGCCGCACCGCCAGCTCGCGGATCTGGGGCGCCTCGCGAGGCTTGAGCGTCATCACGATCCGGCCCGCGGCCTGATCCCCCGCCGGGCGAGGGCTTCCTCGAAGTAGCCGCCCGGTCCAGGCCGACGGCGAAGCGCGACGGGTTCCTCAAAGAGTTCGAGGCCAGGTCGACCGCGAGGAACGTGAGGGTGC
>WNFD01007061.1_pt1 | contig 11175 bp, 9 predicted proteins | sample 5400491 | NCBI WGS metagenome assembly WNFD01 (sample SAMN13153343, study PRJNA577476) | soil metagenome | isolation source: 120 cm saprolite under Douglas fir tree site 2 hole 2 replicate 2 | place: USA:California | collected 2015-04-18 | reverse complement strand
GTTTATGTAGTAGATAGTCGCGGACGCTGGATAGTCACTCGATTAGCCACTCGAATCGCAAGAGGAAAAAAATGGCCGAAAAGAGTATCGCACCGGAACAAGTAATCGCGTCGTTGCTCGAGGGCAGACCGCGACGCGAAGTCATGGCCATACTTGGGCGGCTCGAACACGGGGGCGCGGGAATCTACGAGTCGCTCGCGGCTCAGGAACAGAATCAAAAGGCGCGCGAGGCGTTGCTGGCCGCGGCCAAGCGCGAGGAGCAGAACTCGGCGCTGCTGAAGCTGATGACCTCGGTCAAGGACAAGTGCGAGAAGTGCGGCAAGCCGGTGCCCCGCGAGGCCGACGCGCTCTGCTGTTCCTTTCAATGCACCTTTTGCCCGGATTGCGCGGCCGAATACAATCACGTGTGCCCGAACTGCTCGAGTCAGCTAACGGTACGATCCGCAGCAGCCTCGCCTCTCCGCGAGTGACTCGGAGATAGCCAGGGTGAAACTAGCGGAGCAGGAAATTGTCAGCGGCGGTGAACTGCGCCCTCGCACCTCTCAGCGCCGGCTTGCGATCGCCGGAATGGCCGGCAACATTCTCGAGTGGTACGACTTTTCGATCTACGGCTTCTTCGCCTACGCGATCGGCAACAACTTTTTTGCTTCGCACAGCCCCGCGACCTCGTTGATCGACGCGTTCGGTGTTTTCGCCGCGGGCTTTCTGATGCGCCCGCTCGGCGCCCTGATCTTCGGTCACATCGGCGATCACTACGGGCGCCAACGAGCTCTTACCCTCTCGGTCGTTGCGATGGCGGTGCCGACGGTCCTCATTGGCCTGCTGCCGACCTACCGCCAGATCGGCGTGACCGCAGCCATTTTACTGGTCATCCTTCGCCTGGTGCAGGGACTCTCCGTAGGCGGTGAGTACACCACTTCGGTCGTGTTTCTGATCGAAGGCTCGCTCACCCGGCGACGCGGCCTGATGGGCGCGTTTGGCGCAGCGGCCGCTTTTGCGGGTGTCATGCTTGGATCGGGCGTCGGCGCGCTTGTTGCCGCGACGATGTCGCCGGCGGCGTTGGCGGCATGGGGATGGCGACTGCCGTTTCTGGCTGGATCCACTATTGGCATCGCCGGCTATTTTATTCGGCGCGAATTGCGAGACGCCGGCGATCTTCCGCGCGTCGCTCCGCCGCCGATACGCGACGTACTCCGCACGCAATGGGGCCGGGTGCTGCGAGTCGCGGGCGTCAAAGTGCTGGAGTCGGTCGGCTTCTACTTGATGTTCGTTTACTCGGCGACTTATCTCACCGAGATTGTGGGCATCGCGAAAAGCAGAGCGCTCGCGATCAACACGATCGGGATGGCGGCTGCGGTGCTCATGCTTCCGCTGGCGGGCGCACTATCAGATCGTTTCGGCCGAAAGCCGATGCTCCTGCTAGCATCGGGGTTAATCATCTTTCTGGCATGGCCGCTGTTCAACCTTCTCTGGCATCCGATGTTTCACGTCCCGCTCCTTGGACAGATCGGATTCGCACTCCTGATCGCCTTGTTCGACGGCGTCGCACCCGCCACTGCCGCCGAGGCGTTTCCGGCCAATGTGCGATGCACCGGCGTGGGACTCAGCCACAACCTCTGCATCGCGCTGTTCGGCGGAACCGCGCCGCTGGTCGCGACCTATATGATCGACAGGACCGGCAACGAAATGATCCCGCCGCTTTACCTGATCGGCGCGGCCGTGGTCTCCGCGATTTTCGTGCTGTCGCTCAAAGAGACGGCTCATCAACCGCTGTCCGACTGACGATCTGCCCGCGGTTTCAGAATCACCGCAAAGCCGGCGCCGCTTTTGAACCCCGCGTACTGAGCCCCTTGAGGAGAGCGGAAACCAGCCATTCGAAGCTCTCGTCGACGTCTAGTGGGATGCCGAAACCGCCCGCGCTTTCGAGCGCCACGAATCCGTGCACCGCGCTTCTCATCGAGCGCACCGCGTGGATTCCGTCGCGGCGGTCGAGCCCGTATCCACTAAGTACTGCGAGGCAGGTCTCCACGATCTCGTCGCCGGCCGCTTTCAGTTCGGCGTCACGTTGAACCGCGGCGATCATCGTGGCCGCGTAAATTCCCGGATGCTCTTTAACAAAGTTGCGATACGCAGCCGCGAGTCCGCGAACAGCGTCGTCGCGCGATTTCCCAATAGTCGCGCGCCCGAGCGCAGCGCCAAGCTCGCGCAATCCGAGCAGCTTCAGTTCGCGGCGGAGATCCTCCAGCCCGCCGACGTGGTTGTATAGCGATGGAGATCGAATGCGCAGTTTGGCCGCGACCGCCGCGAGCGTGAGCGAGTCCCATCCCTTGGCGTCGGCTATTTTCTGAGCCGCGCGAATCACCGCATCTTTACTAATGCCCGCGTGCGTCGCCAACCCGAACCTCCTCGATAAAGGCGAGAATCGCGGCGCCGACCATATCCGGATACTCGACATGCGGATAATGGCCGGCACCTGCGATCATCAATTTTTTCCCGTGCAGATGATCGGCAACCCACTTTGCTTCGGCCGCGGGATCGTCGAAGTCTGAGTCGCGCGAGCCCATCATGACCAGCACTGGCGCGCGCACTTCTGGAATCCTCGCTTCGCACGGACTCTTCGACGCAAAGATCATCGCCTTGACCGCTTCAATTCGACCCGGCTCCTTCAGGTTCGCGACCAGCGCCTCACGATAAGCGGGCAAATCCGATGGCGGCGCTGCTTCGTAAAGCGAGCCGTAGTACATCGACCAGAACGACGGGCCCCACGGACGTTGCATCGCGACTTTGAGGAACGCGGTCATCGAGACAGAAGTCGGCATCTCGCGGACGAACGGATCGATGAGCACGATTCCAACGATCACGCTTGGAGCCTCGGCGGCGGCCCACACCGCGGCGGCGCCAGCCATCGAGTTGCCCACGACGTAGACTTTCTTCGCGCCGAGGTGATGGATCAGCGCGACGATATCGGCGCCGACTGCCGCCGCTGAGTAGTCGGTCCAATCGACGCTCGATTCGCCATGTCCGCGCACATCCATCGTGACGACCCGGAGACCGGCAGCCTCAGGTCTCGGCGCAAGAAATCGATATTGCTGCCGCAAGTCGCCGAGTCCAGGAACGCAGATGATAATTGGCCCGTTACCGCCGGAGTCGTCATATGCGATTACTCCGTCGTGAAGTTTCATCCCATGCACCGATAGCGTCGGGTTGGCGTTGGCATCCGGCGCCGATGCAGCGAGCGTCGCGCCTACCATGAGTGCAGCGGCGAGAATGTTAACCTTGATTCCGTTGCTAAGCATCATAGGCGTTAAGCTAATACTATTAGTCTATCGAACGCAAGCCCTGCAACTTGAGCTGTCCTCGGCGGAAACCCGCGGACTTTACGGGCGGTGGCGAAACCCTGCTATAGAGTAAGTGGAATGGTTCAAAAGGAGTTAAAAAAATGCGCGCTGCCATAATGCGAGGCAAGAAACTTGTCGTCGATGAGGTTCCAACGCCGGCTCCAGGTCCGGGCGAAGCGCTGGTGAAGACACTCGCGTGCGGAATTTGCGGCTCGGATCTGCACACCCTCAAGCATGCCGAAAGGCTGGTCGAGGGTTCGCGCAAATCCGGCGCTCCGTTCGTGATGGACCTCAAGCGCGACATCGTGATGGGCCACGAGTTCTGCGCCGAGGTGGTCGACTACGGGCCGCAAACGCAAAAACAGTTGAAGACCGGTACGCGAGTCTGCGCGATGCCAGTGTTAATCAGATCTACCGGTGTCGAAGCGGTGGGTTACTCGAACGAAAATCCTGGCGGCTATGGCGAGTTGATGCGCCTGACCGAGTTTCTCCTGCTCGAAGTGCCCAACGGTCTTTCGACTGAGCGCGCCGCGCTGACCGAACCGATGGCGGTCGGGTATCACGCTGTGCAGAAAGCGCGGCTCGGAAAAGATGACGCGCCGCTGGTGATCGGATGCGGGCCGGTCGGGCTCGCGGTGATCGCTGCGCTGAAGCTTATCGGCGCTCAGCCGATAGTCGCGGCGGATTTTTCATCGCGGCGGCGCGAGCTGGCGAGGCAGATGGGCGCCGATTTTGTCGTCGATCCCAGGGAGAAGTCGCCGTACGACAGTTGGAAAGAATTGGCTGCGTACTCGGATCCCGCCACCGCGCCGAAGTTGCCGCCGTGGATTCCCGGTCCGGCGCTGAGGCCCGCGGTAATTTTCGAATGCGTCGGCGTGCCCGGCGTTATCGAGTCGGTGATGGCGGCTGCGCCCGGCAACGCGCGCATCGTCGTGGTCGGCGTTTGCATGGAGCGCGATCAAATCGAGCCGCTGACTGGAATCAGCAAGGAACTGAATATCCAGTTCGTGCTTGGCTATTCGCCCGATGAGTTCGCCGCGACGCTGCGTCATCTCGCGGAAGGCCGCGTCAATGGCGATCCACTGATCACCGGCAAGGTTGGCGTCGATGGTGTCGCGAAGGCGTTCGAGGATTTAGCCTCGCCGGAGACGCACGCGAAAATACTGGTCGAGCCGTGGCATAGCTGAAATTGTCGATCTTCTGCCGCGATTGGAGAAAACTTCGATGGCATTACTGGCCGGCAAGAATGCATTAGTGACAGGGGCCGCATCGGGAATCGGCAGAGCCGCAGCGCTCGTCTTTGCCCGCGAGGGCGCACGAGTGATCGTCGCCGATACCGCGTACGATGGCGGAGAGCAGACGGTCGCCGCAATACGCAAACTGGGTGGCGAGGCGCAATTCGTGCGCTGCGACGTGTCGCGCGCAGCGGACGTCGATGCGCTTGTTGCCGCAGCAGTTAAGAGTTTCGGACGGCTCGACTGCGCCTTCAACAACGCCGGGATTGCGGGAACTCAACGCAAGACGGCGGACTACGAAGAGGATGAGTTCGACAAGATCATCGCTGTCGATTTGAAGGGAGTATGGCTCTGCATGCGCGCCGAAATCCGGCAATTCCTCGCGCAGAAAGGGCCCGGCGCGATCGTCAACACCGCTTCGGCAGCAGGTCTGGTCGCGTCGCACTCGATGCCGGCATATACCGCCGCCAAGCACGGCGTCGTCGGCCTGACGAAATGCGCCGCGCTCGAATACGCGCGCTCAGGAATCAGGGTCAACGACGTATGCCCCGGCGTCGTCGACACGCCGCTTGTCCACGGGATGGTCGCCGGCCGACCCAAACTCGCGGCGCGACTCGACGAAGTCGAACCCATCGGACGCAAAGCGCGTCCCGAGGAGATAGCGGAAGCGGTCGTCTGGCTATGCTCAGATGCAGCCTCATTTGTGACCGGATGTTCAATGACAGTGGACGGCGGATTGACTGCACAGTAATAGCAACTTCAATGCTCGATCCATTTATCGAAGCATGGCAACTGCGCGACTTAGTATTGAAAAACGAGTTGCGTCCGCGCGAGGTCGCGGAGTTTTATCTTGCCCGAATCGAGCGCGCCAATCCGAAGCTCGGCGCATACATGACGATCACTGCGGACCGTGCACTGGCCGACGCGGCTCGGCTCGAGGCGTCGCGAGTTCAGGCGGCGTCGATGCCGCTCTACGGCGTTGCGTACTCGCTCAAGGATCTCACTCCGACGATCGGTATCCCCACCACGCTCGGCTCGCGCAATTACGCGGATTTTTTTGCGCCGCAGGAAGCTGTGATCGCGCAGCGCCTGAATAACGCCGGCGGAATTTTGCTCGGCAAGACTAGCACGCCGGAATTCGGCGGACGTCCGACCACCGAAGGCGGACTCTGCCCGGTCGCGCGCAATCCGTGGAATCTCGAGTACAACGCTGGTGGATCAAGCGGTGGCGCGGCGGCGGCGGTCGCGGCGGGCCTGGGTCCCTTGGCCGAGGGTAGCGACGGTGGCGGTTCGATTCGTGGGCCGGCCTCCAATTGCGGCGTTGTTGGATTGAAACCGTCGCGAGGACGAATAACCTATGCGCCGCAGCGCGGAGAAGCGTGGGGCGGGTTCGCGACTCGCGGCCCAATTGCGCGATCGGTGCGCGACGTCGCGATGATGCTCGACGTGATCGCGGGACCGGTCACTGGTGATCCATATTGGGCGCCGATGCCGGACCGTCCCTTCGAACACGCTGTGCGCCACCCGGGCAAGAATCTCGCACTCGCAAAAATCGCCACCTCGAAACTCGGCGAAGTCGATTCCGATGTCGCCGCTGCGTTTGAATCGGCCTGCTCGGCGATGAGCGAAATGGGCCATCGAGTCGAGCCGATCGAACTCGATCCCGGCGCGATGCTGGTTGACTGCGCCCGAATCCTGATTTGCGTCGGCATCGCCGCGATTCCCGTCACCAACCCCGAATGGATCGATCCGGTGGTGCGCGAAATGTACGAATTCGGGCGCAAGGTTAGCGCCGCTGAGTACGTGAACCTGCTCGCCACGATGCACAACATCGCGCGCACAATCGTGGAGCGCCTCAATCCCTACGACGCACTATTGACTCCCACCATGACGCGGCCCGCGATGCGCAATGGCAGCTTTCCATCGAAACCAAGTAGCTATCTCGACGAACTATGGACGTGGATAGCATTTGAGTATCCATTCAACGCCACTGGTCAGCCCGCAATTACTATTCCCGCTGGATTCAGCCAAGCGGGACTGCCTATTGGACTTCAGATTGTCGGACGGCCGAATGGCGAGTTTGATCTGCTCGCACTGGCCGCCGCATTCGAAACCGCGCGCCCATGGAATCATCTTCGTCCGCAAGGAGCTTGACGATGCCAACATTCAAGCACGGAGACGTTTCGCTATATTACGAGGAAGTCGGCACCGGCTATCCGCTCTTGCTGTTCGCGCCCGGCGGGATGCGTTCCAGTATCGAGTTCTGGAGCAAGAGTCCTTTCGATCCGACCAAGGAATTCGCGTCGGACTTCCGCGTGATCGCGATGGACCAGCGCAATGCCGGTAAATCGAGCGCGCCGATCCGCGCCAGCGACGGATGGGAAACCTACACTGCCGATCATCTCGCGCTACTCGATCATCTCGGAATCAAGCAATGTCATGTTATGGGCGGATGTATCGGGTCATCGTACTGTCTCGGCCTTATCAAAGCCGCGCCGGAACGTGTGAGCGCCGCGATCTTACAAAACCCTATTGGGCTCAGCCCGCGCAATCGCGAAATGTTCTATGCGATGTTCGACGGATGGGCAGAGGCTCTCAACAAAGAGCGGCCACGGCTGCACGCGGCCGAACTTCGCGAGTTCCGCGATCGAATGTACGGAACCGATTTCGTTTTCAACGTATCTCGCGAGTTCGTGAAGTCGTGCAAGACGCCGATGCTTATTCTCTGCGGCAGCGACGACTATCATCCGACCGCAACCTCGAAGGAGATCGCCGCTCTGGCCCCTAACGCGGAACTCGTAGAGAACTGGAAAACGCCCGACGTAGTCGGCGGAACCGTGAAGCGCGTGCGCGATTTCCTCACGTCGCACACGCCCAAAACGTGAGCTGAGGATCGATCGCCGCTTTGATTTGATCGGCCAGTCCGGAGAACCGCTCGACCGGATTTTCGATCGTCGCCTTCAGGATTGATTCCGCGCCAAGGACGACGACCGACGATTTGCTGCGGCTGACTGCGGTGTAGAGCAGCTCGCGAGTCAGGATGGCGATTGGCTTTTCGGGAAGTACGATCGCCGTCGAATCGAATTCCGAACCCTGGGCTTTGTGTACCGTCATCGCATACGCGAGTTCAACGAACTCGCGAAGCGCCTCGAAACTGAACGCGACGAAATTGTTGGCGCGCGGAAATACCGCCATCGGATTCTGTCGGACATCGCCGCGCCGCACCCAGAGCCGGATTCCCTGATCACCGTTGAAGAGCCCGCGCTCATAGTCGTTGCGCAGCACTATCAACGGCTCGCCGACTACGAACGGCGCGCGCTCAGCCACGACGCCAACATCTTCGGCGGAGCGCGAATGAAGAAGCGCGTTTATTGCTTCAGAGCCGGTCGCGAAGACCCGCGTCACGCATAAGATACGCGAACTTCCAGCATGTTTGAAAAGTCGGCGCAAGCGATCGCAATCCGCTTCGTCGAATCCGCCATCGCGCTCGATATATTCATGCGCGAGAAGCTCCGCGACCTCCTTGTCCCCACGCACTCGCTCCGCGTACCAACGATCCAGAAATGCGCTGACCTCGCGCGCGGTGACCGCCATGAATTCGGCGCCGGAAAAAGCAAGCTCGTCGGTTGAGGATCGCCGCTCGAAAATTGGCGGATTCGAATTTAGCAGCTCCCGCTGACCCTCTCTGATCGACTGCGCGGCGCGCAGAATCGCGTTGCCGGCGCGGTCTTCCTTCCTCATGCGATGATTTTCCATCAACCGCACGGATGCGCTTGCTAGAGGGTCGATACCGTCACCTTCGCGCGGGACAAGATCACGGAACACCGAGCCGGCAGCGACCGAAGGCAATTGGTTTGCGTCACCGAGCAGGATCATTCGCGCTCCAGGCTGAATTGCATCCGTCAGCCGTTCCATCAACGCAAGATCGAGCATCGACCCTTCGTCCACGATTACGACTTTCGCCGACAACGGGTTGTTACGGTGATGACGGAAACGGCCCGAATCAAATGAGTAGCCGAGCTGACGATGAATTGTCGCTGGTTCGAGACGTGCGTCGAAAAGCGCGCGATCGACATCGTCGCTCTTCTCAATTCGAGCCAGCGACTCGCGGATACACTCGCCCATCCGGTACGCCGCTTTTCCGGTCGGCGCCATGAGCAAAATTTGTGAGGGATCGATGCCCAGCCGCACCATCAGTCGCATAATCGCGACGATGATCGAAGTCTTTCCGGTGCCGGGACCGCCGGAGATAACAGTGAGACCTGCCCGCGCCGCCGCCGCGACAGCGTGGCGCTGCTCCTCAGACATTGCGATCGCGCGGCCCTCTACAATCACCGGACGCGAGAACACATCGTCCAGCGCGACTTTGAGTTCGATCGAATCGGAATGAGAGCCGGCGCCGCCTTTCAGCATCGACGCGAGCCGGTTGGCGAGTTGGAACTCGATCCGCTGAATTCGCTGATGAAATATATAAGGAGTGAGAAAGAGCAGCGGCTTGTATTCGTTCTTATCGCGGCCGATTACTGCGGATGCGCGGTTAAAGCGGATAAGATCCTCAATCGAATTGGAAATTCTCTCGCTCGCATCGACACCGAAACCGTCGGCGCATAGCGCATCGAGCATGCGGCGCATCGGCGCGTTCGAGACTGGTCCGACGACCGGAAATCGCGTGCTCCCTTCCTGCAACGCGGCCAGCGATACCAGCACAAGCACGATAAGCGCGATTCGTTCGTCGGCTCCCAGAGCGGTTTCGAACGACGTTATCTCCGCAGCCAGGTGAACCGACTCGGGCTCCAGGTTGAGTCCCACCGCGGCGGCCTCGAGCGCGCGCATCTTATCATCGAACGCGGACCCCCGGTCTCCCCGAGCTGCTTCAAAGCGCCGCCACGCGGTTTCCATTCCGAGTAGTGCGTATTCCGATTTCAAGATGGACCTCGATCATCTACATGAGTATTCATAAGCGCGGATTCAGAATTGACTACTTCGCGCCACGAGGGTCGCACAAAGTATAGTCCTGACTTTCCGTCTCCGCTTGGGATCACACCGCGAAGGAATACGTACAGCAGCCCTCCGAAGCGCTGGTTGTAGTCGCGCTCAGTATTGATTCCGAGGAGACGTACTATACCGAGCGCATAGATACTCGCCTGCAGACTGTAATGACGCTCAACATGTGCCGTCACTGCGGCGGGATCGTACGACGGCAAAAGGTCACCCTTCCAATCCGCGAAGTAGATTGAATGTTCGTGCTGAAATACCAAATCGATGAAGCCCTTGACGTAACCGCGCTCCACGACCCAACCGCCATCTCCAGGACTTGCGAGCAGTGGATGATTTTTTTCAGGAATCGGGTACGTGAATTCCATTTCGCGCACTTTCGGCAGTCGGTAGAGGCCGTGCGCAAGGACCGTCTCTCCGAGTGCGATACGCGAAGTCAGCGCATTAAAAACGACTTCGGGTCCACGCGTCATCCATCGCCCGTCACTCACGCCGGACCGTCGCATCGTACTCGCGAACAACTCACGCACATCTTCGCGCGCCGACCACGATTTCAGATCGTGCGCGTCGTCAAACCATTCAAAATCGAGTTTCTCTATTACCTCATGCAGAAAAACTCCGACCGCGCGGCCGCCTGGCAAGTCGGCGCCGCCGGTTCGAGCCTCGATAGAGTCCATCGCGGCTCTGAATTCCTCCGCGTCAAACGGTTCCGCGGCATCACGCGAGTGTTGGATCGAGGTGTATGACCAAACCTTGAGCGGAGCGTGGCCAGTGGTGATTTTGGAGATCGTCTTTCGCGCGTCATCGTCATGAGTTTCTTCGAGAAGCAACTCGGACGGATTCCAATCGTGAAGCGCTGAGTCGAGACTCGCGCGTTCCGGAGAACGAACGCCATTAGGCGCGCGCACTCCCTCAATTTCAAAAAGATCAGACGATTGTTTGCCGTTCTCCTGCTGAGCAACGAGGATCTTGAGTCGATCATTGAGATGCTTATAAAAGCCCCTCAGCTTGTTGATCGACCTGTCCGGAAAGTACGGCAGATACAACTTTGAACGCGCTCGCGTGAGAGCGACATACATCAGACGTTCATCCTCTTCGCTCTCTTCGCGCTGGAGTGAAGTCTTCGCCGCCGCTCGCGCGTCCTTGCCGATCGCAACTCGCCGCTCGCCGTCGTCATGAAACACGGCCACCTCGCCACCCGAATTTCCCTTATGGGTCCCCCCGAACAGAAACACAACTTCGGCTTCGAGACCCTTGCTCTTGTGAACCGTCATGATTTGCACGGCGTCGCGCTCGCTCTCGATGCGCAACACGTCGCTGTCATCGTCGCCGGGCAAAGCGCGATGGGAAATATAGTCACTTACCAGCTCGATCACTTCGCCCAGCGCGAGCCTCCGCGCGCCGGCCTTCTCGAGTAAAATCTCGAAGATGTGCAGATAGTTGGTCAGTTCTCGTCCGCTGCTGGAAAGGAACAACTCCCGATTGACTAGCCCGCTTTGATGCAGCATCGCGTCGAACAGTTCGGCGAACCGCTCCTGGTCGGCAAGCACCCTCCATTCGTACAGCCGCTCCAGGAGCGGATGCGACGGAGTCAGGTCGGCCATGTT
>WNFD01034971.1_pt1 | contig 11177 bp, 11 predicted proteins | sample 5400491 | NCBI WGS metagenome assembly WNFD01 (sample SAMN13153343, study PRJNA577476) | soil metagenome | isolation source: 120 cm saprolite under Douglas fir tree site 2 hole 2 replicate 2 | place: USA:California | collected 2015-04-18 | reverse complement strand
TTACAGGCGAGCTATCAAGTCAGCACGATGGTCAACCAGATGCACGGCATCACGCTGCGCATCGTCAGCGCCACGCGCCCGCACGAGGCGGCCGTCGTCATTGACCCCAGCCTGGAAGAAGCCTATCTGCTGGCTGTGGGCAGGCCAGCCGTTCGGGTCTGACAGGAGTGCGCACTCTCTCCCAAGGAGCTCGGCGGTGTGATCCGCCGAGCTCCTTGGGAGACAGGTGATACATTGCCCCTCTTCACCTCTCACGAAATCTACAAACATCTCTTCCTCTAAAAGGACACAAGAACAGCAAAGGAATCTTCTATGACTATTTCCTCCAGCAAGCCCATCTTCTTTCCCTGAAGAGGTATGGACTACGGCGCTCAACCAATTGAGCCAACAGATCAGACAGCATTTCGTTCGATCAGAGTCTCATCAGCGAGCCCTGGCCTATATGCAGGGATTGATGAGCAGGGCCTCACGAAAAAACGGATGGCAGGTGGCGGAAGAAGTGGGAGAAGCCACTCCATATGGCATGCAACATGTGTTAGATCGAGCAAAGTGGGATTGCGACAGCGTGAGAAGTGAGTTGTGTGCCTATGTCCGGGAGGTGCTTGCCTCTCCCGTGCCGTAGTAGTGATCGATGAAACCGGCTTTCTTAAAAAAGGATGCAAATCGATGGGAGTGCAACGACAGTACAGTGGCACGGCTGGACGCATTGAAAATTGTCAGGTAGGAGAGAGATAGCTGCTTATTGAACAATGAATGAATGACCCTCCTACGAATTGACCGACCCTCTATACTTGAGGAGAGAGTTCACCTGATCTTGTGCAAGATCTACTGAACGACGGGCTACTACCCCCTGAAGCGAGAACACTCCATGGACAAGAGAAAGGACCAATCATGCTTGCCAAGAAAGTGCGTTTGCACGACCTGCCTGACGAAGAACAAGTGTTGACTCCAACCTATGGTCAGCGTTTGCTGCGTAAGTCGTTACCCCGCTATGAGCTTCCTGAAGGCGAGATGTCACCCCAGACTGCCTACAACGTCGTTCACGATGAACTGATACTTGATGGGAATGCGCGCTTGAATCTGGCGACGTTTGTCACGACCTGGATGGAGCCAGAAGCGCGGCTGTTGATGGCTGAAACGTTCGATAAGAACATGATCGACAAGGACGAATACCCCCAGACCGCCGAGCTTGAGCTGCGCTGTGTCAACATGCTCTCGCGCCTCTGGAACTCTCCTTTGCACGAAGAAGCCGTTGGATGCTCGACGATCGGGTCGAGTGAAGCTGCTATGTTGGGCGGCATGGCGCTCAAGTGGAAATGGCGTGAACGGATGAAGGCCGCGAACAAGCCAACGGACAAACCAAATCTGGTGATGGGGATCAATGTGCAGGTGTGCTGGGAAAAATTCTGTCGCTACTGGGATGTTGAGCCGCGATGTGTGCCGATGGAAGGAGATCGTTATCATTTAACCGCTCAAGAAGCTGTGAAGCTCTGTGATGAGAACACCATCGGCGTCATTGCTGTGATGGGCAGTACGTTTGATGGGAGCTACGAACCAGTCCAGGCAATCAATGCTGCACTCGATGCGCTCCAACAGCAAACAGGGTGGGATATCCCCATCCACGTCGATGGGGCCAGCGGCGGCTTTATCGCGCCTTTCTTACAACCCGATCTGGCCTGGGATTTTCGCGTGCCGCGCGTGAAGTCGATCAACACGTCAGGGCATAAATATGGACTGGTATATCCAGGAGTTGGGTGGATCATCTGGCGCGAGAAAGAGAACCTTCCAGACGAGCTGATCTTCTCGGTGAATTACCTGGGTGGTCAGATGCCAACCTTCGCTCTCAACTTCTCCCGCCCCGGCAATCAGGTGGTGGCACAGTATTATAACTTCCTGCGCCTGGGCAGAGAAGGCTACACACGTATCCACAAGTCCTGCCAGGATACGGCCCTGTACCTCTCCGGTGAGATCGCACAGATGAAGCCATTCCGGCTCATCAGTGACGGGAGCGATATCCCTGTCTTTGCCTTCGCGCTCAAAGAAGTCACAAATTTTACCGTCTTCGATCTCTCAGAGCGACTCCGCGATCGCGGTTGGTTGGTTCCGGCGTACACGTTTCCAAAGAATCGCGAAGATCTGGCGGTGCTCCGCATTGTAGTCAAAGAGGGGTTCAGCCGTGATATGGCAAACCTTCTCTTGAACGATATTCACCGGCATCTCCAGTTTTTTACATCGCAACCAGGGCACCGCCCAGGGCGCTCGCGACCAAACTTCAGTCACTAGGAATCGATGCGAAGTTCAAAGGTGCTTTTCAAACCAATGGTGGGCATAGGGCTCGCCATTGAAGGGTTCTACCTCCTGGTATCCAGAGTGTCGGTACAGCTCGATGGCTTCAATGAGCGTGCGGTTCGTTTCCAGGTGAAGGACCGTCATTCCCGCTTCCCTTGCATAGTGCTCCAGCGCCAAGAGCAGACGCCGTCCCAGCCCAAGGCCACGCGCTCGTGGGGCTACCCACATGCGCTTGAGTTCCCCAACAGTGTTCTCGTGAAACTTTAAGGCACCACAGCCCACAGGCTCCTCTCGCAGACGGGCAACGAGCAACAGACCAGCTGGGGGCGTGAGTTCGTGCGCATGTGCCGAAATGCCCAGGGTAGGATCGAAACCCGTCTCAAAGCGCTCGCCCAGTTCGGTGAAATATTGCTCAATGCACCATCTGGCATCCTGACTGGTTGGATCGGCGACGGTGATCTGGACCATTGATGCGATCAGAAGCCGCTCGACCTGTGCCATGGCTGCCACCAGTTTCACGCGCTGGCTCTCGCCCAGTGGCTCCAGCAGGGAATGGGCAAAGGCATCGGCTCGGTGATCCAGCTCGGCTCGCTCACGAAGGCCTGCCTCGGTAAGCTGGACTTGGCGCACCCTTCCATCATGCTCACTCGTTCTCACCACAAGCAAGCCTTGTTTCTCAAGTGATCGCAGCAGGCGGCTGACGTAGGCAGAATCGAGCCCAAGCCGACGTCGTAGTTCCCGAACGCTCGTCCCCTCTTCTCCGATCTCCCACAACAGCCGTGCTTCGCCAAGAGGATGGTTTCGGCCCAGAAAGTGATCGTTGAGTACACCAACGCGCTCTGTCATGGTCCGATTGAAGCTTCGAACCTGTTCAACCAATGGCATCTCCATGAAAACCTCCAGACTTGCTCAATCAGTGACTTCTCATTCTCTGATTATAGTCAGAGAATTTGATCTGATGCAAGGGATCTCTGAACCACATCCTGGCTCATACGCATCCTCGCTAATGCGCATGAGCCAAGGTTGGACGGATTGAATCAAAGAGAAACACACGGCATTGGTATGGCTCAATGCACTATCGAACATGAACATAGCATCTTTTAGCAAATGTTACACCTTCTTTTCGGAGGGTGCTGCACTGACCGTAGCCGCGCTGTCCAGGGTGTTGCGCTCAGCGGCGTCCTCAACGTCACGCTGGCGGGCGAACCAAGCCGTCGCCACGAACAGGACTCCTCCCAACACCCACCAGGGGTCCCAGAGCACGAGGTACAAGAAGAACCATTTCCTGTTCGTGGGGTCACTGATGACCCCTGTGACGTGAAGCACATCTGAGACCAGGCCAAGACCACCATAGAGGCACATGCCCACACCCAGAACCACCCGGCGAGAGCTTTCAGGACACCGGCGCTCAGGTTGATGGCAATCCACACGCGACCGCTGGACGCGGCTGCTTGTTCGAGGGGTTGCAGACCTGTGCGGCCTCCGGCAGCCCAGAAAAAGCTCAGGGCGGCAAACAGGAAGGCCCAACCACATGCCGCATAGGCTGCCCACTCGGCCAGCCGCGCCTGCATTGTGGAAGAACCTCGCTCTGCGGTGCCAAATTCTTTTTTCATGGTAAAACTCTTTCTACTCATCAGGACACAGAACCAGGCTCATATTGAGGAGAACCTCTAGAACAAATATGGTCAACCCTTGTTTCTGAGGAAGAAATGTACATGCTCTTCATACTATCACATCTCTGATCACCGAGGACGCGTATGAGGCATATCCTGGCGGAGTGCAGCAGATGTTGGCAAGAAAATCGGAAGCAGAATCGCAGGTTGTCGAAAGATGTACCAAGTAGCTAGTACACCCCCCTTTTTCAACCTTCACGTATTCGAAGGTGGAATCCATTCATGGGTCTCAATCAGCTTGTGGCCTTTGCGCCAGCGCAGGATGGTAGCCGGGACGTCGGCAAGTCGGCGATCAGATGACCAGCGAGCGGGTGGGGCTATCATGAGCTCGGCGAGGGCGAGTAGGACGGTATCGTAGTTGACGCGCCAGCCCGCGAAATCGCGCCACGCCTGCTCGCGGTCGGCTTTGAGAGGCACGCCCGCAGCCGCCATTTCGTCCAGCGCAGCCTCAAACTCCGCCCGCGAGACGCTAATCGGGTCGGTTGGAGAAGGGTTGGGATTGTAGGAAATGCGAAAGAAAGCGGCAATATAGCGCAAAGCCAGGAACCCGGCGCGAATACAGAGATCGGCCTGGGAATCAGCCGGAATATCGACCACAGAGCGCACGAGAGCGGCCCCATCCAGCACAGCCCCAGCAGCAATCACCCAGGAACGATGTGGCTGCGGCGAGCGGAAGAATGACAGTGCGGCCAGCGACGTATGGCTCTCTTCGAGATCCACAAACCAGGCTTCCCAGGCTGTCCACAGCTCACCGAGCTGCTCTAAGCGCTTCAGGCGTGTATACCGTTTGATCATCTCAACCGCGGAGGGCGGCGAGCCGGCCCGCACTTCAAGCATCGTGACGGCGGCCTCGCGCCGTGAAAAGGCTGCATAAATCGTCGGCAGGTAAGCGATGAGTAACGCAATCAGAATCAGGCCGATGGTCGCTTCTGAAAAAACTAGCACCGTCGTCGGGAAGTTATCGACCAGGGCAAAACCGAGCGTGAGCAAGGACGAGCCGCTGATCTTGAAGGCGACGTACCAGGACTGCGCATCGATCGCCCAGTCCATTGCGATGTACCCCAGGTTAATCGAAAACAACCATACCACGAGCAGGGCAATGAGGGCAACCGGGGCATACAACTCCATCGCCCTATCCCGCTCAAGATAGGTGTGCAGGCGCTTACTGCGCCACTCAAAAAGCTGGCGCATCACAATAAAAGTAGTGCGGTTAAACCTATCGGGTGCTGAACGCGGCAGCACAAAGGTACGCAGCGCCGAAAGGCACGCGCGAAAGACAAGATAAGCGCCGAGCGCAAAGACCACGACGCGCACCAGCAGCAACAGGATGATCATACGTTTTCCAACTCGCTCTGATCTGTGAAACCTGTTGCATGATATCACGCTGATGAGTAAACGACAATAACGTAATACATCTCGTGATGCATTTCGTGGTCATGATGTTCCATTTCCATCTCGCAGGGAACATTTCGATTCCCTCACACGCGCATGACGAGATACGCATGGTCTTGCACCTCCGCCTTGATCTCTATGCTCGTCTCGCCGCTGACCCGCCATCCCTCGTAGACATTCCCATCACGCAGCAGACGAGACTGTGCTGGTTCGCGCAGGTGCTCCACCGTGAAGGTCGTCGCGGTGCCGGCCATCCAGGGGTCTGCGGCATAGGTCGACACAGCCAGGAGCTCTTTTTCCTCATCGTAGATGGCTTGGGAGATCCCCAGTCGCGGGAAGTCGACGCCGGACACGGTCGGTTGGTCGAACTTGCGCAGGTTCGGCTCGTTAAAGATCCGCCACCACGCCTGCTTGCCACCCGCCTCAGCCGCCATCATGACGGCATTGGCCTGCCCACGCGGATACGGCTCGGAGAACCCAAAGCGGTAAGAGAACTCGCCACGCTCTCGGTCCCACGTCGGCTCACAGAGCTGCTCGGCCAGGGCGTGCAGGGCCTGGTAGCGGGCAGCGTCCCCCATTTCGCGTGCAATCAAGAGGCCCACGGCAAAGCTGCGAGGATCGGCGAGCAGCGTACTCTTGCTTGTTGGGTCGGGGTTTTGGGGCACGGGGGGACGAGACGCATCGTAGAGGCGCTGGGCGTCATCGTAGTGCTGTGGCGACAGGTAGAACACCAGATGGCTTGTAGCCGCGGAACTGCCCAGGCACAGGTAGTCAATGAGCGGGTCATAGTACCAGGCGGCCCACTCCAGCGGTCCTGCATCGGGGAGCCGTACATAGTGCTGCTTGGCGTACTTCCACCAGCGGTCGAAGACCCAGTGGGTGTCCGTCTGGTAGAGCAGATCGTGCAGCCTCAGACCGAGGCCTGCGCCAGTCAGTCAATACGGCCAGATCTTGGTGTTCTCACAGTGGCATCCCTCCCGGCGGGCGGCCCACTGCCGTGTCAAGAGGTGGTTGATGCTGCTGTGCGTGTAGGTGAAGGTGTTGGGGCCATCACAAATGAGAGTGAAAGGCCTGCTCCATTTGTTGTCCCCGCTCACGTAGCGGTATAATCCCAGGATCAGATTGAAAAACCCTTTGTAGAAGAGGTTCCCATCGGCACCAATCGGATCCATCTGCAGTCCCCACGGTTCGATGCCATTGGCGGTCCACCCAGGCACGTCGTAGTGGCCCTGGCGATCAGCTGGGATGTACAGGCGGTTCCAGGCCTCTGGATAGGTTCCGCGCTGCGGGTCGTGACCAATCTGCGTCTGCCAGTCGATGGCTCCCCAGTAGGTCCCGTAGCGCATCAGCAACTGGTCGAGGATGGAGCCATACACCTCGCGCCACGCTGGCGTGGTATCGGCCATCAGGGCCATCGCATAGCTGGAGTCGATCAGGTCGAAGCGGGCAAAACACAGCATCGGAGGAGTGGATTTGTCGTCCCACATCTGCGAGGGGTGGCCCCCGCGGTCCCAGTCGTCGGGCGTGTTGGCCTTGCGATGCAGGTATTTGAGCCATCCTCGGGAGCGCTCGGAGAGCATTGGGTATGCGTTGACAGTTTTCATCAAGCTTCCTTTATGACTCATTTTCTCAGGCTTCAAAAACATGGGCCTGTTTTGTTTTCTTCTCTCTCATCGTTGCTCTGCAGTCACGAGCCCTTCTGGGGTACGAGGAGGATCTTCCCCTGCCTGCCCGTTGCTTCTGCTTGCGTGACGGCGGTGCCAATCTCGTCGAGGGAGAAGGGACGCGCAGCAGAGGTCACGAGAATGCCCTCACGCATCAGCGTGACGATTTCCTGGACCAGCTGACGTCGTGCTGTCTCGTCCAGTCTGTTAAACCAGTAGCTGACCCAGAACACTTCCAGGATGCGGTGGCCTGCCAGAATGAAGCGTGGGTCGGCTCCCACACGGATCGGCTCGCCGGTGAGGGACCCATAGACCAACATTCTGCCCTCCTCACCCAGCGCCTGGTACATCTGGGTTCCTGTTTCTCCGGCCACCGGATCGATGGCGTACTTGACGCCCTGTGGACCAACGATCCTGCGCACTTGCTCGTCAATCGGCCCTTCTGTGGACACAATGACGGCGTCGGCCCCCAGGTGTTCCAATTCAGCCATCGCTTCGCGCCGGTGGACGACATTCACCGTGCGGATCCCATCGTGTTTGGCCAGTCGGATGATCATGCGTCCCAGTTCGCCGCTGGCTGCTGATTGGAGCAGCCATTCGCGCTTCGGGATGGCCAGCACGTGACGAAGCATGAGAATGGCTGATGCCGGGTTGACGAAGAAGGAGGCGATTTGCTCATCGGGAAGATCGTCGGGCACCGGAAGCAGAAAGAGCGCAGGCACCACGGCATAGTCAGCCCAGTTGCCACCCTTCCCATTGATAACCGCGACGCGCTGTCCAGGGGCAGGACGCTGCACCTGTGGCCCGAGAGCATCCACCATGCCAACGCCTTCAAATCCGACGGGTGATGGAAACTGTGGTTGAACACCTGCATAATGTCCTCGCACAAACAACAGGTCCGATGGGTTGACGGGACTCGCCAGGATACGAACGCGCACTTCCCCCTTCCCAGGTTCTGGGAGAGGACACTCCTGAACCGTCAGCACCTTTGCAGGCTCACCATACTGAGCGAAGCGAATCGCTTTCATCTTTCCAATCTCCTTTCTTCTGCCAAATCGTGTCTCTCAGAACCCATCTCACTGTGTCACTGCTGCGAGGAGCGCTTCCAGCTTTTGCTCCACAATCTGTGCAACCTGAGTGATTTCCTGAGCATATAAGGCCACTTCTGGCAGGAGTCTGCTCATTTGATTGGCGAGCAGCGGATTGCCAGCCACATACTGGATGGCTCGACTGGTTTTGCCTGCTATGCTGTGCAGAGAGGTGTGCTCGACCGTCTTGAAGATCGTCAAATCGCTTGTCCCGAGCTGCCTTTTAATCGTCTCTGCGGCCTGCTCCCAGGGTGCCTGAGCGGCAGCCAGGGCTTGGATACGCTGTTCCGTCTTCCGCCAGCCTTCCTCTGAGCCTAGTCGGCTCTCAAGCCCCTCAAGAACCTTCTCATACGGTTGGTTCGACGCAATAACAATGTGTTCAACTTTCACTCATGTCTTGCATTTCTTGCTTTTCTCCTCTTGATTGACGTTTAGACTAAAATTAGGGAGCATTTCATCACGCAAAGGCCCGCCCGGAGGACGTTCGGGCCACTCCCCAACTGATGCACCTCGCCCTCTCTGCTCCTAGTCTAAGGAGGAAGCGTCATGAAAGCGCCATGAGCATCGTCATGGGCAGTGGCCCAAACGCTGCTCCACAGATGAGCCAGAACGCGCTTGGCAGGAAGCCCATCTTTTCCAGGCTGAGCGGGGATTTCGGAGGGAAAAAAGTCGGGACCCCTATTTGGGCCATTGTTGTCAGATTCCCGAAATGACAACTCGTTAGATTTTGACACCTATCTTCGCCAATGTATTCTCCTGACGCATACCTCCCCTTTTCGGCAAGATAGGTGTCAAATTACACAGGCTTCAAAAACATGTGCCCAACTTTATTTTTTCGGCAGGTTGCAAGTTTGGCAATTTTTGAGCTCAAAATGGCTCTTGCCAGTTCACGAGTTTATTTATCTTCTACAGTTGTAGAAGATAAATAAAGTCATTCCCGGGTAAATAAAGCCGTTCCGTTAGTGGTACTATATGAAAGGCGGTGATGGTGTGATACTTGTCCGGGGAGTAAACTGGAAGCGCTGAGTTTTGCAGAAGGAAGACGAATATGGCTCGTATTGTTGTGACCACCTTTGGCTCAACAGGTGATCTCAATCCTTTCATCGCGCTAGGAATAGCATTGCGTTCGCGTGGACATGAGGTTCTTTTCGCGGTTGAAGCCAATTTTCAGCAGCAACTCAGTCTCCTGGGATTTCCTGTGCATCTCTTAACAGGAGACCAGGAGAAGGCTTTAGCTCCTTTTTACCACCAAATTTTTGACAATGGCCAGCCGCTTACCTCGTTAAAACTCTTAGTGGACCATTATATCCTTCCGGCTCTCCCTGCAAAAGTGGCTGAATTGCGCGCGATTTGTCAGCAAGCAGATCTGCTCATCTCGGTCGCACCGCAGTTTGCCGCCTCCATCGTTGCCGAGTTGCTGCACATCCCCTGGATATCAGTAATCCTCACCCCCTCCACACTCCCTTCCGCCTCGATCTCGGCCCAGCCGCTGCCTGTGCAATTACCTGCATCTTTGCAACGCTTGAGTAATCGCTTCTCCTGGTTTGTTGGGGGCATAGTTCTCCGCCAGATCGTAGACAAACCGATTAATCAACTTCGGCGCACATTCCTTGTCCCGCCTCGTTCTAATCTCATATGGACAGGCAACCTTTCTCCTCGGTTCACGGCTCTAGCCGTCTCCTCTGCACTGGTGCCTCGACCAGATGACTGGCCGCGGTATGTTCAGATGACGGGATTTTACTTCTGGGATCGTCCGTCGAACTGGCAGTTTCCAGAGATACTCAAAGCATTTCTCCACGGAGACAAGCCCATCGTGGCGGTTACGGCTGGCAGCGTCGCGCCTGAAGAACGAGCCTTATTTATTTCGTATTATCAGACCAGTATAGAAAGTATCCTTGCGCGTGGTGCACGAGCGCTTGTCATCAATGCCCCCGAAGACGCTATCTTTCCAGAGCGGCGGGAAGATGTGCTGCACCTCCCTTTCGCTCCCTTCTCCGAAGTATTTCCCGCTTGTGCCGCGGTGATTCACCACGGAGGGATCGGGACCATCGCGCAATGCCTGCGGGCCGGGGTTCCTTCCTTGGTTGTGCCAGGAGGCGTGGATCAACCTTTCAACGCTGCACAGGTAGTCCAGCGCAAAGCGGGATTGTGGATTTCACGAAAGCATTACACGACGAGGCGAGCAGAGCAAGCCTTGAAAACGCTCTTATCTACGTCAACCTATGGAAAGCGCGTGCGAGAGATCCAGGCTCAGATTTTGCAGGAAGATGGAGTGGCTGCATTATGTGCCGCGGTTAAGCAGGTCCTGCACGATAAGACAGAGAACTAAACTTGAGGGTGAGTTATTTGGCCGGCCGTTCGAGTGCAATGACAGGAATTTCGCGGGTCGTCCTCTTTTGATAGCCGGCATAGGGGGGAAATACTTCTACCGCTCTCGTAAACGCCTGTTCTCGCTCATTGCCCGTGAGAATCCGGGCGGTGGTATCAAATTTCTCGCTACCAACCTCAACCGTAACTTTCGGGTGAGCCAGCAGGTTCAAATACCACTCAGGATGTTTCGGATAGCCTCCTTTGGACGCTACGGCAAGTATGCGATCCCCATCAGTCACAAGCATCAAGGGAGCTATGCGAGGTCGACCTGTTTTGGCTCCCGTCGTTGTCAGCAGAATTAACGGTGCCCACCCTCTCACCTGGCCTCCATGAGTACGGAATTCATCTATAACCGCTTTGTTTCGTTCATCCCAGCTATTCATCAATCAAATCTCCTCTTCAGTATCCTGAAAACCTAGAAACATATTGTATACAGGGCTATATTATCTCTCCCTACTAGAAAAACATCTTTGCTCATGGCAACTATTCCAAATGTTTTCCGTTCTAACCCCACAAATCCCCCTGAGTTGTATTGTTTTCTATGGGCTTTTTGGGGAGTGTCCGTCGCTCTCGCGCTGATTGCTTTAGTTTAGGCTCCACGAGTGGAGCTAGTGGTTCTTCTCCTGCTTTATCCAGGATTGCGACTGTTGCCTCAAAAATTGAACTGCGTAGTATGCGCACTTCGGGCCAGAGACCGATGA
>WNFD01018772.1_pt1 | contig 11177 bp, 8 predicted proteins | sample 5400491 | NCBI WGS metagenome assembly WNFD01 (sample SAMN13153343, study PRJNA577476) | soil metagenome | isolation source: 120 cm saprolite under Douglas fir tree site 2 hole 2 replicate 2 | place: USA:California | collected 2015-04-18 | reverse complement strand
GCTTGCCGGACAGCCGAATCAGCGTATGTGCAAGACCAAGAATGCTCACCGGCTCGCCCATATCCAGGACCAGAATGTCCCCGTTGCCGCCAATCGCAAACGCCTGCAGCACGAGGCCCACCGCTTCGCTGGTAACCATGAAAAATCGTCTGATTTCCGGGTGAGTGATGGTCAATGGCTGGTTATCGCGGAGTTGCTGCTTCAGAACGGGAACTACGCTGCCGCTGGAACCAAGGACGTTTCCAAAACGCACGGAGACGCAGCGCATGCCGTTGGCCGGCCGGGAGAAGAGAATCAATTCGCAGATTCTCTTGGTGGCTCCCATAACGCTGGTGGGATTCACTGCTTTGTCTGAGGAAATCAGGATGAAGCTTGCGCAGCCAGCGGCAGTGGCCGCGTCGAGAAGATTGAGCATCGCAAAGACATTATTTCGGAGCGCCTCGTCAACATTTGTTTCCATGATGGGGACATGCTTGTAGGCGGCCGCGTGGAAGACGATTTGAATTTCATGCTCCATGAAAAGCCGCCGCATCCGATCGGAGTCGGCGACGTCGGCGACACAATAGGTTACGCAGGCGCCATTCTGGTGCCGGGAAAGATCGAGCCGCAGGAAAAAGACTCCCGTCTCGCTCTGATCCACGCAGATGAGCCTAGCCGGGTGGTAATTCAAGATCTGCCGGCATAGCTCGGACCCAATCGAACCGGCCCCGCCGGTCACCACTACAGCCCGGCCTTCGATCTGCTTTCGCACGGAATCCAAGTCGATCCGAGCGGGTTCGCGGCCAAGAAGATCATCAAGGTTCACATCGCGAACCTGATCGATACTCACTTGCCCCGAAAGGATGTCCCGGAGTGCCGGAACCGTTTTGAAAGGGGTTTGCGCTTGCTGGCAGACTTCCACAAACCTTTGCATCTGCTGCCCGGTGGCGGTGGGGACGGCGATGAGCACGAGATCCGCTGCGTAGGACGGCAGCAGTGCGGGGAGTTGCGCGACCCGGCCCACGACGGGCACGCCTTGCACTTTAATTCCAAGTTTGGAGGCATCATCGTCAACACAAGCCACGGCGGTGTAACCGCTATCGGGGCGCATAGTTTCACGAATGATCATCTGTGCAGCGAATCCGGCGCCGATCAGAATCACACGTTTGGAATCGCTCGGTCTTCGCCGCGCAGGCTCGGCCACGAGCCGAAAAAGCAATCGCACGCCCGCCAGGAGGCAGGTGGTCAGAAGAGCCTCGAGAAGATAGATAGAGCGCGGAAACGAATTGACTCCGAGGGCGAACCGCAGAATCAGCCAATAGAGTGCCGTGCCACTGACGACGGCCTTCAAGATATCGACTGCGTCGCGGACTCCCGTATAGCGCCACCAACCGTGAAGGAGACGGAAATAGGCGATTGGCGCTAGACGGATGACGATCAGGAGTGGCGCCGCAGAAAATAGAAGCAGCCGATCGGGCAGGGTGAAGTCAAAACGCAACAGCCAGGCCAGCAGAAGCGAAAGAAAAATCAACCCAGCCTGGAAGAACGCATTCAACCAGGAACGATATCGGATCACCATGTTCGAGGTATTTCGGATTAGTTTCTTGAGCATAAGAGTGTTTGGCGGAGGGCCAGCCCAGCGCGCCGAAGGCTTGAGTGAAACTGAATCGAAGAGGAGTGATCCACCCGAAATCAGGTCAACGGGAGGACGGCAAGAGGGAACCCGCGGCTACTGCTTTTTCTTTTCGAACCAGCAGTTCTTCCACAGCGGAGACGATGTGGTTCGCACCGACGTAGTAGGCTTGTTCGAGAGGTGCGCTGGTCGGCGCGGGCACATCGGGCAAACAAACTCTTGAGATCGGCGCCCGAAGATGGTCGAAGACTTCACCTGCCACTGTCGCCGCAATTTCGGCCGCAACCCCGCAAGTTTTCCATGCTGCATCCGCGATCACTAGGCGGCCCGTCTTGCGGACCGAATTGAAAACACATTCGCGGTCCCAGGGCTTGATCGAGCGCAAATCAATTATCTCTGCATCAATTCCGCGGCTTTCGAGCGTGGCAGCGGCCCGTTCGGCATGGGCGCTCATGTGGGAAGTTGCCACGACGGTCACATCAGTTCCCGTTCGCCGGATCGCCGCGAGCCCAATCGACACCTCGTATATTTCCTCGGGAACCTCGCCGGTCTCGCCGTAGAGCCAGCGGTCGTCAATGTACATCACGGGATTGCCGTCATTTACGGCCGCGATCAGTAGTCCCTTGGCATCAAAGGGGGTGGCCGGCATCACCACCTTCAGCCCGGGAATGTGCATGAACATTGCCTGCAAAGCCTGGGAGTGCTGGGCGCCTTGCTCTCCTCCACGATTGATTGCCGCACGGATGACCATGGGGACATTGATCTGTCCCCCGAAGATGTACGACCAGTTGGCTGCCTGGTTCACGATGGGATCAACGGCAAGCAACATGAAGTCCATCCGCGGATGGAAAACAATGGGGCGCATTCCGGCCAGCGCCGCTCCGATGGCTGCGGCCGTTGTGGCATTTTCAGAGACCGGGGAGTCAATGACGCGGTCCCTGCCGAAATCCTTTTCCATGTCTTGGAGACTTGTCCCGGCATACCAGGGGCTCCACACACCTTGCCCGATGACGAAGACACGGGGATCGCTCGCGAGCAATTGCGCGAAACCTTCGCGTATAGCCTGCACGTACGTAAGTGTTCGCATGTTTAAGACTTCTCCAGGAAAAAAACATGTTCAAGCAGCTCATCACCGTGTGGATAGGCTGAGTCGCGCGCGAATTGAACGGCATCTTCAATTTCCGCGCGCACTTCGCTTTCGATTTCCTCCAACGCTCTTTCGTGCAGGCCCTGCTCGAGCAAAGCGGCGCGAGCCCTGGCGACGGGATCTTTCGAAAGCCACTCCCGGAGTTCGTCCTTGCGCTTCACGCCCACGTCGAAATCCATCGAGGACCCGACGTGACCTCGCCAGCGGTAGGTGCGGCACTCGATCAACGTTGGCCCGCGGCCGCTCCGCGCTCGGCGTACCGCGTCCAGAGCGGTCCGGTAGACCACGCCTGCATCGTTGCCATCCACGCGAAGCCCGGGGACGCCATGCGCGTCGCCAGCCTGAACGATGTTGTCTTTAACGCGGCGCTCGCGAATGTGCATATGACTCGAGTAGAGATTGTTCTCGCAAACGAAAATCACTGGAAGCCTCTGCAGGCCGGCAAAGTTGACCGCTTCGTGGAAATGGCCCTCTTCCGTCGCGCCATCGCCAAAGAATGCGACGGAGACCCGCGAATCCCCCCGTACCTTGGATGCTAGAGCGCTTCCCACCGCGATTGGGATGGTTGCGGCCACCAGCGGAACCGTACCGAGCAGCCCGACCTCCTGCGCGATCAAGTGCATCGAGCCTCCGCGGCCGCGCGAACACCCGGTAGCTTTGCCGTAGAGCTCGGCCATCAGGGCGCGCAGATCGCCGCCCTTGGCCAGATAATGACCATGCGACCGGTGACCGCCGAAAATGTAATCGTCCTTCTGCAGCGCGGCGCACACGCCCGCGGCGATCGCCTCCTGGCCGGTGCAGAGATGCGTCGGGCATCGAATCTCGTTCTTATCCAGAAGCTCGGCGATGGTTTCCTCGGTCGTCCGGATGCGCGTCATGGATCGAAACAGAGTGGTCAGCAGGGACGCGCCGATAATGGGCCGTGCGGCTCGGACGTCGACGGAATGGCTTTGCAACATGATTGGTCTTCCTCTCGGTTTGAATCGCTCGCAAGATCAGCCGAAAATCTCTTCAGAAGCAGCGTGAGAAAAACATTCACTTCCCAGCTGCGGCGTGGACTGGAGTTCCGGACAGACCGCGAGGGCATGCGTCCGAAAGAGTGCAAAGAAGTTCACGGTCCGAAGCGCCGAGGCGCCAGCCGAGCGCCTGTATATTTTCTTCGAGTTGTATCCGGTTCTTGATACCAACCAGAACGGTACTCACACGGGGTTCGTCCAGAATCCAACGCAGGGAGATGCTCGAAACGCTGCGCCCGGTGCTCTTACTGAGAAGGTCAAGCGCAGACAGGAGCCTTTGCTTTTGTAGGCGTCCTTCGTCCGAAAAATAAGAGCTGCGTGCGCGCGTGTCGTTTGCCTTAAACGAGGACCCGAGGGGACGCTTGCCGGTCAACAAGCCGCGTGCGAGGCCACTGTGGGCCAGCACGCTTGTCTCATTGGTCTGGCACCAGGAGAGAATGCCATCTTCGATGTCCCGGCAGAGAAGGCTGTACGGGACTTGCAGGGAATCGATCGGGAGCTTCCACCGCGCTTCTTGCATAGACTCGAGGGAAAAGTTGGATAGACCGATGTAACGTATTTTGCCCGCGCGCTGGGCCCGTCCTAGAGCCTCCAGAGTTTCTGCGAGCGGCGTCCGCGGATCGGGCCAGTGCAGTTGATACAAGGGAATTACATCCAACCGGAGGCGCCGCAAGCTGTCTTCAAGGCCCTGAACGATTTGCTGCTGACTCCCGTCACGGGTCACGCGGCAATAGCCGTCCCACTTGAGGCCGCCTTTCGTGGCGATGACGAGCTCGTGAAGAAATTGATGCCGGCGTCCACTGCCGCTTTGACGGCGTCAATCCAAGCGGCTTCGTCCAGCGGGCCATAGTCGTAATTGCTCGCTGCCGCGCAACCAAATCCAAGCCGGGAGATGGCACAATCAGTGGCTCCAATCTGGCTGAATTCCATTCAGCGTCTCGTCACGATCCGTGCAAATGTCAGAAAAATAATTTGAAAATCGGTCCAGAACGATTGGTTCCGGACATAGGCAACGCGCAGACGGTTTTTCTCCGTGCGATATGTTTCAATGAATACGCGGCGCGGATCTTCCGAGCCGACAAGTTCATTCAGGTTGAAAAAGTGGATGGAGGCGTAATCCGTGATCCCTGGGAGCACAGATAGAATGATCTTTTCCTCTTCCGTGTAGGCCGAAGTGTGTTCTTCCACCTCGGGCCGCGGCCCCACAATGCTCATTTGGCCGCTGAGCACGTTCAGAAGTTGTGGTAATTCATCAAGTTTAAAAGGGCGAAGCCAGCGCCCGATGCGGGTAACGCGTGGGTCGTTTCGTCCTGTGGACGTGCTTCCTTCCTGTTCTGCGTCCGGCCCCATCGTGCGGAACTTGAAGATACGGAATGGCCGGCCGTACCTCCCCATGCGTACGCCGCGATAGAACACTGGCCCGCGCGAGTCAAGCTTGATGCAGACGGCGATCATGAGGAAAAACGGGGCGAGCAGGAGTAAGCCAAGCGTCGCAAAAAATAGATCAAAGATCCGCTTCATATTTTGAATTTCCGAATACGGCTATAGCGTGCGGAACCGGCAAAAACGAGGCCCCAGAACGCGTGTACGCGTGCCTAGACGTGATGGCAATCCCCTAGTCGAGCGGCTTGACCAGTTCAAAGGAAAATTGCCAAGCCATTAATTGCACGCCGGGAATTCTGACAAGCAGGCGGTCCACGGCGTTTAATATCCCCATGGTCACCCCGAAGAGTTTCGGTGCGCCCTGCAGGAATCCGGCGAGAAAGCTGAAGATGTGCCATTTGAACTAAACAGGATGCTCAACGGGAAACAGCAGGATATTCGCGCGCTTGGTCGAAACTCGCAACAGCGTCATGTGGCCGCCGATCTTCCAGCAAATTGCGGTAGAGAGCGAGCACCTGAGTGAGTACTAACTCCTCAGAAAATTCGCGAACGGCGATTATCCTGCCGCGAGCGCCCATCCTGGCTCTCAATGGCGCATCTTCAATCAGGGTGGCCAGGGCGTGGACGAGTGCCTCCGTGGAGTGAGCCGGCACGAGGAAACCATTCTCGCCATGACGAACCACCTCCCGGCAGCCGGGCACGTCGGAGGCAACGAGAGCGCGCCCGCTGGCGCCTGCTTCGATCAGGGCTTTCGGTACGCCTTCTCCGTAGGATGGCAAGCAGACCACATTTGACCTGGCAAACACTTCGCGCATATCGTCCTGCTGCCCCCACCACTCCACCACGCCGCTGGCGTCCCACTCGCGCAGCTGGCTCACTGGAATGGAAGTTACGTGGTCGGCATCAGGCTCGCCAACCAGCGCGAAGCGCGCGGAGACCCCTCGGGCACGCAATAGGTCAGCAGCGGCGACAAATTCTCGCACGCCTTTTTCCCAAAGCATTCGCCCGGGAAGAATCACGACGGGCACACCATGCAGTTCGGGCCGGGGAACGAATTGCTGCATTTTGACTCCCGAGCCGCGAATCAGCACCGCATGATCGGCACGAACGATGTCGGAGCGTACGAAATCGTTGAGATTGTCCTGGTTTTGAAAAATGCATGTTGCATCTTTTTGCTTGAGAGCCGTCCGAAGAAGCCGAATCAATAACCAACGCACGAAATGCATCGTTCGATGCTCAGCGGTAAACGCCGAACCCAGTCCGACGATGGAGTGTACGCAGGCAATCTTTTTGCAAATCCGCCCCGCCAGGCCCCCATAGACCACGGGCTTCAGAGCAAAGTGATGTACAAGCTCGGGTTGGAGGGTTCGATACACTCTTAGTACTTGCAAGAATGCGGCAAGTTCCCGCAGGGGATTCAAGCTTGCGCGGGAAACCTGCCAGGGAATAACCCGGAATCCCTCGAGTTTCAATCTTTCCGCGAACGGACCTGGACACGTCATGACCCAGACCTCCGCGCCAGCGGCCTGTGCTTCGCGCGCCAGTGGCCTGCGCCGGTCCCAGAAGGAAAAGTCTTGCGTCACCAGAAACAGGAGCTTCCACGAAGATTTGTGCCGTGCCTTGCACGCGTCAACTGGATTTTGTTGCCAGTCCGCCACAGTTGCCGCCGGCTCCGATGGGCCTTTGGCTCCAACTGGTGATTGAGCCGCAAGCATCGTTTCTCGGTGAGATTTCATGGAACGATTTGCGAATGAATTTTTTCAAGAAGCGGCACAAGCCGGGACAGACGCTTGCTGCAAAGGCTTGCGAGTCTCGTCCCACCAAGCTTGAAACATAAGAATGTCCCAAAGATGATGTTGCCAGGCTCGTTTTCCGGAGAGATGCTCGGCCCATTTTTCGCGAATGGGGCGCACCTGGAAGAAGCCGTCTTCCCGCAGCCGCCTCACGGACAATAGGGATTCCGCCCAATCCCGCAGCTCCCCGCGAAGCCAGCGATCGAGTGGAATGCTGAAGCCGGATTTCGGGCGCTCGACGAGGTGCCGGGGCACGCGTCGAGCGAGCAATTCGCGAAGAATCCATTTTCCCTGATGCCCGCGCAGCTTCATGGACATTGGAAGCCGCCAGGCAAACTCAACCACGCGATGATCGAGCAATGGCACTCGCGCTTCCAGGCCGACGGCCATGCTGGCGCGGTCCACTTTGGTGAGCATGTCGTCTGGCAGAAACGTCAGCGTATCCAAAAACATCATCTGTTGCGTAAATTGCGGCAGTTTCGCCCAGTCGCCGGACGTGGTTATCACGGTTGGCGGCTCCACGGCGCCGATGACGATTCCCGTTGGGTCGTTCCAATGGGACACCAGTGTCTGGTAGACAGATTCCAGATTACCTAGCGCTAACAGCCGCGCGAGTTTATGCAGCTTCTGGCCGGGCAATCTGTGTTTCATGGCGCTCGGCAAGAAAGGGTAAGAAACGTGGAACAATGAATCCCATGCTTCTGGAGACGCACTTAATAATGCCGCGGCGGTTGCGCGCCGAAGCGTTGGTGGCATGGCATGAATGAATTTCCAGAGTCGATGGCTCCAAATGTGACGCGTGTATCCGCAAAAGACTTCGTCTCCGCCGTCTCCCGTTAAGCCCACGGTTACGTGCCGGCGCGCCATCCGGGAAAGCAGAAAGGTCGGAATCTGCGATGAATCCGCGAAAGGTTCATCGTAGATCGCAGGAATACTCGGTATAACAGCCATCGCTTCTTGAGGCGTCACGTGGAGTTCGGTATGCTCCGTGCCCAGATATTGCGCGACTCTTGCCGCACTCCTGGCTTCGTCGTATTCCCCTTCGGAGAAGCCGATGGAAAACGTCTTGATGGGTCGAGAACTTTCCGCCTGCATAAGACACGTCACAAGCGTGGAATCCACTCCTCCGGACAAGAACGCTCCCAAAGCAACATCGGACAGCATCCGAATACGGACTGCGTCACGCAGAAGGATTTCGAGCTGTTCGACGGCTTCTCTCTCGGAACCGCAAAACGGATCGGCAACGCCGTCTTCTGCAATCCGCCGGAGAGACCAGAACGGAACCGGTACGGGATTTGGAATCGTCGTGCTGGTTAAGGCGAGAAACGTTCCCGGAAGAAGCTTCTGCACGCCCCGGTAGATGGAATGAGGCGCCGGGATGCAACTGTGGCGGAGGGAAAGCGCCAAAGCGTCTCGATTGATCTCCGCGTCGAAACTGGGGTGCGCGCGGAGAGCCTTTAGCTCGGAACCAAACAGGAAGACGCCGCCCATCCAGCCGTAGTAAAGAGGTTTCTCGCCGAGACGGTCGCGGCCGAGATACAGAATACGCTCCCGCCGGTCCCACAGTGCAAAGGCAAGCATGCCGTTCACTCGAGACAGCGTTGGTTCTACGTCCCAGCTCTCGAAACATGCCAGCAACACCTCGGTATCGGAGTGTCCTCGAAAGCGAAGCGGTGCATTGTTTGATTTTTCAAGCTCCTCCCGCAGTTGCTGGAAGTTGTAGATCTCGCCGTTGAATACGATCACGTATCGCCCACTGGCCGAGAGCATCGGCTGGTGGCCGGCGGGAGACAGGTCGAGGATGGAGAGCCGGCGATGCGCCAGAGCGATCCCGGCGGCGGAATCTGCCCAGATGCCCGCATCGTCCGGCCCACGATGTTGCAAGGTGTCGCCCATCCGCCTTGCGGTGGCGCGGAGATGCTCACTCGAGTTTCGGAGTGTCGTGTCGAGGAAACCAGCAATACCACACATCTAGCGAAGTACCTTCCATTCAAACTGGTGGAAAACAACAAAATGTGTATGTCGTGGAGAACTGCGCAAACTCACTGCTTTCCGGCAGCCACGCATGTTCGTGCTCATCAGGCGCTCTTGATTCCAGCCAGAAGCAATTCCCGGTGGAGATAGTGCCGATCACAATAATCGCGGTAGGTTTGGCTGTGGACACTTTCGAGCCATGGCCCGTTGTTCTGATACCACTGGATCGTGCTGGCCAGCCCTTCGGTGAAATTCCTGCATTGCTTCCAGCCCAGCGCGGTCTTGAGCTTCCTGCAGTCCAGCGCGTACCGGCGATCGTGCCCAGGCCGGTCCGCGACGAATTGAATGAGCGTTCGGGGTTTCCCGAGGACGTCCAGGATTCGGTAAGCAACCTCGATATTTCGCAGCTCGCATTCGCCGCCGACGTTGTACACCTCGGAGTCCGTGCCCCGGTGCAAGATGAGGTCGAGAGCGCGGCAATGGTCCCCGACGTGAATCCAATCTCGAGCATTTTGCCCATCTCCGTAAATCGGCAACGGCTGGTCGGACATGGCCCGCGCGATCATCAGGGGGATAAATTTCTCCGGGAACTGGCGGGGGCCATAGTTGTTGGAGCAACGAGTGATGATGGCGGGAAACCCGTACGTCTGCACCGCTGCGCTTACGATGAGGTCTGCCGCCGCCTTCGTTGCCGCGTAGGGACTGTTCGCCGCCAGCGGGGATGACTCCGTGAACTGCCCTTCGGGCCCGAGACTTCCGTAGACTTCATCCGTGCTTACCTGGAGATAGCGCGCAACACGCGCCACACGGCAGGCTTCCACCATCCGCCACGTGCCTTCGATGTTGGTGCGGATGAATGCAGAGGCGTCTTCAATGCTTCGATCCACATGGCTTTCTGCCGCGAAATGCACCACCGCATCGCAACCTTGTACCACGTCGGCTATCGCTGGGTCGCAAATGTCCATGCGAACAAATTGCAAACGGGAACCGTCGAGGACGGCAGCCAAGTTGCCGAGGTTCCCGGCATAGGTAAGTTTGTCCACGACCACAATGTTGTAGCCGGGGTGCTCTTCGAGCATGTGCAGCACGAAATTCGACCCGATGAAACCGGCGCCGCCGGTGATGAGTACTTTCATGGCCTGTCCTTTAACCGAGCGGAAGATGGATGCTGTAAGCCTTTTGAGACCGCGGCTCGGATCACTTCCCGCTTGTCGCAACGGAGACGCTTTCCCGCGTGAGCGTTTTTTCCCGGACCAGATTGCAGGCGCGCCACAGCGAATCGAATGTTCCGGCGTCGGTCCACCAACCATCGAGAATTTCGCAGCTGAGCAGCCCGTCGCGCAGGTAAGAATTATTTACGTCGGTGATCTCCAGTTCGCCGCGGCCGGAGGGCTGGAGCGTGCGGATGCGGTCAAAGACCGTGCCATCGTAGAAATACGCGCCGATCACAGCATAAGGCGAACCCGGCGCCGACGGCTTCTCTTCGATGCGGACCAGCCGGTCATGATCGAACACCGGAACTCCGAATCGTTCCGGATCGGGCACTTCCTTCAGCAGGATCATGGCTCCGCATTTCTGGGCCTCAAAACTCTTTCGCGCCTTTTCGATGCCGGCCTCGATGATGTTGTCGCCGAGAATGACGCAGATTTTCTGTTCCTGGGCAAAGCATTCCGCCAGACGCAGCGCGTCGGCAATTCCTCCTTCACCTTCCTGGTACGCGAAACTTACCTGTTGCAGCCCAAAATCCTTTCCGTTGCGGAGCAGCCGCAGAAAATCTCCGGCGCTACTGCCACCGGTAACGATCAGGATGTCGCGGATTCCCGCGTCCACCAATGTTTGAAGCGGGTAGTAAATCATCGGTTTGTCATACACCGGCAGCAGATGCTTGTTCGTCACCCGCGTTAACGGATGAAGCCGTGAACCTGTTCCTCCGGCGAGAATGATTCCCTTCATGATTTCCCTCCTTCGGCATTCAAAACGCGTTCACCGGCGGATACGGCAAGAGCGCGGCGTTCTTGCAATAGACAGCCGTGGCTCTTGTCGTGCAAGTAAACCCGAACCGCCTCCTGCCAAGTCCGCAGGGAGATGCCGTAGAGCCGTTGGAGGCTGCCGTTCGAAAGCACTGAATTTTTCGGACGCGCGGCCGGCCGCGACGATTCGTCCGTACCAATGGGTTTCACGGTGATTTCCGTCAGCCCGGCGCCGCGCACCAGCTCTTGCGCGAATTCGTACCAGGAGCAGTGCCCTGAGTT
>WNFD01025563.1_pt1 | contig 11178 bp, 10 predicted proteins | sample 5400491 | NCBI WGS metagenome assembly WNFD01 (sample SAMN13153343, study PRJNA577476) | soil metagenome | isolation source: 120 cm saprolite under Douglas fir tree site 2 hole 2 replicate 2 | place: USA:California | collected 2015-04-18 | reverse complement strand
CTCGTAACCCAGGGCTTCATCGAGGACCGCCTCGACCCGGGCCAGTGCGTCCTCGGGGGCAGCGCCCGAGGATGGGACAGGCGCCGGCGGCGTTTCCACCAACTCGATGCCGCCGTCGAAGAGGACCGGGGCCGGTTCGGCGTCCACCTTCGGGGCGGCGTCCACCTTCGGGGCGGCGTCACCCTGGGGGGCGGCGTCCACCTTCGGGGCGGCGTCCACCTGCGGGGCGGCGTCCACCTGCGGGGCGGCGTCACCCTGGGGGGCGGCGTCACCCTGGGGGGCGGCGTCGAACTCCGGGGCGGCGTCGAGCTCCGGGGCGGCGTCGAGCTGCCAGCCGGTCCCGCTCCACAGGCGCTCCGCCTCCCACTTTTGTGTGTCCGGGAACCAGACCGACTTCGCCCGTGAGGGCCGGATCGGCCGGGACGTCTCCCACATCCGGCGCCAGGTGGGGGCCTGCGGACCGCCAGGATCGAGAAGCTGCCCCTCGGCATCGAGGCGGATGGCGTTCCACCATCCCGAGCGGTCCTCCTCCAGCACTCTGCCCAGGCCCTCGCGCAGCCGGTCGCTGAACGCCGCAGGCCGCTCGCCGTCGAGCGCCCGGATCGGCAGCCCGAAACGGATGCGCACCGGGGGGCGCCCGGGCTTCGGCCAGTTCCGTCCCCTGGGCATCGCCTGGTACGCCCCGATCAGGGCGACGGGCACCACCGGCACGCCGGCCTCGATCGCCAGCCAGGCGGCGCCGGTGCGGAACTCCCCCACCCAGCCGTCGGCGGTCCTCGTCCCTTCGGGGAACAGCACCAGGCTCCAGCCCTCGTTGAGCAACTGGCGGGCCATCCGTGCCGACCGCAGGCCGCCGCCACGGGCGATGGGGAAGGCGTTGAACACGATCGTCGTGGCGATCGAGCGGTACCACGTGTCGAAGAAGTAGTCGGCGGCGGCCCCCACGACTGCCTTGCGCCTCCAGGCCGTCGGGAGTGACGTCAGGATCGTCGGGGCGTCGAGATGGCTCGAATGGTTGAGGATGAAGATCGCCGGCGGGTTGATCGTGTCGAGGACCTCCCGCCCGCACACCTCGGTCTCGACCTCGAAGTGCAGCAGCGGCGAGAGCCCGAGCCGCTGCACGAGCTCCCGGGCCGCCTTGCCCGCCGGCGAACGGCCCCAGGCGGTGGGGAAGTCGTGGGCTGGCTCCCGCTCGCGCGCCACGGAGGCCGGGACCATCGGACGGCGGGTCCAGCGCCATCCCCTGGCGACCTGCTTGACGTCACCCATGAGTCCCATGCGCTACCTCACGTCGGCGATCAGCAGGGGCGGCACCTTCATCGCCGTCACCCGCGGCGAGCGGCCGACGGTCTCCGACGCCATCTCCATCGCGTCGGCCAGGCTCCCGGCGCTGCGGAAACCCAGCCGGGAGACGGTCGTGCGGTCCCCCCCGACGTAGATGACGTCGCCGAGGTAGCTCATCGCATGCGCGGCCCAGTACCACATGTAGAAGGGGTGGACGCCGTGATAGGCGTTCGACGTGCGGTAGAGGTGGATGTACCAGGGATCTGTGGCGTAGGCCTCCTCGTATTTGCCCTCGATGACCGAGGGATCCGTCGTCTCGGCGAGGACCTCCTCGAAGAAGTCGACGTAGCTGGGGTGGTGCACCTGGTGGAATTCGCGGCGCACGGGGTGGAACATGATCATCACCCCGCCCTGGCGCACGAGGGGGCGGTTGCGGTAGAGGTTGAAGAAGTACCCCAGCCCGAGGCACACCACCAGGATGGGGTTCATGATCGAGTTCACGTTGTACGGCCCGACGAAGGGCAGCCCCGCGATCAGGATGTCGCTCTGGCCCTGCACCTCGACCAGCTGCTGGCGGTGCAGGTTGGCGAGCGTCCTGGCGTGCACCGCCTCGGTCTCCCCGGCGTTGATCCCCGTGATGGCGTAGGGCGAGAAGATCTTGTGGAAGATCGTGCGCTTCAAGTGCGCCGGCGCCCTGTCGGTGGCGGTCTTGGCCGCGAGGTAGGCGGCCTGGTCCTTCGCCGACCACTCCCACTCCCGCTTCTGCAGGAAATCGAACGGTGAACCGAACGTGTCGTTGTTGAGCGTGACCTCGACCGTGAAGATCTTGAGGTGCTCCGCCAGCAGGTGCCCCATCCGTGCTGCCGACGAGTGCAGAGCGCTGGCCGGGGGGTCCATGTAAGAGCGGCTGTGCATCATCGTGTGGACGTTGTGGTGGTGGCGCAGGCTCTTGTACGAGGCCAGGCCCACGGGCACGCTCTTGTGGCCGCCGTCCATGGCCACGAGGTTGATGTTCACGTAGATGAGGAGATCGCTCTCGGCGGCCCGCTTGGAGATCTCGACGTCCTCGCCCTGCTCCGTCTGGCCGATCCAGGTGAGGTTGTCTTTGTCCTCGGCATCGAAGTTGCGCAGCGAGTGCGGCCAGAACGAGCGGTAGACCCGCTCACCCACGGTGCGCTTGATCTCGTCGGCCGTCATGCGCCGGTGCAGGGAGTTGGCGACCAGCAGCTGCACGTCGTCGACGCCGGCGCGGGCCACCCGCTCCAGGATGTGCTCGAGGATCCGGCCCCGGATGTCCGGGGTCTTCATCTGGGGCAGGGGCAGGGAGATGTCGTCGAAGGCGATCGTGAGCCGCATCCCGCGACGCAGCAGGGCGTTCAACGGCTCCGAGCCGTGCGGGTTGTCCAGCGCCTTCTCGATGGCGGCGTCGACGTCTTTGATCCCGGGCAGGGACTCCGGCGGGTAGACGACCCTGCTGCCGAGGGGGAGCTTCTCGAGGCGGAACCCCTCCCCATGATGGAACAGCAACGGCGGGGTCCGCTCGTCCACCTCCAGCACGAATCCCGGTCTACTCACTCCTGCTCCTCTCGTTCATGAAGAATCCAGATCATGCATCCAAGCGCGGGTCGAAGACGACCTTGACGCTGCCGAGGCGGCCCGCCAACATGGCGTGGTCCACCGCCTCCCTGAAGCGGGCAAGCGGGTAGGCCTCGGTGACAAGCTTGCCCAGCTCCGCCTCGCCGACGAGCTCCATCGCCGCTGCGAACGCCCCCGATCCGGTGTAGGCACCGACGAGCTCAAGCTCCCGGAACCAGGCGGGCGAGAGGTCGGCGCCTTCGGGCATGCCCGACAGCACGATCCGGCCCCGGCCCTTCGTCGCCCGGAGGGCGAGGTCGAGGGCGTCGGCCGACCCCACGCACTCGAAGGACACATCCGCGCCGCCGAGCAGGAACGGGAGGCCCAGCTCCGGGCGAAGGCGGAAGGCGCCGGTGCTGCGCCGCACGGCGCCGAGCGCCTCGCTGGTCGACACGACCGTGGCGCCGAACGCTTGGGCGAGCCCGGCCTGGCGGGCGTGTTTGGCAACGGCAATGACCTGGGCGGTCGGGACGATGCTCCGCACGGCGGCAACCGTCAGCAGGCCGACCGTCCCCGCCCCGACGACGAGCACAGTGGCGCCGGCGGGGATCGCCGCCCGGCGGACCGCATGGATGGCGCAGGCCGTGGGCTCGATCATGGCCGCCGGTCGAGGCGCAGTAGCCGGTCTGGAGACCGGGCTGGAGGTTCCCGGCCATGATCCGCTCGCACAGCTCGGGCATCCCGGCGTCGCAGGGGCCGCAGGCGGGCGACACGCCGCGGGGGGCACACGACAGCACCGGGTCGATGACCACGCGCTGGCCCATCCGGAGATCGCCCACGTCGTCGAGCAGGTCCGCGACTACCTCGTGGCCGGGCACGAACGGCATGGAGACCAGGGCGGAGAAGTAGAGGCTGGAACGGCCCGCCAGCGTTTTGAGGTCGGACCCGCAGATGCCCGACATCCTCGGTCCCAGCCGTGCCCATCCCTCGGCGGGGGGGTGGGGGTCCTTCCGGTCGACGTGGCGCAACGGGGAGAGGGCACCGGACAGCAGCCCGGGCATCTTTGTGCCGAACGCCCGGGCCCCGATGTACTTCGGGACCGACCTGTGCAACTCGAGGCACATTGTCACGGCGCCGCTCCAAGCTCACACCGGTGACCGGTCACCAGGTGAAGTCCTCGGGGACGGGGGGGACCAGGATCTTCGGCGTGCCCTTGCCCGGCTCCCAGATCTCCACGGGCCAGCGGCGCGAGCGGGCCAGGCGGTGCAGCGGGACCTCGGGGTTGACGGCCACCGGGTGGCCCACCGCCTCGAGCATCGGCAGGTCGGTGAGCGAGTCGGCGTAGGCGTAGGAGACCGAGAGGTCGGCGCCGGTCGCCCGGGCGTAGTCGTTGAGCCAGGACGCCCGGGCCTCGCCGACCAGCGGCGGTTGGGCGAGGTCGCCGGTGAAGACGCCGTCGATCTCGGCCAGCTTGGCACAGACCAGCTCGTCGGCCAGTGGGGCGAGGGCACCGAAGCAGAAGTCGAGAGCGGCGGTCATCAGCACGACCCGGTGCCCCAGCGCCCGGTGCGCCCGGACACGGCGGATGGCCCCCGGCGCGGTGCGGCGCAGCACGAGGTCGGACAGGACCGAGTCGGCCAGGGCCCGGACCCCCTCGGCGGAGGCGCCTTCGTACAGGCGGTAGAACTTCCGGAGGAACTCGCCACGGTCGCGCCGCTCGGCTGCCAGGAACCCGGGTCCCTTGGCGGCGAGCGCCGCGAACTCCTTGAGGCGGGCCGCCCCTTCGATTTCGGCCATTTTCAACCAGAGGTACGGCTCGATGACGTTGGAGTCGACGATCACCCGGTCGATGTCGTAAATGGCGATCACGAGCTGGCCGTCTGCCGGCTTCGCGAGCTTGACGCTGGGCGCCGTGCGGGCCGGCGACACCCGGCGCAGCGACTTGGTGACCTGCGGCAGGTGGATCTCGTGGAAGTAGCGCTCCCACGTGTAGGACGCCGGGTCGAAGCAGAATGCTGCCTGGTCCCCTTCCGGCATGGACTCGTAGAGCGCACGGGTCTTGTCGTCGGTGTAGATGACCTCCGCCTCGACGTACGCCCCGTAGAGGGCGGCGTACCGCTTGGCGAAGTCGAGGCGTGCCCGCAGGTCATCGATGCGTACCGCTGCCCGGCGCGCCAGGCCGCCATGGGGTAGGCGGCCGACGACCTTCTCGGCGCCACCGACGATCCGTTCCGCCATGTCCATCTTCCGCTGGACCGCCAGGCGCCCGGGGAACGTCCACTCCGGCACCTTGTAGGTGCCCCTTCCGCGCTCCGGGAGCGGATCTGCCTGGAAGTAGGAGCGGCAGAAGTCGTAGAGGTCCCGGTACTTGAGTGGGTTCCGGAAGCCCGAGGACACGTGGTGGACCGCCCGGCGCTGCGGCGGCGACGCCGCCACTGCGAGGATCGCGTTCACCACCAGGTCCACCGGGATGACGTCGAGCACGCCCTCGGGGATGCCGGGGAACTCGGGCAGCGCCCCGCGCCCGAAGGCGAGGATGACGGGCTCCGCCATCCGGAACCCCTCGATCCAGCCCGGGTAGGGCCGGGACAGCGCGCTCTCGATGATCGAGGGCCGGACGATGCTGAGCGGGTTGTCGCCCGCGGCCTCGTCCAGTGCGATCTCGGTGAGGGCCTTCGTGAAGGTGTAGACATCCGGCCACCCGAGGCTCCGGGCCCGGGCACGCCCGTACTCAACCAGGCGGTCACGCTCCCAGGCGCGGCGGTGGATCTCGCTGCGCTTCGCTACGGACTGGGGGCCTGCCCTCCCGATCTCGGAGCGGGCCTTGGCCTCGAACTTGGCGAGACGCTCCGGGCGCCGGGCGTCGCCCTCGACCTCGGCCCGCACCCGGAGGGCGGCATCGCACTCGACGCGCCAGCGAAGCCGGCGCTCGAGCAGCTCCTCGGGCTGGGTGCCCCGGGTGAGCCCTGCCACGTAGGCCGTGGAGACATGGAGGAACGGCCGGCCCCCCGAGGCCTCGTACAGCCTCAGGGTGCCGAGCAGGTTGGTCTCGAAGGCCTCGTCCACCGGGGGGTCGAACGAAACGGTGGCGGCGGTGTGGATCACCAGGTCGATGTCGCCGTCCACCGGGATCTGCCCCTGGGTGAGGTCGGCGGGCAGCGCCCTGACCTTGCCCGCCGCCAGCTCGCGCAGGGCGTCCAGGCCTCCGAGGCGCTCGGCCGCGGGTTTGAAGGCCGCCCCCGCGAGCATGGTGCGGAGGCGGGCGGGGGCGTCCCGGCGGATGAGGAGGTCGATGCGCTCGACGGGGACGTCGGTCAACAGGCGCTCGAAGAGGGCGGTGCCGAGGAAGCCCGTGGCCCCCGTCATCAGGATGCGCTTGCCCGCCAGGCCTTCCCGGATCAACCCTGTCCCTTCTGCCGCCAGCGTGGACCGGACCTCGCCGGTTCTCTACCGGGCGGTAGATTATCGGGGGTGTCCGGGCCCTGCAAGCGACACGGCGTTTCCCGGGGGGATCGCGGCCTCTGGCGCGCCGGGCCGCCGAACACGGGGGGGGCCGCTACTCCCCCCGCCCCCCCTGGTCAGCCGCTCGCGTTGGTGCAGATGTCGAAGGTCGGGCCGTCGCTCACCAATGTGCCCTGCGGGCGCACATCGACATGCCAGTCCTTGTGGCTCGCCGCCTGCTGGACCCACTGAGCGAAGGTGATGTCCGTGACGTGCCCCGCGGCCGGGTCTGCCGGGTTGGAGGTTATCTCGAACGTGGCGTTGTGCAGGTCGACACGGTAGAAACCGGGCGGGATGACCTTGTTGGCCGAAACCGTCCGGCCGCAGCGCACGGCGAAGACGGCGGAGGGCTGGGCGGCGTCGATGCTGTCCACGGTCACGAAGGCTGCGCCATCGGTGAAGGGCTGGGCGGCGCCGGGCGCGATGGTGACCCCGGCCGCGGGCGACTCGGGGGCCGCCGGGGATGTCGCCGCCGGCGTGGGTGTGGGTGCCGGCGGGGAGGCGTGCATGGCCGTCCCACGACCCGGCGTCGAGCAGGCGGCGCAGGGCAGCGTCAGGATCAGCAGAAGGAGCCGGCGGGAGCGCATCCGCCAGAGTCTCTCAGATGCTTATGATGCGCTCCGGCATGGCACGGCTCGCACTGGTCACCGGGGCCACCGGCTTCATGGCCCAACACCTGGTCCCCGACCTCATCGAAGAGGGATGGGAGGTGCGCGCCAGCGGCCGCAGGGCGAGGCCGGGATGGCTGCCCCCGGAGGTGGCCTACGAGGCGGCCGACCTCGCCGGGGAGCGTGCCCTCGAGGCCCTGTGCGACGGCGCCGACGCCGTGTTCCACCTCGCCGGGGCCACCAGTTCGCTCTCGTCCACGGAACAGATGCACGAGTCCAACGTCGTCGCAACCACGAACGTCGTGACCGCGGCCCGAGCCACCGGCATCGGGCGGTTCGTCCACATGGGGTCGACGTCCGTCTACGGGGAGGAGGTGCCCCTCCCGCAGCCGGTCCTCGAGTCGGTCGAGCCGCGCCCCAGCCGCGGGTACGGCAAAGCGAAGTGGCTGGCCGAGGAGGCCGTGTGGAATGCGGCAGCCGAGGGGCTGGCGGCGGTGGTGCTCCGGCCGGTGTCGGTGTTCGGGCCGGGGGCGGTGAAGCTGCTGTCGAGCGCCATCCTCGACGTGGCGATCGAGCAGTACGCCGGGCGCGAGAGCATCCAGATAGAGGCGGCCCCCGTCGAGCTGCGGCTGGTCCATGTCGCCGATGTCACCGGCGCGGCCATGCACCTGGCGACGGCGGAGGGGGTCACGGGCCAGGCCTTCAACGTCGTGACCCCCTGGTACCCGACCAGCGTGGAGATGGCCGGCATGCTCGCCGCCCTCTTCGGGATGCCGGTCGAGGAGACGAACGAGCCGGGCCCCGGTCTCGACCTGGCGGGCCGCTGGAGCGCCTGGGAGGGCATGCGGCAGGACGGCATGGAGGGGGCGATCCTGTTCACCGAGGAGCGCTTCCGCTTCCTGAAGAAGGCCAACCTCAACAACCGCCTGAGCGTGGCGGCCCTGCTGGCCACGGGGTACGAGTTCTGGTACGGCAACGAGTCGGACCTCACGACCGGCGTGGCGGAGACCATCGACTGGTACCGGGCGCAGCGCTGGATCCTGTGACGCCGCCGATCCCTTCGACTGCCTCCTTGGGCGCGGTGATCTTCGACGTCGACGGCACCATCGCCGACACCGAGCGCCACGGCCACCGCGTGGCCTTCAACCTCGCGTTCGAGGACCTCGGGCTCCCCTACCGGTGGGGCGAGGAGGAGTACGGCACGCTGCTCGAGACGCCCGGCGGCGAGCACCGGCTCACGGGCTACCTGGCCACACAGGGCATCGGACCCGTGGAGCGGGCGTCGCTGGCCAAGGACCTGCACCGCCGGAAACAGGAGATCTTCCTCGACCTGATGCACCGGGGTGCGGCGCCCCTGCGGCCCGGCGTCGACCGCCTCCTCGACGAACTCGAGGCCGAGGGGATCCGCGTCGCGGTGGCGACCACCGCGGGGCGGAGCTGGGTGGGCGAACTGCTCACCACCCTGCTCGGGCCCCGGCGGGCCGGGCGCTTCGAGGCCGTCGTCACCGGGGAGGACGTCCGGGCCCGCAAGCCCGATCCGGAGGTGTACCTGCTCGCGCTCCACCGCCTCGGGTGCGCCGCCGCCTCGGCCCTCGCCATCGAGGACTCGGAGGTCGGCGTGGCGGCCGCCAAGGGGGCCGGGCTCGCCTGCCTTGCGGTGCGCAACGGCTACACCGTCTCCCACGACTTCGTGCATGCCGATCTCGTGGTGGAGGACATCGGGGGCCCCGGCGCGCCCGCGACGGTCGTCGCCAACCCGCACGGCATCGGCGTCGGGCCGGTGGTGGGGGTCCAGACCCTTCGCCGCCTGCTGGCGGCCGCCGTGCCCGCCGCCCGTTGAGGCGCCTCGCCAGCCTGGCCATGCTGTTCGCCCTCGTGGCCTCCGCATGCAGCAACGGCCCGGCCCCGCCGGTGCCGATGTCCGGGCGGGTCGTCGAGAAGGGGCGGCTGGACGAGACGGCCAGGGGGGTGGCCTTCACCGTCGCGATCGACTCCGCCGACGACTACTTCTCCCCCACGTACATCAAGGCGGCCCCTGGCGCGCAGGTGACGATCGACATCACGAACAGCGGCGGGATCGCCCACACGTTCACGATCGACGAACTCGGCATCGACAAGTCCTTCGGGAGGGCGGCAGGCAAGAGCCTCGTCTTCTACTGCAAGTACCACCGGGATGCGGGCATCCAGGGCGCCATCTACTCGGCGCCGTGAGACCTAGACGCCGGGGCGCGACGCTCCGACGAGGTCGCCGCGGCTCATCGAGCTGACCTGCACGAGTTCGCCGCTCTCGGGTGCGTGGACCATCATGCCGCCCCCGACGTACATCCCGACGTGGTGGATGGGCCGGCCGAAGAACACGAGGTCGCCGGGCTGGAGCTGGTCGACGCTGACGTGCTTGAAGGAGGCGTACTGGTCCGCCGCCGAGTGCGACATCTGCACCCCGGCCGCTCGCCATGCCGACATCGTGAGGCCCGAGCAGTCGAAGGTGTCCGGACCCGCCCCGGCCCAGACGTAGCGCTTCCCGATCTCGGACATCGCTGCCCGAAGGGCGAGGGCGGCCAAGCCGGACGAGGGGAGCGGCGGCAGCGGGCCCGCCGCCTGGGTCCCCGCCTTGACGGCCAGCGCGGCCCGAACCGTGGCAGCTCTGGCCTCGGCCGCCCGGGCGGCGGCGAGCCGGTTCTCGCTCGTGATCTGCCCCAGCAGCTTCTGCTCGGCGGCGAGGCGGTCGTTGAGGACGCTGCGCTGCTTGGCCAGGGAGTCGCTGATCGACTTCGCCTGTGCAAGTTCGTGGGCCAGGTCCGATGTGGCGAGCTTGGCCCGCTCGTTGGCGATCTGCAGCGAGGTCATGATCCCCGACTGCCAGTCGCTGACCTGGGAGATCAGCTCCATCTTCTTGTTGAAGTCGTCCAGGCTCGTCGAGGACAGGAAAGCGACGAGCAGGCTCGGGGCACCGGCCCGGTAGATCGCCGCCGCCTGGGCCGAGGCGACCTTCTGCAGCGCCAGGAAATCGGCCTGCGCCTTGGCGCTCTGGCCCTTGGAGTCCTCGATCTGGCTCTGCACCTTCTGCAGGTGGATGGAGGCCTGGTTGTACTGCTCGTCGAGGTCCGAGATCTCGGCCGCCAGCTTGTCGATCTGGGCCTGGACGTCCTTCTGGGTCGCCGCGGGGGCGGGCATGGCGGGCAGGGCGACGACCAGCAACGGCAGGGCAGCAACGAGGAGAGCAACTGCCAGCAGAGGCCGGCTACGCCGACCCGGCCGGAGGCGTGAGATTCGCATGCGGCGCCATGCTACCGACATTTCCCAGCCTGAGCGAATCTTTCGAGCCCAAAAAGGCCAGATCGCCTGTTGCAGATGCATCGGAACGGCCGGATGGTCAAGGTGTGGTAAAAAAGTGTCGTTATACGTACCAAAACTTCCACACCTTTTCAGCATGGCACCTGGTGGTTGGGTAATGGCACGGATCAGGTTGGTCGAGGGGGACATCACGGTCCAGGAGGTGGACGTGATCGTCAATGCCGCCAACCGGACCCTGCTCGGTGGCGGCGGGGTCGACGGCGCCATCCACCGCCGGGGCGGGCCCCAGATCCTCGAGGAGTGCCGGGCGATCCGGGCCGAGCGCTTCCCCGACGGACTACCGACGGGGCAGGCGGTCGCCACGGGTGGAGGGGAGCTGCCGGCCACCCACGTCGTGCACGTGGTGGGGCCCGTGTTCGCGCGGGAGGCCAACCCCGCAGCCCTCCTCGCCGCCTGCCACACCGAGGCGCTGCGGCTGGCCGACGAGCTCGGGGCCCGCAGCATCGCCTTCCCCGCCATCTCGACCGGCGCCTACGGCTACCCGATCGACGAGGCGGCCGGCGTGGCCATCCGGGCGGTCCTGGGGGGGGTGACGCAGGTCGAGGAAGTTCTCTTCGTGTTATTCGGGGTCCAAGCGTTCGGGGCATTCCGTCGGGCGCTGGAGCGTGCCCGGCCCGGGGGTCCAGGGGGGAGCAGCAGCCCCCCGCAGCGCAGCGGAGGGGGATGAGCTGCGGATCCCCCCTGGCTCGTGGGACGCTCCGCCAGGAGCGGGCCACGAGAGGGAAACCCGGGGGTCCAGGGGGGAGCAGCAGCCCCCCGCAGCGCAGCGGAGGGGGATGAGCTGCGGATCCCCCCTGGCTCGTGGGACGCTCCGCCAGGAGCGGGCCACGAGAGGGAAACCCGGGGGTCCAGGGGG
>WNFD01007050.1_pt1 | contig 11181 bp, 14 predicted proteins | sample 5400491 | NCBI WGS metagenome assembly WNFD01 (sample SAMN13153343, study PRJNA577476) | soil metagenome | isolation source: 120 cm saprolite under Douglas fir tree site 2 hole 2 replicate 2 | place: USA:California | collected 2015-04-18 | reverse complement strand
CCAGCGTGCTGTCTGGCATCGAGCGGTACGCGCTTCCCGACGCCATCCGCGAGGACTACCTCTCGTCCTACGAAGGCGACCGCTTCGTCGAGTCGATGCGTTACGTGCGCGCCTACCCGGCGCAGCTTCCCGCGCTGGGCGAGATGCTGCCGCAGATACAGACCCCGGTGCAGATCATCGCCGGCCGGCGCGACACCGCAGTGCCGCCGGTCAACGCCGAGTTCCTCCACGGTCGGCTGCCGCACAGCAAGCTCGACATCCTCGATGCCGGCCACTTCACCTGGGAAGACGCCGCCGGCGAGTATGCGGCGCTCGTCACCAGCTGGTGGAGCGGCGGCTACGCGACCACCGGATCGGCGGCAGCACGCTGACCGGGTCCACGAGGAGACCGCGGCCACCCCACATGCGTACACCAGGAAGGAGAAAACCAACCGGCAACGCCCGCGAGCTAGCTCGGCTTCGCCATCGAGGACGAGATACGAGCCCGCAGATATCAGTTCAGCTCAGAAAGGAGCCCAAGATGGCAGTCGCCGTCATCGTCGATTTTCCCGACGGAAACGCGCAGAAATACGAGCAGGTCACCGGCAAGCTCTTCCCGGAAGGCAAGCTCCCCGATGGCTGGCAGGTGCACATCGCCGGCCCTGCCGGGAACGGCTGGCAGGTGGTCAATGTCGTGCCATCACAGGAGCAGTTCGAGACATTCGCCCGCGAGCAGCTCCTGCCCGCCGCCCAGCAAGTGGGGGATGCACCACCACAGATCACATTCTTCCCCGTCTACAGGCTGATCCAGACCTGAACGGCCACAGCCGTCCCGGCCGCTGCTCCTGCTCGCGGCGCGAACACGCCGCCGTGAGCAGGGCCGGACCGGAGGAATCCGGTCTTCTGCAGCCCGCACGTCCATATCGCTCTCATTAGGAGCTGCCATGTCCAGTCCGCTGCACCTTGATCTCTTCGTCGTCCTGTACAAGCCGATCACCGGGCTGATACCCCCGATGAGCAAGGGCGAGCCGACCTGGCCAGCCACCTCGGTCTCGCTGATCAGCGGCGAGCGCGACGCGGTGCTGATCGACGCCGTCCTTACCCCCGAGGACGCGGGGCGGGTGGCGGAGTGGATCCGGGCGACCGGGAAGAACCTCACAACGATCTACATCACGCACGGCCACGGCGATCACTTCTTCGGCCTGACCACGCTCCTCGCCGCCTTCCCTGACGCCAGGGCGGTCACCACGGCGGCCGTCATTCCCGACGCACAGGAGCAGCTCAGCCCGGACCTGATGAAATTCTGGAACGCGATCCTCCCAGGCCAGATCCGACGGGTGCGCGGCCCGGGCTCCCGCGCCACTGTAGGCCGGCAGGCCTGCCTGGGCCGGGCCTGCCGGTGACGCCGCCAGACCGGCCGTCCCAGCGGGCCGTGGATGACCTCAGCAGGCTCGGGAGCTGTCGATGTCGCTGGCGGAGGACGGGAGCGCGCCACGGTTCCTCATCCGCGACCGGGACACCAAGTTCGTCGCCGGCTTCGACACCGTGTTCACCGCCGATGGCACCGAGGTCATCCGGACCCCTATCGCAATGCCGAACGCGAACGCGCAGGTCGCCGAGCCGCCGCGGGTGAGCGCGAACGGTCGACGACGCGGTGCGCTGCTGCGCGAGCTGGGACGGTCAGGTGTCGCGGTCGAGTGGTGTTCCTTCGGCGGCGCTGGCTTCCTGGGCTTTGGCCGGGCCGCGTAGCACCCGGGCCAAGCCCACCGCGAGCACAGCGCCGGCCGCCGGCCCGAGCAGGTAGACCCACCATGTGGACAGGTTCCCCAGCGCGAGATCGGGCCCGAAACTGCGGGCCGGGTTCATGGAGGCGCCGTCGAACGGCCCGCCCATGGTGCCCCAGGCCATGATGTAGGCGCCGACGGCAAGTGGCACGAACGGGCCGTTGAGCTTCGGCCCGTTGGCCATGTTGAGGACCATGAGCACCAGCCCGAAGGTGATGACCGCCTCGAAGCCCGCGGCCTGCCACGCTAGACCGGGCTTGGGCATCGTGGCCGCTAGGTTCCCGGCTGGGCCGAAGAACCCGCGGGCCAGTCCGGACCCGCAGGCGGCCGCCGCGAACTGGACGGCCCAGTAGACGCCGGCCATCACCCAGCCCATATCCCTCCGCAGCGCGAACGCCAGCGTCGTCGCAGGGTTGAAGTGGGCTGAGATGTCGCCAAGGAAGTAGACGGCCACCACGAGCCACAGCGCCGAGACCACTGACAGGACCAGTACCGTCTGCCAGGGCTGCAGGGCGTGGCCGCCGTAACGGGCGAGGATGGCGGCCGCCCCGGAGAGGATGAAGGTGAGCCCGGCCATGCCGATGAATTCGGCTAGCAGCCGTCGCAGCCGATGGTTGGGGTTTGTCCAGTCGGCGAAGGCGCGCTGGCCGCCGACGGACGCGATCAGCGCGGCCTTGCCTACCGGCGGGGTGGTCCGGTCTACCCTCCCGGCCTGCCGCTCCGCGGACGTCATGTCAGGTTTTTCTTGGGGCCGGACGGTACATCGGCTGTGCCGCCGCGGGTCAGCGCGATCGGGTCAACGACACGCTCGTACAGTTCCTCGCTGACGCCGTTGGCCAGCGCGGCCCGTTTGAGGGTGAGGTCGTGGTCGATGGCGTAGTGGGCGATGACGGAGGCCTGGTCGTAGCCGATGATCGGTGACAGCGCGGTGACCATCATCACCGAACGGTCGATGTTCCGCTTCAGCTTGGCCTCGTTGAGCTGGGCGCCCTCGACCATGAACTCGCGGAAATGGTCACACATGTCGGCCATGATCAGCGCGGAGTGGAGGTAGTTGCTGATCAGGACCGGCCGGAACGCGTTGAGCTCGAAGTTGCCCTCGGCGCCGCCCATGGTCACCGCCACGTCCGACGCGATGATCTGGAGCTCACTTGCGGGACTTGCGCTCGCACGCGTCGCGCAGCCGCCGCAGCGCCGGGATCGTCTTGCCGGTCACCATCTTGTGCGCGGCGATGTGCATCGCTGTGGGGAAGGTGTCGTTGCTCGACTGCCCCATGTTGACGTGGTCGTTCGGGTGGACCGGCTGCTGCGAGCCGAGCGTCCCGCCCACCAGCTGGATGCACCGGTTCGAGATGACCTCGTTCACATTCATGTTGGACTGGGTCCCGGAACCGGTCTGCCACACATACAGCGGGAAGTCCTCATCCAGCGCCCCGCTGATCACCTCGTCGCACACCCGCTGAATCAGCTCACCCTTCCACGCCGGCAGCCGGCCCGCACGGGTATTCACCCGCGCCGCCGCCTTCTTCACATAGCCGTAGGCGTGATACACCTCCTTCGGCATCCGGTCATGGCCTATGTTGAAATGCTCCAGGCTCCGCTGCGTCTGCGCACCCCAGTACCTATTCGCCGGCACCTCAACCACGCCGAGACTGTCGAACTCCCGCCGCGTCCCGGTGGCATCCAGCCCAATCGGCACATCGAGAATCGTGGGCGCCTGAGTGTCCGTAGTCGTCATGATGTGCAGCCTCCTATCAAGGTGCGCAGCCGCCGGGCGGGCGGCCAGCGGGGCCCGAACGGCCCGTCGAGATAATGGTCACCCGCACCGGGCGCGGAGTCTTCACCGCCAGCGGGGTTGTGCGCCTGCAGCTACCCGGTATCCCGGTCACCCCGCTAGCTGCAACACCGCAGGCAGCACCCATCAGGGCACCGCCCATGCCCCTCACGACGGGTACGGGACCGGGTAAAAAGGCGTAAATCTGCGGCCGGCATGGCGAAGCCGTCGTGCTTTGGCTGACTCAGAAGTAGGTGCCGGGGAAACCTATCTGGCCCGGAGCCGGAACTCCTGGATAACGGCCTGGGGGCGTTCGCGCCCAGGCGGTTGCAGCCGTAGACCGGCAAACGCCGGCTGACCGGCTCTTCAACGACGGGTCCATGGCTAACGCGGGTGCCGCGTCCATCGGAGCACCCGCGAGCCAGCCGACCGTCAGGGGGTCACCCTGTCGGGCGACGGCGGGCTTGCGATGCTGGTCCGCCAGTTGGTCACGCTCTGCTACCAGCCGCCGCCGAATCCCGCGACGAGGTCGGCGAGGTGGAGATGGGGGCAGGTAGTGAGAGTGTCGATCGCGTTCTTGGCGACCAGTAAGGAGTCCTGCTGCGTGATCCGATCGCCGCCATGATCGGGCAGCGCCTGCGCATCGCGGACCGGTAGGAAATGCTGATGAACGTCGATGCGGTGCGCAGTGCTCAAGGTGGGAACTGCACGGCGACCAGCGGGGACGCGCTGGACAGTCGGAAGTACTCGAGTTGGGTGCCGCCGGCGCGGCGCCGCGTGGAGCGTCGGCCGCACCGGCGGGCTGTTCTTATTCGGCGAGGAAGTTGAGGAGGGCGGGGTTGACGATGTCGGGGTGGGTCCAGGCGATGTTGTGCGGGCCGCCTTCGACGGTGACGAATTTCAGGTCCTTGATCAGTCCGGGCAGCCGGGCGGCGGTGGCCGCATACGGCAGGATCCGGTCCGCGTCGCCGTGGATGAGCAGGGTCGGGACGTCGATTTTCGGCAGGTCGGCGCGGAAGTCGGTGAGCCAGGTGTCCACGCAGGCGTACGCGGCGTAGGCGGAGGCGGCCACGGCGACGTTGAAGCTGTTGGTCCAGGCCTGGTCGCTGATCCGGGCCGGGCGCAGCACGTCGGTGTTGTAGAAGTTGTCCAGGAAGTCCTTGAAGTAGGCGGGCCGGTCGGCGGCCACGGCGGCCTTGATGCCGTCGAACACGGACTGGTCCACGCCGTCGGGGTTGTCCGGTGTTTTGAGCAGGAACGGCGGGATGGCGCCCATCAGCACCGCCTTGGCCACCCGGGCCGAGCCGTAGGTGCCCAGGTAGCGGGTGACCTCGCCGGTGCCCATCGAGAACCCGGCCAGCACCATCTCGCGCAGGTCCAGGTGCTCGATCAGGGTGTGCAGGTCGGCGGCGAAGGTGTCGTAGTCGTAGCCCACCGTGGGCTGGCTGGATTGCCCGAAGCCGCGCCGGTCGTAGGTGATGACCCGGTACCCGGCCTGCAGCAGGACGCGTTCCTGCTTCTCCCACGAGTGCCCGTTCAGCGGGTAGCCGTGGATCAGCACGACCGGCTGGCCGGTCCCGTGGTCCTCGTAATAGATCTCGATGCTGTCGGAGTTCTGCTGGCCGACGGTGATCTTCCCCATTGCCTTACCTTCCTGGTGGTTGTGAACTGTTCTGACCGGCTGGTCAGGTCTGTGTTGCCGCCGTTCCCGGTCAGCGTCGGCCGCCGCCGGCGCCGTGCTGCGCTGCCCGCTGGTGGCCCACGCGACTCATGCCACGTCACTGCCCGATCGACGCCCGCCAGGAAGAGACCGCAGCCCGCGGCCGGCGGATCCGGGCACCGGGGACGGCGATCGCGCAGGTGCGAGCACCTGCGCTGCGGACGCCTCGATCTCCACGAGCTCGGCATGGAGCTTTCTGATCTCGTGCTCTCCCCACGCCGGCGAGCTGAATCGGTGATGTGTGATCGCCGTCATCATGAGGAATCGGGCCTGGGCGGAGTCGAAACCCCCGTCCAGCCAGTCTGCGCGCTCCATGTCGGCCTCCTGCCTTTTGGCGGCGCGGCCTCGTTTCACCCGCTTTGGCTTCAGGTCTTAACGCTGCCGGTGAATTTGGGCCGCTCGGCTTTCGAATAGCATTGCCTGGCCGACGCGATGCGGCATCACCGCCAGCGCCCGTCATCGCTGGACGCTGGCTGCACTTCTCGCCTTACCGCTAGCAGGTAGCAAGGTTGGCCGCCTGCGGTAGAGACGGCGCGACGGCGGATGCGCGATGGTGAACGGAAAGCAGCACGGCAGTAGCCTGCCCCGGTGGCATCCGGATGTCGATGATCGCCAGTTCCGGCTCGGCCGAACGGACCAGGGCGAGCAGTCCGGGTCCATCCCCGGCCTGGCCGACGACGTCGAACCCCGAACGATCGAGCAAGCTGGCGAGGCCTTCACGCAGCAAGACATCGTCGTCGGCGAGCACGACCCGGGGCGCGCGCTGGCTATTCGGCGCCGTCTCGGGTGTCCCTGACGGTGTCGGCACCCCCCGATTATCGACCAAGCGAGCAACTGCGGCGATCAGGTGCCATGCTGTATCGCTCTCATTTGTCCTCAGACATCGGCCCGCATGCTCATTCGACTGTTACTGGCCGACGGTGAGGAACTGGCGGAGGGAGGCGTCGATGAGCTGTTGCAGGCCATGGCACCGGCCCTGCGAGGTTATGGGGTAGTGCTAGAAGGATTAAAAGTTCACCGGTCTCATGTCAGGTCAGTGCTTAACATGGCACTTCACAGGCGTTGCCGAGCCTGGGAAACGGGCTCGGACGTAGCGGTCACTGAACAGACGCTGTGTAGCGGGGAACCCGCGGCAGCAACATAACCTTGCGCTGAGCTGAGCGGAGATGCCTCACCCAGGCAGAGGCCGCAAAGGTACCTGGCTGGACCAGGGCGCGCCGCCGTAACAGAGCTATGAGGGAGACGCGAGTATGAGCATCGACAGGCCTGAGATCGACTTCCCCGGGGGCGAGCCGCCGGCCGATCTGGAGATCACCGATGTCTGGGAAGGTGACGGCGCCGTGGCCAACGCGGGCGACATGGTCAACGTCCACTATGTCGGGGTCGCATACTCCACGGGCGAGGAGTTCGACGCCAGCTGGGACCGGGGCGCGCCTCTTGAGTTCCGGCTCGGCGTGGGACAGGTCATTGCCGGCTGGGATCAGGGTGTGCAGGGAATGAAGGTCGGCGGCCGCCGCCAGCTGATCATCCCACCGGGTCTGGCCTACGGAGACAAGGGCGCCGGGCGGGCGATCGCGCCGGGCGAGACCCTGATCTTTGTGTGCGACCTGGTCTCGATCTGATGAACTCCCCCCGGACAGCGCCCATCTCCGCATCCGCTGGCGGCGCGCGGCGCGCTCGCTGACGGGCATCCCTCGCACCCCGTGGTACGCCGGCCGGTAGCCGTCACCGCGCCGGGGCCGAGCCGGTCGCTATCCGGACGGGAAAACGGAGGTCTGGCGGAATGGGACGTCCCAGGCGCTGGAGCGGGGCTTGGCTTAGTACCTTTGACAAGCTGTGGGGAGAGCGGGGAGGTCCGCGGTGGTCAGCCGGATCTGGGTAGTTGCGTTAGGGGTAGTGGCACTGGCCGCGTCTTGCACCTCTGGCTCCAGCGCTGGGCCGAACGCGGGAGGTCCAGCGGCAACCCCGCCGCCCGTGTCGGCGGGTTCCGCCGACAGGGTCTGTACTCCTCATGCATGCATTTCGCTCAGCCGGCTGGCCAGCAGCATCGATACCCAACTCAAGGGAAACGTCGTCGGCTACGTGGCGCTCATTGGTCCGTCGAAAGCTGTTTCCTCCGGCCTTGCCCGCACGGCCGCAGACCCGCCGAAGCTCGCCATGGGACCGAACGTCATGGTGAATGTCGCCAGCGTCGGCAAGATGTTCACCACGATTGCCGTTCTGAAGTCACTCGCCCGGCACCATCTCAGCATCGACAGCCGGATCTCGCCTTTTCTGCCCCCGGACTGGGTCAAAGGCCCGGGTGTGGACACCATCACCTTCCGTGAACTGCTGACCCACCGGGCAGGATTCCGCCTCGACAGCGGCCGGGTCTTCCAAACCGACAATGCGGCGCGGGAACAAATCAGGCAGGGCGTCCAACTCGTGGACAAGCACGTGGCGGACTATAACAACATCAACTTCACCATCTTCCGGGACATGCTGCCCTTCATGGAGGGGGGCCCCGAGCCGGGGCCACCCGCGCGCGCCGCAGCCGCCACCCGCTTCTTCATCACCTATATCCAGCGGCAGGTATTCGATCCAGTGGGCGTCAAGGACGCCACATGCGCGCCAGTCCCCAATGCCATGCTCATGTACCCGCCGCCCGGCACCGGGACGGCACGGGGGAGGCCGGCCCCGGTGGGACCATCGGCGTGCTCCGCGGGCGGCTGGTTGATGACACCGGCCAGCATGCGCCGGGTACTCGCTGGCCTCATCAGCGGCAACAGCCTGCTGTCAAGCAGCCAACGGCAGCAGATGGACGGCAACTGCCTCGGCTGGGACTGCTCTGTCACCGGCGTGACCGGAATGCGGCACGCACCTCCGTCGTGAAGAGGTTCGGCTCCTGCCAGGCCGCGAAGTGGTTGCCCTGGCCGACTTCGTTGAAGTAGATGAGGTTGGGGTAGGCCTGCTCGGTCCAACTCCGCGGCGCCTGATAGAGCTCTCGAGGGAAGACGCTCACGGCAGCCGGAACCGAGACGCCCTTGACGTCGAAGAAGCCGAGCTTGTTCTCTCAGTAGAGACGAGCTGAGGAAACCCCTGTGTTCGTCACCCGTTCCGCGGCGGCATCGATCCGGTGTTCGACGCGGGCCGCAGCAGGCCGCGTTCAAGCACCAGTGGCACGAACAGTTCGCGGTAGCCGTGCTCGTCGAACAGCACCGTCACATGGTCGCCGTCGTAGCGCTGCACCGTACCCTCGCCCCAGCGCTCGCTCACCACGCGCGCGCTGACGGCGAACGGAACCTCACCCCGCACGGGCTCAGCGTGCGCGGGGTCGTTGTCGCAGTTCCCGCAGGGGCCGGGATAGTCCTGTCCGAAGTAAGAGAGCAGGAACGAACGGCGGCAAGCGGTGTGTTCCGCGTAGCGGCGCATCATGACGAGCCGCGAGCGCTCCACCTCGTTCTGGCGTTGTGTCTCCGCCTCCGACGCCTCCAGCGCCGCCGTGACGCTCATCATCCCGGTCCAGCGAACCTCGCCGTCCGCCTGCCACGTCGCCGCGCCAAGATCGGCCAGGCGGACGAGCGCGGCCGTCTGCTGCCGCACGCCGGGCCCGGCGCGCTGACCGGCCGTGAGCGCGGCCGCGACCCGCGCGACGGCCGCGCCGGAGACGCCGCCTGCAGTCAGATAACGCGCCGCCTCGAAGTCCTCGAAGCGGTAGAGCAGCCGCGCGTGCGATGGCTCGCCGTCCCGGCCCGCGCGCCCGAACTCCTGGTAGTACGCGTCGAGCGAGGCCGGCGGGTCGGCGTGCAGCACCCAGCGCACGTCCGGCTTGTCGATCCCCATGCCGAACGCGACCGTCGCCGCGATGATCCGGGCCGAGCCGTCAAGGAACGCCGTCATCGCCTCGTGCCGCTCGCGGCCGGACAGCCCGGCGTGATAGAGCGTCACCTGCTCGCCCGCTGCGGCGAGCGCGTCATGTGCCGCCTTCGCGCCGGCGTGCGTCGCCGCGTAGACGATCCCGGCGCCGGCGAGTTCGCCCGCCGCGCGCACGAGCTCGCGCTGCTTGTCGGGCAGCGTGCGCACGTGGCGCACCGAGAGGTGGATATGCGGCCGGTCGAAGTCGCCGATCACGACCTCAGGATCGCGCAGCCCGAGCCGCCGCCCGATCTCATGCCGCACCGGCGGCGCGGCCGTCGCGGTCAAGGCCAGGCGAACCGGCGCGCCGACCGCCTCGGCCTGTGCGCCGAGCAGCATGTAGTCGGGGCGGAAGTCGTGGCCCCACTGGCTGATCAGGTGCGCTTCGTCCACCACGAACAGTCCCGGCCGCGCGCGCTGCAGCGTCTGGCGGGTCTCCCTGTTCGTCAACTGCTCCGGCGAGAGGAAGACGAACGTGCCGGAGTCACATGAGGCGAGGAGCGCTGCCGCGCGCGCACCGACGGACTGCTGCGAGTTGAGGACGATGGCCGGCAAGCCGGCCGCGTGCAGGTGTGCGAGCTGATCATCCTGCAGCGCGATCAGCGGTGAGACGACGACCGTCGGCCCCTCCCGGAGCAGTCCTGCCAGCTCGTAGATCGCCGACTTTCCGCCACCGGTCGGCAGCACGGCTAGCACGTCGCGGCCGCCGGCCAGCGCCTCGACCGCGCGCAGCTGCCCCGGACGAAGACGCGCGAAGCCAAGACGCTCTCGTGCGAGCTCCTCGATCACGGCTCTGCCGGGTCGAGTGCGAAGAACCGGGGACCACAAACGCGAACAGCAGCGTGCACCCAGCCGGCCGATCGCAAGACTTCGCTCACACCAACCACCGTACGGTTGGCAGGACATTGCTGCTCGACCGGACCCGCGGCAGGCTGGCGGACCGCGGCCACCGCGACGGCCACCGACCCAGGTCACGCCCGATAGCCGAGTGCTCGGCGCCGGCAGGTAACACCGCAAAGATCTTTTATCCGGAACGGGCTGTGGTGCTTCGGCCGACCTCAGGTCCTGTGCAGGATGGCGGTGTTTCCCTCGATGTTATCCGTCCAGCGGTAGGCCAGGCCTGCGCCGTGCCGCGCGAACGTCACGGTACCGGCGACGCACGCCGCGGTCTGAGGCTCGCTGAAGGTGAGCACCGTCGCCGTTACGTTACGCAAGGTGAGCGTGTTGACGCAGCTCTGGTTGGTCTCGCGGGCGGTCTCCGCGCCGGCCACGAGCGTGAAAGTGATGCTGTTGGGCAGACTGATGCCCGGCGACCCGATCATGGCTTGCGCCGCCGTACCGGTCCAGGTGCCCGCGAACCCCGGTGGGATCGTGACACTTGCTGCCTGCGCTGCTACCGGCGCCCGGCTGCTGCTACGGCCGGCACCGGACCTGCCTGCACCCCCGGCAGCAGGACTGGCGGGCGACCCCCGGGTCAGGAACACCACGCCACCGATGATGACGGCAACCGCCGCGACCGCACCGCAGACGGCCACGATCAGTCCCCGCCCAGACCGCACCGATGCCGTGCCCGGCCTAGATAGCTGGGTTGGCTCGTGCCCGGGGACCGTGGGTCCGGCCGTCACCGGTACCGGGCCGGTGTCAGATGCCGGGGGCCGCTGCGCCGATGGATCGACGAGGCGGAGCAGCAGATCACGGGCACTCGGCCGCCGACCCGGATCTTTATCCAGGCACTGCCTGACGACCGGCAGCAACGACGGCGGCAAGCCGCTCATGTCCGGCTCGTCGTGCAAGATCCGCTGCATGACGGCTGGCACGCTGTTTGCATCGAACGCCGTCCGGCCGGCGGCGGCGAAGATCATGGTAACTGCCCACGCGAAGATATCGACGGCACTAGTGCAGCCCCGCAGAAGTCCTTGAGGGGTTCGTGGCGTTTACTGAGGGTGGTCGCCGGTGCCGGCGAGATAGAGGGTGCAGGCGGTGTCGAGGGCCAGGCTGGGGTGGCCGGTGAGGCTGCCGTCCAGCAGGAC
>WNFD01008024.1_pt1 | contig 11182 bp, 11 predicted proteins | sample 5400491 | NCBI WGS metagenome assembly WNFD01 (sample SAMN13153343, study PRJNA577476) | soil metagenome | isolation source: 120 cm saprolite under Douglas fir tree site 2 hole 2 replicate 2 | place: USA:California | collected 2015-04-18 | reverse complement strand
TGGTCGGTAAAACCGCTGAGAAGCGTTGGATTGAAGCTGGTCTTGCCAAGATAGCCGGCGCTGACACGCGGCAGAAGAAAAAACAAAACAGCTCCGCACAAAATGGCTCCGACGGAAACGCCGACAGCCGCAAAGCTGAGTGCGCGCGAAAGTTTTTGTTCTGCGTCCGGCATGGCCGCCGCGGCGGGTATCAGGGCCCCAGCAGCTCCGCGGCGCAATTCCAGTCCAGCATAGGTGGCGACGGCAAACAGTAGAAATAGAAAAAACAGAAAGAGAAAGGTTGTGTCCACAGTGAGCACGGCGGAAGCCAGCACCGCCGCGAACGCTAGCATCACCAGGAAGTGCGCGTCGCGGTCGGTGCGAGCGCTGTACAGCCGGACCAGAAGCACGAAAATCAGAAAGTGGACTGAACTGATCAGCGCGGCGTACAGCTGCGGGTTGGGAGAATTGGCAGCCAGACTGCGCGACACAAAAAACATATCGATCGGGAAAAAAATCAAATAGCACAGAACCATGAAGGTAGCGGCGCGCGAAGTCAACTCGGGCTGGTGACCGTACCACCAGCGGCGTGCGCGGTATAGCAGAGCAAAGGTTGCGATGAGCGACGTGAAGAGATCGATTTTTCCGGTGCCGATAAGGGTGAGGATTGCTGTTAGCAGCAATAGAAAAAGCGAGAGACGGAAAAAACGTTCCGCGGGGAGGAGTTGTGCGATCGGAGGTGACGTGCTGGCAGCCATGGCCGAACTTTCATCATAACATTCGGCGTCAGATGCAAGAGTTGCGGCGGACCAATGGATAACGGTTCAGTGCATGTTTTTTGTGGCGGAAAGATGTTTGAAAGCGGCTTTTGCGATTTTGCGCGTGAGGTTGGAGATGGGCAGAAACTGGATTTCCTCGAGCGACAGGTATTGCGCGCCGGAAATTTTCGGAAGCTGTTTCACTCCGATGAGATATGCGGCTATGGAAATGGTGCGATACGTCACGGCATGGCGTATTTTGTCTAACAGTTCCGGACGAATTGATTTTCCAGATTTTATGCGTAATTCGTGATGAAGCAGTCGTTCGAGAGCATCCTCGCAGTTCGCCAAAGCGGAGACGGTGGGAAAATGCCAGAGTTTTGCCACCAGCGAAGGGATGTGATCGTCGGCATTATTTTTGGTTGATGTTGTGGGCGCCGGCAAAAGCAACGACCTGTTTTTTGTATCGAGGAGCACGACGCTTACCAGCTGGATCGAAACCGTGGCACGCTTTTTTCTTTTTTCCGGAATGTTTTCGGCGATGCCGAGTTTGCGCGCTTGGCAAAAATTAGCGACCGGGCACAATAAACATTGCGGCGAGCGTGGCAGGCAAATCGTGGCGCCAAGTTCCATCATGGCCTGATTCCAATCGCCTGCGGAATCGCGCTCGAGCAGTTGGTCGGCTTTGCACTGCAAATCTCGCCAGCGTTTCGATTCGCGCAGGTCGCCGCGGATGGCTTCCAGCCGTGCGACCACGCGCGCAACGTTTCCGTCGAGCACGGCGTGTTTATCGTCGAAGGCGATACTGAGAATTGCCGAAGCGGTATATTCACCGATTCCTTCGAGCGCCAGGAGTTCTTCGCGCTGCCGGGGAAATTGCCCGGCATGTTTTGCGGCCATCTGCTGCGCAGCTTTTTGTAGATTTCGAGCGCGGCTGTAATAGCCGAGTCCCGACCACAGGCGCAGCACTTCTTCCTGCGGAGCGGAAGCGAGTGATTGCACATCGGGGAACCGGGCGAGAAATTTTTCGTAATACGGAATTACCGCCGCGACGCGCGTTTGTTGCAGCATGATTTCCGAAATCCAGATGCGATAAGGATCGCGGTTCTTGCGCCACGGCAAGTCGCGCTGAAACTCCTGAAACCACCCAAGAAGCGCTTTGCGGAATTCTTGCAGTTCGACATTCTTCAATTTCTCACCCGAAGGACAAATGCTAACGCGCTTAGCGGGTTTCTTCGAGCGATTCCAGGAAAATTACGTAAGAGGAGTGCCACAGTTCGTTGGGAATTGTCCCGCGAGGACGGCTGGTGACGATCACTTTGAAGAGATCAGGCGAAGCTGCGAGATCCTGTAACAAAGCATCCTGAGCTTCGGTAGGTTGCGGCTGTGCGACTGCCAGATGCCGCAGGATCGCAAAAATATTTTCTTCCGCGGGAGCAAGGCTGGTTTCGATTCCGGCGCTGCGAAATTGCAGGAAGGCATTGCGTTCGTAAAAATGCCAGGCGATTCCGGCGCAGGTGGTGACGGCGCGCTCGAAGCGTTCGCTTGGAACGGTATTGCTGTCTTCAGGTAGTTCGCCAGGATGTGGATCCAGAACCAGAAGCACGCGAAAATCGTCCTCGCGCGCGAATTCGCGTACCATTAGCGAGCCGGCGCGGGCGGAGGCTTTCCAGTGCACGTGGCTGGCGCTGTCTGTGGGAACGTACTCGCGCAGGGCGTGCAGATCTTGGCCACGTCCCTTGTGATAACTCTCGATGCTGCCATCGATGCCGGGAAAAATTTCGCTGAGCTCGGAATTCGATTCGACGCTGGGATAGACCAGAGCTTCGGATTTCAGAGCGATGCGGCGTGCCTTCTGCAAGAATCCAAACGGAAATCGCGTCACGATTTTGAAAGTGTCCTGTACGTGCAAACCGCGTTTCAGAAAGGTGACGGGAACGCTCTGCTTCATGTTTTGCTGGCGCGGAAGATAAGGAAAAAAGACAGGAGTTTCGAGCAAAGCAGCCGCTGGAGAATTTTTGGGAACGACGGCTTCGACGCGCAGGGCGAAAGATGGCAACGTCAGCTTGCCATTGATGATCTCGACGTGGGCGCGAACTGTTTGTCCGGCGAAAATGTGTTCGGGAAGGCCGATGCGCAGCTCAATACCAGCGAGGGAAATGGAAGAAAGAATTCCCGACATCAAGATAATGGATACGAGACAGGAGAGGATCAGGAACAAGAGATTGTTGCCGGTGTTCAGGGCTGCGAGGGCCACCAGCAGCGTTGCACCGAAGTACAGCCAGCCGGCGCGGCTGATTTGGTATTCGACTTTTTGCCCGATCCAGCGAAGCGGTGTGCGCTTGGCCAGCGTGGGTACGAGGGTGACGGCTACCCAGCCGGCGATTGCGAGAGCGAAGAGCGCGGAGCTGGCGGCTACGCCGAGGTTGCCGAGTTCGGCGGCGGCGCCGGAGTAGACGGCGAGGAGCAGGGCAACGCCGAGGGCGAGTATGGAGAGGAAGAAGGCGCGGACGGAGGGGCGGTCGGCTTTGGCCCAGAGTTGCGCGAGGGTGGAGGTGGTCTGTGGCATGGGTGGCGTTTGGGTGTCCGTGGCGCTTCAACAATCGAAGAGAGATTCCTCGTCGCTCCGCTCCCTCGGAATGGCGGCCTTTTATAGCGGGACGCGGACGGAGTCTACTATTTCGCGCAGAGCGGCTTCGGTGGTTTCGGATTTTTTTTGCAGCGAAGCGTGGCGGGCGCTGGCTACTACGCGGTGCGCGAAAACGGAGACGGCCAATTGTTTGAAGTCGTCGGGGACGCAATAGTCGCGGCCTTCGAGGAATGCGCGGGCTTGTGCTGCGCGCTGCAACATTAAAGTGCCGCGTGGGCTTACGCCGAGTGCGAGTTGGTCGGAGTTGCGGGTGCGATTGACGATTTCTAGCGCGTAGTCGTGCAGGCTGGCGTCCACTTTTACGTGGGTTACGGCTTCCTGCATGGCGAGCACTTCGCTGACGTCGGCGACCGGCTCGAGAGTTTCGATTGGATTATCGAAGGCGCGGCGGCGCAGAATTTCGCGTTCGGTTTCGTGCGAGGGGTAACCCATTTTTATGCGCATCAGGAAGCGATCGAGCTGCGATTCGGGAAGCGGGTAGGTGCCGTGATGCTCGACGGGATTTTGCGTAGCGATGACCAGAAATGGCTGCGGCAGCGGATGCGTTTTGCCGTCCACGGTAATTTGCGCTTCGTTCATGGCTTCGAGCAGAGCGGATTGCGTGCGCGGCGTGGTGCGATTGATTTCGTCGGCGAGTACGATGTTGGCGAAGAGCGGGCCGGGACGGAATTCGAACTCGCGCGTGTCGGGTTGGTAGACGCTGACACCCAAAACGTCGCTGGGCAAAAGATCGGAAGTAAACTGAACGCGCTGGAAACTGCAGTGGAAAGATTTGGCAAGTGCTTGCGCAAGAGTGGTTTTGCCTACACCCGGAACGTCTTCGATGAGCAAATGGCCGCGCGCGAAAAGCGTGATGAGCGCGAGCTGAATGGCTTCTTCTTTGCCGTAGATGGCGCGCGCAATGGAGCGCTGCAACTGCGAAACGACTTGAGAGGTGGCGGCCGGCATTGGTTGAAAACCCCGGATAATCCTGATACAAAAGTAAGGCTGCGCTGCGATTTCGTTTGATGCAATGGAACGATTCGAGGAACAGTCCACCCGTTACAAACGGGCGATTAGCTCAGCGGTTAGAGCGCTCGCCTCACACGCGAGAGGTCAAAGGTTCAAATCCTTTATCGCCCACCACTTCCATCTATGGTCACACGGAATTGCGGATTCATCGAGACGTTGCGCGACGTGTTGTGTCCAAACGATGGTTATTAAGCCCGCGCAACTACTCCAACGCAACTACGCCGGTTCGGCCGTGCCTTCATGATAAGTTAGCACTCACTAAGCTACTCTTTGAGTTCCGTGAAAAGCCTAACCAATGGAGGCAGCCGTGACCAATACAACTCCGGCCTTTAACGCAACGAATGCGAACGCTTTAGGACAATGCCAGTTGTGCCGAAGCATGCGCCAAACCGCACATGTGAAGTTTGCGCGGAATATCGGAATGCTGGTGCTTCGACAGACGCGCCGGCTTGAGGCCAACCTCTGCAAGACCTGCGCCAGCAAAGAATTCTGGAACTTCCAAGGCATGAATCTGCTGTTAGGACCGTGGGGAGTAATTTCTTTAATTATTACGCCCATCTACCTGGTGACGAACACGGTGAACTACGTTGCGGCGCAGCGTGAGTTGAAGGGTGCAGTGGAATAGGATTCGTAAGAACGTAAGTTCCGCTCTTTTCTTCCAGCTGTATATCATCGGAGTAAGTCATGAGTATTTTTTTGCGTGCGATCGAGTTTCTAGGTTTGGGCATCTGGCTGGGCAGCGATATTTTTTTGAGTTTTGTGGTGGCGCCGGGAGCGTTTTCGGTGCTGGCCAGCCGGGATCAGGCTGGGGCGATTGTGGGGTATTCGCTGGGGCGGATGCATTGGATGGGGATTGTTTGCGGCGTGGTGATTCTGTTGGCGCGGCTTTTGCGGATTCGGAGTTTGACTGCTTTGGTGGCGCCAGCTGCTTTGTGCGTGATGTTTATGATTATTTTGACGGTGATTTCGCAGGTGGCGGTGAGTCCTAAGATGGCGGTGTTGCGGGTGCATATGGGGTCGATCGAAGCTAGCGCGGCGGGGAGTCCTTGGCTGGCGGAGTTTGCGCGGTTGCACACCATTTCAGTTGCACTGGAGAGCGGCGTGTTGCTGGCTGGGATGGCGGCACTGTTTTTGATGGTGAAGGACGCGGCGGTGCGGTAGCGATCGGGACAGGCGACAGAGGGTTATGTCAATAGGCTTGGTCCCCAGGCTCGTAGGCTACGGACGGCGAGGGCGCTTGCGTCTTGCTTTGGCGCGAGATGGAGCGGATTTCGAAGTCGATTTAGGCTTGTTGCGTTTGCGTTTTAGTTTGGGTGGGCGGATTTTGTTGGTGGCGGCGTAGCCGGCTTTTTCGAAGGCGCGCCACATATACCAGGAGGCTACGGTGCGGTAGGGGCGCCAGCGTTCGCCAAAGGCCAGGAGTTCTTTGGGACGGGGCATGTGTTTTTTGCCGTAGGCCACGGACCAGCCTTTTTTTACGCCGAGGTCGTGGATGGGGAGAACGTCAGGACGGCCGAGGCGGAAGATCAGAAACATTTCTACGGTCCAGGCGCCGATGCCACGGACGGAGACTAGGCGTTCGACTAATTCTTCATCGGAGAGTTTCAGGGCTTCTTCGTGGGTGGGGACGATGCCCTCGATGGTTTTTTGTGCGAGGTCTTTCATCGCCAGGACTTTTGCTCCGGAGAGGCCGGCTTTTCTTAGGGCTTTTGTTTTGAGCAGCAACATTTCTTGTGGGGTGGGAGGTCCGCCGGAGGCGCTCAGTGCCTTGATTCGAGCGTAGATCGTTGCGGCGGCTTTGCCGGAGATGGATTGGTAGGCGATGGATTCGAGGAGGGCTTCGTAGGGAGATTGTGAGTGATCGATGTTGGGATCGAAGGCGACGGCTTCCTGGACGAGGCGTGCGATGCAGGGATCGCAGTTGGAGAGATGGGCTACGGCGGTGGCAAGGTCGAAGGGCAGCGGCGGCGGCTGGTCGGTCATAGCGAAAAATTTTAATCCAAGCGAAGAGAAACAGAAAGTCAGAAGGAGATTGCCGCAGAGTCACAGAGGTCGGAAGAGACAAGAAGCTGGCTACAGGGAAAGGAAGGAGATTTGGCACAAACTACGAAATAGGAGTTGAATGTTGGCGCAGCGCTGTCGCCTTAAGCTTCTAACCTGTCTTGGTTTGTTCAGGCTATCGTGCTAGCCTCGGCCCGTGCTGAGTGACTTTTTACCGTCGGCTATCCTTATCGCGATGATCATCGTCGCCTTTATGGCGCTTTTTCTTGGTTGGTCATCGAAGCCTATGACAGCGATAGGTTCTGCGCAATATTCGCGGAGGCTTTGCGTCGCCAGGTTCGGTGTTCTCCTCGTTTCGGCACAAGCGCTTTTGTTCATCGCGCTGTGGACACCATTAGTTCACTACCAGCTCTTGTTGCGGCAATCCTTTCATGTTGAAGTGCTGCTATTTCTGGCTGCGGTTCCGTGGGTCGTCTGGGGACGGATCCAGTATCGGCGGTGACTTGTAGCAGCTGCGATATTTCTACCGATTGTGAGTTGGGTCTCAGTACTCGCCGAAGTGGCATATTGATTCCAAGGACCGCAATGTGACACGGCGCGTTGTACCTCAGTCGCGTTATCGAAGCCCATTCGCGGGACCGGCGGAAGGCCCACAGGACGGGTGTGCTAAACTTTTTCGCTTATGCAGACGGGAATTATTGGACTACCACAGGTTGGGAAGACGACACTGTTCCGAATTTTGACGAAGGCGCATGTGGATCCGGCGAAGGGCGGGCAGGAGACGCGGGTTGGCGTGGCGAAGGTGCCGGAGCCGCGTCTGGTGGAGCTGGCTAAGCTTTACAATCCCAAGAAAATTACTTATGCAACGGTGCAGTACGTCGATTTGGGTGGAATGCAGAAGGAGCGGATGCGGGAGTCGCTGGCTTCTTTGCGCGAGGTGGATACGATTGCGCATGTGATTCGCGTGTTTGACGATCCCAGCGTGCCACATGCGGAGGGGACGGTTGATCCTTTGCGGGATGTGACGAACCTGGAGTTGGAGTTGATTCTTTCCGACCTGGAACAGATCGAGAAGCGCCTGGAGCGGCTGGAAAAAGATTTGAAGAAGAAGGCGGACAAGCAGTTTGAACTTGAGAAAGTTGTATTGGAAAAGTGCAAGGCACATCTGGAGGCTGAGAAGCCTTTGCGTGAGTTGCCGCTGACTCCTGAGGAGCGGAAGCCGATTGGCGGATTTTTGTTTTTGTCGCAGCGGCCGATGCTATATGTGCTGAATCTTGGAGATGAAGAGGCTGGGGAGTTGGAAACTGCTGTCGCGCGGCACAAGCTTGGCGCTTTGCAGGGGCGGCCGAATACGGCGGTGGTGGCGGTTTGCGGACGACTCGAAGCAGAGCTTGCGGAGATGAATGACGCGGAAGCAGCGGAGTTGCTGGCTTCGTACGGATTGAAAGAGCCGGGGCTGAACCGGTTGATTCGCGCTACTTATGATTTGATGGGGCTGACTTCGTTTTTTACCGCCGGCGAGCCGGAAGTGCGGGCATGGACGATTCATAAGAACACCAATGCGGTGAAGGCGGCGGGAGCGATTCATAGCGATATTGAGAAGGGATTTATTCGCGCGGAAGTGGTGCGATGGAATGATTTGCTGGCGGCGGGAAGTTTGGGGGCGGCGCGGGAAAAGGCGCAGGTGCGGTTGGAGGGGAAAGAGTACATCGTGCGGGAAGGCGATGTGATTTTGTTCCGGCACAGCGGGTAGACCAAAGATAACGCTGAGAAGCCCAACCGGGTCGGGGCAGGCGCCGTACGCTGAGGCTGGCGGAGAAAAAAAGAAAGACCCACACGCCACATCGGCGTGTGGGGCACCCTGCGGAGAAGAAAGGAAAGACCCACCCTCACAAACCGAGGGTGGGCACCCTACGATCTCTTTGGATTTGTTCTGCATTGAAGAATTTAGTCTCGACTTTTCGACTGACAAACTTCTAATTCGAGTACCACAAAAGTTGGCAACTGGGGATGGGAAACACAGAAACGGTGAGGATGGGGTGGGCGGCGGTCCTGGGGCTGGTGGCCGCGGGCGGAAACCTGCTGGGCGGATATTTTGTGGTGCGGCGGGAATGGCCGCGAAAGTTTTTGCAGTATTTTTTGGCGCTGGGCGCCGGGTACATGCTGGCGGTGGCGCTGGAGGAAATTATCCCTGAGTCCGTGAAGCTTGGGGGACAGAACGCGTTTACGTTTGTGCTGGCGGGATTTTTCCTGATTCATTTATTCGAACACACGATTGCGCCGCATTTTCATTTTGGCGAAGAGACGCATGAGGAGGAGTTTGCCAAGCGGAATGCGCGGCGAGCGGTTTTGCTGGGGTTGGCGATCCATGCGTTTTTTGATGGGGTAGCGATTGCGGCGGGGTTTCTGGTTTCGACTTGGTTGGGCGCGGTGATTTTTATTGCGGTGTTTTTGCATAAGCTGCCGGAGGGATTTACGGTGGCTTCGATGGTGCTGGCTAGTGGGCAGGGGCGGAAGAGTGCTTTGCGGGCGGCGGCGACTCTAGGCGGAGCTACTTTAGTGGGTGTGGCTTTGACTGGCGTGATGCAGTCGCAGTTGCAGTATGCTTTGCCGTTGGCGGGCGGAGTCACGCTTTATGTGGCGGGGACGGATCTGCTGCCGGAAGTGAACCGGGAGCCGAATTGGCGGATGGCGCTGCTGGTTTTTGCTGGAGTGGCGACGATGCTGATATTGCATTGGTTGGCGGGCTGAGAGGGCGCTGTCGGTTGGGTCGGGGTAAAACGCACTCCAGAAAAGCGGTAAATTCTACGGCTGGCTGTGCAAAATGGCGGTGGTGGGCCGGCTCTAAGGGTAAGGAAATGGGCAGGTTAAGGTGGCGGGGAAGGTTAAACGCGGGATAAATGGCGGCTGCAACTTTATGAGAAAGCGCGTGTTAGATACGGTGTGGTGGCAATGAGCAGGACCGACGTCCAACTGATGCTGGACGTGAAGGGGGGCGACGAACAGTCGTTCGAACTTCTGCTGCAGCGCTACCGGACACCGGTGGTGAATTTCCTGTTCCGGATGGTAAAGAGCCGCGAACAGGCGGAGGACCTGGCGCAAGAAGTATTTATACGAGTGTACCGCGCGCGGGAAGAATATGTACCGACCGCGAAGTTCACTACTTGGCTGTTTCGCATTGCGACGAATCTCGCGCTGAATTCGCTGCGGGACCACCGGCACCAGAAATTGGAGATGTCCATCGACGCTCCGTTGACGGCGGATTCGGATGAGGGCGACGAAAGGCCATTTGAAGTGGCGGACAAGCATCCGACCATCGAGCAGGAGTTGGTGGAAAACGAACGGAAGAAAATGATCCGGCGCGCGATTGAGAAGTTGCCGGAAAAGCAAAGAGTGGCGGTGCTGCTGCACAAGTATCAGGAACTGGATTACGCGGAAATTGCGAAAATTTTGAGTTGTTCGGAAAGTGCGTTGAAATCGTTGTTATTTCGGGCTTATGAGGTGTTGCGGGTGGAATTGGCCCCGTTGGTGGCGCGGCATGGAGTGAAGTAATGAGCTAAGGAAGTAACGAGGTAACGACGAGTTGGTCGGAAAAATTTGCGATTGTTGCAAAACGTTGGTACTGGGTCAAAAGGATGGGCGCAATGAGTTGTGAACGAATGGAAAGCCGGATTCTGGCGTACATGGATGGCCGGCTGAAGGATAGCGAACGGGCTGAGGCGGAAAAACATTTTGCCGCGTGCGCGATTTGCCGGGTGCGTGTGAATGAATTCCGCTCGGTGAGCGATTTGCTGGGCGAGCAGTTGGTGGGCATGGATGCGGCCATCTCCACGCATCGCGTTTGCCGCGTCGATGCTACTGCTGGCGATGCTGTGGATTGGATATCGCACGCAGCCGGTGGCGCCGCTGCCAATCAGTCCGGAAGAAGCGGATGCATCGATGATGCAGGACATTTCGGTGATGGAAGATCACGACACGCTGGCAAATTTTGAGCCGTTGAAGGAATTGCCGCCACCAGTGGAAGCGACCGCGGATTCGGCGGACGACAACGACCAACAAATGTAAGGTGGACCCACGCGGCGACGTGATAGAGACGGCACCGGTAGTAGCTGTGCCGGCCAGTTCAAAGTGAAATGACCAAGCGATTCCAATTCGGGTGGATGGCGGTGACGCTGATTGGCGCAATGGCGCTGAGCGCTGCTGCAGTTCGTGGCGAGATGGCACGGCCGGCGCAGAATCACGCGGATCGTCCGCCTCAGCGGCAGCAGGCGCCCGCGCCAAGACCGCCGTCGCAGCCTGCGGCACGGCCGAACACAAGTCAGCAGAATGCGAATCGTCCGCCCGCGGGTCAGACTCAGCGCCAGGCTGGGAGCACGGCGCAACATCAGCCAATTCCGCAGCACCAGCCAAATAACGGATCGAATCGTCCGCCGAATTCGATGAGCGGGCCACCGCCATCAAACTTCAATAACCGGCCGAATGAATATCATAATAATCGGCCTTATGAAAATGGGCCCGGAACGACGTTGCGGCCGAGGCAGCAGGTTGGGGTTGGAGCGCCGCGTCCCTTTGTTGATCGCATGCGTGATTTGAATCCGCAGCAGCGGGATCGCGTGTTGCAGAGCAGCCGCGCGTTTCAGAATTTAGCGCCGGAACAGCAGGGCCGGATCCGGCAGCAATTTAATCAGTGGGACCATTTGAATCCGCAGCAGCGTGCGGACCTGCGTGCGAAGGAAGATACCTGGCGGAGAATGACGCCAGAGCAGCGGAGCTACGTGAAGAA